>OGCL01002434.1_pt1 | contig 12995 bp, 13 predicted proteins | sample 1570041 | NCBI WGS metagenome assembly OGCL01 (sample SAMN06266162, study PRJEB24511) | hot springs metagenome | isolation source: Hot spring water | place: South Africa: Limpopo | collected 2015-06-22 | reverse complement strand
TGCTGGTTTCCACGCAACGGGTGAGCGCGAGCAAGAGCAAGAGCTGTTAGCCTCCCAGCCCAGCCCCCCGCAGATCGGGCGCTCCCGGAGCACCCCCCGAAGACCACAAGCCTGAAGTTGTTTTTAGCTGGCCCCACGCGGCGCGATTATCGTTATACACAACTCAGTGCGCTATCTGTAACCTATTGATTTTTATATACCCTCCGCTCAGTGGCTTGACGAACCTGGCGACACCCCTGGGCCGCGAAGGCCCGCTAACCACGGGGGCTGCGGGGCCGGAGCAAAGATGGCGTACAGACTTGTGTATAACGATGAGCGCGGCGCGTGGGAACCAGCCAAAACAGGGGTGCATGGCCAATCCTCCGACAACAGATAACCTCCATCCAGCCCAATGCGTTAGGCCCGCTGCTGCGGTGCCGAGGATAGGCACAAAGCCGGGTGCGCGCCTAACGCACCCTACCCGACTGAACGGATACACCCAAGTTGCCGTCGTATCAATGCGCAAAGACTCTCCTTGATTTCCGGGTGGCGCGGAACAGGGGGCGGAACCGCCCGTAGCGGGGTTCAGGTAGAGATCGTGTCTGGCGCCATGACGCTTCAGCACACACCCCGCCCGCTCGATCTCCCGAATGAAATTTCCGCGTTTCAAGCCACCTCCAGCACCACTTCCCGGCAACGGCTCGGTGGATGCGGTGCTGCCGCCGCTTCCTCCATAATCAGCGCATAGGCATCCTGGATATTCGCCTCAAGCTCCTCCAAGGTTTCTCCCTGGCTGAAGACGCCGGGCGCCTCCCTGAGTCTGCCCACGAACCAGCCGTCATCCATCCAATATTCCAATGTAAATGATCGTTTCATCAGGCCCTCGATCATTGGCAATTGTATTATCGCTACCAGGCCCCAGCGGGCAGGAGTGTAGCCCAGGTCGCTCCAGCGGCCCGGGACGCGTTCCTGCCCGCTGGAGCGTGGGAACGATAAAATAATTCCACCACACCGGCAAGGGGCAGTCGGTAGCCTCGTGGAGCCATCGGGCGGACTGGCCGTGCAAGTATTTCAGCAGCCGCGGCAGGTCCGCGCCGAGGCGGCTTTGGCCCAGCAGGTGGTAGTGATTGTCCAGCCCCACCCAGTCGTCAAGCCGCCAGCCGTAACGCTCGAAGCCCCGATGCAACAATTCGGTAAACCGTTCCTTCAGTCCCGGCCCGGCCAGCAGTGGGCGCTTGTCGTAGATGGCGCCGGTGATGAAGTAGGGCGTATCGTCCAGCAGCAGATGGGCGGGTGCGTTGCGGTAACGCTTGAGCAAGGGGGCTCCCTCGGGGTGCTTGATTCTTGTCACGCACGGCAAAAGCTTCGCGCTACGCGCTACGCTTTTGCACTCCAGCCCTTCCCTGGAGTCCAAAAGCGTAGCGAAGCGAAGCTTTTGGAATCACTGCACAAAGCCGCCGGGAGCGGATTTGTGCGCCAGCCCCCGAGGGCGAGGCGCATGGACGCGCCGAGCAAAAGCTACGCGCTTCGCGCTACGCTTTTGCACTCCAGGCGTAGAAGTGGCCGGAACATGACCAAGGCCTTCGTTGTTAAACCGCTCCTAAATCACCCGCTCATTGCCGCCGTCGATAGGCACCTGGGCGCCGGTGGTGTGGGCGAACAGCGGCCCGGCCAGGGCGGCCGCCAGGGCGGCCACGTCCTTTGACCGGATCTCGCTGCGCAGCAGGTTCTTGCGCTTGTACTGCTCCACGCTGATGCCGTAGTGGGCGGCGCGGGTGGCGAGCATCTCGTCGCTCCAGATACCGGTGTCGAATACCGCGTCCGGGTGCAGCACGTTCACCCGCACGCCGTATTTGGCCATCTCCAGGGCCGCCACCCGGGCCAACTGGGTCTGGCCGGCCTTGGCCACGGAGTAGGCGGCGGCGCCGGGGCCGGGGGCGGGGACGTTCTTGGAGGCGATCATCACTACCGCCGGCTGGATGCCGAGTTGCAGATAGGGGGCGGCGGCCTGCAACAACTGCTGGTGGCTGGTGAGGTTCACCGCCAGGCTGGTCTGCCAGGTGGTATGGGACATCTCGGCGATGGTTTCGGCGGCGAAAAAGGCGCCGGCGTTGCTCACCAGGATGTCGAGGCCGCCGAAGCGGCGCACCGTCTCCGCCACCGCCTGGCACAACTGGCCCGCGTCGGTCACGTCGCACACCAACCCCAGAACCTCCGGCTTGCCGAACAGGGTGGCGATGGCCGGGTTGAGGTCCAGGGCCGTCACCACCGCCCCCTGGGCCAGCAGTTCCTCCACGCAGGCCTTGCCGATGCCGGAGGCGGCGCCGGTCACCAGGGCGATGCGCCCTTGCAGGGGCAGCGGGGCCTTGCCCTTGCCGAGCTTGGCCTGTTCCAGCTCCCAGTATTCCATTTCAAAGAGATCGCGTTCCGGCAGCGCCCGCCAGCCGCCCAATCCCTCGGCGGCGCAGATGGCCGGCAGGGTGTGGGCGACGATGTCGGCGACGATGGCGGCGCCCTTGCGGGAACTGTCGAAGCTTACCACCCCGCGCCCCGGCCATACCCCCCAGCAGGGGGCGGGGTTGAGGCATTTGAGCCGGCCGTCGTCGTTACGCGCGAAGTAGTCCCGATAGGCCGCGGCATAGCCCTGGATGGATGCCTCCGCATCCTCCCGCAGGATCACCGGGATGGGCTTGGTGCGGATGACGTGGTCCGGGGTGAGGGGGCCGCGGATGGCGATCTCCGCCACATCCGGCCGGGCGGAGAAGGCCAGGGAGAGGTCGTCCCGCGCCCACTGGCACACCACCGCCGTACCCAGGACCTGCGACACGGCCCGGCGGATGCGCGCCAGGTGCAACTCAGGTTCTTCACCAGAGATGCCATCTCTCGAAGAGATGGCATCTCTTGCGCTCGGGGATGGCCCCTCTTTCACGCAACTCGCCGGCCACACCCCCTGGCGTTGCAGATAGCCTTCCGCCTCGCTGACCAGACGAATCATCCGTTCGTAGCTCTCGCGGGGGTCGTCGGCGAAGCTGAAGAGGCCGTGGTTGAGCAGGATCATCCCCTCGAAACGGGACCAGTCGATGCCCTGGGTCAGCTCGAAGATCTTGCGGGCGAGGATGAAGCCGGGCATCACATAGGGGATGATCAGCACTCGGTCGCCGTAGATCTCGCGGATGCGCTGCTCGCCGCTGGGGGTGTTGGTTACCGTCACCACCGCGTCGGCGTGGGTGTGATCGACGAACTTGAAGGGGATGATGGCGTGCAGGATCGCCTCCACGGACGGATTCGGCGCCGCCGGGTCGGTCATGGCCGCCCGCTGGGCGCGCACCATCTCCGCGTCGCTGAGCCGCTCCAGGCCGGCCATGCGCTGCAACACCCCAAGCCGCACCGGGGCGAAGCCAGCCGCCTCGATGCTGGCCAGGTCCCAGCCGCTGCCCTTCACATACAGCACCTCCTCGGCGTCACCGAACAGGTCATGGGCCAGGGCCTTCACCGAGGTATTGCCGCCGCCGTGCAGCACCAGCGAGGGCGCCTGGCCCAGCAGCCGGGAGCTATAGACGCGCAGGGCCAGGGGGTCGGCGGCGCAGCGGGCCGCATCGGAGGGGTTCCAGAGACTCTTCATGATGGACTGCCGGAGTTTCCAAATCGCTACAATCCGCTTATCTTACCGTGAAAGTGAAAAGCAGGAACACAGAGAACGCGGAGGAGCACGGAGAACACAGAGGGAAAAGCGTTGGGGTTGGAAGGGCCTCGGCCACGCGGCCTAGCCTTAGTCCTCGTTCCGCCCAGGGGGGCCTGGAGTCCACAAGCGCAGCGAAGCAAAGCTTTTGGAGTCACTGCACAAATCCGCTGGGAGCGGATTTGCGCGTAAGCCCCTAGGGGTGAGGCGCATGGATGCGCCGAGCAAAAGCTACGCGCTTCGCGCTGCGCTTTTGCACTCCAGACGCTCAGCGCCAAGCAAAAGCTACGCGCTTCGCGCTGCGCTTTTGCACTCCAGACGCTCAGCTGCCAAGCAAAAGCTACGCGCTTCGCGCTGCGCTTTTGCACTCCAGACGCTCAGCCGAGCAAAAGCTACGCGCTTCGCGCTACGCTTTTGCACTCCAGCCGCTCAGTTGCCGGAAAAGGGTTAGAGCCCGGCCCCATTGAGTGCGTTTTCTCTGTGTTCTCCGTGTTCCTCCGTGTCCTCTGTGTTCCGCTTTTGACTTTACGGACTTTCCCGGCAACCTCAACGACTCCAGGCATCCCATGACCCATCCCCTGTTGCAACCCGGCAGCCTGCTGCCCGCCATCGAGGCGCAGACCCGCGCGGCCCTGGCGGCCGGCGCCCTGCTCCCTATCGAGACCGATCAGACCTTGGTGGAGGATGGCGGGGTGCGCTTTTTGGTGCGCTCGGTGTCCAACCTGGAACGCAAGGCGGAGGAGCGGCGCCGGCTGGCCATGGAGCCCAGGCCGGGCAATCCCTTCCTGCCGCCGGAGCCGCCCCTCAGGGTGGGCGCCATCGGCGAGCGGCACCTCGCGGTGCTCAACAAGTTCAACGTGCTGGAGCGGCATCTGTTGATCGTTACCCGGGAGTTCGAGCACCAGGAGCGGCTGCTTACCGAGGCGGATTTTGCCGCCCTGTGGGCCTGCCTGGCGGAGTTTCCCAGCCTGGGGTTCTACAATGGCGGCCGCGAGGCGGGCGCCAGCCAGCCGCACAAGCACCTGCAACTGGTGCCGCTGCCACTGGTGAACGGGGAGACGGAACTGCCCATCAGCCCCCTCATCGACGGCGCCTCCCGGCAGGGCCGGCTGGGGGACCATCCGGGCCTGCCGTTCCGCAACGCCTTTGCGCCGATCCACTCCGACCTGCCGCCGAACCCCCTGGCCGCGGCGGCCATCCTGCACGACCTCTACGAGGAGATGCTCGGCTTCGTCGGCATCGGCGAGCTGGAGCGGGAGGGGGAATTGCGCCAATCCATGCCTTACAACCTGCTGGTGACCCGCCGCTGGATGCTGCTGGCGCCGCGCCGCCAGGAGTTCTATCAAGGCATCTCCGTCAATGCACTGGGATTCGCCGGCTCCCTGTTCGTGCGCAACCAGGAGGAGATGGCGCTGGTGAAGGCGGTGGGCCCCATGCAGCTGTTGCAGCGGGTGGTGATGGGGGAATGACGGCTAACGGACGATGATCCGCGTCCGCATGTAGCGGCGCACCAGGTTGTGGTCCTGGATCGGCGAATTAACCACCCGCACCGGCTTAGACGGCGGCGCCTGGCGTCGGCCGGCGGCTGGCGACTGGCGCTGACGCGCCTGGGCGGTGCGGGCGGCCTGGGCGATCTGTTGCCGCAGCGCCGCCGGAATCGCCTCGCGCAGCCTACGCAGCAGCGCGCGCAGAAACAGGAAGGCGATCAGCAGCCCGATGCCCGGCCCGACCAACGGCTGCCACCAGTCCCGCTGCTGGCTGGCGAGGAAGCGGTCGAACCCGCCGAACAGATCGGCCACCCTGTCCGGCTCAGCCGGCGCCACCTCCACCGCGGCCGTCTTGGCGGGCGGATTAGCCGCCTTCCGTTGCTGGCCGGTACAGATGGTCTCCACCACCCGGCAACCGCGCTCGCCGCGCTGACAACCGCTCAAGGCCCCATCGAGAGCGCTCTCGGCGGTGCGCGCCCAGGCGGCGCCGTAACCGTTGCGCTCCCCGCGCGCCAGGGCGCCGCAGCCGTTGTGGAACGACAGCACCACCTCGCAGCCGGTCGGTGCGCGTTTGACGCACTCCGCCAGGGCGATCCGATCCGCCTCTTCCGGGTCGCCATAGTTGTAGCTGTAACCGTACTTGCCGTTAACTTGCGAGTAGGCGATGGCGCCGTACTGTTCTTCGGCCAAGGCCGGCCCCAAGGCCAGGGCGAGCAGCAGCAGGGCAAGGCGGACATAACGGAGGTTGGACACGGCTTGGTCTCCTGAAGGCGCCCCGGCCCATCTGGGGCTTGGTTTCTAAGGGTTCTGCTGAGAGTATAGCCAAAGTTGGTCTCCCCCTGGCCTGGTTCCTTGACCTCAGGAGGTCAAGGGCTTCGCGCGGTCTGTCCTTGGGAGTGCCGAACGGTGCTCGGCAGGGGACAGGCGGCGCAATGGCTGCGCGCGTCGGCGCCGAGTGCAACCCGGCGATCCCAGGCACGAGCCGGCTATAGTTTCCCCGGTGCGGATCTTCAGGTCTGGAGTGGCCGCCCCAGCGCCTCATCAAAGGCCGCCAAGTCGTGCAGCGGCGGGCTGCATTGGGTGCCGCGGCACAGGTAGGCGATGGTCCCGGCGCCGGCGCGCTTTTCGGCCAGCGCCGCGGGCAGGTCCGGCGCATCGCTCGGGATGGCGAACAACAGGCGGCGGGGCGCGAAGCTCGCTTCCGCCATTCGCTGCCATTGGGCCATCTCCTCCGGCGGGCCGCGCAGGACGATCAGCTGCGGCGCTTCTAGCAACTCCTCCAGGGCCTCCAGCAGGGTGCAGTGGGCCTGGGGATGATCGCCGATACTGGCCCAGGCGGAGCGCAGGGTGCGTTCCGCCGCGCCGAGATAGCGCGGCTCGCCGAGCAGGTGGCCGAGGCGCAGCAGGGCCAGGGCGGCGACGCCATTGCCGGCGGGCAGGGATTCGTCGGCGTAGGGCTTGGGGCGGTGGATGAGGCGCTCGTGGTCGTGGGCGGTGAAGAAAAAGCCGCCGTGCTGCGGGTCCTCGAAGCGGTCGAGCAGCTGTTCCGCCAACTCGATAGCGAAGGCCAGGTGGTCGCTCTGCCAGCGTGCCTGCAACAGCTCCAGCAGGGCGGCCAGCAGATAGGCGTGGTCGTCCAAATAGGCCGGCAGGTGGGAGTGGCCGCCCTGATGCACCGCCAGCAGGCGACCATTACGCCACAGGTTTTCCCGCACAAAGGCCAGCGCCTGTGCCGCTATGTCGATGAGCTCGGGGCGTTGCAGCCGGCGCCCGGCGCGCGCCAGTCCCTCGATCAGCAGGGCGTTCCAGGCGGTGAGCTGCTTGTCGTCGCGGCCCGGCCGGATGCGCCCCGCGCGGGCGGCCAGCAGCTTGGCGCGCGCGCCTTGCAGCAAGGCCCGCTCCGCCTCCGCGGCGCAGGGCTCGCCGCCGTTGTGCAGATGCCATTGCCCCTCGAAGTTGGGCCCCTCGTCCAGGCCGTAGCAGCGGGCGAATAGCAGGTATTCCCGCTCGTCCAGCAGCGCCCGCACCGCCTCGGGGGTCCAGAGGTAGAAGCGCCCCTCGTGGCCCTCGGTGTCCGCATCCAGGCTGCTGTAAAAGCCGCCGTTGGGGGCCTGCATCTCGCGCCGCGCCCAGTCGGCGATCCCCAAGGCCGCGTCGCGGAACAGCGGCGCGCCGTCCAAGGCGACCAGGTCCGCATAGAGCCCCAGCAGCAGTCCGTTGTCGTAGAGCATCTTCTCGAAGTGGGGGATCTGCCACTCGGCGTCCACCGAGTAGCGGAAGAAGCCGCCCCCCACCTGATCGCAGATACCGCTCACCGCCATGCGCTCCAGGCTGTGCTCCACCATGCGGCGATAGAGTTCGCCCGCGCCGCCCAGGGCCGCCCATTGGCGCAGCAGCAGGCGATGGCTCTCCACATGGGGAAAGCGCGGCGCCCCGCCGAAACCGCCGCTGGCGCTGTCGAAATTCTGGGCGAGGAACTCGGCGGCGGCGCGCAGCGGTCCCGCGTCCAGCGGCCCGGCGTCGGCCCCCCGCGGGCTCAGGCGGTCCAGGGCATGGCGCAGGGCCTGGTTCTGCTCCTCGATGGGTCCGCGCTGGTGGGTGAAGGCCTCGGCCACCCGTTGCAGCACGGTGCGGAAGGGCAGCAGGCCGTGGTGGTGCCCCTTGGGGAAATAGGTGCCGGCAAAGAAGGGGGTGTGGTCCTCCGGCATCAGAAACACCGTGAGGGGCCAGCCCCCCGGCCGGCGGGCGAGCAACTGGTGGGCGGTCTGATAGATCTTGTCCAGGTCCGGCCGCTCCTCCCGGTCCACCTTGATGTTGATGAAATGTTCGTTCATCAGCGCCGCGGTCTCCGCGTCCTCGAAGGACTCGTGGGCCATCACATGGCACCAGTGGCAGGCCGAGTAGCCGATGGAGAGCAGGATCGGCTTGCCCTCCCGGCGCGCCCGCGCCAAGGCCTCCTCCCCCCAGGGATACCAATCCACCGGATTGTCGGCGTGCTGACGCAGATAGGGGCTATAACTGTCGGCGAGGCGGTTCTTGGACATGCGGGGGTTCCTTTGAGGCAGCATTAGGGTGATGGCGTCGCGGCATCCTCGGCCGTCCCGGCCGCCGCCGCGGCAAGGCGCGCCCGGCGCCAGCGGACGGCCGCCTTGTGGGCGAGCAGGAAGAGGGCGATCACCAGCGGCCCCAGCACGATGCCGAGGAAGCCGAAGGCGAGCAATCCCCCCAGGGCGCCCACCATCATTAACGGCAACGGCAGGCCGCTGCGCTCGCTGATCAGCAGCGGACGCAGCACGCTGTCCGCCCCGCTCACCACCACCGCCCCCCAAATCAGCAGGGTGATGCCATAGCCCATCTCGCCGCTTAGCATCAGGAAGACCGCCCCCGGTCCCCAAATCAGCGCGGTGCCCACCACCGGGATGAAGGCGGAGACGAAGGTGAGGACGCCGAACAGCAGGGGTGATGGCAGCCCGCAGAACCAGAAACCGATGCCACCGAGCACCCCCTGCACCAGGGCGGTGACCAGCACCCCCACCACCACCGCGGAGACCACGCTGTCCACCGTCTGGCGGGCGGACGCCTTATGGTCGTCGGCCAGCGGAATGAGCTGCCAAAAGGCATCGTTGAGCCGTCGCCCGTCCTTGTAAACGAAAAACAGGGCGAGCAGAATCAGCAACAGCTGCAGCAGCAGGAAGAACAGATTCTTCACCACCTGGGTGACCGAGTTGAGCAGGAACTGCACCACGTTCTTCGCCCCCTGGATGGCCGCCTCCTTGAGGTCCAGATTGGCCGCCGCGGCCAGCTGATTGGCCCGTTCCACCCAAGGCGCCACCATCGGATGCCGCATCACCCCGTCCAGGCGCTGGAAGCCCCCCACCGCCGCCGCCTCCTTAACGCTCTGCTGGGCCTCCAGCAGTTCGCGGAACATCTGCGCCATCACCCAAATCGACGGCGCCATGATCACCAGAAAGGCCGCCAAGGTCATGCCCAAGGCCGCCCAGTTGTCGCTGCCGCCGAAGCGACTGCGCATCCGCTCGTAGAGGGGAAAGGTCGCCGCCGCGATCACCGCCGCCCAGGCCAGGGCCGGCAGGAAGGGCTCGAAGACCAAAAAGAGCAAATAAAAGGCCCCCAGGATAAAGACAAAAACGGTCAGGGTCAGCAACAGTCGGCGGTCGATCATGAAGGGCTCCCCAAGGAGGTCCAGACCCGGCGGATGGGCATTGCAGTGGGGGGATTCTACCCCCGCCGCCCCCCCAAAACCACGCCCCCGCCGCCAGGGCATGACCGTTGCCGCAAAAATGGGCTAGGGGCGGCGGGGAGCGGCTGGCTCCGCTGGCCCGTTCCTGTTGTGGCGGGGTGATTGTCGGGGAGGGGGTGTGCATGCCAAAAAAGGATGAAACTGTAAACCAAAAATGTTGCCACGTCTGGGCTAAGCTAAAAGTAGTCACCCACCGGGAGCACGGCCATGAACGCCTTGGCAGACCTGCACAATGAACAGATCATCGGCACGCTTTCCTGCTTCGACCGGGTGATCGTATCCGGGAACTTGCCCGACATCGGTTACGCGGATGCGATGAAGCGCTACCGGGGGATGCATGACATCCTGCTGTTCGACTATCCACGCTGGGCGGAGCCGCTAGGGGACACGATCATCGCCAACGCCGAGGCGCTAGCTGCCGAGGCCGACCTCAAAAAGGACACCCGCTGGCCTCCTTGCTCGTGGTGGCCATGATGCGGACGTTGCCGGAGAGTTGCACTATGTTGTCGGACACCGATTGCATGTTGCTGGTCAGCACGGTCATGTTGGAATCGACTCTGATGGCCAGGTAGTGTACGTCCTTGGCGAGGCTGAAGATGAGGTAGAAGCCGTAGGCCGCCAGGATGATGAAGGCGAACAGGGAGGGATAGACGATCAGCTCCCAGGGGCGAGCGCTGGTCTCGAAGGCGTTGGAGAGCCGGTCCATCGAGTAGGTGGTGGCGAAGCCGGGCGCCGGGGCGGCCGGGGGCCGCTCGCGGTGCGCCTACGCATAGGGTCGCTCCATCGCCAGTCCTCAGCCCACCAGTTTCGGATAGACCTTGGCGCAGAAGGCGAGGAACTCCCGCGCGGCCTTGCCATTGGGCTCCATCTCGAACACCGCCAGCCCCTCGCTGAAGGAGCGCCGGAAGGCGGTGCGCAGCCCCAGGCGCGGTTTGATGAATTTGATGCCGGGCAGGGACACCAGGGCGGCAGCGGCCTCTTCGGTCTCGCGCACCGCCAGGTGGGTGTCGGCGCGGTTGATGAAGCCCAGGATCTCCACCGGCTTTTCGCCCTCGCGCAGGCCGGTGACGAACTGGATGAAGCGCTGGGTGGACCAGATGTCGGCCTGGCTGGGCGGCACCGGGACGAGGATGCGGTCGGCGAGGCGGATGGCCTGCTTCATGGATTCGATGTCGGAGGGGCCGATGTCGATCAGCACCTCCTTGGCCTTGCCCAACTTGGGGTCATCCAGGGCCTCGCGGCCCTCCACCTGAATGATCGGGGCATAACCCTCTTCGTGGCGGATCTCCGCCACGTCGCGCAGGGTCGCCTGGGGGTCGATGTCGAGCACCCGCAGGTTGACCTCGGCCAAGGCCAGCCACACCGCCAGATTAAAGGTTAGGGTGCTCTTGCCGGAGCCCCCCTTGAGACTGCCTATCACCGTTATCATGCTGCCCCACCCACCGTTTTTGTCGTACCCAAAAACCTCTTTTTGGCCTTGATCATTGTTCAGGCGAGAGACCTGACAGGTCTTCAAGACCTGTCAGGTCTGCACCCTCGACGACCGAAACGATAATCAAGGCCCTCTTTTTCACCCCCAGAGAAGGGACCGCTAGGGTCTCCCTCGCCCGGCCCCGGCGATCCGGGCCTCTCGCCGCCGGGGCGCCGGGCGCCGGTTTGTTTAGAGAATCCTCGGCGTCCCCTGTGGTGTGCCTGGGTTTGTCAGGATCAGCGCGCCGGCGGATAGCCGGGACGCGCTTGCTGCGGCGGCACCGCCTTTTGCAGGCCGGCCGGCAGACTGAACAGGTCTGCCGGCTGCGGCCCCACCTGGATGTTGCGGAATTCGCGCACGAAGCCGCCGGGGCGTTCCTCCTTGATGGCGATCTTCAGTTCCGGGTCGTACCATTGGAAGGAGGATTGCAGGGCCTTGCCGGCCTGGGACATGATCACCTCCCACTTTTCGACCTTGCGGCCGCCGAGGTCGTCCGGGCCCACCATCTTCAGCTCCATCACCTGCTGGTTGGGCATCTCCTGGCGCAGCGGCATGGCGCGCTCCTGGTCGATCCATTGGGTCATGGTGTAGCTCTGTCCCTGCTGGCTCAGGGTCATCTCCCACTTCTCCGCCTGGCGCCCTTGCAGTTGCTCGACGCCAAGGCTCTTGCAGGTGGCGCCCGGCAGGTCGTCGCAGGGGTTGCTGCTCCCCTTGACCGGGGCCGGGGCATCCGCCGGGGCGCGCTGCTCCATATAGCTCTTCTGGGCGGGATTGATCAGCCACTGGACGCGCTGGACGTTATCCAGGATCTGGATCATCTGCTGGCCGCCCTGGGTCATCTCGGTGCGCATCCGATCCTTGCCGACGTAGATCTTGCCCTGCATCTCCTGGCCCTGCGGGGCCTTTTGGTACATGTCGGCGGAGAACTCCACGTCGGTGATGATCGGCTGGGCCTGCGCCTGCACCGCGAACAGGGCGGCGGCGACCAGTGGGTATTGGAACCTGTTTTTGCTTATCATGGCGAATCCTCCGAATGGCGGGAAGCGAATATCTTATGCGGCCCTTGCACTACCAGGATGGCGGATAGGGATGGCCTAAGTCCATGCCGCCGGGTGGTCCCTCCCAGGGCGGGGGAAACGGCGGCGGCAGAGCCGGATAGGGGGGGGCTTCGTGAGCGTAACCGGCCGGGCTCCGGTCGTCCTCGCCCCAGGGACGGAACACCGGCGGCGGCATGGCGCTGTTATCCCCCCCTTTCCAGCCGTAGCCGGGCGGAACCTGGAGATAGGATCGGCCCTCCATGCTGAAAGGTCGGAAGCTGGGATAGGGAGCGGCCTCCTGCTTCTTTAGCTCCGGCGCGTCACGAAACCGATACCGCGGATAGGGCGACGCGGGGCCGCCCCAGGGCGTTTGCCCCGGCGAAACCTCTCCCCGGCCGGCATCCTGCCAGGGAATGTGACCACCACTGCCATAGCCGCCGGCCCCGGCGGGGGGCGCGCCGCCGCCGGTCCAGGGGGCGTAGCGGTACGCCTCGCCGGTCACCGCCGCGGGGGCGTCCCAGGGTATTGGTCTGGCCGCGGGAGGCATCGCCCCGCCCCAGGGTGAAGCCGGGGCTTGGCCGGCGGCCACGGCGACCGCCGCCAGCAGGCCGCCTAGGACCGACCACCGCCCGACCCGCGAGGTCTTAGAGTTCGAAATCCTCATCGCTCGCCTTTTTCAGCCGAATTCCCCGCCGCGGCTTTAGCTTTTTTGCAATCTGGGGGGCCGCCTGGGCGGGCTCCTTGGGGTGAGCGGACAAGATCCGTTTTGCCGCCGCCGACTTCACGTCCGTCGGGGGGGCGGATTTGACTTCGGGGGCCGGTTTTTCCTGCAACGCCGGCTCGGCCTCGACCACCGGCTTGTTCTCGCCAATCGGTTTGGCCGGCGCGGCCTTCTTCGCTGGGGCAGGCTTGGCCGCCACGGCGGGCGCCGGGGTCTCCTGGATCGGGGCGGCCACGGTGGCGGCCGGATGCACCACCGCGGCCTCGCTGGACGGCAGCGCGGCGGCGGGGGCGGCGGACTGGACCGGCACCGCACCGCCCGCCGCGAGCGCCGGCGGGCCGGCAGGCGTGGGCGGGACGGCCG
>OGCL01002433.1_pt1 | contig 13003 bp, 11 predicted proteins | sample 1570041 | NCBI WGS metagenome assembly OGCL01 (sample SAMN06266162, study PRJEB24511) | hot springs metagenome | isolation source: Hot spring water | place: South Africa: Limpopo | collected 2015-06-22 | reverse complement strand
TTTCTCCCTGTCCATTCCCTCTCCCCTTTGTGGGAGAAGGCCAGGGCGAGCAGCACTCCCTTTCAGCCCCAGCTACTGATCCCTCTCCCCCGGTGGGACAGGGCTAGGGTGGGGATGACTTCATTCTCACCCCCAGGTGTGCTAGAATGTTGCAAAACCTCTAAACCCTGAATGAGTCCTTCTTTCGTTGCTCTGTAGGAGGCGGGTCACCCTCTCCCTCGCCCTCCCCCTCGAGGGGGAAGGGAACTTGGGGCTAGCGATATCAAGTTGGCAGACCGCCAGCGCGCAAATGGCCATCACTCCAGCCACTACGGGTAGCCATCTTTGCACGTGCTCGTCCGTTGGGGAAACAGTCAACCCTGAAAGGGATCTCTTGCTCTGTTCCCGGCGGCAGAAAGGGGCAGGGTGAAGGCACGTTCGGCTATACTGACGCCGTGAGGGTCATCGCCGATTTGCACCTGCACTCCCGGTTTTCCCGGGCCACAAGTGCGGAGATGGACCTTCCCCACCTGGCGAAGTGGGCCCGCTGGAAAGGCCTGGACCTCCTAGGCACCGGGGACTTCACCCATCCCCAGTGGTTTGAAGAACTTACGGCGGGCCTGGTGCCCGTGGGCGAGGGTATCTACGAACACGCGGGCGTGCCCTTTATCTTCACCGCCGAAGTGGCCCTCATCTGGACCCACGAGGATCGGACCCGCAGGGTACACTTCCTCGTCCTGGCCCCAAGCGCGGCGGACGCAGGCCGCATCAACCGTGAGCTCGGGAAGCGGTGCAACCTTGAGGCCGACGGCCGGCCCACCGTGGGCATGTCCGGGGCCGATTTCATTGCCCTAGTCCTGACAGCGAGCCCCAAGGCCGTGGTCATCCCCGCCCACGCCTGGACCCCCTGGTACTCCATTTTTGGCTCGCAATCGGGGTTCGACAGCCTGGAAGAAGCCTTGGGGGAGGCCGCGCAACATGTGTTGGCCATCGAGACCGGCCTGTCTTCGGACCCGCCCATGAACTGGCGGGTTTCGTCCTTGGACCGGGTAACCCTTGTGTCCTTTTCCGATGCCCACTCCCCGTCCCGCCTGGGCCGGGAGGCCTGCGTGTTCGACCTCCCCGAGCTCACGTTTTCCGCCCTGGTCCAGGCCATCCGGGACCGCAATCCCCAAAGGTTTTTGTTCACGATCGAATTCTTTCCCGAGGAGGGGAAGTACCACTACGACGGGCACCGGGCCTGCGGGGTGATGTTTTCCCCGGAGCAGACGCGGAAAGCGGGGCGGCGGTGCCCAGTGTGCGGAAGGCTGGTCACTTTGGGCGTGATGTACCGGGTGGAGCGGCTGGCCGACCGGCCCCCGGGGTTTCGCCCGCCCGCAGCCATTCCTTGTCGCCACCTTGTTCCCCTTCACGAGATCGTGGCCCAACTGCTGGGCCAGGGGGTGGAAACAAAAGCCGTGGAGGAGGAATATTTCCGCCTCGTGCACAGGTTTGGCAGCGAGATGAACGTGCTGTTGGATGTTCCGGTCCAAGAGGTTGGCCAGGTGTCGCCTCGGCTGGCTCGGGCCCTGGCCAAGGTCCGGGCCGGGGAAGTCCATGTCCAACCGGGCTTCGATGGCCAGTACGGTAGAATCGAGATCCCTTTGGACGAGGAGGTACGGGGTCCCACCCTGTTCGACGTATGAAACCCCTGCAAGGCCTGCGCGTGCTGGACTTTTCCCGCATTCTGGCCGGCCCGTTGGCCACAATGTGGATGGCCGACTTGGGGGCGGAGGTGGTCAAGGTTGAACGGCCGGGCAACGGGGACGAAACCCGGCGCTGGGGGCCCCCGTTTGTAGGTGGGCAGTCCGCCTACTTCTTGGCCGTCAACCGCGGAAAATACGGGCTGGCTTTAGATTTGGGCCAACCCCAAGTCCGGCCAGTGCTGGAACACTTGGTTCGCCAAAGCGACGTGGTGGTCCACAACTTCCTCCCTCAAACCGCAGAAAAGCTTGGGCTGGACTACCCGCGGGTGAAGGAGATCAACCCCAAGGTGGTCTACGTGGCGGTGGCCGGCTTTCCCCCAGGGCCGTACCGCGACGAGCCCGGGTTTGACGCCCTCATCCAGGCGGTGGGGGGACTGATGGCCATCACCGGGGAGGAGGAACAACCCGTGAAGGTGGGCGTAGCCATTGTGGACGTGCTCACGGCCTGGGCGGCCCTATGTGGGACCCTGGCGGCGCTCCTGGTTCGGGAAAAGACGGGCCAGGGGCAGGCCGTGGAGGCCACGCTGGTGGAGTGCTCAGCTGCGGCCTTGGTCAACGTCTCCCAGGCTTTCTTGCTTACGGGCAAAGAACCCCGGCGGTTGGGCACGGCCCATCCCCACATCGTCCCGTACCAGGCCTTCCCAGCGGCCGACGGCTTGCTCATGGTGGCCGTGGGCACCGATGCCCAGTTCCAGGCTTTGTGTCAGGCCATCGGTCGACCGGAGCTGGCCCAGGACCCCCGCTTTGCCACCAACCCCGAGCGGGTCCAGCACCGCGACCTCCTCGTTTCCGTTTTGAGCGAGGTCTTTGGCGCTCAGCCCCGCTCGTTTTGGATTTCCCGGCTGAAGGAGGTCAACGTCCCGGCCGGCCCGGTGAACTCCTTTGCCGAACTTTTTGGCGACCCGGGCCTGGTGGGGCGGATCCTCATCGAGGTGGAGCATCCCACGGTGGGGAGGTACAAGACCGTGGCCTGCCCCGTCTCCTCGGCCTGGCCACCAAGCCCGCTTCCCCCACCCCTTCTGGGCGAGCACACGAACGCAATTCTCGCCCGGCTGGGAATTCCCAGCTTGAAGGGGGGGTAAGCCCCTGTAACATTGCCCGTCAGCGTGGAAACGAGCTTCTACACCTCGATAGCAAATTCCAGCTCTTGGATTCTGCGTCCCCGCAGGATCGAACCCTAGGGGGAAGGTCGGACTGTGCTCTCGGTGACCCTCATTTTTCTCGCTTCCTGTGGGAGCACGCTTTGGCTGACCCTGCGGCAGCCGGTGCTGCGTCTGAGGGTCGGTCGGCGGGAACTCCGGATTGAAACCTACTTTCTCGGGGCTTTGGTCGGACCCTTGCTTATCCTGGCCGCTGGGCTTCTCACCGCTCAAGACATGGTGAACGGTCTGCGCGGCCAGACGGGTTTGGAGCCGGTGGGGATCCTCACCTTGTTCCTGTCTATGGTGTTCATGAGCATCTTTCTTGACCACACCGGGTTCTTCGAGGCCTGTGCCCGCTGGGCCTTGCGCTACGCCCGGGGCGAAGGAACGCGGCTGTTTTTTGCCACCTACGCCATCGTATCCCTCCTCACCGTGTTCACCTCCAACGACATCGTGGTCCTCACCTTCACCCCCTTCATCTACTACTTTGCCCGCCACGCTGGACTCAATCCCAAGCCGTACCTCCTGGCCGAGTTCTTTGCGGCCAACACCTGGTCGATGATGCTCTACATCGGCAACCCCACAAACATCCTCGTGGCTTCGGCGTTTGGGTTCACGTTCGTGGAGTACACGCGGTGGATGCTTGGGCCCACGCTGGCCGCCGGGCTGGTCAACGCCGTTGTTTTGTACACGATCTTTCGCAAAGAAATTGCAGGGAAGCTTCAGCCGGTGGAGGTCAACCCCTGGGAGGCCATTCGGGACAAGCCGGGCACGTGGATGGGCCTGACCGTGCTCGGGGGGTGCGTGGTGGCCTTGGCGCTTGCGCCCTATGTGGGGTGGGCGATGTGGAAGGTCTCGTTGGCCTTTGCCCTGGCCCTGCTAGGGCTTTTGGTGTTGCGGGAGGTGGGGAGTTGGCCCCGGCGGCCCGTGGATTTGGCTCGTTCTCCCCTGTACATCACGGCCCGCCGCATGCCCTGGTCTATCGTTCCTTTCGTGCTTTCCTTGTTTGTGACCGTGTATGCCCTGCGGGTGTACGGGGTGACCGGGCTTCTTGGCAGCGCGCTCCAACGGGCCAGCGGCGGAATTCCGGCAATGTTGGCTGTCCTCTACGGCTGGGCTTCGGCCCTGGCCGCCAACCTCCTCAACAACATTCCCATGACCTTGGCCTTCACCTCGGCCGTGGGGACGCAGACCGCGGCCGGAACATGGGCGGGAGCGTTGGGCACGGTGGTGGGATCGAACCTGGGGGCGAACCTCACCCCCCTCGGGGCCTTGGCCGGGATCATGTGGATGGCCATTTTGGCGGGGAAAGAGGAGCGCGTGAGCTTTGGGGAGTTCGTAAGGTACGGGCTGTTGACGACGCCGTTGGCCCTGGCGGCCTGCCTGGGGGTTTTGGCCCTGCAGTTTGCCTTGGGGATGTAAGAAGCGGGCCCGGGCAGGCCGAGCCCGCTTGGGTCAGCCTTGGCGGGGCTACTTCTTGCTCGGCTCGGTGCGCTTGACCTTCCCCTCGGCCACGAGCTGTTTCCCGATCTCTTGGAGCTTGTACTTCTGTACCTTGCCCGAGGCCGTCATGGGGAAGTCCATGCCCACCCCGATGTACCTGGGGACTTTGAAGGCTGCGATCCTCTGGGCGCAGAAGTCCACGATCTCCTGGGGATCGGGGTTGTGGCCGGCCCGGGGGATGATGAAGGCCATGCCCACCTCCCCAAACACGGGGTCGGGGACCCCCACCACGGACACGTTTTGCACCGCAGGGTGGGTGAACAGCACTTCCTCCACTTCCGCCGGGTAGACGTTGAACCCCCCCACGATGTACATGTCCTTTTTGCGGCCCACGATGCGCACGTAGCCCTCGTTGTCCAAGGTGGCCAAGTCCCCGGAATAGAGCCAGCCTTCCTTGTCGATCACCTCGGCCGTGGCCTGGGGGTTTTTCCAGTACCCCAACATCACGTTGTACCCCCGGCAGGCGAGTTCCCCAGGTTCGCCCAAGGGGACTTCCCGGCGCTCGCCGTCCACGATCTTGACCTCCACGCCGGGGAGGGTCTTCCCCACCGTCTCCACCCGCTTGTCGATGGGGTCCTCAAAGCGGGTCATGGTAATCACTGGGGAGGCCTCGGTGAGGCCGTAGGCGATGCACACGTTGCACCCCAGCTCGTCCATGGTGCCGCGCATGACCTCCACGGGGCAGGGAGCGCCGGCCATGATTCCTGTGCGGAGGCTGCCCACGTTGTACGGCCGGCCTTGGGCCTTGGCCTTGCGCTGCTCCTCCAGCCACAGGACGAACATCGTGGGCACTCCGTACACCACGCTCACCTTGTGCTTCTGGATGAGGGCAAGTGTCTGATCGGCCTTGAACACGGGAACGGGCACAATCCCCGCGCCCCAGGTGTAGGCCCCCAGGATCCCCATCACACACCCAAAGCAGTGGAAGAAGGGCACGGCCAAGAGGAACAGGTCCCTTTCGGTGATGGCCATGATTTCTGTTATCTGCTCGGCGTTCTTGGACATGTTGAGGTGGGAGAGCATGGCCCCTTTGGGGTGACCGGTGGTGCCCGAGGTGTACAGGATGAAGACGCAGTCGGTGGGCTTGACCTTCTTGGCGCGGTTCTCGAGCTCGTTGCGGGCGGCCCCGTCCTTGCCCAGGGCCAGGACCTCGCTCAGGGGGCGGGAGTGCGGGGCCGAGTCGCCCACCGTGATCACTTCCCGCAGCAAGGGGAGGTTGCCCCGCACCTGGGCCACCATCCCCGCGTAGTCCGCTCCCAAGAAGCCCTGGTGGACGAATACGGCCTTGGCCTCGGCGTTCCCCAGGATGTACTCCACCTCGTGGGTGCGGTAGCGGGTGTTCATGGGCACAACCACCCCGCCGGCCTTGGCGATGGCGAAATAGGCCGTGATCCACTCCGGTACGTTCGACATCCAGATGGCCACCTTGTCCTGGGGCTGGATGCCGAGCCGGATGAGGCCGGCAGCCAACTGGTTGACCTCCTCCACGAGCTGGCGGAAGGTGGTCACCCGGTCTTCGTAAAAGATGGCCGGACGGTCGGGAAACTTGCGGGCTGTGTCTTCCAAAACTTGGGACAACGTCCTCATCGGTCTTTGTCCTCCTCGCTCTGGAGTTTACCGGAGCCCTGCCCCGGCGCTAGAACCCTCCCCCGACCACCACTGCATCCATGGCCTGCCCGTTGAGCGCCGCCCCGCCCCCCAACGGCCAGCGTTCCGATCGTCAGTCCTGCTCCAGGGTTTTCAGGCGCACGGGGAGCTCGGCTAGCGACTGCACGGTGGCGTGGGGAACGTGAAGAGGGCTTGGGGGCTCCTGCTTGGCGTACGGGCCCACAAGGACACGCACGGTCCTCATTCCCACCAGCCGGGCCGGGAACACGTCGTGGTCCAGCCGGTCGCCCACCATCACAGCCTCCTGGGCCTCCACTCCCAACCCGTCGAGGATCATCCGGAAAAACAGGGGCACGGGTTTGGCCACCCCCATCTGCTCAGACACGTAGGGCCAGTGGAAGTGCCGGAGGAGCTCAGCGTCCTCCAGCAGGCGGAGAACCGTGGCCGGTTGGTTACCCGCCAGGGCAAGCTTGTAGGCCAAGGCCAGCTCGGGGATCGTCCTTTTGGCCTCGTCCCGCACGAAGACACCTTCGGGATCTTCCAGGAAGGCCTGGGCGTGCACGCGGAAGGCCTGCCGCAGGCGAGCAAACCGGACCAGGTCTGGCTGGGTGAAGTGCCAGAGGGCGGAAAGCCAGGGGTTGGAGTCGCAGGACCGCACGGCCTGGTGGACCACGCGGCGAAACTCCCCCGAGCCCACAGGAACCCCATCCGTTCGCAGCGCCTGGACCAGGGAATCATCCCAGCTCGCGTACTCGGCGTCCTCGTTGAGGACCGGGCCTCCCAGGTCCAGAAGCACGGCGCGGATGGGGCTCACCGGAGCTCGCTTCCTCCCCTGAACACTCTACAGCTTGTACCCCAGCTTGCGCAGGAGGGCCTTGCGCTCGGCCTGTTCTTTTTCTCCCTCCACGCCCTTGGTTTTGACCCCGTCGACGACGCCCAACACACCCCGGCCCTGCTCGGTTTCGGCCACGATGACCTCCACGGGGTTGGCCGTAGCGCAGAAGATCCGGCACACCTCGGGCACGTTCTTCACCGCGTTGAGGACGTTGATCGGGTACATGCCCCGCATGCAGATGATGAAAACATGGCCGCAGGAGAGGGCCAGGGCGTTGGACCTGGCCAGCTCGGTGAGCTCCGGATCGGTGCCGGACCAGCGCACCAAGGCCGGTCCACTCGATTCGCAAAAGGCTATTCCGAACTTGGCCCCTGGCACCGCTTGCGCCATCGCTTCGTGCAGGTCCTCCACGGTCTTGATGAAGTGGGACTGGCCCAAAACGATGTTCACATCATCCGGTTTCTTGATCTGGACGACTTTGACTTCCACGGCTGACCTCCTTCAACTTGGCCAGAACTCCTTGGCGTTCGCATAAAACCAGGCCTTCGCGCAGGGCCACTTCCACCACGCCCCAGCGCTCGGCCAGGGCTTGTTGAGCTTCCTCCACGGTGTAGGGGAAGGGATCCACACCGATGCCCAGGCCCAGGGGCAGAAAGCGGAGGATGCGATCCTGAAAAGGCGCTTCGGCGTGGGAGAGGAGGATGAGAACGTCGGCGTCGCTGGCGGGTGTGCAGTCCCCCCGGGCCAGGGAGCCAAACACCACCACAGCCAAGACGTCCCTGTTTTGGGCCAGTTCCTGGGCCCAGGCTCTCAGCCTCTGCAGCACCTCTTCCCGATCAATTCGCCAAACTTTGATGTTCACAGTAGTCCACCACCTCGGCTGCCAAGGTCAGGGCTTCCTGGGCCTCGGCTTCGGTGTACTGGGCAAAGGCCGGCCCCGCAGGGTGGGCGTTGGGATAACGGGTGGGCACGTAGTGGCGGTCCAAAGCGCGCCCTCTGTTTAGAAGATCGGGTGAGGGGCGGACGTGTTCGGGAAGGGAGAGGAGAAGCTCTGTGACCGAGTGGCCCCAGGCCATCTGGCCGTGTTTCATGTGCAGCGCTTCGGCGGCGGCTTCGGCCGCTTGATGGGCAGCAAAACAGGCCCAAGCGTAGTCCCCCATGGCCAGGCTGCGCTGGGCATGACCCAAATTGGCCTTGGCTTGCTCCAACCAGTCCCGGTACCGGTTCATCCCACCAGCGGCGCCTCCCGCCGCAGCTTGTACCGCTCGAACACGAGTTCCACCTCTTTCCCCAGGGTGCGAAACTCCACGGGCAGCCGTCGGTCCCCCAGGTGGGCCAGGCAACCCACCCGGTTGGGGGCGATTTCCTCCACGGTGAGGATGTAGCTTAAGGGGGCTTCCCTGTCCTCCTGCACCGCCTCCAGGGCCCCGCCCTTGGGGCGCACCGACATCCGCATTCCCCCCCGGTACGTGGAGTAAATCCCGCAAACAGAGTCCAGAAGCTTCTCCCAGCGGACGAAGGGTAGCTTGGCGGGGTCCTCCCCCAAAGCCAGGGCCAACGCCACTTGGGCGATCTGGCCCATGGGGTAGCCCGAGCCGTTGGCGAGCACGGCCACACCCAGACCCCGCTCGGGCACAAACCCCAGGTAGGCCGTGTACACCAGAACGCTTCCCCCGTGACCCACAAGGGAGTACCCCAGGAACGGCTGGACCATGAGCCCGTAGGCATAAAGCGGAATTACAAGGTCCCCGAAGAAGGAGGGGTGAGGTTTGTGAGGCAAAGGAACCCGCGGCTGAATCATCTGCTTGTACGAGGCCCGACGGATGAGAGGCTCCCCTTGGCGGAGGAACAAGGCCAGGTACTTCGTCAGCTCTGAGACGGAGGAGACCAAGCCGCCATCGCTTCCGATGGGGATGGGCATGGCTTTGCCCGGTCTGGGCGTCGCTTGGGAGGGAATCACGTACGGGGTGGCCCATTCCACCCCAGGGGTGGGTTCCTCGCCCAAGAAGAAGCTCTTTTCCATGCCCAAGGGCTTCAAGATCTCCTCTCGCACGTACTCCCGGAAGGGCTTGCCCGTGAGCTTCTCCACGATACCCCCCAGGAGAATGTAGCCCTCATTGAGGTAGAACCAGCGCTCACCGGGCCGGGTTTCCACCCAGTCCTCGGCCCCGTTGAGCCAAGCGAGAAAATCGTCGACCGAGCTCAGGGGGAGGAACTGTCCGCTTGTGCCCTGGGCGTAGCGGATGAGGGCCTCGGCGTAGGCCAAGGCGGGCAGGCCCGAGGTGTGGGTCAGCAGGTGATGAACGCGCACGGGCTCGCCGAAGGGGTGGAGGCGCAAGTCCAGGAAGCGGTGAACGGGGTCCTCGAGGTTGAGGGCCCCTGCTTCCTCCAGCTTGAGCACGGCCAGGGCCGTGAAGGACTTGGTCACGCTCCCGATCCCGTAGAACGTGTGGGGCGTGGCAGGAAGTGCCTTTTCCACGTCCCGGAACCCGTAGCCCCGGGCGTACACCGCCTCCTCGCCCTCGATGAGGGCCAGGCTTACCCCTGGCAGGCGGGTCTTTCGCATCCGTTCTTGGATCAACTCCTCAAGCAGCTTCCAGTCGAAGTTCATCTGGTCCTCCTTGGGGTCGAATGGACCACGGGGGACTGGCCCAGGCGAAAGGACTTCACGGGGATCAGCCGATCTTCGAACAGTCGCTGGACCCCAAAGCCCGGGGCCTGCGGGTCGGGAAGCACCCTCCACGGGGCTCGAATGGACGAGGCCCCTTCGGCCACGATCCACGACTCCGGTCGGTGGCCGGTGTCCAAGTCCCGGAAGGCGATGTTGGGGTGGGCGAGGGCAAAATGAACCGCCGCCGTAGCTGAGAGGTTCGATTCCACCATGCTCCCGATCATGCAGGGGATCCCTCCGGCCTGGCAGATGCTGGCGATCTCCAGCGCCCGCACAAGGCCTCCCGCCTTCATGAGCTTGATGTTCACAAAGTCCGCGGCTTCGGCGCGCACCACCTCCAGGGCATCGGCCGGGGAGTGCACGGCCTCGTCGGCCATGACGGGGATGGGGGAGCGCTGCCGCACCCAGGCCAGGCCGGCAAGGTCCCAGGCCGGCACGGGCTGCTCCACGAATTCGATCTCGTACTCGCCCATGCGCTCGAGGGCCCACACGGCCTCGGTCCTTGTCCAGCCCTGGTTGGCGTCGATGCGGAGGGCTACGGCGTCTCCCACCGCGCGGCGGATGGCCCGCACCCGCTCCACGTCCTCCTTGGGGTCCAGGCCAACCTTGACCTTGATGGTGTGGAACCCCTGGGCTACGAGGTCTTTGGCCTCGGCGGCCATGGCTTGCGGACTGTCCAGAGCTACGGTGTAGTCGGTGTCGAGCGGGGGTTCCTGGCTTGCCCCAAGCATTCGCCATACGGGCTCCCCGTGGATTTGGCCCACCAAGTCGTGGAGGGCGAGGTCGATGGCCGCCTTGGCCGCAGCTTGGCCGGACCACACCCGGTCCAGCTTCTCCACCAGATGGCGCAGGCGGCGGGGGTCTTCACCAAGCACCAAGGGGACCATGGAATCCAACGCGGCCAGAATTGTGGCCGAGGTGGCCCCGAGGATGACCGGGCTGGGGGAAGCCTCACCCCACCCCACGTGGCCCTGGACGTCGGTGAGGCGGAGGAGGACTTCCTCGTGATCTTGGGTGACTTCGGTGGCGATGCGGAAGGGCTTTTCCAGGCGGAACCTGAATAGATAGACCGTTGCTTCCACCACCTGAAGGTTCATGGCGGCGCCATTGTAGCCGGGGGCAAATGGAGAGGGCGGAGGGGGGGCCCCTCCGCCCTTCCGTTTGGGTGGGGTCGCCTGCCGTGAGGTTGCCTCACGGCGGGGGGGTGGCAGCTTTGCTACATCCCTAGTTTAGCACGAAGTGCGGCCTCGAGCTCGGGCAAGTGGCGGAAAAGCCACATCGCCGCGCCTTTCTCCCGCAGCTGAGTCCTCAGCTCCTCAAGCTTGGGCGCCTCCTTGAGGGGAGCAACCTGGCCCGCACGCCCCCGCAGGACCAGGGGCAACATCCCCCGAGCCCTCTTGGCCATCGGGGCCAACCGTTCCTGAATCGCCTGTTTGCCGCGGTTCCAGATGGCGTCCAACTGTTCCTCGGTGAGGATCTCCTTCAGTCCAGCCGCGGCCTTGTCCGCAAACTCCCCAACCATCTTCTGGGTCTCCTCCCGGAACGCCTTCAGCATCTCCTCCAGTTCAGTCCGGGTCCCCTTGAAGACAATTAGTTTGGCCTTGAGCTCGTCCTCGCGGGCAAGGATCTTGTCCCGCAGCGGGGAGAGTTCGTTCGTGAGGGTAAGGAGATCCTTCATCTGCTGTTCGGTGAGTTCCAGGGCGTTGATGACGATCAGGGGCATGATCTCCCCGCGCTCACCCTTGCCCAGCATTCCCTTTCCACCGAACCCCCCAACGGCGGCGAAGGCCGTGAGGCCCACGACGGCCAACGCACCGATGATTCCTACGACCACCCAAAACCTCTTCTTCATTCGTCCACCTCCTTGCACGCCGTACTCTACCCCGGCCCCTGCGGAGGGTAGGTGAAGAGTGTGTGAAGGTTCTGTGGAGTTCTAGGGAGGGGGGGGACGCGCCCGCCCCCTCCCCGAGGGTCCCTAGCCAATGATGTCCATGTACCAGGCCACGATCTTGACCTTGGCGCTCATGGTCACCGTGATCGAGACGTATTCACGTCTGGCGTCGACTGTGCCGTTCTGGCGGGTGGGGGTGGTGGCGTCTCCGACCCAGACGTCGAAGTACGCCAGGCCCCGGCCGTAGGTTCCGCCAGCGATCCGGTACGGGAACTTGAGGGTGACCTGAGTTCCGGCGTTGAGGGCTAGGTTGAACGGAGTGGTGCGGGTTGCGGTCTCACCCACGACCTGGACCGGCACCTTGAGCTCCTCGTAGCCTGGGGTCGCGGCGATAGACCGCCGGGCATAAACCTCCAGCGTGTACTGGGTGGGACGGATCACGATGGGACCGATGATTCCGATCTGTAGGCAGGTCTCCAGGGTGACCTTGGCTTCAGCGGTCTTTGTCCGGCCGGCTGAGTCGTTGGCTTGGACCCGCACCGTCACCGTCCCGCCTCCGGAGAGGTTGGCCTTGAGCACGGTCGAGCTACTGGCGGGGAACGTGCCCACCACGGCTAGGCTCGTACCATCCGGGTAGATGAGGAACACAGGTCCCACGTAGACTGGAGCTGTTCCTCCGCTGGCCTGCCACCACACGGTGATGGCATGGCTGTAGTCCTTCTCGCAGACCTTTTCCACCGCGGTCTTCACGATTTGCACGGTGAGTTCAGGCACGCGAGCGGCCGCGGCCCGGAGGGTCACGGTCAGACGGAACATCTCGCAGCCTCGCCCGTCCAACAAGCCAAACACGACCGTGTAGCTCGCTCCGGCCGTGGGGAGGTTCCCGCTGAGCACGCCCAGCCCCTGGGCGAGGTCGAGGCTGAGCGACGCCCCACTTGGGAGCTTGGAGCTGATTTGAGTGACCCGCGTGATGCCTGCGGCTCTTACGCGGCTGAGGATGTCCGCGGGGATGGACGCCGTGGTGAACAAGTGAGTTCCCGTGGCGACCTCGCCGAAGTCCCATCGGAGGGCAGTGGAGGCCGGGCAGGTGACGGCCGTGGTGGGCGAGTTGATCGTGATCGTAAGCCGAGCCACGATGCACTTGTTCCGATCCAACAGGTTGTACACCACGGTCCATTTGCCGCCTTCCTTGGGCACGGCGCCGGTGAGTCGGCCCTGGCGGGTGGCCAGGAGGAGCTCGAAGCTGAGCCCAGTGGGCAAATTCGAGCTGGCCAGGGCCGAGGCCGTGACCCCCAGGGTCGCGATTTGGTTGGCCACGTCCGTAGGCCAGCTCTTGGTGGCGCTCACCGTGCTGCCGGCTGTGACGTCCCCGAAGGCCCAAGACAGGTCCTTGGTGGGTGGACAGCCCGTGGGTTGGGTTGGCACGTACTGCTCGCAAGTGGGTTGCAGACACTTGGGGTCGATGAACGTCTGGACAGAGGTTTCGATTCGGGGCACTACGTCCACCGAGGTGGTGGCGGTGGCAGCGGCTTGGGCACACGCCTGGGCCATGGCTTGGGCCTGGGCGAGTGCAGCGGCGCAGGCTTGGGCACTGGCTTGGGCTTTGGCCACAGCGGCGGCACAAGCGGT
>OGCL01002432.1_pt1 | contig 13010 bp, 12 predicted proteins | sample 1570041 | NCBI WGS metagenome assembly OGCL01 (sample SAMN06266162, study PRJEB24511) | hot springs metagenome | isolation source: Hot spring water | place: South Africa: Limpopo | collected 2015-06-22 | reverse complement strand
GAAAGGGGGAGTTCATGCCGGGAATCGTCGATTTAAGCCACTGGTATATAAGCAAAGCCTAATAGTGCACCAACGCCATCCATGAACATACTCGGCATCTCAGCTTACTATCATGACTCCGGAGCTGTACTTGTTTCTGACGGCAACATCGTTGCGGCAGCGCAGGAAGAGCGTTTTACTCGAAAAAAGCATGACTCAGGCTTTCCGCGCCATGCCATTTCCTACTGCTTGAAAGCGGGTGGCGTTAGCGGTGCAGAGCTTGATGCCGTTGTTTTTTACGATAAACCATTCCTGAAATTCGAACGTATTCTCGAAACATATTTTGGCTTTGCGCCACGAGGGTTTCGTTCATTTGCAACGGGCTTGCCGGTCTGGATCAGGGAAAAGATGTTCCAGAAAAATATGCTGTATACGGAGTTACAAGCCGTAGATGCCAACACAAATTGGGCGGATAAGCTGTTGTTCTCCGAACACCACTTAAGCCATGCAGCAAGTGCTTTTTACCCCTCACCATTCGAACGAGCGGCGATTCTCACGATGGATGGAGTTGGCGAGTGGGCAACAACCTCTCTTGCCGTGGGCAAAGGCAAAGACATGCGCATCATCAAGGAGATTCATTTCCCGCATTCCCTTGGTCTCCTGTATTCCGCTTTCACTTACTACACAGGTTTCAAGGTCAACTCTGGCGAATATAAGGTGATGGGCTTGGCGCCATACGGCGAGCCTGTTTATGCACAAACGATCAAAGACAATCTTATTGATATCAAGGAGGACGGCAGTTTTCGGCTCAACATGGCGTATTTCAATTACGCCACCGGGTTGACCATGACGAATGAGCGCTTTGATGCGCTGTTTGGTGCCCCCCCCCGCAAACCGGAAAGTCCGCTGACCCAGCGTGAAATGAATCTGGCAGCAAGCATTCAAGCCGTAACGGAAGACGTCGTTCTCAAATTGGCTCGTGCCATTCGCAAGGAAACGGGGGAGAAAAACCTGTGTCTGGCCGGAGGGGTGGCGCTCAATTGTGTTGCCAACGGCAAGTTGTTGCGCGAGAAAATCTTCGACGGACTGTGGATCCAGCCCGCGGCGGGCGATGCGGGCGGCGCCCTGGGCGCCGCCCTCGTGGCCCACCATCTGTGGGGTGGGCGTCCGCGGCAAATGGAGGAGGGGGCGGGCGACGCGATGCAGGGTAGCTTCCTCGGTCCTGCCTACGATCAAAAAGAAATCGAAGGCCGACTCACCGCCTGCGGCGCGCGCTACGAGTTGCTATCCGACGAGGCTCTCATCGAGGCTTGCGCACGGGCGCTTGCCGATGGTCAGGCGCTCGGCTGGCATCAGGGGCGCATGGAATTTGGCCCGCGGGCCCTGGGCGCGCGTTCGATCCTTGCTGACGCCCGATCGCCCAGCATGCAGAAAGTGCTCAACCTCAAGGTCAAGTACCGCGAATCTTTCCGTCCCTTCGCTCCGGCGGTGCTGCGTGAGGACGTCGCGGAGTGGTTCGGGCTCGATGCCGACAGCCCCTACATGCTTCTGGTCGCCGACGTGCGCAAGGACAGGCGCATCCCCATGACCGAGGAGGAACAGCGCCTCTTTGGTATCGACAAGCTCAACGTGCCGCGCTCGAGCATCCCCGCCGTCACGCACGTAGACTATTCCGCGCGCATCCAGACCGTGCACCGGGCGACCAATCCACGCTTTTATTCGCTACTTAGCCGTTTCAAGGCGCTCACCGGTTGCCCGGTTCTCGTCAACACGAGCTTCAACATCCGCGGCGAGCCCATCGTGGAATCGCCCGAGGACGCTTTCCGCTGCTTCATGGGCACCGAGCTCGATGCGCTCGCCGTCGGCAACTGCTTCCTTCGTAAGGCCGAGCAGAACTCCGCACTCAAGCACGATTACACCCAGCATTTCGAACTCGATTGATGGCAGCCGTGCGCTTTGCAAGACGGTTTGTGGGGTGGCTGACGCGCAATGTCGCGCCAGGACTTGCGGTTTTCTTCGTGCTCCTGACTATCGTGGCGATCACAGCGGAGCTTTACTTACGCTTGACGAAGCCCTTCATCAAAACGCAATGGATCTCCCGTTTCGATCCGGAGCTCGGCTTCACTTTCGAGCCCGGCGCTTTGATCCGACACACCAATTACATCGATTTCTGGTCCGAACAACGCGCGAACTCCTGGGGTTTCCTCGATGACGAGCCTCCTCCTCCGGCACGGAAATCGGGCACCTGCCGCATCGCTTTTGTCGGCGACAGTTTCGTCGAGGCGGCGCAAGTATCGATAGAGCAGAAGTTTCACCGGTTGCTAGAACAAAGCTGGAATTCGAAAGAATCCATCATTCAGGTCGAGACGTTCGCCCTTGGGTATTCCGGCACCGGTCAAGCCAATCAACTACCGTGGGCAGGGCTGATCGCCTCGCGCGCTCCAGATCTCGTCGTGCTGGTGTTCGTCAGCAACGATTTCGCCAACAACAACGTCTGGATCGAGGCGGTGAGGAATGGATGGCACCCTAATCATCCCCCACGTCCTTTCATTCGGGATGGCAGGATTTTTGGACCAAACCCCGACTGGAGACAATATGTCCTGCCCGGTCAGACCGGTAGCGCGCAAGCAGCCTGGTCCGTGTCAAGTGGTGGAATCAGCGGCTGGTTACACCGCAAGCTTTACCAGAAAAGCTACCTCTATTCGGCGCTTAACCGGATGTGGGTGCATTACTACTACGGCGCACCAGCTTACTACGCTAACGTTCCCGGAGCCCTTGCCGAGTTGAGGAAGCTGCCAGGGGGTGAGGCAGCGTTCGGAGATTTCAATCCGCCAGCGGATCTCACCTTAGACCAGATGTTCGAGGCAAACCGCCTTCCAGCAGCGTTCACCGCCGCGTTGGCGGACACGCGCGAAGCCGTCCGGATATGGAAGAAGCGGGCAGAGGCGATGGGCGCGAAGCTTGCCATCCTCGCCACCCATACGCTCAAAGCGCCGGGCCTGCCCATGGCTCCACAGGCGGCCCAGGCACGGCAGGCGACGTCTGGTCTTCTGTTCAGTCGCCTAAGGCAGATTACCGAGGACGAGCAGATCTTGCTCATCGATCAGGCCGAGTTTATTCGGCGCTCCGGTGGTGACTTCAAGAGGGCTTCGTTTCCGTTCGATGGCCACTGGAGCGAGTACGGCCACCGTATGGCGGCTGGAACGCTTGCCGAGGCCCTGCGCGCATACCCGGAACTTTGCCGCCGAGCTGCCCCATGAAGCGCAACTTCTTACTCTTGGCCGCCTCACTGTTCATCGCCTTCCTGCTCGCGGAAGTCATCTTGCGGGTGATGGGTTTCAGTTACCCGAACTTCTATCGCTACGATATCCACACCGGCGCCGCCCTGCGGCCGGGGGCGGAGGGCTGGTGGCGGGAAGAGGGGGAAGCCTACGTCCGGATTAACGGGCAGGGCATGCGCGATGACCGCGATGTCGCGGTGCAGAAGCCGCCGGGCGCCTATCGCATCGCCGTGCTCGGCGATTCCTATGCCGAGGCGCTGCAAGTGGACGTGTCGAGGACGTTCTGGAGACTGCTCGAATCGAAACTCTCCGCCTGCAGCTTCGCCCCAGGCAAGCGGATCGAGGTGCTCAATTTCGGCGTCTCCGGCTACGCGACCGCTCAGCAGCTCATCACGCTGCGCGAACGGGTGCGCCCCTATGCGCCGGATTTGGTGCTCCTTGCCTTTCTCTCCGGTAACGACGTGCGCGACAACAGCAAGGAGATCGCAGGCGCCTATCCCCGCCCGTACTTTCTGCTCGAGAACGGGCGTCTCATCGAAGACCTCAGCTTTCGCGAGCATTGGATCTTCAAGCTCAAATCCAGCCTGCCCTGGCTGTGGCTGCAAGAGGCGAGCAACTATTCGCGTCTCATCCAGCTCTTCAACAAAGTCAAGAACATCGCCGGACAGCCGCTTTCCGCGCCGCGTGAGGAGGGAGGCATCGAGGAGATCGGCCTTGACGATCACATTTACCTCTCCCGCCCTCCGGCCGTCTGGGAGGGGGCCTGGCGCTTGGCGGAGTCACTCATCCGGGCGGTGCGGGATGAAGCGCAGCGACAGGGTGCGCGCTTCCTGTTGGTAAGCCTGACCAATCCCGGCCAAGTGCCGCCGGACCCGGAGCAGATGCGGCGCCATGCCCGCAAACTCGGGGAGCCGGATCTCTTCCATCCGGAGCGTCGGCTGCAGGCCTTGGCCGAGCAGGAGGGGATGGAGGCGATCCTGCTCGCCGAATCCTTTTCCCGCCACGCCGCCGAGCACCGCGTGTATCTGCACGGCTTCGCCAACACACAATGGGGCGGCGGCCACTGGAACGAGCGCGGCCATGCGCTCGCCGCAGAGCTGATCAGCGGCCACCTGTGCGGGAAGAGGTGAAAAGGACATGCGCCGGCAATTCGCCGCCGTTACCCTGTTGACCGCCGTCGCGCAGGGCGCGGGGTTGATCAAACTCTGGCTCACGGCGCGGCTGTTCGGCGTGGGAGCCGAGCTCGACGGTTATTTCCTCGCGCTTCTTGCGCCGACCTTCCTCTCAGGCGCCCTGTCGGGCATGCTGCAGACGGCGCTTTTCCCCGTGCGTGCGCGCCTTGCTGCGGAAGAGGCGAAAGACGTGCTGCTGCGCTTCGAGCGCACGGTACTCGCCGGCCTGCTCGTCCTGGGCGCAGCGCTCGGGTTGATCCTATGGCTCGCGGGTCCATGGATACTGGCCTGGTCGGGGACGGACCTCGCCCCTGCGGTGCGCGAGTCGGCTCGCTTCGTGTTTCCCTTCGCGGCGCTTTTGATCCCGCTGAATACCGTGGGGGATGGCCTGGGCTATCTCCTCGCGATGCGGAACCGCTATCCCGTCGCCGCAGCCGCGCCCATCGCCAATGCGCTGCTTGGCGCCGGTCTGCTCTACGCCTGGCCGGAGGGCGGTCTTTTGAATCTCGCCTTGGGCACCGTGGCGGGCCTTGCCTTGCAGGTCTGCATTTGCTTGTTGGCGCTACAAAGGCAGGAACCCCGCCTCCTCGCCGCCTGGCCCGCCTTTGCCGGTTTGCAAGGGCCATGGCGGAAGATGTCGCACTTGTCCGTCTGGATTCTGCCAGGCGTCATATTCTCCAACCTCTCGGCGACCTTGCCGACGGTCATGATCGCCCCCTATGGAGAAGGGGCCGTGTCGGCCTTCGGCTATGCCTGGCGTCTGCATACCTACGCTATCCAGTTGCTCGTCATGGCCACCTCCCCTGTTCTGTTGGCGCGTTTTTCCGATCTGATAGCCGTGGGAGATGAAAAAACCCTGCGGCGGCTTTTGCGCCAGGCGGTGGCGATCTCCAGCGCCATCGGCCTGGGATCGGTCGTCCTCGTGGCCTGGGCGGGCGTCCCCTTGCTAGAACTCCTATTTGGCGGCCGCTTCGACAGCCAGGCGGCGGAGGCGGTGGCTGGCCATTGGCTGTGGCTCTGCGTGGCGCTCGGACCGGCCCTTTTGGGCAATGTCTACGTCAAGGTCTGGCAGGCGAGGAGGCTCGCCCAGGCCATCAGCCTGCTGGCGGCCTTGGGGCTGGTGTCCTTTTGGGTCCTGCACGCCGGTTTGTCCGGCTGGCTGGGTTCGCAGGCGGTTGCCGCCGCCGTCGGACTGGCATCGTTCGTCGTGCCGCTTGCCGGTTGGCGGCTGGCCTGGCGCGGTCCGTCCGCTGTCTCGGTCGGTAACATCGCCTGGCCGGTGAGGCGGAGACAAACAAGACCATGACGCCGGCGCGCGAGGATTTGGTCGAGGTGGTTTGCCCCCTCTGCGGCAGCCGCGCAGCCAGGGTGCTTTACGAGGTCAAGGATTGGGCGTTTGCCTGTAGCGATGCGGGATTTCTGTTACGGCGCTGCCAGGACTGCGGCTGTGGCTACTTGAGCCCACGGCCGCGCGAGGAGGACATGTCGTGCTATTACCCCCAGGAGTTTTACTGGTCATGGGAGGGCGGACAGCGGCCCCTGACCTGGGAAGAGGTACTGAAGCGCCGCTGGCACCAGCTTCGGGCGAAGGCGGAATGGGTTGCCGATCTGCCGCCGGGGCATTTGCTCGACATCGGTGCGCAAAAAGGCGAGTTTCTCTGGTTCATGCAACAGCGCGGCTGGCAGGTCGAAGGCGTCGAGCTGGACCAGGCGGTGCCCAACCCTGGGCGGATGCCCATCCGCTATGGCGACTTCCTGCGCATGGATTTTGTCCCGAATGCCTACGATGCCATCACCCTGTGGGCGGTGCTGGAGCACGTCTATAGACCGGCGGCTTTCGTGGAGATGGCCGCGAGTCTGCTCAAACCGGGCGGGCGTCTCGTCGTCCTGGTGACCAATCTTCGCTCCATCCAGGCCCGCTGGTTCTGTCAAGACGATTACCCGCGGCATCTCACCATTTTCACGGCAGCGGCGCTGGAACGCCTCTATGCCAAACACGGTCTGCGTATCATTCGCGGCAGCACAAGGCAGGACATCTTCGGCGGGGCGCTGAACGGCGGTCTCGTCTATGCGTGCAAACGTCTGACAGGCTACGCTCGGGATGAGGCCATGCGCGAATGGAAGCGGCCGCACGACCCCCATCTGTTCTGGGCACAGTGGCGCGGCCGTCCGTCCAGGCTCATTCGCTGGGCGAGCAGGGCCGACCGATTGCTGACGAAACCGCTCGAGCTGCTGCTGGACCGCTTGGGATACGGATTCATCCTGACCGTCGCCGCGGAGAAAAGACCTTGACTGACCGCTGGGTGGGATATTTCGAGCGGCAGGGCGGCCTGGATGCGCGCTGGCTCAAGGCCGCCGTCACGCATTGGGGCTTTCACGAGATCCTCTACGGGATGATCGAGCGGCATTGCCCCCCGCCTGCCAGGATTCTCGATGTGGGGTGCGGGCCTGGATGGTCGGATATCTATCTCTCCTCGGCTGGTTACGACGTCACCGGGGTGGATCATGAACCGAGGCTGGTTGCGCACGCGCGCGACCTGGCGGTGCGGATGAGAGTTTCCGCCGCATTCGAGCAGGCTGATGCCTTTGATTTGGAGCCCTATCACGACCGCTTTGACCTCGTCTATTCCTGCGGGGTGCTGGAGCATTTCGACCGCGAGGTCACCATCCGGCTGCTTGCTGAACAGGCGCGCTGCGCGCCGCGTGTGCTGATTCAGATCCCGACACGCCATACCGCACTCACCGGCGAGATCACGGACGAGCGCATCTACACCGTTGCCGAGCTCAAGCGCATCGTGCGTGAGGCGGGCCTGGGTGTGGTGGCGGCCTTCGGCTATGGGGATGTGACGGTGACGTCCGGCCAGAACTGGCTACGCCGCGTGCTGCCTCGCATGGCATGGCGGTGGCTGCAGGACCGGGGGTACGCCTTTTCTATCGCAGTCCTGGGTGAAAGGCGATGAGACCGTCACCCATACCATTGCTCAGTTCCGAACGATTGGCACAGGAAGTTATGCGATCTGCCCGTGTGTTGGACACAGGGTCTGGGGGGCGTAGATTAGCACCCCGTGTCACTACGCTGGACGTCGTTCCTCGGCCGAACGTCGATGTCGTCGGCGATCTCTGCGGCAAACTCCCATTCCAGGATGGCGTTTTCGATCTGGTCGTCTGCACCAGCGTCCTCGAGCATGTGATCGACGATCGAGCGGCTTTACACGAAATAGATCGTGTGCTTCGAGAGGGGGGGGGGCGTCTGTGGCTGGAGATCCCCTTCTTGTACCCCTTTCACGTTTCCGCCAGCGGCGACACGCACGATTTCCGACGCTGGACGGTAGAAGAGGCAAAACACCTATTCCCGGACTGGCGGCTGCTCGACTGGGGTCAAAACGTGGGGCCGGGTACCGTCCTGCGACTCGTCGCTAGCGAGGTGTTGGCGCTGCCCTTTCATCACGAACGTCACGAGGGCGCCTACTACCTCACCCGCTGGCTGTTGGGCTGGTTGTTGTTGCCGCTATCCTGGCTCGACCGCGCGCTCGTCCGCAAGACGCCCAGCCACAGGGTGGCAGGCGGATTCTGGCTGCTTTGGGAAAAGCGATGACGCCGCGCCGCGTTCTCTGGGCCGTCTCGAGCCTCTCGGCTGGCGGCGCCGAGCGGATGATCGCGGAGCTCGCCAACGCCTTCGCGGAGCGGGGGCACGAGGTGGCGGTGTTGACCCTCTCTTCGCCGGATCGCGATCATTACCGGCTGGCGGCGGGGGTGCGGCGCCTGGCGCTCGATGTGATCTGGGATTCCAGCTCCCTCTGGCAGAGTGTCACCGGCAATCTGCGCCGCGGCCGCTTGATTCGCCGCGCCGTGCAGGGCTTCAGGCCGGATGTGGTCGTGAGCTTCATCGAGCAGACGAATGTGCGCGTGCTAGCTGCGCTGCTCGGCGCGCGCATCCCCGTCATCGTCTCGGAGCGCATCGATCCGCGCCGGCATGCGGTGGGTGCGGCCTGGGACGGGGCACGGCGGCTGCTCTATCGTTTCGCCGCGCGGGTGGTGGTACAAACCGAGGACGTCGCCCGCTGGGCGCGAGGGCTCGTCGACCCTCGGCGTGTGCAGGTCATCCCCAACTTCGTGCGCACGCTGCCGCCGGCTTCAGACCAGCGCGAGGCCCGGCATCTGCTCGCCGTGGGCCGGCTGGCCCGGCAAAAAGGTTTCGATCTGTTGCTCGCCGCCTTTGCGCGGAGCGGACTGCCCGAAACCGGGGCGCGCCTGATCCTCCTTGGCGAGGGGCCGGAGCGGTCGAGGCTGGAGGCGCTCGCTCGCAGCCTCGGGATCGCGCAGGCGGCGGAGATGCCCGGGGTCGTGTCGGCACCGGAAGCGTGGATGGCGCGCGCGACGCTCTTTGCCTTGCCTTCGCGTTACGAAGGTTTTCCGAACGCGCTCCTGGAGGCCATGGCCATGGGCTGTCCTGTCGTGGCGGCCGATTGCGATTCCGGGCCCCGGGAGATCATCCGGCATGGGGAAAACGGCTGGCTCGTGCCGCCGGAGGACGTTCCGGCCCTGGCTGCCGCTTTGCGGCAGTTGTTTGCAGATGCTGCCCTGCGCGAGCGGCTGGGGCAGGCAGCCCTAGAGGTGCGGGAGCGCTACGCCCGCGAGGCGATCGTCGCGCAGTGGGGAAAACTCATCGAGGAGGTCATCGGATCGTGACGCAGGCAGATACGGAAATCGTCCGAGGCGAACGCTTCGCCTTTGGCGCCAATTGGGCAAGGTTCCTCAAGTCGCTGGATGAAGCGCGCATCGCGAAGGCCGAGGACTCTTTGCGGCAGATGCTTGCTGTCGCGCGGCTGGATGGGAAGCGCTTTCTGGATGTGGGTAGCGGCTCTGGGCTCTTCAGCCTGGCTGCCCGGCGGATGGGTGCGCAGGTGCATTCCTTCGATTACGATCCCCGGTCTGTCGCTTGCACGCGTGAACTTCGCGATCGCTATTTTCCGGGCGATTCGGTGTGGCGCGTCGAGCAAGGCTCGGTGCTCGACCGCGATTATCTCGCGGGATTGGGAGAGTTCGATGTCGTCTATTCCTGGGGTGTGTTGCATCACACCGGCGCCATGTGGCAGGCCATGGAAAACGTCGTCCCCCTCGTTGTCAGGGGGGGAGGCTGTTTGTTTTGCCCTCTACGACGATCAGGGCCACAAATCGCGCCGCTGGGCGTGGATCAAGCGCGGCTATAACCAGCGCAAATGGCTGCGCCCCGTGCTGTTGCTCTATGGATTGACTCGGGCATGGGGTATCACGACCCTGCTCGACTTCTATCATCTGAAGCCTTTCGCCTCCTGGCGCGATTACGGCAAGGAGCGCGGCATGTCGCCCTGGTGGGACGTGGTGGACTGGATCGGCGGCTGGCCGTATGAGGTGGCGACACCCGAGGCGGTTTTCCGCTTCTACCGCGACCGTGGCTTTCGACTGCAGGAGCTCGTGACCCGCCAGGGTTACGGGTGCAATGAGTTTGTCTTCGTGAGCGAGGCCGATTGAGGCAGGTCGTGTTGTTCATCCGCTCGCTGGAGGTCGGCGGAGCGGAAGGTCAGCTCGTGGCGCTCGCAAAGGCGCTGCATGCGCAAGGGGTGCCGGTTCGGGCGCTTGCCTTTTATCCGGGCGGGGCCCTGCGGCCAGCGCTCGAGGCGGCCGGCGTGCCGGTGGAGGACATCGGCAAGCGCGGGCGCTGGGACCTGCCGTTCTTTCTGTGGCGTCTCTACCGCCGCTTGCGCGTCCTGCGACCGGACGTGCTCTATGCCTGGCTGCCCACCGCCAATACTCTGGCGGCTACGGTGGGGCGCCTCGCCGCCGTACCGCGCATCGTCTGGGGCGTGCGCGCCTCGAGCCTGGATTTCTCCCGTTACGATTGGTTGCACCGCGTGGACTTCGAACTCAGCCGGTTTGCGGCCCCCCTGGCTGATAGGATCATCTGCAACTCCGAGGCTGGGCGCCGCTTCCATGCTGCCTCCGGATACCCGGCGCACAAGATGACGGTGATCGAAAATGGCATCGATACGCGTCGTTTCCGCTTCGACGCGGCAGGCCGCGAGCGCGTGCACCGCGAGTGGGGGATCGGCGCCGATGAGATGGTCATCGGGCAGGTGGCGCGGCTCGACCCCATGAAGGATCACGAGACCTTTCTGCATGCCGCCGCCATGCTTGCAAGAGACCGCCAAAACGTGAAATTCGTCTGCGTCGGGGCAGGCGAAGCCGGCCGTTCGGCGGCCCTCAAGCGACTTGCCCATGGCCTGGGCCTGGATGGAAAAGCGATCTGGGCCGGTGAGCGTCGGGATCTGGCAGCCGTCTATAGCGCCTTCGATATTGCTTCTTCTTCTTCTTATGGCGAGGGATTTTCCAACGCCGTTGCCGAAGCCATGGCCTGCGAGCGACCGTGCGTAGTTACCGACGTGGGCGATTCGGCGCGCATCGTTGGCGACACCGGTTTCGTCGTTCCCGCAAAGGACGCCGAGGCGTTGGCGCAAGGATGGCTGCGCGCCCTCGATCTGACGCCTGCGTCGCGCCAGCGCCTGGGGGTTCTTGCCCGGCAGAGGATCGAAGCGGAATATTCCGTGACCCGCATGGTGGAAAGGACTCGGGAGGTCCTGCAATGCTGAGTTGGACTGCCCTAGCGCTTGCGTGTGGCATTTTTTCGCTCGTGGCGCTGACTGGCGGGATACTGGCCCCGCGCGGGGAGCGCAAGACTACGCTGTCGTTGATCATGGCGGGGCTTGCGGCAGCTTCGATCAAGATCACGCTCTTTCAGCAGGCGCCCCAATGGCAGGACATCAACCCCGATTCCATTACCTACGAGCGCAACGCCCGCGCCTTCGCAGAGCACTGGCAAGGCAGGACTGTCCCCGGCGAGGCCTACGCCCTACGTGGGCTGGCCGTTTGGCATGCCGCCGGTCTGCACGGCCCGGACTGGGAGGCGAATGACTCGTTGGCGTATAGATCGATCATCGGCTCTCACGAATGGCTCTATGCCGCCTATGGAGGGCTTTGGTACTGGCTTGCCGATGCGCCGCAGGCCGTGGTGATTGCCAGTAACGCCTTGTGGGCGGCCTTCTATCCGGCGGCGGCTTTCGGCATTGCGCTGGCCCTCGGCGCGTCGAGAAAGCCGGCCCTTGCCGCGGGGGCGCTGGCGCTCGTGGATCCTTCCTCTGGCGTCAACGCCTCTTGGCTCCTCAAGGACACGTTGGCCGGCTTTCTGGCCATGGCTGCGCTTTGGGGGCTCGCCGGCCATCTGCGCGACGGCGGGCGCCGCCGCCTGCTGATAGCGGCACTCGCACTGGGCCTTCTCGGCGGTGTGCGCTATGTAGCCTTTCTCGGTCTGATCATAGCCCCCTCGTTGATCGTAGCCGAGCGCTTTCTGCGGCGCGATCATCTCGCAGCCGGGGGATTGCTCGCCGTGCCTGCGGCGGCATGGCTTGCTTTCAGGCTGCTCTCCACGGCGCCCCACTCGTCGCCCGCCACGCCAGCGTGGCAGAACGCGGCTTCCGCCGTAACCTCTGTCGTAGGCGCAGCGGTTTCGACCTTGGGGGGTGGCCTGGCGACACTGGGAGCGCAAGAGGGGGACGCCCATGCCGACGATACGACCTTGCGCTGGAAAAAAGCACTGTCCGACGATCCTGCGCTGGCGCTGGTCAAATCCGTGGCGCATACCCTCTTCGCCCCCTACCCCTGGGTGGCGCTTCATCCGGGGTTGACCTGGCATTCCTTCAACGAACTCTATTATCCAGGCGTCGTACTGTGGACGATCTGTCTTCCCGGCATCTTCGTGGCTGTGGCTCTGGGACTTCGTTCTCGCGAGCCCGCGGTCTGGCTGGTCCTGCTGTTTCTCGCCTCACAGCTCGCCGCCTATACGATCTGGCAGGGGGAGTGGAGCACGCGGCAGCGGGTCTTCGCGCTACCGGCGTTCTTCGCCTTGGCAGCCCTTGGCTGGCATAGATTGATACGCCGCTGGCATGCGCGCCCAGCGGCGAGCATGCAATAGCCAGATGCGCGTGCTTTTCGTCTCCACGGGCCTAGGCACGGGCGGCGCCGAAAAACAGCTCCTGTGTCTCGTCGGCGCACTGCTGCAACGGGGGGTGGAGGTCGCAGTCGCGGCCTTGCGCGACGGGCCCGTGGCGGGGGAGATCGAGGCGCTCGGAGTTCCGGTGGCGCGTCTGGGGTTAGCAGGACCGGTCGCATTGCCGCGCGCGCTCGCACTTCTTGTCGGTATGGCTCGCAGGTTCAGACCCAATATCGTGCAGGGCTGGATGTATCACGGCAATCTCGCGGCGGTGCTTGCGCAGCGCTGCCTGCCGCAGGCGCGGCTCGGCATCCTGCCGGCCTATGGCGGCGCCGTCCGCCTCGCGCGCTGGGTCGGCAAGGGCCTCGCCATGCGCATGGCGATGGGCTTCCCGCTCGAGGCCGAGGAGGCGCTCGAGGCCTCGATGGTGCGCTCGCTGGCCGGCGAGCTGGCCGAGCGATTCGACCTGTCGAAGCCGTCGATGTCGCACCATTTCGCGGTGCTGAAGGAGGCGGACCTCGTCGGCAGCCGTCGCGACGGCCAGCAGATCTTCTA
>OGCL01002428.1_pt1 | contig 13030 bp, 8 predicted proteins | sample 1570041 | NCBI WGS metagenome assembly OGCL01 (sample SAMN06266162, study PRJEB24511) | hot springs metagenome | isolation source: Hot spring water | place: South Africa: Limpopo | collected 2015-06-22 | reverse complement strand
CCTTTACCAGCCGCCAAAACAATCGCAGTTCTCATCACGTAATCCTCCATTTATATTTTATCAAAAAAACCTTATAAGCGACTTATAAGATTTTGGATTTATTCACAAACTTTTTAATAATATCACTATGATATTAAACTAAAACTCTTTTATCCCTAACATTTTATTCTCAATACAATTTAAATTCTCAAGGTGTACTCTTACTTACCACATAAATTAAATATAGATTTTAAGAAAGTTTTTTATTGTTTTAGTAAATCCTAATAAGAAAAGCCACTTATCGTGACTTCTCTAATCTAACTTACATGTAAAATGATACTTACCACTTCCTAATGTATGCTTATCCCCATTCGGTAATTCTAGATAGGAAGTAGTATTAACAGGAATCTCTACCATTAAATTTAATGTACTTTGATCGACAAGATCCCAACGACTTGTAATCTTTCCAAATCTCGTCTTAATACTTCCTTCCGCAAACGTTAAACCACCTCCAATTTTAGGCGCAATCTTAAACGTCTTATAACCACCACTTAAAGGCTCAATTCCAACCACACGCTTATACAACCAATCTCCTACAGCCCCATTCGCATAATGATTGAATGAAACCATACCACCATCATTCTTTTCTTTCTTATCCGAATCTTTTGCTTGTAGAGATTTGGTATTAATGGTGCCATCTTCTTTCAGCGCATCCCATCTTTCCCAGATAGTCGTTCCACCAGCTTTGACTTCATACAACCAAGAAGGACAAGTATCTTTTAATAACAACTTATAGGCTTCATCCAGATACCCATTATCCGATAACGCAAACAAGATATACGGAGTTCCTGTAAAACCAGTCGCAAGATGACCATTATTCTTCTCAATTAGTTTAACTAAATTCTTGGCCATCACTTTTCTTTGGTCCTCATTGATCATATTGAAATGTAATGGTAAGACATACGCTGTTTGAAACTCACGTTGTAAATTCCCTTTAGAATCTGTAAACACATTAATGAATGCCTTATTCACAGTCTCTCTTAACTGAGTAAAATACTTAACATCCTCTTTTTGATCAAGAATTCTTGCGATTTCACTCATGAGATAACAAGAGTTAGCCCAATACGCTGTCGCAACCCATTTATCTTTGGATAACCACTCTTTAATGGTTTCGTCTGGTGCACACCAATCCCCAAAATGAAATGGATACTTCCAGATATGTCTTTGGTCCCTTCGAATACTAAACAAAGAAGCCCAAAACTCCACTGCTTTCATAAACTTCTTCATAACCGGATATTGTCTTCTTAATAAACCCATATCACCACGCGCAAGATACTCTGCCCATGGTACAAGAATACAACTATCACCCCAACATGAAGTCGCCATTATTGGCCAAGAATCTCCACCACGTGGAATAACCATCGGTATTCCTCCACCTTTAGATTGCTCAGACTTCATATCCAATAACCATTTATCCAAGAAACGACTCAAATCAAAATTAAAACAAGCCGTAGACGCAAAGACTGACAAATCACCTGTCCAACCTTCTCTTTCATCCCGTTGTGGACAATCTGTAGGAATATCTAAGAAATTAGATTTACCACCCCATCGTATATTACTTTGAAGTTGATTAATCATTTCATTTGAACATTTAAACGAACCAATTTCTTCGAAATCAGAATGAAGTACTAACGCTTCTAACTCAATATTTTCAGAGTTAATACCAGATACACCCACATACCTAAATCCCATACTCGTTAACTTAGGAGAATAGGATTGATCCCCATCATGGCAGATATATTCCGCCATCGCCTTTGCTGTCCTTAATGATTCTACAAAAAGTTCATCTTGATATAACACTTCCGCATGTCTAAAGGTAATCTTTTGATTATTTTGTCCCTTAATATGCGCTCTAATAACACCTGAGAAATTCTGACCAAAATCATAAATCATCTCACCACTCTTGGCTAAGAATGAACTAATGGGTAATTTAACCTCTTGAACTCTAACCGGCAATCCATATTGTGCCATAATTCTTGGTTTCTTACGTGGTTGAGTAATAGAAGCACTTTTCCAATTGATTTTATCCAGTTGGATTGTAGAATCATACACTTCCCCATCATACCAATCCCCAAAACGATGTGGACCTTCTTCAGAAACCATCCAACTTGTATCACTCACAATCACTTCATTTGAACCATCTTCATAACTAACATATATTTCACACAAGAAAGCTTGTCGATCTGCACTTACTTTATTCTTACGTTTATACGTAAATGACCCAACTGCCCAACCACCACCAACTGTCACAATTAAAGTATTTTTCTCTTTAAGTGTACTCGTAAGGTCGTAGGTTTGGTACTGTATTTGATGATCGTAACTTGTAAACCCTGGCGCAAAGTAATCCTCACCAATCTTAGTATGATTGAGTTCAAGTTCATAAATACCTAAAGCAGTTGATAAGAGTGTAGCACTCTCTACTTTCTTATCTACACGAAACTCTTTTTTAAACACCATAGGGATAGGAGAATCCTTGTCATTCAGTTGATAAGATCCATCCGTAATCCATTGACCCTTCCAACCTAAATCCAAACGACCTGTTCTAAAACTTGTCTTAGCAAACGCATAATTCCCTTTATTATCATACGCATTCACTTCTACTTCATATTCTTTAAAAGGACTAAGTTCTTTCCCTTCATAACGAATATAAAGTTGATTATTAGTTTCTATTTCCCAATCATTTATTTTTACAATAGCTTTCGTAAGCTCAACATTCATCTCATCACTTTCCAACGTAAAACTAATAACTGGATTCTTATTATCTGTTATACAATCATGACTCAATGAATCAATGGTTATTCTACTAATGTTTAACATATTAACCCCTCTTCTCATCCTTTGGTAAAGGAGGAACATCCAATTTCTGTGATAATTTCCTAAGTCCTTTTATTAAATGACCATTCGCAATCTCTACAAATGCCTCTGCAGTAGTATAGGTAAATTTTTTACCCCCACACATTGCTAAGCTTCTCACAGAATTACTCGCTAGTATTCTTTCAAGAAATACAGCCCCTTTTATACGATTATCTTTCTCAATTCCATCTTCCATCTTCAACGCCGTTTTTAATTGATTATCCGCAACCCCTAAAACTGCTTTATATAGTATCTTCCCAAAGAAAGTCTGATTAAAATCCATAAAAATGGATTGCATCGTTAGAGGAAGTTTACGACTTTTCTTAGGCAACTCAAGCTTTGACATCTTCACAAACATAGAGAAATCACATTCTTTATGACAATCAGTTGAATAGTATTGATTCACATCATCTGAATAAGGAGAAATCAACGCTTCATCGTTCATCAAATGAATTGTGGATTCTAGTCGAATATCACGACTAGACGATCCGACATAAATGGAATATTCACCTTTTTCTATCGCCCATCGTTTCTCTTCAACATGATAGAACGCACAATCTTGTTTGTTCACATGTATTTCTATATGTTTCACTTCAGATTTCTTCAAAAACACTTTACTAAATCCAACTAATGATTCACTCTCTCTATAAACAATCGATTTATTTATACCCATATATACTTGAGCAACTTCAGATCCATCATAGTTTCCACAATTCTTTATATCAAAGCATACAACTATCTCATTTTCTTTATCTTCAATTGTTAAGTTTGAATAATCAAATTGTGTATAACTTAAACCATATCCAAACGGAAATAACACATCTTTCTTAAATGTATTATAGTAACGATACCCAACAAAAATACTCTCAAGATAAACTTCATTCTCCGTTCTTGAATAAAGATGTCCATATGGAATATCCTCATAAGAATTCACCCATGTTTCAGCCAACTTACCACTTGGATTCTTATCTCCAAAAAGTAGCTCTAAACAAGCTTGCCCTCCATTTTGACCTGGTAAAACCATATTTAAAATGGAATCAATACTCTCAATCCTTGGAATTATAAAGGAAGATCCACCAAATAAAACTATGACTAACTTCTTATTTAATTTACTAAGTTCCTCAATCAAATGAACTTGATTGTCAGGCAAATTAAGATCTTTACGATCCATTCCTTCACTTTCCGCCAGATCTGTTAATCCAACAAACAAAACAATTTCATTAAAATCTTTTGATTTTTCAATGACTTCATCCATTAATGATTGATTAATCAAACTCTCTTTTTCTAAATATCCTTTACAATACGTGTAGTTAACAGAGTTTATGTCAAACGCATTCTTAGGCGTAACGATCTGAGTAGGATTAATCATAGAACTTCCAGAACCTTGATAACGCATCTTTTCAAACAACTCACCTACAACTAAATATGATTTTGATTTTATGAGTGGTAATGTTCCATTGTTTTTAAGAAGTACAGCACTTTCAATCGCAATCTGTTTGGATAAGATATGATTTTGATTAAATATTTCCTTATCAACATCCATCTTATGGTTTGTTTTATCCATTAAATTCAAGACATTCAAAACAGCTTCATTTAAACCCTTCAAATCCAAAGAGTGATTTAGAATAGAATCTTTAATTCGTTTACGATTATAATCGACATCTCCAGGCATATCTAAATCAAGCCCAGCATAAATTCCAAGAGCTCGATCATTCACACCACCCCAATCCGACATCACAAGTCCATCAAACTTCCATTCTTCTCGTAATACATCATTTAACAACCAATGATTCTCACTACAAAATTGACCATTAATTTGATTGTATGCGGCCATTACAGTCATAGGTTTTGCATTCTTAACAATATTCTCAAATGACTTAAGATAGATTTCTCTTAAAGCTCTTTCATCCACAACCGAATTTCCCATAAATCGGTAATTCTCTGAATTGTTTGCCGCAAAATGCTTAAGCGATACACCTACATTTTGACTTTGCACACCTATAGTGAAAGCCTCTCCCAGTTTTGATGTTAAATATGGATCTTCTGAATAATACTCAAAGTTTCTACCACACAATGGATTACGTTTAATATTCAATCCAGGTCCTAATAAAACATCCACATGATAATACTGACATTCTTTACCAATCGCCTCTCCCATGCGTCTTACATTCTCACTATTCCAGCTATTCGCAATGGTTGCGGCTGTAGGAAAAGAAGTAGCAGGTAAACTCTGACTAATTCCATTATCCGAATTTCCTACCTGTTTTCTCAAACCATGAGGACCATCTGCAGTAACGATGGATCTTATATTAAGTCGCGGGATTGGATTTGTTTCCATGAAGTTCGTTCCTGATACAAGAGCGATTTTCTCATCCAATGTAAGTTCATTTATCAGCTTGTTCATATCCATTATTTCTACCCCAAATACTCTTTACGATAATCAACTTTAAAATACTCTGCTAGCTCCCTCAATTGTTCATCACTAATTGTATTCTTAATCTCTGAATTCATAATCTTTATATAGATTTCAGCCGCTTTTTCAACTGTTTCAATTAATCCAAACGTCTCATCCATCGTACGACCAACCCCATAGATTCCATGTTGAGCCCATATCACAATACGACTTTCTTCCATTTTTAATGCTGTCGCCTCACCTATTGAATTTGTTCCACATAACATCCATGGTAATATACTGACTCCTTCTGGAAATACCACAATACACTCAGTACACATTTTCCATAAAGTCCGTGTAAACTCTCTTTCATCTAAGCTATGTACAAAAGTCATCGCTAGTACATTGGATGGATGACAATGCATCACAACACGATGGAAAGGGTCCACTTTTAATCGACTGATATGACTCATTAAATGCGAAGGTAATTCACTGGTAAATTTACCTCCATCTTTAAATCCCCATAATACTTCTGCACAACTTCCTGTCTCATCAATGCGAATAATCCCTAAATTGTTTTCTGGATCATCATACACATTCTTGAAATACTTTCCTGTACCTGTCACAACAAACACTTTACCGATTAGTGCTGTCGCATCAAAACCAATTGGTATTGTTCTTATAACACTTGAATTCAATAAATAATGATCTACTTCATCTGATGATAAAAGATAACTTAAATTCCCACCATTCCGTTCATCCCAACCATGATTGTACATGTGTTGAATAATCTTCCGAACTTCCCATAGGAATGAACTCTCTAAAATAGTCATACTTATCTCCTTTCCATTAATACAGTCTTCTCATATTCTTCTATTTCATCAAACCAATGAATCGAAGACTCTACATTTTCTCGTCTACAATACTCTTCCCAAATATCCCCAAAAGGCAATAACTTTAGTTCTTCATCCAACGCCATTATCTTTGTAAAATATGCTTTATCCTGTAAAACTTTTAACTCATTATTGGGTAAACATAAAGCATATAATAACGCTTTTTGAACATTACGAGCACCAATTACCCATGCCGCAATTCGATTAATCGACGCATCAAAGTAATCTAACCCAATCATAACCTTATCCCAAGCATTATTTCGAATAATTTCCTTGGCAATTTCTTTCAACTCATCTTCAAACAACACAACATGATCGCTATCCCATCGAACTGAACGCGTAATATGAAGCGCAACCTTATCATAAAAAGCCAATAAACTAGGTATTTTATCAGAAACTGTTTCAGTTGGATGGTAATGACCATTATCTAATAAACAACACAAGTCATTCTTAGCCGCATAATTCAAATAGAACTCACTGGAACCTACAGTATAACTTTCAACACCTATACCGAAAACTTTACTTTCTACTGAATCAATGATGAATTCCTTTGAATATGTATCTTCAAATATTTGATCTAAGCTTTCCTTTAATCTTAATCTAGGACTTAGTCGATCTACTGGACTATTTTTATAACCATCCGGTATCCAGATATTGTGTAAACAAGGTATCCCTAATTTTTCACCAATATATGCCGCAATTTTACGAGTTGCCTTTACATGTCTTATCCAGAAGTCTCTAATCTCTTTATTTGGATGAGATAATGTCAATCCATCCTTAGCAAAGTGATGCGAGAATAAGGTAGGATTGAAATCAATCCCAATCCCATTCTTCTTTGCATAATCAATCCAAGCATCGAAATGCTCAGGTGCTAATTGATCCCTTTCAACACTGTGTTCAGTTATTGCGTAAATCGCATGCAGATTTATTTTCTTCTTTCCTGGCACTAACTTTAAAACGACATCAAAATCTTGCATAAGTTCTGTATAATTTCTAGCTTTACCCAAATAATTCCCTGTTACTTGAATTCCACCACTTAGTGAGCTATCATTCTCAAAACCAGACACATCATCTCCTTGCCAACAATGAATAGAGACTGGGATTTCTTTTAATATTCTTATCGCTTCATCAGTATCTACACCTAATAATCGATACTTCTCTTTTGAACTCTCATAACGTACCATTCTTTTCTCCTTTTGGTCGATAAACTCTTTCTGTAAATGAATTGGATAAACATTTTCTTGCACTATACAATGAATCAAAATCATTATTCGCTATCATTTGTACCATCGCATTGCCATAAGCCGTTCCTTCACTTAATCCTGCAATAACAGTACATTCTGTAACATTCGCAATTAATTGACATAAGTTGTCCGCTTGAGATCCACCCCCAACAATATAGATTGAATTTAACTTTTTATTTGTAATATCTTCTATTTCCGTTATTGCCTTCTTATAACAAAAAGCTAAACTACGATAAACTACTCTAGTATACTCAAATGGTGTTCTAGGAATTTGTTGGTGTGTACTCGCACAAAACAAATCAATCACATTCCTCATACTCTTAGGAGCTAAAAAACTTTCATCATTACAATCGATAATCGACTGTATGGTTTCATGTTCAGCCCCAAAATTAAGCTCTGAATAAGTATATTTATCACTAAACTCAGATACTAAGTTTTGAATCAACCACAATCCCATAATATTTTTTAAGAAACGAATGGTGTGATTAACTCCTCCTTCATTTGTAAAATTTAACATGAAACTTTTTCGATCCAACATTGGTTGTTTTAATTCCAAACCAAGTAATGACCAAGTCCCAGAACTGATATAAACTGTATCTTCACTCGATTTCATTGGTACCGCAACAACTGCACTTCCTGTATCATGAGATGCAGTCAGTACTACTTTTGATTGATAACCTAGAAGTAAGTGTATCTTTTCAGAGAATTCACCTAAAATATAACCGGGTTGATTTATTTTTGGAAAAATAGTTGTCGGCAATTCAAGCATTTCCAGTAATTCATAATCCCAATCTTTTTTACTTACATCAAGCAATTGAGTGGTACTCGCGTTGGTATATTCACATGTGAACTGATTCGTTAATCGATAATTAAAGTAATCTGGAATCATGAGAAATTTAGAGGCTTGTGTTAACCATTCTGGATGATGGTTCTTAATCCCAACCAATTGATAGATTGTATTAAAAGATAATTTCTGTATCCCTGTTCTTTGATAAAGACTAAATTCAGAAATAACCCTATGAACTTCTTGATCCATTCCATGGGTATGATCATCTCTATAACAAATCGTTTCACCCACTATTTGATCTGTATCATCGAGTAGTACAAAATCTACACCCCAAGTATCGATGGATACACTGTAAGGAATCTTATTTATATCTTTACACTTCTTCAACCCAACTACTATTTCATCAAATAGAACATCATGTCTCCATACTAAGTATTCATTTTTATGAACCATTTGATTAGGAAATCGATGTACTTCCTCACACATTATTTTTTTATTTTCTATCCAAAATAATAATACTCTTCCACTTGATGCGCCAATATCAATCGCACAATAATACGTACTCATATAAATCCTTTCTAAAGAATGAAAGGATATCAAATGATATCCTTATTGATTACTTTCTATTCTGTAATTCTGTCACAATCATTTGATACTTATCATCAAGATCATATCGACGCATCAGTAGATAGAGCACCACAATGAGAACAAGTGGAATATAAATCGACAATGATAGGATAGAGAATATTGCGGAAGGCTCTTGAACAGAAAGTAAACCATTATAATTGCCAAACGCAAGAACCCAACCAATAATAGCTGCACCAAGTCCAGATCCCACTTTAGCCCCAAAACTATTCGCACTATTCGTCATTCCAACAATTTTCTTGCCATACATCCATTCACCATATTCGATGGTGTTATTAACTAAAACACCACCAACAGCCATCATTGGGATGGTCGCAAAAGTTGATAATGATCCAAATACAAGTGCCGCAATAAAGCTATATGGCATAAAGATACGAACTGTGTTCGCAAGTATTCCTATAATAAACGCAATACGAGTTGTTTTAGCGAGTCCAAATTTCTTAATCATTGGACCAGTTATACCAAATCCTACAAACACTGGAATTAATCCAACTGCACCAAATACTGCGACTAAGTTATCATTCATTAAAATATATTTAGTATAGTAAACCCCTGTAGAACCTGAAATGGAATAAATCATATTAACCGCTACTTGAGCAAATAACATAATGACCCAATATTTATTACTAAATAAATACTTCAAACTTTGTTTCATGGTGAGTGTTTCTTCATCTTTAGTCTTATCACTTAAAGCAGCACCTTGATTCTCTTCTTTAGAAGCTTTAAATGTGACCATTAAAGATAAACCAGATAGCACCCCAAAGAATACCGCCACGATAATCCAAGCTCTTTGATCACCACCAAGAAGATTGGTGATAGGAACTAAACCAATAACAATAATCATACCAATTAAATAACCAAAGACAGCTCTAGTTATCCCCATCTTACTTCTTTCTTGAATACTTCTTGTACGAACCGCAATCAAACTAGCATACGGAATCGCAATCGCAGTATATACAATCGCCGTTACCGTTGTATTCGTGATTAAAGCATAAATCGTTTTAAATCCTTCTGAAGCTCCCGCAGGAATGGTAAACAAGGCAATGATCGATATTACAGCTGGTATGGACATCCATAAGAACCAAGGACGAACTTTACCATATTTAGATTTTGTCCCATCCACAATTCTCCCCATAAACAAATCGGTAATCGCATCTAATACTTTCGCCACAAGAATTACTGTCCCTGCCGCAGCTGCAGATAACCCTACTTTATCCGTATAAAAGTATGTTAACATACCAATTAATGTCGTGATTGAATTTAGAGCGATTGTCGCTGCACCATCTCCAAGGAAATCTTTCGTTGTCATGGACAACTGTATACCATTTTCATCTTTTCCTAGTATTTTACTTTTCTTCATACATACTCCTTTAATTATCTTTATTATCCAAATAATTACATAAAAAAGATACGCCTTAACTTGACTGAAAAAGTGTCTTTATTTGCGCATCTCTATGTGATTAATCATTTTTTATACTTCTGCCTATATTTAAGTGGAGTCATATTGTATTTCATTTTAAATGTTCTATGGAAGTAACTATTATTCTCATATCCTACAGCCTCTACGATTGAATCCACTGTTAAATTGGTGGACTCTAGTAATTCTATGGCTTTATAAAATCTTAAACTCATTAATAAATCTTTAAACGTTTTACCAGTTTGTTTCTTGATCAATCGACTAAGAACAGATAAGCTTTGATTCAATATCTGTGCTATTTCAGTTAATTCCGCATTTCTATAATTCAATGAAATATAATCAAGTACCGCATCTACCAATATATCTTGATGTAATTTATCTTTTAACATATATATTCTTGAAATATTTTCCGCAAAATACATAAAGAGTAAGTTCATACTCATCTGATTAATCATGATATTCTGATTCGATTTATTTATAAGAGAGAATATCATATTCTCTATCAAATTCTGAATCTCAAAGATATCGGATACTTGAAAGTAGAAATACTCTCCTTGCATCTCTTTATTACTTAATAAGTTATATAGAAATAGTCGTATTGGATTATTTCCAAGAATATTATTAAAGTTTGATTCAAAGAATGATGGATGAATTATGAAATTAATCGCTATGTCATTTTCACCTGCTTGTTTAATTTCATGATAAGAGAATGTGTTAAGAAGTAGAATCTCTCCTTCTTTTAAAATGATCGTCTCATCATTTATTTTATGCTCAATCGATCCCTTACAAACATACATCATCTCAATGTAGTCATGCTTATGATGAGGAAAGTCAATAAATCGTGTGTGAGGTCTAACATTGATCAGTGAGTTTTTCTCTAATAATTTCTCACTGTTAATCGTAAATCCCGTTTTGTGCACAGAATAAATATCTTTTTGAATCGATGTTTTACCCGATAATATTTGTTTTTCTTCTTCAGTGATATAACTGAGTTTTTCTAATAGTAATGAGTTCATTTTTCGCCTTATAGTACCATAGTACTAAATAAATCACCTCAAGTAAAATTATGAGATAACATAAAATAAAAAGTCACTTTTGGTGACTTAAAGTATCTTAGTTTTCCGCACAAATCGTGCTTGTTTTCTTAATGTTTTAATACAGTTATCAATCACAACTTCACTCTGAGAAAAACCCATCACAACCGAACCACTTCCTGTCATCATACTCCGATCACAACCCAACTCTATAAGAAGTTCTTTTAAACGTTTGATTTCAGGAACCAAAGTGATTGCCTTAGCCTCTAAACTGTTATCGATTGAATGAATAAATTGATTATATTTATTATTCATCAGTGACTCTTTTATACGATCGATATTCGGATGAACTAAATTTGGAATATCCAATCCTTCAAATGCTTTCTTAGTCGAAACACCCTTACGAGGTTGAACCAAAACCATCCAGAACGAAGTTTTGTTTTCGAAGAACTCTAACTTCTCCCCAATACCTGTAACTAAAGCAGGTTTCTCAAACAAACAGAATGGCACATCAGCCCCAACTTGTACCGCTAAATCAATCTTCTCTTGAGGCGATAAATTCCATTTAAAAAAGTAATCAAGGTAATTCAACACCGCAGCCGCATCACTACTTCCACCCCCAAGACCCGCTTGAGAAGGAATATGTTTAAACAAACGAATCGCAAAATTCTCTGTAAAATGATACTTTTCACGACATACTTCAATCATCTTAAGTAGTGTATTCTTCTCAGGATGAATTAAGAAATTTGGGACACATTCAAAACGCATTTCATGATGAACATTGATATCAATCAAATCATGAAGTTGAATTGGAACCATAATACTCTTTAGCTCATGATACCCATCTTCACGTTTAGATGCGACATCTAAGCCCAAGTTAACCTTAGCGTACGCTCGACATTTCATAGAGTTCTCTCCATTGTGCTAAGGTAAGTGCTTCACCACGTACTGATTCAGACAAATTCATTTTGATTAATGAATCTTTAATATCATATGAATCTTTCATATTATTCACTAAAGTCTTACGACGCTGTGTAAAACCCTTTTTCACAAACTCAAAGTAATCCTTCATATCATTGATATCTATATCTTTACGTCTAAGCTGCACAACCGCAGACTCAACATTCGGTGCAGGATGAAATACAGCAGGCGGTACTTTCATGACCATCTTAATATCACATAAAGTCTGTAGGATAATCGTTAACGCATTATAATCCTTCGTATTCACACTCGCATTAAAACGCAAGGCAACTTCTTTTTGAACCATAATCGTCACAACACGTATACTTGGTAAATTTTCTAAGATATGAAAAAGAATCGGAGTCGTAATATAGTAAGGAAGATTCCCAACACAATGGGTTGCGCCAGTCTGTGCAATTTCATCCGCAGATGTCGTTAAGAAATCCTTCTGAATGACGGTAAGATTCTCACGATCCCCTAATCCTTCACTCAAGACCTGGACACAATCTGGATCAATCTCATACGCAATCACTTTATCCGCTTTATTGGAAAGCTGTTCAGTGAGAGCCCCTAAACCTGGCCCAACTTCAATAACCGTTTTACCTTCCACATCCGCTAAACGTGCAATCTTCTCCACCACCGTTGGATCAATAATAAAATTCTGCCCAAAGTGTTTCTTCGCCTTGAGTTGATGTTCGCGTAATATTTTAATCGTTTGTGCATGTGAACTTATTGGTTTTTGCATAGTTGTATGAGCTCTCTTAAT
>OGCL01002427.1_pt1 | contig 13030 bp, 4 predicted proteins | sample 1570041 | NCBI WGS metagenome assembly OGCL01 (sample SAMN06266162, study PRJEB24511) | hot springs metagenome | isolation source: Hot spring water | place: South Africa: Limpopo | collected 2015-06-22 | reverse complement strand
AACAGGCCGCCGCCCAGTCCGGTGCTCTGGCTTCGCTGCTCACCCGGTTCCAGTCCGCCGCCACCCGCGCCGAACAGAAGGCCCTGCTCGATCAACTGATCACCGCCTGGGCCGGCACCGCCGGCATGGGCAGCCTGGAAGCGCGTGCCGCAGGCCGCTACCGCATCCAGTACGACGCCTACGGCGTTGATCGGCGCTCGAGCAGCATCGACACCGTGGCCTTCGCGGCGATCTCCTCCGGCAGCGCGGGCGGCGCCGGCGCCGCCCTGATGACCGACTTCGGCGGAATGTACCTCTCCGAGCGCTACCGCAGCCTAGTCGACACGCTGCCGCAAGCAGCGGCGATCGCGACTTTGCTCGACGAATTCAACGTGCGCCGTCTGACCACGAACGACGAAAGTCACTCGCTGGGAGACGGCTCGATTGTTCCTCCGTCCGGGAAAAGTCATTTTCGGCGGGACGGCGGGTGCGCTAATGATGCAGCGTGGAGGGTGGTGGCATGAATGAGAAACCTGATTGTCCTCCCATCGTTCTTTGTTGGGCAATAACACTCGGTCTAGTCGCATGAGTTTGGTGAAGGAGGAGATGTGATTCAGTTTCTTGTGAGCATTGCAGATTTTATGAGGCCCCTGCTTTTTGTGGTTTTGTTGCTTTATTTGCCGCTGAAAACTGGTTTTCTATTTGATGTCCTAATTAAGCCTCCGGGGGCTACAGAAATAGAATCTTCGAAACAAAAATTAGTTAATCGTTTGGCAATCACCGGGGCAATGGATGTTGCGTTACTTCCGTTTCGTTTGCTGCTGACCGGCTACCTATCCTTGTGGCTGCTCATTGATAAGCACCCTGTGTGGTGGGTTTTTGCCTTCCTTGTAACATTAATTCCCGTGTTTACATCTTGAGGTGATACATGTCTTGCAATGAACAACCACAGGCACCGCAACCTGATGATCAATATTTGCTTTTTCTGGCCAGTAAATCAGGCACTGCAGCATTGGTTCTGTCATCTTCAGCGAAAGTGTTGCCTCCGGCTGGGGCTGCATTTGCGCAAGGACTTGCTCTCGGTGTTGCAGCCAACGCAAGAATTCCGGCAAGTGCTGCAGCCGGTGTAAGTGCGATGATTAATGGTCAAGGCAACAATTCTGTCGTTGCTGGGGTAACTTTCAACCGCGAAGCCTTGGCTATTACGGGTGGAGTTGTTCAGACCTTGGCAATCACAGCTGCCATTCTCGGTGTGGCTGCCACTGGGCCACTCGCCATTGCTGCAGCGCTGGCTATTGGTACAACAGCAGGTCTCAATGTTCTATCGGACCCAGCGATGCAGGCTCTGCTCAAACAATACGGCATTGACATTGCAAATCTTCATTGCCCTTTGAAAGAGAAGGTAAAGGACCTATACGACCGCGCCAAAACCTGGTTCTGGCCCCGCGACCCCCTCATCCTCGACCTCGACGGCGACGGCCTCGAAACGGTCGGTCTTGCCAGCAATGTCTACTTCGACCACGACGGCGACGGCGTCCTGACCCGCACCGGCTGGGTCGGCAATAACGACGCCCTGCTGGTCTGGGACCGTAACGCCAACGGCCGCATCGACACCGGCGCGGAGCTCTTCGGCGACTTCACCGTCCTGCCCAACGGCACGCTCGCCCCCAACGGCTTCGCGGCGCTGGCCGCCTTGGATGCCAACGGCGACGGCTTCATTGACGCTTCCGACCCCGCCTTCGCCGAACTCAAGCTCTGGCGCGACGCTTCGCAAGACGGCCAGACCGGCACGGGCGAACTCATTTCCCTGGTGGACGCCGGCATCGCCAGCCTCAACCTCGCCCACACCCTCAAAAACCAGCGTCTGGCCAACGGCAACACCCTCGCCCGCGAAGGCAGCTTCACCCGTGTTGACGGCACGACCTCGGCCATGGGCGAATTCCACCTCGCCATCGACACCTTCGACACCCGCTTCGCCAACGAGATCGAAGTGCCCGAAGCCCTCAAGACCCTGCCCAACATGCAGGGGGCGGGCAACGTTAGGGAACTCCAACAGGCCGCCGCCCAGTCCGGAGCCGTGGCCGGGGTGCTGGCCCAGTTCCAGTCCGCCCCCACCCGCGCCGAACAGCGTGCCCTGCTCGATCAACTGATCACCGCCTGGGCCGGCACCTCCGGCATGGGCAGCCTGGAAGCGCGCGCGGCGGGCAAGTACCGCATCGAATACGAGGCTTTCGGAACCGTGCGGCGCTCCACCAACCTGGACAGTGCCGCCTGGATGGCCGCCGCCTCCGGCAGCGTCGGTGGCGGCGCCGCCCTGATGACCGACTTCGGCGGCCTGTACCTCTCCGAGCGCTACCGCAACCTGATTGCCGAGTGGAGCCGCAAGCTCCATGTGCTCGAAGCCTTCAACGGCCAGTACTTCTTCAACCTGCCCGCGCAGAAGAGCCAGACCGACGGCGCCAACTGGGGCCTCGCCATCCAGCCTGGCACGGGCAGCAGCGGCATGGCTGCCCTGCCGACCCTGCGCGTGAGCTTCTCGCAGCCGCAGCTCGACCTGCTGCAACAAGCCTACGACAGCCTGAAGGAAAGCGTCTACGCCAGCCTGGTGCTGCAGACGCGCCTGAAGCCCTACCTCGACGCCATCGAACTGGTCATCGACGAACAGGGGCTCAGGCTGGACGCCAGCCAACTCAATCAAACCCTCGCGGCCAAGAAAACCGCCGACCCGGAGAACTACCTGGCCGACCTGCTCGATCTGGACAAATACGCCGGCAACTTCCTATCGGGCACCAACTGGCAGGGGCTTTCCGACTTCGACACGCTGATCGAGACACTCCCGCAGACGGCGGGCATCGCGGCCCTGCTGGACGAATTCAAGGTGCGCACGCTCACCGGTGGTGACGACAACGCCTGGCTCTCCGACAAGGCCGACATCGTGCTGGCGGGCGAGGGCCAGGACACCCTCTACGGCTACAACGGCAACGACCGCCTGTTCGGCCAAGGCGGCGACGACCGCATCCATGGCGGGGCCGGCGACGACCTGATCTCCGGCGGCGCGGGCGACGACCTGCTCTATGGCGAATCCGGGGCCGACACCTACGTCTTCGGGCGTGGCTACGGCCACGATACCATCAGCGACACCGCCGAGAACGGCGTGCAGCGCGACAGCGTGCGCTTCCTGGGCCTGACCCCGGCGGACATCCGGGTCAGCGCCGACCATGCCGACAACCTCGTCTTCACCCTCATCGACACCGGCGAGACGCTCACCGTGCCGCGCGGCGGCTGGTGGTGGGGATCAAACGGCGTCGGCCAGTACGTGTTCGACGACGGCACGGTGTGGAGCCACGACGACGCGCTGCGCGCCAGCGTGGCCGCGAGCACCGAGGGCGACGACGTCATCCATGGCTCCAGCGCGGGCGATACGATCACCGGCCAGGCCGGCAACGACACGCTGATCGGTCATGGCGGCAACGACGTGATCGACGGCGGCGCGGGCAATGACCTGCTGATCGGCGCCACCGGCTGGAACTGGATATACGACAACGGCCAACGGCGGCAGGAACGCAACACCACGCCGCAAATCTCCGCCAACGGCAACGACACCTACCGCTTCGGCCGGGGCGACGGGCAGGACACGGTGATCGACGGCGACTACACGGCGGGCAACAGCGACACCCTGCGCTTCAAGGAGGGGGTGGCGCCTGCAGACGTGAAGTTCATCCGCAGCGGCAATGATCTGGTGCTGGCCATTCGCGGCAGCAGTGATCAGGTGACGCTCAAGCAGTATTTCGATGAGGCGTGGAATGGGGCCAATGGCCCCTGGCTGATCGAGCGCATTGCCTTTGCCGACGGCACGGTGTTGTCGTTCGCAGATGTGCAGGCCATCCTGTTCGCGGGCTCCGAGGAAGCCGAGACCATCGTCGGCTCGCGCAGTGCCGATGTGCTCACCGGCCAGGGCGGCAACGACACGCTCATCGGCAACGGCGGCGATGACCGGCTCGAAGGCGGCGACGGCGATGACGTGCTGCTCGGCGGCGCGGGCCGCGACATCCTGGATGGCGGCGCAGGCAACGACGTGCTGCGCGGCGGCGGCGTCATCGGTTGGGGGAATCAGGTCTACGACGGCAACGGCGAGGGCGACACCTACCGCTTCGGTCGGGGCGACGGGCACGACACGATCATCGAGGATTCCTGGATCGCCGGCGAGACCGACCGCATCGAGCTCAAGGCGGGTGTAGCGCCCGCCGATGTGCGGCTGGAGCGCGTGCGCAGCGTGAACGGCTGGCAGGTCGGCGACGACCTCAAGATCACCCTCCGCGACACCGGCGAGACGCTCACCGTCAGGAACCACTTCAACGAGAGCAACCGCCATGCCGTCGAGCAAATCGTCTTCGCCGACGGCACGCGGTGGGATGCGCAGGCGATCAAGTCGCAGGTGTTGCTGGGCGGGGACGGGGATGATGCACTGCACGGCTTCAACGGTCGTGACGACTCGATCCTGGGCGGAGCCGGGAACGACCGGCTGACTGGCTTGGGTGGCAACGACACGCTGGATGCTGGTTCGGGTGATGACATTCTCGAGGGCGGGGCCGGCGATGACGTCCTGCTCGGGGGCGACGGCCGGGACGTGCTGTTCGGTGACGATGGCGATGATTTGCTGCATGGGGCCGCCGGCGATGACGTGCTGTATGGTGGGGCAGGCAATGACAAGCTACTGGGCGGCGCGGGCGCCGACCGTCTCTTCGGTGGCGTCGGGGACGACACCCTTGACGGCGGGGCAGGCGATGACATGCTGGTCGGCGGAGCTGGTGCGGACACTTACAGTTTCGGCCTGGGCTACGGACATGATGTCGCCGAGGAGGACGCAAGCCCGACGTCGCAGGGGAACTGGGTCGAGTTGAACGACAGCGTCGCGCCGACCGATGTGCGAGTCCGCAAGGTAGGCAACGATCTCGTGATTCAACTTCAGGGCTCCAACGACTCGCTGACGCTCCGTGGCGCAGCCACCTATGCTAGCGGGTCTGCCTTTGCGGGCGTGCGCTTCGCCGACGGTTCGAGCTGGGATTACGCGGTGCTTCAAGACCGCGCCATCATGGGGTCGGATGAGGACGATCGCATCGAGGGCTTCGACGGCCTCAACCAGACCTTCGATGGCGGGCCGGGCAACGATCTGATTCTGGGCGGAACAGGCGGCAACGTCTATCTCTTTGGCCGCGGAGACGGGCAGGATGTCATCGTCGACCGCGACCCGAACCCAGGAAACGTCGATATCCTGCGCTTCAAGTCCGGCGTAGAGCCAGATGACATAGAACTCATTCGCAGCGGCGTAGATTTAGTGGCGCGGATCGCGGAAACCGGCGACAGCGTAACCGTCAGGAACTTCTTTCTCTGGGAGGCCGGAGGGTGGCGGCACCGCATCGAGCTCATAGAGTTTGCCGACGGTACGAGGTGGTCGGCAAACGAGGTTCAAGGCCGCGCCACGCTCTCGCCGGAATCGGCTCATCTGCGCGGCACTGCCGGGCCGGATAGCCTCATTGGCAACTCCCTAGACAACCTTCTCGAAGGACTCGACGGCCACGACGTACTCGAGGGCGGCGACGGCGACGATATCCTGATCGGCGGCTTGGGCGCCGACACCCTGCGCGGCGGAGCGGGCGACGACATTCTCTATGGGCTCTTGCGGGAGACAAATGGAGGGGATAGCGCCTCAACGCTCACCCCTACCGCCTATCACTATCTCTATGGCGCCGGCAACGCGATCGTCAACGGCTTGAGTACCGGCACGCCGGGCTTCGGCGAGCAGTATCTGTGGCGCAACGATGACGGTTCGACCAGCGCCATCGACATCACGCCGGTTTTCGGGGGCCAGGGGCTGAACTTCTTCGGGCGTTCATATACGCAACTCTACGTAAACAACAACGGCAACATCACCTTCGGCTCACCGTTGAGCGCATATACCCCATCCCAGATCGGGCTGGGCGGACTTGCCATCATCGCGCCATTCTGGGCGGACGTCGATACTCGTGCAGGCGTGGGGGCGGTCACTCCAGGTGGGAATTCCCAGGGCACCAATCTCGTGTATTACGACCTGGATACGGAAAACGGCGTGTTCACGGCAACCTGGGATGACGTAGGTTATTACCGCTACGGAATGGACAAACTCAACGCCGTCCAACTGCAACTCATCAGTCGCGCGGCCGGCGATTTCGACATCGTGTTCCGTTACGAAGCGGTCAACTGGACCGCCGGCGACGCCAGTGGCGGAAGCTTCGGATTGGGCGGCACGCCCGCGCGCGCAGGCTATTCGGCGGGCAATGGCAACCCGCAGCACTATTACGAAATACCCGGATCCGGCAACCAGGCCGCGATGCTCGCCCTGGATGAGGTGGAGGGCAACACGGGGCGCATCGGTGTGCACGTCTTTCATGTGCGCAGCGGCGAGCCGGTGGCGGACAACCGCGGCATCATCCGTAACGGCGACACAGGCATCAATCTGCTTTATGGCGGGTCGGGCAACGACACCTATGTGGTCGATAGCACAGGCGATGTGGTCATCGAATACGAGGGCGAAGGCATCGACCAAGTCAATGCCTCGGTGAGCTTCTCGCTGCCCGATCATGTCGAGCACCTCACCCTGACCGGCGCGATGGGAATCGAGGGGCGCGGCAACGGTCTCGACAACGTGATCATAGGCAATGCCGGTGCGAATGCGCTGTATGGGGGTGACGGTGACGACCTGCTCGACGGCGAGGCGGGCGATGACGTGCTCCATGGCGGGCGCGGCGCCGATACCTTGCGCGGCGGCAGCGGGCGTGATCACCTCTTTGGCGGGGAAGGCGGCGATACATACGTGTTCCATGCTGGCGACGAAGAGGTGATCATCGACGACGGGCACGGCACGACCGGCTGGCATCCGGGAGCCGCGCCCAATGTCCTCGTTTTCGGTCCGGGCATTAGTCAGGAGGGGCTACTCTATTCGGAGCAGAACGGCGATCTGGTGATCGAATTCGAGGGTCGCCCCTCTGACCGCGTGATCCTGCGCGGTTACGAATCCGGCCGGGCCACACGGACCCGATCGGTGGACATCATCCGCTTCGCCGACGGCAGCGAGATCGTGGCGGCCGGCGTTCCGGACGATTCGGGCGACGACCTGTTGGAGGCCCGGAACCCCGGTGACGTCTTGGATGGACGGGCGGGTTCCGACACCTATCGCGTACGTGTCGATGCAGCCCGCACGGGGGAAGTCCTGATTGTGGAGACCTGGCGCGCAAATGACACGAACCGCATCGAGCTTGTCGGCGATGTGAACGGGGGAATGCTGCGCGCGGAGTTCGACGGGGACGATTTGCTGTTACGCGTCTCTGCTGACCATGTTGTGCGCTTCGTCGGCTTTGATCCCCGTGCGCCAGGTATGCAGGCGCCCGTTTCCGAAATCGTGCTGCCGGGTGGCGGCCTGATGACGTTTGCTGAACTGCTGGCACGCGGCGTGCGCATCATCGGCACGCCGAACGACGACGTGCTGACCGGCACGGCGCTTGCCGACTGGATCGAAGGCCGCGAGGCCGACGACACCATGAGCGGCGGCGCGGGCGCTGACCTCTACCTCATCGACGCCGACGGCGGCGTGGACACCATCATCGACACCGAAAACGGCGACGCGCCCAACACGCTGGTGCTGCCCGAGGGCACGACCCTCGATGACCTGCGTCTGTCCTACGATGGCGAAGGATTTCTGGTCATTGATCTCGTCAACACCGGCAACCGCGTGCGTCTCTTGGGCTTCGATCCACAGAACCCGCTGGGGCTGCGCGCCGTGCAGCGTTTCCGCTTCGGTATCGACGGCGACGAGATTGGCTACGAGGAACTGCTCGCGCGCGGTTTCGACATCGTCGGTACGATCGATGCCGACGCCCTCAAGGGAACCACCCTCACGGATCGCGTCCGGGGGGGTGAGGGCAATGACCTGATCGAAGCGACACCGGGCGGCGACTGGCTGGCCGGCGAAGGCGGCAACGACACCTACCCCGTGAAACTGGGCGACGGCATCGTCACCATCGACGATGTGGCCGAGGAAGATGCCGGCAACGTGCTGCGCTTCGGCCCCGGCATCGATCCGAACGTCCTGCGCAACAACCTGCGTTTCGAGGCGGACGGCAACGGCGGCCATGTGCTGCTCATCCCCTATGGCGATGCGGGCGACGTGGTGCGCCTGACCGGCTTCGATCCGCAGGACGTATTGGGTAACCACGCCATCGAGCGTTTCGAGTTTGCCGACGGCACGGCGGTGGACTACGCCACGCTCGTGTCCTGGACCTTCGTGGTCGAGGGCGACAACGCGGGCAACGCACTCGAGGGTACCAACGTGGGCGACCGGCTCTATGGCTACGACGGCGACGATGTCATGGAATCGGGTGATGGCGAGGATGTGCTCACCGGTGGATTGGGTAACGACGTCTTGCGCGGCGGTGCCCAGCGAGACGCCTACGTGGTCAACCTGGGCGATGGCGAGGATGTGATCGAGGATAGCGTCGAAGCGGGGATAGGCAACGTGCTGACCTTCGGCGCGGGCATCCGCCGCGAAGATGTGCGGCTGGAAGTGGATGGCGACGACTTACTCATCCACTACGGCGCCCATGGCGATGTGGTGCGCGTGAGCAACTACGCCCCGGATGGCGCGAGTGGCGGCACGGTGATCGACACCTTCGAGTTCGCCGACGGCACGACGGTCACCTTGCGTGAGTTCATGAACCGCGCGCCGGAAGTGGCCAACCCCATCGACGACCAGGTAGTGCTCGAAGATGCTGCCTTCAGTCTGGTGCTGCCGGACGGCCTGTTCATCGACGCCGACGGCGATGACATCCTGACCCGGATCACTGTCTCTGGTTACACGACGCTGCCAGACTGGCTGCAGTACGACGCCGCCACACGCACCCTGTTCGGCACGCCGGACAACGACGACGTAGGCGAGTTTGACGTCATCGTGCAAGGCATGGACGCTTTGGGCGCCTCGACTTTGCACAGCTTCCGTGTCACCGTGCGGAACACCAACGACGCCCCGGAAGTGGCCATGGCGCTGGCCGACCAGCAGGCGACCGAGGATGCACCCTTTGCCTTCACCGTGCCGCAGGGTGCCTACCGCGACGTGGATGCGGGCGATGTGCTGACGCTCTCGGCCACGCAGGCCGATGGCTCGGCGCTGCCGTCGTGGCTCGCCTTCGACGCCGCCACCGGCACCTTCGCCGGCACGCCGACCAACGAGCATGTCGGCAGCCTCGCGGTTCGACTCACCGCGACCGACCTGGCGGGCGCTTCGGCCAGCCAGACCTTCGCCATCGCGGTGGCCAACACCAACGACGCCCCGGAGGTGGGCGTGCTGCTCACCAACCAGACCGGCCGGGTCGGCCAGACGGTGAGTTGGCAACTGCCCCAGGGCGCCTTCCTCGACGTGGACGCAGGCGATGTGCTCACCTACTCGGCCACGCTGGCCAACGGCGACCCGCTGCCCGCCTGGCTGACCTTCGACGCCGCCTCGGGCACCTTCAGCGGCACGCCGACCGAGCCCGGCAGCCTCTCGCTGCGGGTGACCGCCACCGATCTGGCCGGTGCGCAGGCGCATCAGCGCTTCGCCTTCGAGGCCGTGGCGGGCGGCGGCAACCTGCCGCCCGTCACCGCGCCGGACGCGGCCAATGTCAGCGAGGACTGCAAGCTCGTCGCCTGGGGCAACGTGCTCGCCAACGACCGCGATCCGGAAGGACAGCGCCTCACGGTCACCGACGCCGGCATCCGCCGCGGCGAATACGGCTGGCTGAAACTCCGGCCCGACGGCGGCTATGCCTATGTGCTGGACAACGCCTCCGCCAGGGTACAGGGGCTGGCCGAAGGGCAGAAGGTCGTCGACCGTTTCGCCTACACCGCCAGCGACGGCAGCGCCGCGAGCCCCGGCGAACTCGCCGTGACGGTGACGGGCGACAACGACGCGCCGGTGCTGGCCAAGGCCCTGGCCGATGTGCAGCTGGCCAGGGGCAAGGCGTTCTCGTGGCAAATCCCCGCAGGCAGCTTCAAGGACATCGACCGCACGGACACGCTCACTTACACGGCCACCCTGGCCAACGGCAAGGCACTGCCGTCCTGGCTCAAGTTCGACGCGGCCACCCAGACCTTCAGCGGCACGGCGCCCTCCGGTTCGACCGCCGCCATCGATGTCAGGGTGGTGGCCAGCGACGGTCACGGCGCCTGCTCCACGGCTTCCGACGTCTTCCGCATCAGCATCGGCAACAAGACCGTGCTGCCGACCGCGGCCAAGGGCAACGAGGGCGTGGGCAACGGCGCGGATGCGCCGCCGCCGGGCCATGCGGTCAACCAGAACGACGGGGCGGGCACCGGGCCCGGCAACCCCGGCAACAAGGGCAAGAACGCGGAGCAGGATCTGCTCGATCGGTTCCTGGACGGCTTCAAGATGGACGCCAAGGCGGCATCGAACAAGAATCCGCTGGGCAGCCTGGATGCCGGCTGGTTCGACCGCTGGCTCACGCCGCCTGCGCAAGCCAACGGGCAGGCCGTGTCTTCGGGCAACGGCCAGGCCGTCGAGGCGCACTGGCGGCACCTGCTGCAGGCCTTGAACCGGCTGGACGCCGAACGGCAAGGGGCGGCGCAGTGGCTGGGCAAGGGCCAGGGCGCCGACCTCTCGGGGCTGACCGGGCTGCTGTCCAGCGGCAACGCCATGCTGCGCACCCACGGCGACCCCGTGGGCCTGGCCGCCGGCGCCGAGCTCAAGGGCTTTACCGGCCTGCGCGAAGGCGCCGCCGCCTTGCGCTGCTGACCCGGCATGGCATGCGTGCTGCCCGCGCCCCTGACGCGGGCAAGCTGCTCAATGACCGCCTCAATGCAGACAGCGTGAACGCATCATTGCAGGAACTGCTCGACAACCCCGCGTATCGGCAGGCTGCCCGCGCGTTCCGCAGTTGCCACGCCGATTACTCGTCCGAACAAGCTGTAGAGCAAAGCGTATCCCTCATCGAGCGGGCATTTCTTGATGGCTGGAACACGCACCGCACCCGCAAGACCCAAGAACCCAAAGAGATTCCCCCGGCATGCCTGCATTGAAGTCCCTCATACAACACGCCCACATCGATCATCTGGATTTCCATCCACCGCTGATTCGTTTGCAGCACGCAGCGCCCAATCCGCAGGGGCGGCGGGTGCTGTGGGCCATCCTGGCGCTGGTCGCCTTTGTCATCGTCTGGGCGCTGGTCGGGCGGCTGGACATCGTCGCGGTGGCCGACGGCAAGCTGGTGCCTGCCAGCTACCTCAAGATCGTGCAGCCCTCGGAAGCGGGCATCGTCAAGGACATCCTGGTGCGCGAGGGCGAGGCGGTGCGCGCCGGTCAAACCCTGATGCGCATGGATGCGCTGATCACCAATGCCGATCTGGACGCCATCACGACCGAATACGCCCGCAAACGACTGCAGCTCGCCCGCATCGACGCGGAACTGGCTGGACAGCCTTTCGCCGCGCCCCAAGATGCCCCGGCCGCCCTGGTCCAAGAGGCCGCCGCCCAATACCGCGCCAACCGCGAAGCGCTCGCCGCCGCCCTGGCCGAGGAACGCAGTCGTCTGGCCAAGGCGCAGCAGGAACTGGCGGCCGCCCGCCAGCAGAAAGAGCGGCTCGAAGCCGTGCTGCCCCACTACCGCGAGCAGGATCAAGCCTACGAGAGACTCGTCAGGGACGGTTTCGCAGGCAGCCTGATGGGCTCGGACAAGCGCCGCGAGCGCATCGAGAAGGAACAGGAACTGGCCACGCAAGGCCACCTGATCGCCTCTGCCCAAGCCAGCATCGATCAGTCGCAGAAGAAATTGAAGCAGATCGAAGCCGACTACGTGCGGCAGTTGCACGCCGAGCGCAACGAGGCGCAGGCGCAGATCGACAAACTGGCCAAGGAACAGGAGAAGCAGCAACACCGACGCGAACTGCTGGAGCTCAAGGCCCCGCAGGACGGGGTGATCAAGGATCTGGCCACCCACACCGCCGGCACCGTGGTGCAACCCGGTACTGTGCTCGCGACCCTTGTGCCGCGTGATGAGAAGCTCAAGGCCGAGGTCTGGGTGTCGAACGAGGACATCGGCTTCGTGCGGCCGGGCCAGCCGGTGAAGCTCAAGTTCGCCACCTATCCGTTCCAGAAATACGGCATGGGACAAGGCACCGTCGAGCACGTCAGCGCCGACGCCCAGAGCGAGGAGGAAGCCCGCGACAAGGGCCTGCAAGGCGCCGGGCAACGCCCGCTGCGGTACAAGGCGCTGGTGACGCTCGACGCGAGCGCGCTGGAGACGGATGGCGTGAAACACCCGCTGTCGGTGGGCATGCAGACCACGGCGGAAATCCTGCTCGGCCGCCGCACGGTCATGGAATACCTGCTCTCGCCCGTGAAGAAGGCCTGGCACGAGGCAGGCCGGGAGCGATGAGTGCCGCGCCAGTGCATCTGACGCTGACGGACGCGCTGCCCAGCCAGGTACCGGGCGTCCGCTGGCCTGCCGTGGTCGGTGCGCGTCATCACCGTACTTACCGTTCGAAGGTGCGCTCAATGCCGGCATCCTGGTCGACTTCATGAAGCGGCTCGTCAAGGACGCGCAAGGTAAGTAGGTGTTTTTGATCCCTGACAACCTGCGCGTGCATCACGCCCAACCGGCCAAGGCCTGGCTTGAGCAGCACATGGCACTCATCGTTGTGTTCTACTTGCCTGCCTACAGCCCTGAGCTCAACCCCGATGAGCTGCTCAACGCCAACCTCGATACAGAGATGTCCAGCAAGGCCCCGGCCCGGGCCAAAGGCGATCTGAATAAGGCCACCGTCAGCCATCTGCGCCGTCTCCAATCATCGCCTCGTCGCGTGATGCGTTACTTCCAGCACGGCCCAGTCCGCTAGGCCGCATCATCCTAAAAACCGCAGTTGCCCTGCACCCTGAGGGGTAATGCGAGGCATGAGGGCGGCCCGACAGCGGCCAGGGTGCGTTTGAGATGGTCACAACACAGCGCCCAAACGGTTTTGGGTTTGAACT
>OGCL01002425.1_pt1 | contig 13037 bp, 5 predicted proteins | sample 1570041 | NCBI WGS metagenome assembly OGCL01 (sample SAMN06266162, study PRJEB24511) | hot springs metagenome | isolation source: Hot spring water | place: South Africa: Limpopo | collected 2015-06-22 | reverse complement strand
ATGGCGCATCTGGATGCCGACGCACGCCAGAGGCTCGAAGTGCCCGAGCTCATCGCCGATGCGTTCATCGGGGAGGTGTTCGCCGCGGGTGGCACCGGCGCGGCGTTGGAGAACGCGCTGGCCTCGCTCGCCGTCCAGGCCGGGCGGGCCATCGACGGCGATCAGGAGACGGTGGCCGCGATGCGTCGTCGAGCCACCGCCGCTCTCGCGACCGATCTGCCGGCGGGCAAGCCGTCGCGTCGCCCGTTCCATTGGCCGCTGGAGTTTCCGGAGGCGTTCGCCGATGGCCGCAGTGGATTCGATGGCATCGTAGGCAATCCACCTTTTCTCGGCGGGCAGCGCATCACCGGCGTCGCGGGTACGGCCTTCCGCGATTGGCTCGTCACACACATCGCCGAGGGACGTCGCGGTTCGGCCGATCTGGTCGCCTATTTCTTCCTGCGGGCGTGGAACCTCTTGCGTGAAGGCGGTGGCTTTGGGCTGCTCGCGGTCAACACCATCGCGGAGGGTGATACGCGGCAAGTCGGGCTGGAAGCCATGGTCCGTGCGGCTGCCGTCATCCATGCGGCCTACCCGAACGAACCCTGGCCCGGAAAGGCGGCAGTCGTCACCAGCCGTGTCCATGTCCACAAAGGCGAGTGGCGGGGTGAACGATCGCTGCTCGGGCGGCCGGCTCCGTGCATCTCGGCCTTCCTTTCCGATCGCGAAGAGTGGAGCCCGAAGAGGCTGAAGGCCAACGAAGGCATCGCTTTTCAAGGCTCCATCGTGCTCGGCATGGGCTTCGTCCTGACGCACGACGAGGCCCAGCGGATGCTCGACGCCGATCCGCGCAATGCCGATGTGATCTTCCCGTACCTCAACGGTGAGGATTTGAACTCCGACCCCGAGCAGCGGCCGAGCCGCTGGGTGATCAATTTCTGGGACTGGCCGGAAGAACTTGCCCGCCTATACGAACAGCCATGGAAGTGGATCGAAGAGCGGGTCAAGCCCGAGCGGCAAAGACGCAACCAGCGCGGCGAGTTCGTGCTTCGAAAACCACTTCCGGAGCGTTGGTGGCAGTTCGGTGAGAAGCGGCCGGGTCTCTACCACGCCATTGGGCGCGGACATTCGTTCGAGCAACACCCCAAAGACTGGCGATCTGGCACGAAGCCTATACCTGATGCGCTCGTGACCTCGTTCGTCGGAAAGTACTTCGCTCCTTCGGTTGTGCCCAACAACGCCGTCTTCAGCCACGCATGTGCCGTATTCGCGGTGTCTCGGCCGAATGCCTTCGCCGGTTTGCTTAATTCGTCGATCGGACAGGCGTGGATCTGGCAGCAGTCATCTCGACACGAAACGCGACTGCGTTTCGCGCCGTCGGATGCCTTAGAGACGATGCCATTCCCGAAAGAACTTGATGTCCTGGGCCCTCTTGGTGAGGCGCACCTGAAGGCGCGTCGCAAGGTCATGCGCGACGAGAGAATGGGCTTTACAAGGCTCTACAACCGCTTCCATGCCGATACCGAACGCGATCCACGCATCCAAGGTCTGCGCGCATTGCAACGTGAAATGGACATCGCCGTCGCACGCGCCTATGGCTGGGACGACCTCGACCTCGAACACGGGTTCCACGAGGTGGCATACCTACCGGAGAACGACCGTGTGCGCTTCACCATTTCCGAGGCGGCACGCATCGAAGTACTGCGACGGCTGTCGGAGTTGAACCGTCAGCGATACGAGGAGGAAGTCGCTCGAGGTTTGCACGGCAGTAAAGCCACGGAGAGCGCCACCCGCAAACCCCGCACCCGACGCACCGAACCTACGTCGGTGCGGCAATCCTCATTCAGATTCGATATCGCCCCAGCCAACGAAGGCGGCTATCTCAAAGCCGCCGAACCTAGCGCCGACTACCGGGCTGGGCCCGCCCATGCCATCGTCGAATACCTGAAGACCCACCCCGGCTGGCACGGTAAATCGGACATCCTCGCCGCCACAGGCATCACGGATGGCCATTGGACCGCCGCCATTGCCGACCTGGTTGCAGGTGGCCAAGTCGAACGTCAGGGCGAGCGGCGCGGGGCGCGGTATCGAGCCACCAACGATGCGGAGGGATCGGCATGACGGCACTTTCGGCCGATCGGCCCAGTACCGACCCGAAGGACGATCTCTTCGGGCATGCACCGTTTGCCAAGAGCCTGGCCGACAGCATCTGCCGTTATCCGGGTGGCGATGGACTGGTGCTCGCGCTCTACGGCCCCTGGGGCTCAGGGAAGTCCACGGTACTGAGCTACGTGGGGCACTACCTCGACCAGCTTCCTGAAGGGGAACGGCCTGCCGTCGCGACCTTCAACCCCTGGTGGTTCTCGGGGCAGGAGAACCTGGCCCGTGCATTCCTCGGCCAACTCCAGGCGGTCCTGCCCGCCAAGAGCGAGAAGTTCAAGAAGCTGGGCGACCTGCTGGGTGACTTCGCCGAAGGCATCGGCGGCCTAATCGATCTCTCCGGTGTCACGGGGGGCGCGGCGTCCAAGCTCGGAAAGCTCATCGGCATGGCCACCAGGCGAAAGCCGAAAGACGTTCCGGCGCTCAAGGCGGAGATCTGCAGGGTCCTGAAGGAAGCCGGCAAGCGCATCCTGATCGTCATCGACGACATTGATCGACTGACACCCGAGGAGACGCGCCAGCTGTTCACGGTCATCAAGGCGCTCGCGGATTTCCCGAACGTCGTCTATCTGCTGGCCTTCGATCGCGACGTCGCTGCACAGGCCATCGAGCAGCAGGGCGGCCTGCCCGGTGAGCGCTATCTGGAAAAGATCATCCAGGTGCCGTTCGAGCTGCCTCCCGTCGATCGTGTCGCTTTGCGTGGGGCCCTGTTCGAACGACTCGATCAGGTGCTGGGTGACACGCCAGAGGGTCTGTTCGATCGGTCCTATTGGACGAACGTGTTCTTCGACGGCATCGACCCGATGATCCAAGTGCCGCGTGACGTCGTTCGTTTCACGAACACGCTGTCGGTCACCTATCCGGCGGTGCGCGGAGAAGTCAATCCGGTCGATTTCATCGCTCTCGAGGCGATTCGAGTTTTCCTGCCCGATCTGTACGACCTCATCCGGGCGAACCCCGATAGGTTCTCCGGCCACAGCCGTGACGACGGGTACGAGGGCGGCCGGGACGCGGCCCAAGCCTTTCACCAACGATGGGCGAGTGAGATACCCGAGCCGCTACGAGCGAGTACACAAGCTCTTCTGGAGCGCATCTTCCCGAAGATCGGCCAGATGTATGGCCCAGACTGGCTGATCGAATGGCGCAGGAACCTGCGTGCCTGCCACCCGGACGTCTTCCCGATCTATTTCCGGCTGACGGTGCCTCCCGGCGCCGTCAGTCGGCAGGAAGTGGCGGCCCTCCTGAGTTTGGCCGGTACACCTGCCGATTTCGGGAATGCGCTCGTTCGGGCCAAGTCGGAACGTCGCCCTGACGGCCTCTCGAAAGCGAGGGGCCTGCTCGAACGCCTGATGGACCATGTCGAGAAGGACATCCCGGAGGCGAATGTCCCGACGGTCATTCAGGCGCTCTTCGACGTGGGCGACGCGTTGATCGATCCTGACGACGAACGGGGCATGTTCGACTTCGGCAACGTCTCGCGCGCGGCTCGTCCGGTCTATCACCTGTTGAAGCGGCTGCCGAGCAACCGTCGCGCCGCCGTGCTGGAATCGGCCGTCGAGGCGGGACGAGCCGTCGCAGTCCAGGCGTGGCTACTGCGGTCATTGGAGGATGAAGCCACGAAGGCTAAGGACTCCAACGAAACCGCCCTGTTGCCAGCCGACGACGTCACGAAGCTCAAGCGAGCGTGGCTGGATCGGGTACGGACCCTCTCCCGTGAGGCCGGGTTCCTGGATCACCCGGAGTTGCCGAAGCTTCTGGCCACCTGGAAGCGCTGGGCCGATGGTGCCGAGGTGCGGGCATGGTGTGACCGAGTCACCACGTCCGACGAAGGACTCCTGGCCCTGTTGTCGAAGTTTCTCCAGCACACGAAATCGCAGACCATGGGCGATTGGGCGGTTCGCCTCAGGCCTCGTCTCGATCCGCGCTGGTTGAGCGATTACATCGATACGGAGGCGGCTGCGAAACGACTTCGTCGTCTGCAGCGGGATGGCCAGGTTTCCGACGCCGTGCGGGAGGCCGTATCGCAGTATCTGAAGGAGCACGAGATGCTCAAGTCGGGCAAGAACCCGGACGGCTTTACCGCATTCGACGACTAGGGGGAGCACGTGGCATCCTACAAGATGACGGTCGACCTGAACGTGCTCGACCACCTGGGGATCAACCTCTACAGCAACATCGCGGCCGTCCTGACGGAGGCCGTCGCGAACGCCTGGGATGCAGACGCCGAGACGGTCGACATCAGGATCGACCCAGGGGGCGATTGGATCGAGATCGTCGATGACGGTATCGGCATGTCGGTCGACGACATGAACGACAAATACCTTCGAGTCGGCTATCGGCGGCGTGAAGAGGATGCACTGCATGGGAAGACCACCGCCAAGGGGCGGCCCGTCATGGGCCGTAAGGGGCTTGGCAAACTCTCTCTCTTCTCGATCGCCAACGTGATCGAAGTCGAATCGTCCAAGAACGGCAGTGCTCATGGTCTGCGCATGAGCGTGGCCGGCATCCACGAGTCCGTTCAGAGACGGGAACCCTTTTACAGTCCGGAGCCGCTCCCGCCCGATGCGATCACACTGGCCAAGGGCACTCGTATCGTCTTGAAGGACATCAAGCGTCAACGCCTTGGGCGAGGAGCGCAGGCGCTGCGCAAACGTTTGGCTCGCCGTTTCTCCGTGATCGGGGAAGTGCATGGGTTCAAGATCGTGCTCGATGGTCAGCCGATCACGCCGTCGGATCGCGGCGACCTGCCGATGGTGCAATTCCTATGGCAGTTCGGTGAGGACGAACTCGATCTGTCCCCAGCGAGTCAGCTCCTGGAGCGAGAGTCGTTGCCGAATCGATTCGATGGTTGGGATCCGGAGTGGAAGGTCAGCGGCTGGATCGGCACCGCCAGGTTTCCCAAGCAGCTCGACAGCGAGGATGCAGGCAATCTGAACGGAATCGTCGTGTTCGCTCGTGGTCGCTTGTTCCACGAGAACATCCTGGACAAGCTCAACGATGGACGGCTGTACACGAAATACCTCACCGGACAGATCGAGGCGGACTTCCTCGATGCAGACGATGCACCCGACATCGCGACCAGCGACCGTCAGCGTGTGCAGGAGGACGATCCTCGATACGTGCAGCTCATCGCGTTCCTCAGATCTCGGCTGACCCAGGTGGAGAAGCGCTGGACGGAATGGCGCAAGAAGCACGAGGTAGAGAAGGCGAAGGAGACTTCTCCGGCCCTTTCGGAATGGCTGGATACGCTGCCCGATGGCTACAAGAAGAGCGCGGAGACGTTGATTGCCAAATTGAGCGCCTTGCCGGTGGACGACGAAGAGGACCGCAAGCTCATGTATCGGCACGGCATCCTGGCATTCGAGCGGATGAAGCTTCGCGGCTCGACCGAGGAGTTCGTGACGAGCGTCGAGAGCGCAGAAAGACTCTTGGCCGTGCTCGCGGACAGGGATGCGCTCGAAGCCTCTCTCTACAGGGACATCGTGAAATCCCGCCTGGATGCGATCCGGGACTTCCAGACCATCGTCGACGAGGATGCGAAAGAGCGCGTCCTCCAGAAGTACCTGTTCGATCACCTCTGGTTGCTGGACCCGGCATGGGAGCGGGCGACGGGCAGCCCGATCATGGAGTCGCGCCTGACGACGGAGGGCATGCTCATCGAAGACATGTCCGAGAAGGAGCGCCTGGGTCGGGTCGACATCGCCTACCGCACCAATGCAGGCAAGCACGTCATCGTCGAGCTGAAGAAGGCCGGTCGCAAGATGGGGCTGCTCGAGCTGGTCGAACAGGGGCAGACCTACGTCGACAAGCTGACGAAAATCCTGCGCGAGCAGAACCAGACGAGCCCCGACATCGAGGTGATCTTCGTCCTTGGCAAAGCCGTCGACGAGGAGGCCTCCAATCCGGATCGTCTCAAGTCGTCGATGGCCTCGATCTCGCCGGGTAGCCGCATCGTCCATTACGACACCCTGATCCGTGGAGCACAAGAAGCCTATTCGGCCTACATCGATCAGAGCAAGGCGCTCGACAAGCTCGAGAAGATCGTGGACAGGATCTGAGGGGGTCAAGGGTATGACGAACAGTCCCAATGCCTGGATCGCCATCGACCACGGCCTCGGCACCGATCACAGGCTGGCGCCCTACGCGCTGGCGTCGAAGGGGGACCGATCCCAGTACCAGGCCGTCGCCGAGGACGACTGGGTGCTGGTGCTCGACGCTGCCGGGGCGGTGGCGCGTGCCGGGCGTGTGCTGCGCATCCGATACGACCTCGAGACGACCACGATCTTCTTCGACCGCGTATGCGCCGCCGATGCGCCGGTGCCGGCGGCCAGCCTGTCGCTGACGCCGCCTTCCTCGGGCAGCGTGGGGCGTATCTCGTGGGAGACCTTCGTCTCGGCTTTGTCCAAGGCGTTCGGCCACACCGTCGCGACCGTGCCGGTGATCGAAGACCGAGCCTACGTTCGCGAATTGCTGCAACTGGCCGTGGTGGACGACCTGCTCGGCCCTGCCGGCGGTCCGTACGAGCGCATCGTGGACATGAGCGTGCGCGATCGCTATCTGGTCGGGAAGTTGGCTCCGCGCGAAGCGCCTCGGGGTGGCATCGAGGGTCTGGAGGGGCCGCTGGCGGAGGAAGAAGTCGAGGAACCCAGCGACCCGATCGTACCTGGCCAGCACGAACCGGGTGCCGAGTTCGGGACGGCGACTGGGCGGGTGGAACCCGAATCGGATGCCTCTGACGAAATCGACGCCGCGAGCAATCAATCGCTGGTGCCCAGCAGCTTCGGCATGACCTTCTGTGTCGACGGCGACGTCGAGCGTATCGAAATCGAGGCACGTTGGGGAAGGTATGAGCGCGTGCCCAACGACGAGCACGAGCTGACGCGCCCGAATGGGCAGAAGGTCAAGGTCTGGCAGCGCATCCCCTGTGGCGGGAGGCTGGTGCTACCCCTCACGGAAGGCGCGATCCCTCATCAGGCGCCCGACCCGAATCATCCGGCCGTCCGGATCCAGGGCTCCGTCCGCGCCAGGAACGTCAAGGGTGATCGCTTGGTGACCCTGTTCCTGGTCAACGCGCAGGAGGAGCCGGACACCAACCGTGATACGGCCTGGCTGTTCCAACCCGAACTGATCGTGCGTGCGGAGCCGCAGGCCACCCAGCGCGCCATCTTCCGCCGCCGTCCGGTGCTGGACGCAGACGGGATGGATCCCGAGCGCGAGTCGCTGGAGATGATCTACCGCAACCGCGTGGAATTCGCGGTCGGCCATGGCGTGGCCGTACATGCAGAGACGGCCGAGGACGACCCGACCCGGGCCATCGAGGTGCGCACCACCGTCGTGCCACGGTACGAGGTACAGGTGACCGAGACGCCGGGTCTGGATCCCGCCGACCGCCCGGCGATGAGAGAGATGGTGGCGAGCGGCCTGCTCGACATGCAGCGCCTTGCCCAGCTTCCGGTGGCCGAGTTGGTCGAGGCGCTGAACACACTGACCCGCGACTACGGAGTGTGGATTGCGGAGCAGCGCAGCCGCATCGGCCGGGACGTGGTCGGCTACGACATGCAGGCCGCCCAGGCGTTGGATCGGTGCGAGGAGATCCAAGCGCGGCTGCATCGAGGCATCGACACGCTGAAGAACGACGAAAAGGCACTGGCCGCGTTCCGCTTCGCCAACCGAGCGATGGCATTACAGCGCGTGCGGAGCGTCTATGCACTGAAGCGGCGTCGGGGAGAGGATCCCGATCTCGGCGAGCTGGAGAAGAGCGAGAGGCCTTCCTGGCGCCCGTTCCAGTTGGCGTTCCTGTTGCTGTCGATCCCCTCGTTGGTCGATCTTATGCACGCGGATCGCGTGCAGCCCATGGAGGCCCACGCCGATCTGCTGTGGTTCCCCACCGGTGGTGGTAAGACCGAGGCCTACCTGGGTGTGGCGGCGTTCACCATGGCGATCCGGAGGCTGCAGGGCAAGCTCGGCGGCTACGACGGTTCGCGCGGGCTGGCCGTAATCATGCGCTACACCCTGAGGCTACTGACCTTGCAGCAGTTCCAGCGCGCCACGGCGCTGATCTGTGCGATGGAGATGCTGCGTCGCGAGGCCCTGGCCGATGGCGATACCTCATTGGGTCACGAGCCATTTACCATCGGCCTGTGGGTCGGCAACAGGGTGACGCCGGGGACGACCGAGGACAGTCATCGGGCAATCGAGGACATCCGCAATCCCGGCAGACACCAGGCCGGGGCCACGTCCCCCGTACAGTTGACAAGTTGCCCGTGGTGTGGCTCCGACATCGCGCCGGGTCGTGACGTGGACGTCGACAAGGATCGGGGGCGCACGCTCGTCTTCTGCGGCGACAAGAAGGGCCGTTGCGAGTTCTCGAGGGGAAAGTCGAGCAGATCCCCGCATCCCGGCATCCCGGTACTGACGGTGGACGAGGAGATCTACCACCGTCCGCCGACGATGATGATCGCCACCGTGGACAAATTCGCCATGATGGCGTGGCGTGGCCAGGTGCGCACGCTGTTCGGCCGGGTGAGCCAGGAATGCGAGCGCCATGGCCTGCTCTGGCCCGGCTGCGAGTGCAACACCGGCCACCGCGCATCCAAGGGCCTGCCCGCGGCGGCGGTGAGGTCCGTCAGCCCCATCCGGCCGCCCGATCTGATCATCCAGGACGAGTTCCACCTCATCAGCGGCCCGCTGGGCACGATGGTCGGCCTGTACGAATCGGCGGTGGACGAGCTGTGTGGATGGACGCTCGACGGCAAGACGATCAAGCCGAAGATCGTCGCGTCCACGGCGACGGTCCGCAAAGCCAAGGAACAGGTGAACAACGTGTTCATGCGGCGCGTGTCGGTGTTCCCGCCGCATGGTTTGGACGTGGAGGACAACTACTTCTCGGTCCAGCGTCCGATCGATCGGCGACCGGGGCGCCGCTACCTCGGCGTGTGCTCGCCCGGCAGCTCGCGGCCCGCGATGCTGATCCGCGTCTACACCGCCTTCCTCACCGCGGCACAAGCCCTGTTCGAGCGCTTCGGTGAGGCCGCCGACCCGTACATGACGATGGTCGGTTACTTCAATTCACTGCGCGAGCTGGGTGGGATGCGGCGGCTGGCCGAGGACGACGTCCAGACGCGCTCCATTCGGGTACGAATGGGCATGAGTGATCGTCCCGGATTACAGACGCGTAACCCCGCCATCATCCGTGAGCTGACGTCGCGCGTCTCCAGCCAGGACATCCCGAAGTACCTCGACGATCTGGAAGTCGAGTTCAAGGCCACCTTCGATCCGAGTGTGGACAAATACGTGACGAGATGGAACGAGGGCGATACCCGCGCCATCGATGTTGTGCTGGCGACCAACATGCTGTCGGTCGGCGTGGACGTGAACCGCCTGGGCCTGATGGCGGTGAACGGACAGCCGAAGGGCACGGCCGAGTACATCCAGGCGACCAGCCGTGTGGGCCGGTCCTTTCCCGGGCTCGTCTGCACGGTGCTCACGTGGGCACGACCGCGCGACCTCTCGCACTACGAGACCTTCGAGCACTACCACGCGACGTTCTACAAGCACGTGGAGGCGCAGTCGGTGACACCGTTCTCGCCTCGCGCCATGGATCGCGGGCTGACCGGGGCATTGCTGAGCCTGATGCGGCTGGAGTACGCCGACTTCAGCCCGAACGAGGGAGCGGCCGTACTCGACCGGTCCGACAAGCCCGAGGTCCTCGAGGCCATCGACGTGCTGGTGGGGCGAGCCTGGAACGTCAGCGAGAACCGCGCCATCGAGGCGCTGGCCGAACGTGAACTGAAGGAACGAGCCGACGAGTGGGCCAAGGAGGCGAGTGTCCCGGGACGGACCTTGGCCTACGAGAAACGTGGCGAACGTGCGGCGACGATGGTTGCGCTGATCAAGTCGCCCGGCATCCACGCGTGGGACGAATGGACGGTCCCGATGTCGATGCGCGAGGTCGAGCCTGGCGTGCGGCTGATCATGAACATGGGGCTTCTCACGGACGACCACGGCTGGAAGCCGCGTCCGGTGTCGAGTGACGAGGACTGACGATGACCGATCGAACACCCGTCGGCGAGGTTCGACCGAGCCAATTGCTTTGGACGTATGGCCCAGGTGCGCTGATCGACCTCCCGAACCTGTCGGTGGTGACGCTGGGCATCGACCAGTGGGAGAAGGACCGCTGCCAGCCGATCCAGGAGCCGCGCCTGCTCGCCGCCGTCCGCAGGGTCCTCGGACCGCATGTGGAGAACCTGTGCGTGCCGCCGTTCCAGAAGAGCGAGCTCGTCGATCCGTGGTCGGCGGAGGCGAACATCGGCGTTCCCGTGCGCCCGTTCCCGCGCTGGATGCGCTGCGTGAAGTGCGGCTTGTTGTCTCCTTTCGATACCGGCCTGTTCGAGATCAAGGAGCACCGCTTCCGTCCGGAGCGCACCCGCTTCGTCCACAATAGCTGTCGTGGTTCCAAGGGCGACCAGCCGGCGAAGGACGCCGATGCGGTTCCCGCGCGTTTCCTGCTGGCCTGCCGCAACGGCCATCTCGACGACTTCCCCTGGCACTACTTCGTCCACGGCGGCAACGACCCCTGCAAGGGGACGCTGCGCTTCTTCGAGAGCGGCGCCTCGTTGCAGACCGAGAACCTGTGGGTGAAGTGCGATGCCTGTGGGGCATCGCGCAGCATGGCGCAAGCCTTCGGCAAGGCAGGGAAGGAGAACCTGCCGAGCTGCCGAGGCAGGCATCCCCACCTGGACCATTTCGACGACGACTGCGACGAAGAGGCGCGTGCCATCCTCTTGGGCTCGACGAACGGTTGGTTCCCGATCACCCTGTCCGCACTCGCCATCCCCCAGGCCAAAGACCCGCTCGGTCAGCTGATCCAGGATGGCTGGGAGTACTTCGACGATCTGGACTCGGAGGCCGCCGTCGCCGTGACGGTGAAGACGCTGAAGAAGACCGGAGTCCTACCGGGCATCGACAAGCATTCGGCCTCCGCCATCTGGGCGGCCATCGAAGCGCATCGCCACGGCGGCGGGCAGGACACCGTCGGCGAAGCCGATATCAAAGGGCCGGAGTGGGACGTCCTGTCGGCAGCCGATCCGCCGGCCGACTACCCACACTTCATGAGCAAGAAGGTGGATGCGCCGGCCGGCTTCGAGAGGTACATCGGCAGAGTGTTGCTGCTGGAGAGACTCCGAGAAGTCAATGCCCTGTTGGGCTTCACCCGTGTGGAAGCGCCCGAGGAGTCGAGCGATCCGGACGAGCGCCCTCGGATGGCGGCTCTCGCGCGTCGCAAGCCAGATTGGGTGCCGGCGAACCAGGTGCATGGTGAGGGCATCTTCATCCAGTTCGGCGAGGAGGCGCTACGGGCGTGGGAGGCGCTCGCGGGTGTCCAGCAGGTCGATCGGATGCTCATGGCCGGGCATCAGGGTTGGCGGAACTCGCGCCATCTCGATCCGAACGAGGGCTATCCGGGTATCCGTTATGCCATGCTCCACACGCTGTCGCACTTGCTCATCCGCGAGCTGGCACTCGAATGCGGCTACAACGCGGCGAGCATCCGTGAACGGATCTACGCCGATGCCGAGAATCGACGTGCGGGCATCCTCATCTACACGGCGGCGGCCGATTCGGACGGGACGCTGGGTGGCCTCGTCGACCTGGGCAAACCCGAGAACCTCGGCCGACTGCTGCGGCAGGCCCTGAACCGAGCGAAGGTCTGCTCGTCCGATCCGCTCTGCTCGGAGCACGACCCAGGCAAGGATCGCTCGCTCCACGCCGCCGCGTGCCATGCGTGCAGTCTGGTCGCGGAGACCTCCTGCGAGCGGGGCAACCGTTACCTCGACAGGTCTTTGCTGGTGCCGACCCTCGACCGAGGGAGCGCCGCCTTCTTCGCCGGGCTGTGACATGGAGAGACTCCTGGAAGCCGTCACGGCCGTGGTCTGTCTCGTTTCGCCGGAGAAAGTGCGGGCGCTGGCGGGCGCGATTCGGAAGATCGGTGACGCGAAGGCGAACGCCGCTCTGTCCGATGTCGTCGGCACGGCTACGGCCAAAGCCGTCGTCGATCGTCTCGTCGATGCTTGGCGGAGCACGTCGGTCGGTTCCGGCGAGTTGGCTTCGATGCTCCTCGCCGCCGGTCATGCATTCGAGAGCGTGTCGAAGCAGCAGTCGATCGAGCTCGTGTGGACGGGACCGACGACGCCCTTCGTCTCGGCGCGCCGAACCGAACAGGCGCTGTTGCAGGTCATCGGTGCGGCCAGACAAACCTTGTTCGTCACCAGTTTCGTGGCCTACGACGTCTCGACCATCGTGAAGGCGTTGAACGACGCCATCTCACGGGGAGTCGACGTCTCGATGCTCCTCGAGTCGTCACAGGATCACGGGGGCAGCATCACCTTCGACGTGATCGGCAAGATGAGGGCACTGGTTCCCTCCGTGAAGCTCTACGCCTGGCGTGAGCGAGCAGCCCCGTTCGCGGATGGGCGGGTCCACGCCAAGGTCGCCGTCGCCGACGGCGCCGTCTGCTTCATCACCAGCGCCAACCTGACCGGTCATGCCATGGACCGGAACATGGAGGCTGGCGTACTCCTTACGGGCGGGCAAATCCCGAGGTTACTGCACGAACACTTGCAGGCGTTGGTCGACACGAAAACGGTGTCTCCCGTCTGAACTTGCGAGGAAGTGCGCGGGGGCGTCCGGCTCATCCTGATTGTGCAACCTCTTTTCTGTAAATTTCCGTGTCGGTGGTCATGACGTCAGGGTTACGGGTTGAAGTTGAGATAGACCTTGCCGGTCATCCGCTCGTCGTCGAGTTCGGCGAGCAAGGCGGAGACGAGGCGCAGGCAGGAATCGGGATTGGGGAAGATGCTGGCGACGCGGGTTCGTCGGCGCAGTTCCCGGTTGATGCGTTC
>OGCL01002423.1_pt1 | contig 13043 bp, 10 predicted proteins | sample 1570041 | NCBI WGS metagenome assembly OGCL01 (sample SAMN06266162, study PRJEB24511) | hot springs metagenome | isolation source: Hot spring water | place: South Africa: Limpopo | collected 2015-06-22 | reverse complement strand
GGCCAGCACGCCTTCGTCAACTTCAAGATCAGCCACCTGGGCTACAGCTGGCTGTACGGCACCTTCAAGGACTTCGATGGCACATTCAGCTTCGATGCGGCCAACCCCGAAGCCAGCAAGGTCAGCGTGACCCTCAACACCGCCAGCGTCGACAGCAACCATGCCGAGCGTGACAAGCATCTGCGCAGCGCCGACTTCCTCAATGTCAGCAAGCACCCCAAGGCCACCTTCGAGTCCACCGCGGTCAAGTCCACCGGCGAAGGCGCCGCCGATATCACCGGCAACCTGACCCTCAATGGCGTGACCAAGCCTATCGTGATTGCCGCCGAGTTCGTCGGTGAAGGCACCGATCCCTGGGGTGGCTACCGTGCCGGCTTTTCCGGCAGCACCACGCTCAAGCTGAAGGACTTCGGCATCACCAAGGATCTGGGCCCGGCTTCGGAAACGGTCGAGCTGATTCTTTCGGTGGAAGGTATCCGCCAGTAGGTCGGGTTAGCTTCGCCGTGGCGTAACCCGGCGTTGCACGAACAAAAACGCCGCCCCAGTGGGCGGCGTTTTTATTGGCTGGCGAGTCTTTACTCGTCGCGGTTACGGCTGAGCAGGGCTGGTTTTTCCCCGCGTGGGCGGTTGCTGCTCAGTTCGTCCAGCTGCTCCAGGGTCGGGAAGCGATCCAGGCGCGAACTCTTGTGCACGATCACAGGCTGGCGCTCGCGGTTGGCCGGAGCCGCGGCAAGCGGACGCGGGGCTTCGTCGCGATCCAGGGAGGTGATGCGCCCCTCGCTGCGCGGGCCACGACCGCGGCCGTTGCCATTACGGCCCTGACCACCCTGGCCGCCACCCTGGCGCCGGGCCTGGCCGCCATTGGCGCTGCCGCCCTGGCCTTTGCCGGCCGGCCGCGGTTTCTGTCCTTGGGCTTGGCCCTGTCCCTGTGCCTGGCCACCTGGGCGGCGACCGCGACCCTGGGACTTGTTCTGGTTCGGGCTGACATAGTCGACACGGTTGCCGAAGTTGTCGATTTCGTCGTCGAGAAACTCTTCCGGATCACGATCCGGAGGCAGTGGTGGCACGCCCGGGGTGGTGGTCTGAGGGCTGCGTGGCTGCTTGCCGCGACGGCCCTGGGCCTGCTGCGGACGGCTCTTGTCCTTGCCGCTGTCCTTGCCCTTGTCCTTGCGCCCGCTGCCGTGGCGTTCACCCTTGGGCGCTTCGCCGGCAGCGCCTTCCGGCTTGGCCTTTTTCTGCCCGCCGCCTCTGGGCTGGCGCGGTTCGCGCACTTCCGGACGCTCGGCTTCGACCGTGCTGGCGTCGAAGCCCATCAGGTCACCGTCTGGGATCTTCTGCTTGGTCATGCGCTCGATGCCCTTGAGCAGCTTTTCCTCGTCCGGCGCCACCAGGGAGATGGCTTCGCCGCTACGCCCGGCACGGCCGGTACGGCCGATACGGTGCACGTAGTCTTCCTCGACATTCGGCAGTTCGAAGTTGACCACATGGGGCAGCTGGTCGATATCCAGGCCGCGGGCGGCGATATCGGTGGCCACCAGGATGCGCACCTGGTTCGCCTTGAAGTCGGCCAGGGCCTTGGTGCGGGCGTTCTGGCTCTTGTTGCCGTGGATGGCCACGGCCGGCAGGCCGTGCTTGTCCAGGTACTCGGCCAGGCGGTTGGCACCGTGTTTGGTGCGGGTGAATACCAGCACCTGTTCCCAGGCGCCCTGGGTGATCAGGTGGGCGAGCAGGGCACGCTTGTGGCTGGCGGCCAGGCGGAACACGCGTTGTTCGATGCGATCGACCGTGGTGTTCGGCGGCGTCACTTCGATGCGTTCCGGGTTGTGCAGCAGTTTGCCGGCCAGATCGGTGATGTCCTTGGAGAAGGTCGCCGAGAACAGCAGGTTCTGCCGCTTGCTTGGCAGCTTGGCCAGAACCTTCTTCACGTCATGGATAAAACCCATGTCGAGCATGCGGTCGGCTTCGTCCAGCACCAGGATTTCCACGTGGGACAGGTCGATGGCCTTCTGGTTGGCCAGGTCGAGCAGGCGGCCGGGGCAGGCCACCAGCACATCGACACCCTTGGCCAGGGCCTGGATCTGCGGGTTCATGCCCACGCCGCCAAAGATGCAGGCGCTGACGAATTTCAAATCGCGGGCATACAGCTTGAAGCTGTCATGCACCTGGGCGGCCAGCTCGCGGGTGGGGGTCAGCACCAGTACGCGCGGTTGTTTCGGGCCGTGACGCTGCTCGCGATCCGGGTGGCCGCCGGGGAACAGGCGTTCGAGGATCGGTAGGGCGAAGCCGCCCGTTTTACCTGTACCCGTCTGGGCCGCCACCATCAGGTCGCGACCTTGCAACACGGCGGGGATGGCCCGCTGTTGCACCGGAGTGGGTTGGGTGTAGCCGGCGGATTCGACCGCACGGACTAAAGCCTCGGAGAGACCGAGGGAGGCAAAGGACATGTGTAATCCTGTTCTGGTGAGGGCGCAGCCCTATGGGGTGTATTGCCCTGCTTGAACCACGACGCGGGAAACGCATGATCCCGTCCGGTACTGCTGAACTCGGGGGTCAGCATCCGGACGCAAGCCTGGCGGGAAGGTCGGAGTATAACAGAGCGATTAGTCAGCGCCAGCCTCGGTCTGCCCGGCGGTGGCGGCGGGCAGCGGCTGGTGATAACGCTGCAGGATGCGTACGTAGTCGGGGCTGGCCTTGAGCCGCTTGAGCTCGGCTTCGAAGCGCGGCAGCAGGGCGGCCACCGCGGGCCTGCGGCTGAAGGCGGCATACACCCGGTCGCTGTACAGTGGCGTGCGGTTGTAGTCGATCGCTTCCTGCATGCCCAGCAGGCGCGCGGTGTACAGGCCCACGGCGCGGTCGGTGATCACCAGGTCGATGCGTCCCAGCAGCAGCTTGCCGAAGTTGGCCTCCAGGCTGGGGGCGTCCTCGCGGGTGAAATGACTGCCATTGGCAAAGGCTTCATCGCCATAGGCATAGCCCGGTTCGGTGCCCACCCGCAGGCCGCCGAGCTGGCTCACCGAGTCGATGCGCTGGGGGCGTGCCTTGGCATAGAACAGCACCATCGCGGTTTCGGCCATGGGCTCGGCGGGGAACAGCATCTGGCGCGCGCGCTCCTCGTTGTAGAAAGCATCCAGCAGGATATCCAGCTGGCCGTCCTGCATCTTGCGCAGGCAGCGGCGCCAGGGCTCCAGGGTCATTTCGTGGGCAATGCCAAGATTATCCAGGGCCAGGCTCAGCAGGTCGGCGTCGATGCCCCGCACCTGGCCGTCTTCCAGCAGGGTGTAGGGCGGCCATTCATTGGTGCAGACCCGCAGGGGCTGAGCCTGGGCAGGCAGCAGCAGGGACAGCAGGCTCAGTAACAGGACAAGCTTGGGCATCTTCTACTACGGGCCTCGGCAGGACTGGAGCGGCATATGCCTAGCATAGCCAGCATTGCCCGGGCATAACCATGCGCGGGGTCACGCCGCCCACCTCTGGCCTCAATCGATCAGCTGGTAGCAGGGCTCGTAGGCGCTATTGCCCGGCAGCTTCATGCGGTGCTGGGCGACGAAGGCCTGCAGCAACTGATCCAGCGGCTGCATGATGGCCTTATCGCCGGTCAGGCGGTAGGGCCCGTGCTGCTCGATGCGGCGAATGCCCTGGTCCTTGACGTTGCCCGCGACTATGCCGGAAAAGGCCCGACGCAGGTGGGCGGCCAGTTCGTGCACCGGCTGCTCGCGGGTGAGCTTGAGATTGGCCATGTTGTCGTGGGTCGGCTCGAAGGGGTGCTGGAACTGTTCGTCGATCTTCAGCAGCCAGTTGAAGTGGAAGGCGTCGTTGCGCTCGCGGCGGAACTGGGTCACCGCCTTGATGCCCTTGGCCATCTCCCGGGCCACCTGGGCCGGGTCGTGGAGAATGATCTGGTAGCGCTGCTGGGCGTCGCTGCCCAGGGTCGCGCCGATAAAGTCGTGCAGCTGCTGCAGGTAGGCGCTGGCAGTGCGCGGCCCGGTGAGAATCAGCGGGAAGGGCAGGTCCTTGTTGTCGGGGTGCATCAGGATGCCCAGCAGGTACAGCAGCTCCTCGGCGGTGCCGGCGCCACCGGGGAAGATGATGATGCCGTGGCCGACACGGACGAAGGCCTCCAGGCGCTTTTCGATATCCGGCAGGATCACCAGCTCGTTGACGATCGGGTTGGGCGCCTCGGCGGCGATGATGCCGGGCTCGGTCAGGCCCAGGTAGCGACCGCCGACATTGCGCTGCTTGGCGTGGGCGATGGTGGCGCCCTTCATTGGCCCCTTCATCACCCCGGGGCCGCAGCCAGTGCAGATATCCAGGCCGCGCAGGCCCAGCTCATGGCCGACGGTCTTGGTGTACTTGTATTCCTCGTGACCGATGGAGTGGCCGCCCCAGCACACCACCATCTTCGGCTCCACGCCGGGGCGCAGGGTGCGCGCATTGCGCAGCAGGTGGAAGACGTAGTCGGTGATGCCCTGGGAGCTGCTGAAATCGACCCGCTGGTGGGCCAGCTCGCTCTCGGTGTAGACGATATCGCGCAGGGCGCTGAACAGCATTTCCCGGGTGCTGGCGATCATCTCGCCATCGACGAAGGCGTCTGCCGGTGCGTTCAGCAGCTCCAGGCGAATGCCGCGATCCTGCTGGTGGATGCGGATCTCGAAGTCCGGGTAGGCCTCCAGAATGGTCTTGGCGTTGTCGCTGTGCGAGCCGGTATTGAGAATGGCCAGGGCGCACTGGCGAAACAGGGCGTAGACGCTACCCGAGCCGGTTTCACGCAGTTGCTGCACTTCGCGCTGGGACAGGGTTTCCAGGCTGCCCTTGGGGGACACCGAGGCGTGGGTGGTTTTTCTGCTGACCATTACACAACTCCATGGTGGTCTTGAGAGGGCGCTTACAAATTACTGCGCTCGGCCATGCTGCGTTGAAATCAGCCTCAAAATGCTCATGTACAGCTCGTACACTGCGCTTTCTCGGCTGACTTCGCCTTGCCTGACCGTCGCTCGCTACTTTTGTAAGCGCCCTCTTATGCTTCAAGCTATGCAGGGCTGACCCATAGGTCAAGCCGAGAGGGGTGGGCAAGTCGCTGCCGGATATGTCTGAGAAGAGGGAAGTGTTCGCCGCGGCACAGCGGCGTGTCTATTGCGGGAGCACCGGCCATGGGCAGGGCCATGGCCGGTTGGAGCGATTAACGCGGCAGCTTAAGGTTGTTCCAGATGGCCAGGCTGGGTTCGGCCTGGTTCATGCTGTAGAAGTGCAGGCCCGGGGCGCCGCCTTGCAGCAGGCGCTCGCACATTTCAGTGATGACCTGCTCACCATAGGCCTGGATGCTGTCGGTGTCGTCACCGTAGGCTTCCAGTTGCTTACGCACCCAGCGCGGGATTTCCGCACCGCAGGCGTCGGAGAAACGCGCCAGCTTGCTGTAGTTGGTGATCGGCATGATGCCCGGCACCACCGGAATATCCACGCCCAGCTTCTGTACGCGCTCGACGAAATAGAAGTAGCAGTCGGCGTTGAAAAAGTACTGGGTGATGGCGCTGTCCGCGCCGGCCTTGGCCTTGCGCACGAAGTTGGCGATGTCATCCTCGAAGTTGCGCGCCTGGGGGTGCATCTCCGGATAAGCGGCCACCTCGATATGGAAGTGGTCGCCGGTCTCAAAGCGGATAAATTCCACCAGCTCGTTGGCATAGCGCAGCTCGCCACTGGCCATGCCCATGCCGGACGGCAGGTCGCCACGCAGGGCCACGATGCGCTTGATGCCATTGCTCTGGTAGATGCTCAGCAGCTCGCGCAGCTCGGCCTTGCTATCGCCGACGCAGGACAGGTGGGGTGCGGTGCTCACGCCCACTTCACCGTCCAGCTGCAGCACGGTGTTCAGGGTGCGGTCACGGGTAGAGCCCCCGGCACCGTAGGTGCAGGAGAAGAAATCCGGCTTGTAGCTCGCCAGCTGGCGCGCCACGTTCATCAGTTTTTCATGCCCGGCTTCGGTCTTGGTGGGAAAGAACTCGAAGCTGTAGCGGCGATCTTGGGACATAAGAAAATTCCGTAGGGTGGGTTAGCCGAAGGCCTAACCCACCGGGGTTCTCGATGGGTTAGGCCGCTGTGGGCTAACCCAGCCTACGCATCTGTTGTCAAATGGTGGGTTACGCCGCTACGCGGCTAACCCACCCTACGGGGCTGGCGGCTTTCTTAGTAGCGGTAAGCGTCTGGCTTGAACGGGCCTTCGACGGTGACACCGATATACTCGGCCTGCTTGGCGGTCAGCTGGGTGACCACGCCGCCGAAGCCGCGCACCATCTCCAGTGCCACTTCCTCGTCGAGCTTCTTCGGCAGCACTTCCACGCACAGGCGCTCGGCTTTCTTTTCGGCCGAGAGGTCGGCGAACTTCTGCTCGTACAGGAAGATCTGCGCCAGTACCTGGTTGGCGAAGGAACCGTCCATGATCCGGCTCGGGTGGCCGGTGGCGTTGCCCAGGTTGACCAGGCGGCCTTCGGCCAGCAGGATCAGGTAGTCGTCATTGCGCGGATCGAAGCTGCCGGCACCGGTGCGGTGGATCTTGTGCACCTGCGGCTTCACTTCTTCCCAGGCCCAGTGCTGGCGCATAAAGGCGGTGTCGATCTCGTTGTCGAAGTGACCGATATTGCACACCACGGCGCGGGCCTTGAGGGCCTTGAGCATATTGGCGTCGCAGACATTGACGTTGCCGGTGGTGGTGACGATCAGGTCGATCTTGCCCAGCAGGGCCTTGTCGATGCTCGCCTCGCTGCCGTCGTTGATCCCGTTCAGGTAGGGCGAGACCACTTCGAAGCCGTCCATGCAGGCCTGCATGGCGCAGATCGGGTCGACTTCGGACACCTTGACGATCATGCCTTCCTGGCGCAGGGACTGGGCCGAGCCCTTGCCCACGTCGCCGTAGCCGATGACCAGGGCCTGCTTGCCCGACAGCAGGTGGTCGACGCCGCGCTTGATGGCGTCGTTGAGGCTGTGACGGCAGCCGTACTTGTTGTCGTTCTTGCTCTTGGTCACCGAGTCGTTGACGTTGATCGCCGGGACTTTCAGGCTGCCGGCCTTGAGCATGTCGAGCAGGCGGTGCACACCGGTGGTGGTTTCCTCGGTGATACCGTGGATCTTGTCCAGCATGGCCGGGTAGCGCTCGTGGATGATCTGGGTCAGGTCACCGCCGTCGTCCAGGATCATGTTGGCGTCCCACGGCTGGCCGTCCTTGAGGATGGTCTGCTCGATGCACCACTCGTACTCCTCTTCGGTTTCACCCTTCCAGGCGAATACCGGGATGCCGGCGGCGGCGATGGCGGCGGCGGCCTGATCCTGAGTGGAGAAGATATTGCAGGACGACCAGCGTACTTCGGCACCCAGGGCGATCAGGGTTTCGATCAGCACGCCGGTCTGGATGGTCATGTGGATGCAGCCGATGATCTTGGCGCCGCGCAGAGGCTGGCTGGCGGCGTACTTGCGGCGCAGGCCCATCAGTGCCGGCATCTCGGACTCGGCGATGATCAGTTCCTTGCGGCCCCACTCGGCCAGGGAAATATCGGCGACCTTGTAATCGGTAAAAGCAGCGCTCATGCGAAAGCTCTCCATTCGTTGTCTGCGAATGGGCGCCGTTGATGCGTTTGGTTAACGCCCCATCCGAGCCTGACAAGCCTGGGCCTGGGCGAAGGCCAGGTATTGAGCTTGCTGCAGCGCCCCTCGGACAGGTGGCGGGCGCATACGGAGCGGGCCGCATGCGTGAAGCTGGCGAAGTATAGCCAGCCTGGCGCTGCAGCCCAAGGTTTTCCGTCGGTGAATTGGCTGTTTTGCCCGGCGCTTGGGTGGTGCGGCCATGGCGTTGCCGGCAGATTTGCGCCAGGCTGCGGGCTCCTTTGATTCCGTTCCGGAGCTGCCATGACCCTCGCCTACTGGTGTGTACTGATTGCCCTGTTTTTGCCCTACCTGTCCACCGCCACGGCCAAGGCCGTCAGCGGCGGTTTCAGCCCCAAACACAACCATGACCCGCGGGCGTTGCTGGATAACCTCAGCGGTCTCGGTCGGCGCGCCAATAATGCCCAACTCAACAGCTTCGAGGCGACCCCGGCTTTTGCTGTCGCGGTGATCATCGCCCACCTGGCCGGTGGCGCCGAGCAGGCCCTGCTGGATCAGCTGGCGATGGCTTTCGTGCTCAGTCGCATCCTCTATTTCATCTGCTATATCGCCGACTGGGCGACCTTGCGCTCGCTGGTCTGGTTTGTCGGCATGGGGCTGATTGTCAGTCTGTTTGTGGTGGCTGCCTGATAGTGGTGCGGGCGCCCTGGAATGGGGCGCTTGCGCGCCTTGATCCGGTGCGCATGGCGGCGCACAACTAGCCGCCGAGTGGTCGTGCAGGCATGTGGCATTCGACTAGCGTTGTTATCTCGACAGTCAGGATTCGTCGCCATTTGCCGGAGGGAGCCCCATGTCCGCCACCCTGTTTTTCGACCGCCTGCTGTGTGCCATCGGCCTGCGCACCCTGAACCAGCAGTTCCTGTTCTCCTATGCCCTGATGTTCCTCCTGGCGCTGGTCGCCTCGGTGGCCCTGTACCTGAACATGGCGGTGTCGCCGGAGACCATCAACGTCGCCGGCGCCCAGCGCATGCTCAGCCAGAAAATGACCAAGGAGGCCCTGCTGCTGCGCGAAGGCGCCATCGAGCGTTCGGCCTTGGAGGCCACCCTCAATCAGTTTGCCCAGGCCCATGAGGCCCTGCTCAAGGGCGACGCGGCACGCAATATCAGCGTGATCCAGGCGCCGCCGATCCAGGCGCAGATGGCCCAGGTCGGGCAGCTCTGGGGGGATTTCCGTGGCCAGCTGGAACGCCTGGCCGGCGGTGCCGAGGTGGACCTGGCCGCCCTGGAGACCGCTTCCACCACCCTGCTGCGGGAAATGAACAAGGCTGTGGGGCTGATGGCGGCCCATGTCGAGCAGCGTCAGCGCAGCCTGATGTGGCTGGCCTTCGGCTGCCTGCTGGGCATCCTGATGCTGGTGGTGCTGGGGCGGCAGTTTGGTCTGCGCCCACTGATGGCCAATCTGGGCATGGTCGAGCAGGGCCTGACCCGGGTCGGTGCCGGCGACTTTACCCGGGGCCTGGATGCGGAGCAGCGCGACAACGAGATCGGTCGCATCATTGCCGGTTACAACCGCATGCAGCGCGAGGTGCGTACCCTGCTGGATGAGGTCAAGGCCTCCGGCGGCAATACCCAGGCGCATGTGCAGCAGGCTTTGGCGGTGGCCCAGGCAGCGGGTGAGGGCGCGCGGCGCCAGCATGAGAACCTCGACCAGGTGGCCACCGCCATGACCGAGATGAGCGCCACCGTGGCCGAGGTGGCGCGCCATGCCAGCCAGGCGGCGGAGTCGGCGCGCAGTGCCGACGGCAGTGCCCAGAGTGGCCAGCGCGCAGTGCAGCGCAGTGCCGAGTTGCTCGCTAGTCTGGCCGAGGACATGCAGCGCAATGCCGAGGGCATGCGCGCCCTGCGCGAGGAAACCGCCGGGGTCGGCAAGGTGCTGGAGGTGATCACCTCGATTGCCGAGCAGACCAACCTGCTGGCCCTCAATGCCGCCATCGAGGCGGCCCGCGCCGGCGAGGCCGGGCGTGGTTTTGCCGTGGTGGCCGACGAGGTACGCACCCTGGCCAGCCGCACCCAGCAGTCCACCGGGGAAATCCAGGCCATCATCCAGCGCCTGCAGCAGGGCGCGCAGCAGGCGGTGGCCGCCATCGAGGGCAGCAGCGAGCTGGTGCGCAGCAACCTCACGCATATTCAGGAGGCCAATCAGGTGCTGGATATCATCGTCGGCGCGGTGGACAGCATCAACGCCATGAATGCCCAGATCGCCACCGCCGCCGAGCAGCAGAGCCAGGTGGCCCACGATATTGACCAGCGCGTGGCCGAGGTCTCCGGGCTGGCCGAGCGCAGCCATGGCGATGCGCAGAGCGTGATGCAGGTCAGCAGCCGGATTCATGCCGAGGTGCAGCGTCTGACCGGGCAGTTAAGCCGCTTCCAGACCTGAGCCGACTCGCGCGTCGCTGGGTTGTGTCATTTGTCGCAAACAATCGGCGGTTCTGCCGCGCCCCGGGCATCTGCGATACTGCCGGCCTTTTCCAGCCCGTAGCGATGCCCCTGATGAAATGCCGAGCCCTGCTGTTGCCCGCCCTTGTCCTGACCCTGAGCGCCTGTGGCGGTGTCGATCCCGATTCCCCCCAGGGCCAGCGCCAGGCCATCTTCAAGCAGATGCTCAAGGTCAGCGAAGACCTGGGCGGCATGCTGCGCGGGCGCCTGCCGTTCAAGGCTGAGGGTTTTGTCGCCGGTGCCGCGGAGCTGGATCGCCTGACGGCCACGCCCTGGCAGCATTTTCCCCAGGTGCGCGAGGAGGGCGGCGAGAGCCGGGCGCGCGATGAGGTCTGGCAGCGTCAGGCGCGCTTTGCCGAGCTGGCCGAGGCCATGCAGGCCGAAACCGCCGCCCTGGTGGAGGCCAGTCAGGCCAAGCCCCTGCGCCGCAACCAACTGGTCGCGCCGATGCAGCGGGTCGAGGATGCCTGCAAGGCCTGTCATGAGGAATTTCGGGTGTATTAGGCCGAAACCGCAGGTACAGATAGCAAAAAGCCCCGCCAGGGCCAGCCTGGCGGGGCTTTTTGTTGGGGCTTAGAGGCCGGCAGCAGCGCGCAACTCGGCGGCCTTGTCGGTCTTCTCCCAGGTAAAGGTGCTGAATCTGTCGTCACCCACGGTCTTCTGCGCCGGGGTACGGCCGAAGTGGCCGTAGGCGGCGGTGTCCTGGTACATGGGGTGGAGCAGATCGAGCATCTTGGTGATGGCGTAGGGGCGCAGGTCGAATACCTCGCGCACCAGCTTGATGATGGTGTCCTCGGCCACCTTGTGGGTGCCGAAGGTGTTGATCGAGATGGAGGTCGGCTGGGCTACGCCGATGGCATAGGACACCTGGATTTCACAGCGCTCGGCCAGGCCCGCGGCAACGATGTTCTTGGCCACGTAACGGCCGGCGTAGGCCGCCGAACGGTCGACCTTGGACGGGTCCTTGCCGGAGAAGGCTCCGCCGCCGTGACGGGCCATGCCGCCGTAGCTGTCGACGATGATCTTGCGTCCGGTCAGGCCGCAGTCGCCCACCGGGCCGCCGATGATGAACTGGCCGGTCGGGTTGATATGGAACTGGGTGTCCTTGTGCAGCAGCTCGGCCGGCAGCACGTGCTTGACGATCAGCTCCATCACGCCTTCGCGCAGGTCATCGTATTTCACTTCCGGGTTGTGCTGGGTAGACAGCACCACGGCGTCGATACCGACCACCTGGCCATTCTCGTAGCGGCAGGTGACCTGGGATTTGGCGTCCGGGCGCAGCCAGGGCAGCAGGCCGGACTTGCGCGCTTCGGCCTGGCGCTCGACCAGGCGGTGGCTGAAGCAGATCGGGGCCGGCATCAGCACGTCGGTTTCGTTGCTGGCGTAGCCGAACATCAGGCCCTGATCGCCCGCGCCCTGGTCTTCCGGCTTGGCGCGGTCAACGCCCTGGTTGATGTCCGGGGACTGCTTGCCAATGATGTTGATGATGCCGCAGGTGTGGCCGTCGAAACCGACGTCGGAGTTGGTGTAGCCGATATCGCAGATGACCTTGCGTACCAGGTCTTCCAGGTCGACCCAGGCGCTGGTGGTGACTTCACCGGCAACAATCGCCACACCGGTCTTGACCAAGGTTTCCACCGCCACGCGGGCATGTTTGTCCTGGGCGATGATGGCGTCCAGCACCGCATCGGAGATCTGGTCGGCGATCTTGTCCGGGTGGCCTTCGGACACGGATTCGGAGGTAAAGAGGGAGTATTCGCTCATCGTTTGGGGTCCTCGGGTTGATCGGTGAAGGCGGCTGACGGGCCGCTGAATGTCTGGGGTTTGGCAAAGTGCCGGATTTGAATCTGGAAACCGTTCTTCAGGCCTACATAGAGGCTTTCGCTTGGCGTCAGGCCGGCGCCAATGGCCCAGCGTGACAGGTCGTCCTGTTCGAAGCCCAGCCACAGGTCGCCGCAGGCTTCCCGGGCCCAGCTCTGGTTATGGCTGCACAGCTCGCTGAGCAGCAGGCTGCCGCCGGGAGCGACCAGTCGCGCCAGTTGGCGAAACGCCTCGGCCGGCGTGGCGAGATGGTGCAGCACCATGTTCAGCACCACGCAATCGGCCGGCGGCTGCTCATCCTGCAGGGCATCGGCCAGCTTCAGCTCGACGTTGGCCAGGCCTTCGGCGGCGCAGCGCTGGCTGGCCAGCTCGAGCATCGCCGGGCTGTTGTCCAGTGCGGTGACGCGGGTGAAACGGCGGGCCAGCTCGGGCAGGAAGGCGCCGTCGCCGGGGCCGATCTCCAGGGCACTGGCGTCGGGCGCGAACTGCAGCGCATCGAGCAGCGCCAGCAGGCTGTCGCGGTATTGCGGCAGGCCGGCGATCAGGTCCTGCTGGGCCTGGAAACTGGCGGCCATGCGCGCGAAGAAGTCGCGGCTGACGGTGGCGCGCTGCTGATGCACGGTGGCGATGCGTGCCTGCACCTCGCCTGGCAGCGGCAGCTCGTCGATGTCGTCCAGCAGCGCCGCATGCAGGCGGCCGCCGGGTAGGGCGCGGCGGTAGAAGATGGCGTTGCCTTCGCGCCGCGTGGCCACCAGGCCGGCCTGGGCCAGCACCTTGAGGTGGTGGCTCATGCCGGATTGGCCGATGGCGAAGATCTGCGCCAGCTCCAGCACGCCGAACGAGTCGTTGCTCAGCGCGCGCAGAACGTTCAGGCGCAGCGCGTCGCCGCCGGCCTTGCACAGGGCGGCGAGCTCGTCGCAGGGGTCGAAGTCCAGCTGGGGGGCGCGCAGAGTCATGGTGGCGCAGTCTAGTCGGTCATTTTTCATACAGCAACAGCAATATCAAAAAGTTTTGATATTGATCGGCGACTCATTCCGGCGCTGCGCTCAGCGCCAGGAAGGCCGCCGGCGCCGGGCTCAGGCTGGCGCCGGGACGCCACAGCACATGCAGCTCGCGCTCGATCTGCAGGTCGGCTACCG
>OGCL01002422.1_pt1 | contig 13049 bp, 10 predicted proteins | sample 1570041 | NCBI WGS metagenome assembly OGCL01 (sample SAMN06266162, study PRJEB24511) | hot springs metagenome | isolation source: Hot spring water | place: South Africa: Limpopo | collected 2015-06-22 | reverse complement strand
TCCTTGATGTGCAGGCTGACGGTAGGCGGCGCCAGGTGCAGCGCCTGCGCGGCCGCCGCAAAGTTGCCGAGGTCGGCGATGGCAATCAGCGTCTGCAGGTGGTCCAAGTTGAAGTTGCGCATCAGATTTTATGAATTGAGGCTTCATTGAATTCAACTTTACAGATGGTACGCCAAGCCCGAGCATCCGGGCCATGTTGCATCCCACCCGTCTGGACCCCGAAAGCACCACCCGCCGATCCCAGGCCTGCCAGCCGCCGGGGGTTGTGCCACAGCACTTGGGCCGTGGGGGCCGCTGGCCCCGGCAGGTGCGGCGCCTGTGTGGGCGGTGGCTGCGGGCGCTGGGCGCCGCCCTGGCGCGGGCGGAAAAGCGCATCAGCGAGAACTTCAGGGTGCCGCCCCATGGGGGGTGATGGGAGCGGGCCTCCCCACTGCCTGCAATGCCTGTACTGTTCAGGCGGCGGAGATCGGCCTAGACTGCACCAACCGGTCAGGCGGCCCGGACCGGGGCCTGGTGCACACCAGGGGCTGCAAGGCCCGGGGCCGGATTGAGCGAAAGGACTTGGTATGTTGTCCGATGCTTCCGTAACCACCATGCTGCCCGTGATGGACATGGACCGCGCCCGTGCTTTCTACGAGGGCTGCCTGGGCCTGAAACCCGGCGGGTTCCGGCCCGATGGCAAGTTTGTCTATGCCGTGGGGGGGAGCACACTGGCGCTGTTCCCCAAGCCGGAAGGCACCAAGGCCGACCACACGGCCATCAGTTTCCAGGTGGCCGACATAGCGGCCACCATCGACGCGCTGAAACGCGCGAAGGTGGTCTTCGAGGACTACGACTTCCCGGGCCTCAAGACCGTCAATCACGTGTGTGTGCTGGGTGCCGAGAAGGCCGCGTGGTTCAAGGACACCGAGGGCAACTACCTCTGTCTGCACGAGGACATTGCCACATAGCCGCTGTTTCAAGCAAAAAGGGCTTTTTCCGCGCGGTGGGTATGCCTTTTATGCTATTGAAATAGGAGCGTTTCGGCGAGGACTGTGGCTCAGTGCCCAGCCACCCGCGCCGCAATAGCCTCACCCACCCGCGTGGTGTTGGCCGTGCCGCCCAGGTCCGGCGTGCGCGGGCCGCTCTTGATAACTTCTTCGATGGCGTTGACGATGGCATCGTGCGCCGCGCGTCCTGCGCCCTGACCCTGGGTGAGGAAGTCCAGCATCAGCGCGCCGGACCAGATCATGGCAATCGGGTTCGCGATGTTCTTGCCGTAGATGTCCGGCGCCGAGCCGTGCACAGGCTCGAACAGGCTGGGGAAGGTGCGCTCGGGGTTGAGGTTGGCCGAGGGCGCGAGGCCAATCGTGCCGGTGGTGGCGGGGCCCAGGTCGCTCAGGATGTCGCCAAACAGGTTGGTGGCGGCCACCACGTCAAAGCGGCCGGGCTGCAGTACAAAGCGGGCGGTGAGGATGTCGATGTGCTGCTTGTCCAGCGTGACCTCGGGGTAGTCCTTGGCGACGTCGTCGGCGCGCTGGTCCCACCACGGCATGCTGATGGCGATGCCGTTGCTCTTGGTGGCCAGGGTCACGTGCTTTTTGGGGCGGCTCTGCGCCAGGTCGAAGGCGAACTTCAGCAGGCGGTTGGCACCGTGGCGGGAGTAGACGGATTCCTGGATGCAGATTTCGCGGTCGGTGCCTTCGTACATGAGGCCACCCAGGGACGTGTACTCGCCCTCGGTGTTCTCGCGCACCACGTAGTAGTCAATGTCGCCGGGTTGGCGGCCCGCGAGCGGGCAGGGCACACCCTCGAACAGGCGCACGGGGCGCAGGTTGATGTACTGGTCGAACTCGCGGCGGAACTTGAGGAGGGACCCCCACAGGGACACGTGGTCCGGCACGGTGGCAGGCCAGCCGACGGCGCCGAAGAAGATGGCGTCCATGCCCGACAGCTGCGCCTTCCAGTCGTCGGGCATCATTTTTCCGTGCGCGGCGTAGTAGTCACAGCTGGCCCAGTCGATGGCGGTGGTTTCGAGCGCAATGCCAAAGCGCGCTGCCGCGGCCTGCACCACACGCAGGCCTTCGGGCATCACCTCCTTGCCAATGCCGTCTCCGGCAATGAGGGCGATGCGGTAGGTTTTGGAGGTGGCGGAAGAGGTCATCAAGCAGTCCTTGCGGTGTGGAGAGGAGCGCTGCTGCAAGGCGCAGCCAGCGGTTTGGCGTGCATTGTTTCAAACGCTTTCGATAACTACAATCCGCCGACTGTGGCTTCATCATTTACATATCGTGCATAAAAATCCTGCTGCAGAAGATCTGCGCGTGTTCACGGCCGTGGTGCGCAAGGCCAGCTTTGGCGGTGCCGCCACCGAGCTGGGCACTTCACCCGCCTACGTGAGCAAGCGCATCCGCCTGCTGGAGCAGGATCTGCAGGTCAAGCTGCTGCACCGCACCACCCGCCGCGTGGCAGTGACGGAGGAGGGCGAGCGGGTGTTCCACTGGGCGCAGCGCATCCTGGACGACATGGAACAGCTGATGCAGGAGGTGGCCGTGACGCGCAGCGAGCCGCGCGGGCTGCTGCGGGTGAGCAGCAGCTTTGGTTTTGGCCGCCAGATCGTGGCGCCCGCGCTGTCGCGGCTGGTGGAGCAGCACCCGGGGCTGCAGGTGCGCCTGGAAGTGTTCGACCGGCTGGTGGATGTGGCGGGCGAAGGGTTTGACCTGGACGTGCGCGTGGGCGACGAGATTGCGCCGCACCTTATCGCCCGCCGCCTGGCCGACAACCACCGCGTGTTGTGTGCAGCGCCCGCTTACCTGCAGCGCAAGGGCTCGCCGCGCACCGTGGCCGATTTGGCCGCGCACGATTGCCTGGTGATCAAGGAGCGTGACCACCCGTTTGGCGTGTGGCGCCTGCGCAGCGGCGCGCAGGAAGAATCGGTCAAGGTGCGCGGCCCGCTGTCGGCCAACAACGGCGAGATGGCCGTGCAGTGGGCGGTGGATGGGCGCGGCATTGTGCTGCGCTCGCTGTGGGACGTGGGCGCGCACCTGCAGACGGGGCGGCTGGTGCAGGTGCTGCCGCAGTGGCAGCAAGAAGCCAATGTGTGGGCCGTGTACCCCACGCGGCTGGAGCGCTCGGCCAAGGTGCGGGTGTGCGTGGAGTTTCTGCAGGCGCATTTCCGCGCCGGGTGGATGGTGTGGGGTGCGGACGTCGGCGCAAACGCGCCGGTTTGAAGCAAAAATAGCTGCTACCGCCCGTCTGGCAAGCGGTAGAAGCTATCAAAAAGATACTGATGGGGTGGTGGTAAGGGGGCGATCAGCCCGCCAGCGCCGCCTTCACGGCCGCCGACACCTGGCCCATGTCGGCCTTGCCCGCCAGGCGGGTCTTGACCACGCCCATCACCTTGCCCATGTCGCCAGGGCCCGAAGCACCCACTTCGGCCACGATGGCCTTCACGGCGGCCAGCGTTTCTTCGCCCGACATGCGCTCGGGCAGGTAGGCCTGCAGCACGGCCATCTCGGCCTTTTCCTTGTCGGCCAGGTCCTGGCGGCCCGCGCCTTCAAACGCGGTGATCGAGTCCTTGCGCTGCTTGATGAGCTTGTCCACGATGGCGACCACAGCCGCGTCGTCCAGCACGATGCGCTCGTCAACTTCCTTTTGCTTCATCGCCGCCTGCAGCAGGCGGATGGTGCCCAGGCGCTCGCTGTCCTTGGCGCGCATGGCGGTTTTCATGTCTTCGGTGATCTGGTCCTTGAGGCTCATGAGGCTTTTCCTTTGTCTTTGTGTGGGTCAGGCAGGGACTTAGGGTTTGCAAAAAGCCCCTCTGGCTAGGCGTAGTGCCGCAGACAGTAGTCTTGCTACGGCAAGGCGCTACAACGACGCCAGAGGGGCTTTTTGCAAACCCGAAAAAACAAAAACCCGCGCTTGGCGTCCCTAGCGCGGGTTTGTCGGCACTCCGTATCAGAACGGGGCCAAAGCGGTACTTAGTACAGCTTCTTGGGCAGTTGCATGCTGCGAACGCGCTTGTAGTGACGCTTCACGGCAGCAGCCTTCTTGCGCTTGCGCTCGGCGGTGGGCTTTTCGTAGAACTCACGGGCGCGCAGGTCGGTCAGCAGGCCGAGCTTTTCAATGGTGCGCTTGAAGCGGCGCAGTGCAACGTCAAAGGGTTCGTTTTCTTTTACGCGGATCGTAGTCATTAGCTAATGTTTTCCAAATGTGCCTGCAGAGGGGCTTGGGGAGATCGGGCCTCAAGTCCGTACAAAGCGGTTTCCCCGTCTGTAACTAGTATTTGGCCGACGGGGCATTGCCAGCAAAGCCGGAGATTATAGCCTCTATCCGCGCCAGTGGTGCAAGGGGCGCCCGCCTTTCGGTGGATGTTGCGCGAGGATGGCGTCTGGGGCGGTTGCAAGGTCGGCAATGGCGCGAAATTTGCTTCATGTTGTAACACTCCTACTCATCGGTGGGGAGCCCTGGCCATCCGCCCGGGCGGCCCCGCCACAACACCATGGCATTCATGCGCCGCGTATCGGGTTGGCTGGGCCGCCTCAGTGTGGGCCGCAAGCTCATGCTCATCTATCTGCTGGACCTGACGGCGGTGATCTACGTCTCCAGCATCCTGATCCATGAGAAGTACCTAGCCATCGACTTCACGCGCAAGGAGATCGTGGGCACCACCTATGCGGCGGTGGTGCGCGACGGCTTGTTGGGGCAGTTTCTGGATGCGTCCCAGCAGCCACCGCCGGTGGCTGAGGTGCTGGCCCGGCTGGCCGTGGTGCGCGAGGCCCATGACGAGCAGTTGCACACCGGCGATGCAGGCCAGCGCTTCAGCACCGCGCTGGAGCAGTTGCCCGGCACGGCATCGCCCGCCCCGGGGGCATCTGCCGGGGGCAATACCCCGTCGCTCACCCTGCAGCGCAGCCAGCTGTTGCGCGAGGGGCGCGAGCTGCTCACCACCGTGGGCAACCAGTCCAACCTGATCCTGGACCCGGACCTGGACAGCTACTACGTGATGTCGCTGGTGGTGCTGCGCTTCCCGGAGCTGCTGCAGGCGGTGCACGACACGGTGAGTTTTCTGAGCGCGGCGCCCTCGGCGCGGGGGCCGCAGTGGAACTCGGAGCTGCTCACGCTGGTGGGGCGGCTGGACGCGGTGGCGCAGGGCATTGAGTCGGACTACAACCAGGCCTTCATTGCGGGGTCGCCCGAGATGCGCGCGGCCCTGGGCCCGCAGCGCGAGGCGCTCAAGGCGTCGCTGGCGAGCCTGCAGGCCCTGCTGCAGGGCATTGCCGCTGGCGAATCGCGCCTGACGCTGGCCCAGGTGGGCGCACAGCAGGCCCAGGTGCTGGGCGCGCTGCGCGATGCCTGGTCGGTGGGCATCGTGGACCTGGAGCGCCTGTTGAACCAGCGGGTGGACAGCCTGTTTGCGCGCATGTGGCTGCACCTGGGCACGGCGCTGGTGCTGCTGGGCTGCATCCTCTCGCTCGTCACGCTGGTGGCGCGCCAGATCGCCAAGCCCCTGCAGCAGCTGGCGCGTGTGGCCGACGAGGTGCGCAAGAGCGGCGACCACACCCTGCGCGCGCAGTGGAACAGCCGCGACGAAATCGGCCGCCTGTTCACCGCCTTCAACGAGATGCTGTCGCAGCTCGACCGCGACCGCGTGCTGCAGCAGGAGCTTGCCGCCAGCGCCCGCGCAGCCGAGGCGCAGCGCGAGCTGGTGGAGGCCTTCCCCATCCCCATGGTGGTCACGTCCATCCCCGAGCACGAGGTGCTGCACTCCAACGCGCCCGCCGCCCATTGGCTGGGTGGCCGCAAGACCGACCCCTGGGCCGTGGGGCTGGAGCCCGGCGTGCGCGCACGGTTCTTCCAGCGCCTGGCGGACCAGGGCTCGGTTGATGAATTTGAAGTGCGCTGGAAGGGCAGCCCTGAGCCTTCGTGGGCCGTGTTGTCGGCGCGGCGCCTGCAGTTCCAGGGGCGCGACTCGGTGCTCACCGCGTTCACGCCCATCAACGTGCTCAAGGTGATGGAGCAGCGCCTGGAGCTGTGGGCCAAGGTGTTCGAGGCTTCGTCCGAGGGCATCATCATCATGAACGCCGATCAGCAGATCATCAGCGTGAACAAGGCGTTCTGCCGCAGCACGCACTACGACTTCTACGAACTCATCGGCGAAGGCCTGGGCTCGCTGTTGGAGGAGTCGGGGGGCGAGCCGCTGTCGGCGCAGATCCGCCGCACCATGGCCGACAAGGAGTCCTGGCAGGGCGAGGTGCGGTTTCGCCGCCGCTCGGGCGAGACCTACCCGGCCTGGCTCATGGTGTCGGCCGTGCGCGAGGGCAAGGGGGGCGCCGTGGCCAACCACATCGGCATTGCCATCGACATCACCGACCGCAAGCACAACGAGGAACGCATCCAGTTCCTCGCACACCACGACGTTCTGACCGAGCTGCCCAACCGCTCGCTGTGTGTGCAGCGCCTGCAGATGGCACTGGCCCAGGCACCCATCACCGGCGAGAAAGTGGCCGTGCTGTTCATCGACCTGGACCGCTTCAAGTCCATCAATGACACTCTGGGCCACCACATTGGCGACGGCCTGCTGCGCTCGGTGGCCGCGCGCCTCACACAGGCCGTGCGCAGCCGTGACACGGTGAGCCGCCTGGGCGGCGACGAGTTTGTGGTGGTGATGCGCGACGTGGCTGGGCGCGAGGACGTGCAGCAGCTGGTGGAGCGGCGCCTGATCCCGCTCATCCGCCAGAGCCACCCGGTGGAAGGGCATGAGCTGAACGTGTCGTGCAGCGTGGGCATTGCGGTCTACCCCGAGGACGGCAGCGACATCGACGAACTCATGCGCCGCGCCGACGCCGCCATGTACGAGGCCAAGACCACCGGCCGCGACATGGCGCTGTTCTACTCGATGGAAACTGACCTGCGTGCCGTGGCACGCCAGACCATGGAGCAGCAGCTACGCCGCGCGCTGGAGCGCAACGAGCTGAGCCTGCACTACCAGCCGCGCCTGTCCGCCAAGGGCGCGCGCCTGCTGGGGGTGGAGGCGCTGCTGCGGTGGAACAGCCCGGTGCTGGGTGCCATCCCGCCCAGCGAGTTCATCCCCATTGCCGAAGAGAGCGGCATGATCCGCGCGATTGGTGGCTGGGTGCTGCAGCAGGCCTGCGAGCAGTGGGCGCGCTGGCAGACGCAGCCCCAGGACCGGGGCGCGCACCCGCTGGCGGATGTGTCGGTCTCCGTCAACCTCTCGGCCGCCCAGCTGTCCGACCCGGCGCTGGTGCCCGACATCGAAGCGCTGCTGGCCCGCACCGGCATGCCCGCCCACCGGCTGGAGCTGGAGATCACCGAATCGCAGCTCATGGACAACGCCCATGCCGCCGCGCAGCAGCTGGCGGCCCTCAAGGCGCTGGGTGTGCAGCTGTCCATCGACGACTTCGGCACTGGCTATTCGAGCCTGGCCTACCTCAAGCGCTTTGACATCGACCGCCTCAAGGTGGACAAGTCCTTTGTGCGCGACATGCTGACCAACCCCGCCGACATGGCCATCACCCGCGCCATCATCGCGCTGGGCCACACGCTGGGGCTCAAGATCGTGGCCGAAGGCGTGGAAGACCTGGCCACGGCCCAGGTGCTGGGCGCGCTGGACTGCGAGGAGCTGCAGGGCTACTACTTCAGCCGCCCCTTGCCGCTGGACCACCTGGAGGCCTGGGCGCTGCAGCACCGCTTGCTGCAGGGGGCATCGTTGCGTGGGCTGGATGCCACCAGCACACAACCCGCACCGCTGATGGGGTGATGCCGCGCCGCGCTGCGGGGCTTGCCGGGGTCAGCCCAGGCGCAGGTGGAGCAAAACCGCCAGTCCGGTCAGGATTACGCCCGGCGCCAGATTGCCCAGCCACACGGCGGGGCGTGATGTGGAGCGACCCGAGATGCGCGAGTCGGCCCGCAGGTAGGCGTCGCCTTCGTCGGTAAGCAGCCAGCGCAGCATGACCGCGCCCCCGGCCAACGATCCGACACCCAGCGCTGCGAGGATGGCGACAAAGATGTTGCCGCCGATGCTCGCCGCAGGCACCAACGCTACGAGGGCACCGACGGCCGTGGCGGCGGCCTGCAATTTTTCTGCGCGCTCCATCGCATCCATGCCGGTCCCCTGATGAAAAGACGCCCGGGGTGAAAGCCCGGTGGGCTGGCCGGAGTGTAGGCGCGTTGTCCTGGTGGTGTCTTCCGCTTCAGTGATGCCGTCATGCACCACCGGCCAGCGGCAGCGCTTGCGCACACGCATGCGCGCTGGCCCAGGCCCACTGGAAGTTGTAGCCGCCCAGCCAGCCCGTCACGTCCACCACCTCGCCAATGAAATACAGACCGGGTTGCGCCTTGCACTCCATGGTCTGCTGCGACAGCGCCTTGGTGTCCACGCCACCCAGCGTCACCTCGGCCTTCTTGTAGCCCTCGGTGCCCGTGGGCGTCAGCTCCCAGCGCGCCAGCTGCTCGGCCAGGCGCGCCAGGGCCTTGTCACTGGCTTCGTTGATGGGGCGCTGCCAGTCGGCTTCGCGGCTGGCCCAGGCGTCGGCCAGGCGGCTGGGCACCAGGGTGGCCAGCTCGTTGGCAATCAGCTTGCGCGAACGCGACTTGCCCTTCGCCAGCGCAGCGGGAAGATCCACCGTGGGCGCAAGGTTGATGGCCAGCGGCGTGCCCTCCTGCCAGTAGCTCGAAATCTGCAGCACGGCCGGGCCCGACAGGCCCCGGTGGGTGAACAGCAGGTCTTCGTCAAACGCCATGCGGGCTTTTTTGGCACCCGTGCTGATCTGGACCGGCAGCGCCAGCCCTGCCAACTGCGCATATGGCGCCCAACCCGCACCGTCAAAGGTCAGCGGCACCAGGCCTGGGCGGCGTTCCACCAGCGGGATCTGGAACTGCTGCGCCAGCCGGTAGCCGAAGTCTGTGGCGCCGATCTTGGGGATCGACAGCCCGCCCGTGGCAATCACCAGCGACCGCGCTTGCACCGGGCCCCGATCAGTATCAATTTGATAGCTATCAGCGCTTGATGAATGCGCGGTAGCGGCCAAAAAAGCTATGTTTTTGACCGCACAAGGCTGCCAATGGGTCACCCCACCCGCCGCGCACTCGGCCAGCAGCATGGCAATGATGTCTTCGGCCGAACGGTCGGCAAACAGCTGGCCCTTGTGTTTTTCGTGGTGGGCGATGCCGTGCTTGTCCACCAGCGCAATGAAATCCTGCGGCGTGTAGCGCGACAGCGCCGAGCGGCAGAACTGCGGGTTCTGCCCCACAAAGTGCTTGTGGGGTGCGGCCGGGTCCAGGTCGCGGTTGGTGAAGTTGCAGCGCCCGCCGCCCGAGATGCGGATCTTCTCTGCCACCTTGTCGGCATGGTCGATGAGCAAGACCTTCAGCCCCCGCTGGCCCGCCTGGCCCGCGCAGAACAGGCCGGCCGCGCCGGCGCCGATGATGATGGCGTCAAAAAATGGGATCGTCGGCACGGCGTGTGGATGCGGTTGGGAAAGGGGCTGATTGTGCCGACTTTGACCGCTCCGCTACCTGCTACCCGTGGAGCACGCGCGGCCCATGCCAGTGACCGCCGCGCAAGGGCCGCCCCGCCGCGCTGGCGGTGTCCCCCTTCCCGAATTGCGCAGCAATTCGAGAGAAGGGGGAAGCGGCGCAACCGCTCAGGGGGATGGTCAGAATTTCGCGCGCAACGTCACGCTCAGGTTGCGCGGGTCGGCGTAGTTGCCGTAGTCCAGGTTGGCCCAGTACTTCTGGTTGGTCACGTTGTTCACGGCCAGCGTGGCGCTGAGCTTGGGGTTGAACTGCCAGGACGCGCGCAGGTTGAGGATGGCCTTGGGCGACTGCTTCACCGTCACCGTGCCGCTGGGGTGCGGGATGTTGAAGCCCTCGATGGCGCTTTGCCAGGTCAGGTTGCCACCCACTGACAGCGGGGCCAGCGTGCCCGAGAGCTGGTAGTCCGTGCCCAGTTGCAGCAGGTAGTCGGGCATGTTGGCGTAGATCAGGTCGGTGGGTGCGCGCGTGACCTTGGCGCGGGTAAGGCCTGCACTCACGCGCCACTGCCGGGTGGCCATGCCTGCGAACTCCAGCTCGAAGCCGGTGGACTTCGTGCCGTTCACGGCCACGTAGGGCAAGGTGCCGTCGGGCAGCGGCGTGGTGATGGCGCTGTCGCGCACGCCGAAGTTGTCCTGCTTCGTCTGGAACACCGCAAAGTGCGCCTGGATGCGGCGCTCGAACAGCTCGGCCTTGAGGCCGGCCTCGGCATTGCTGCCGATGACGGGGGACAGCGGATTGTTGTTGCGGTCCTTGTAGTTCTGCGGGTTGAAGATGCGCGCGTAGCTGGCGTAGGCCGACAGGGTGGGCGTGATGTCGTACACCGCGCCGATGAAGGGCGTGACCTTGCGGTTCTCGTCCTGCACGGCCGAGCGGCCCGCATAGGCTCCTGTGGTGCCATAGGTATCGGAGTGGCGGTGCCAGTCGGTCAGGCGCAGGCCGGTGAGCACTGACAGCGGGTCGGCCAGGCGCCAGCGTGCCGAGGCGAACAGGCCGGTCTGCTGCGTGATCTGCGTGCGCCAGGCGCCGGTCTTGGAGTACGTGGGCGCAGGCGCGTTGCCGTCCCAGGTGTAGATGTTGGGGATCACATAGCTCCAGCCCGCCACGGAGGTGTAGCCATCGGTGCGCGTGGCGGTGCGCGTGGAGCTCATGCCCACCACCAGGTCGTGCTTGCGGCCGCCCAGCTCGAACTTGCCCGACAGGTAGGCATCCACCGTGTCCTGCTTTTCGCTGCCGCCGTTGACAGCGGCATACAGCGTGGTGCCTGCGCCCGTCACCGGGTTGATGAAGGGCGCCTTGGCGGTGGTGGCGCCATAGCCGTAGGTGCTCAGGCGGAAGGTGTCGCCCTCGGTGTGGTTCAGCGCGGCCTTCAGGCTCCAGTCGTCGTTGATCTGGTGGTCCAGCGTGGCGTAGAGCGTGCCGGAGGTGCGCTCCCAGCGCGTCCACGATGGCGAGAAGCTTGTGGAGATCGGCAGGTCGATGGGCGCGCCCGTGGTGGCAAAACGGGGGATGGTGCCCCAGATCGGCGCCTTGGGGTCGTTGGACTGGCGTTGGTAGCCCACCGACACCACGGTGGCAGTGCCGATGTCGGCTTCCACCGCTGCCAGCAGGGCGGTCTTGTCCTCGGAGTAGCGGTCGCGGAAGCTCTCTTTCTTCTGCGGGGCCACGACCAGGCGGCTGCGCACGCTGCCGTCGCTGTTGAGCGGTGCGTTGATGTCCAACTCGCCCCGGTAAAGGCTCCACGAACCCGCCGTGAGCGCCACGGAGGCGGCGAACTCGCGCTGCGGGCGCTTGCGGATCATGTTGATGGTGGCCGAAGGCACGCCCACACCGGTCTGGATGCCGTTGGCGCCGCGCACGATGTCGATGCGCTCGTACAGCGCGGTGTCGAACTCCTGGTTGGTGCTGCTGCTATAGCTGGGCAGGCCGTCCGTCTGGAAGTCGGTGATCTGGAAGCCCCGTGCGTAGTACAGCGGGCGCTGCGTGTCGTAGAAGCTCACGGCGATGCCGTTCACGTTGCGCAGTACGCTGTCGATGCTGGTGAGCGACTGGCGCTCGATCTGCGCGCGGGTGACTGTGCTGACGGACTGCGGGGTTTCGCGCGGCGTGAGCTGCAGCCGGGTGGAAGCACTTTCGCGCGCGCCCGACACGGTGACGCTGTCGAGTGCCTTGGGCGCCACGACCTGGTCGGTGGTGGTGGCCGAAGAGGTGTCTGTGACTGCGGGCTGCTGGGCCCAGGCGGCACCCGCCAGATTGGCGGCAAGTGCGGCAGCGATGGCCAGGGGGTGAACGGCACAGACAAAGCGCCTGCGGGGTGCGGACATGAACGGGCTCCAGAGGGAAAAGCGGTGACGGGCTGGCTTGCAGCGCTTTTCCTACGGGACGCACGGCTGGCTGGGAATAGTTGTAAAAATTGTAAACGCGAATGAGAATAATTGTTGACAACTAATTGTTCTGCAGCACGATACCTGCCGTTTTGTCGCAATGGCACAACGGGCTGGCACATGGCCGGGCACGGGTCAAGGCAGCCACACAGGGCTGAGCGCATGCCGGGGAGAAGGTTCTTACTGCCGGTACACCCCGCCAGACCCCACCACGGCGATGTCCACATAGTTGGAGCCATGGTGGTTCTGCGCGCTGAACTGGTAGCCAAAGCCGCCCATGTCCAGATTACCCAGGCCTTCCATGGCCTGGACCAGGCTGGCGCGTGTGACGCTGGGGCCAGCGGCGCGCAGGCCTTCGATGAGCACGCGTGCGTCCATGTAGCCGGTGTAGCGGTCGTAGTCCACGGGCTTGTCGTGGCGTTTCATCGATGCCTGGAAGTCGCGCGTGAGCGCAATCGTGGGCTTGCTGGGCGAGGGGCCCGTGCGCGCCACGGCCAGGCCGCGCGCATCGTCGCCCAGCGCCTTGAGCACGGCGGTGCCTGCGCCCAGCGACAGGGTGTAGATGGGCACGCCCAGGTGTGCGCGGTTGGCCCGCACATAGGCCACCACCGACGGGCCTGCTGCCACCAGCAGCACGGCCTGGGGCTTCTGCGCTGCCAGTGCCTTGGCTGCATCGTTGGCGTCGTCGCCCGACGATGCCAGTGCGTGCGACCCGGCCAGGGCCGCGCCCTCGGCCGCGATGGTTTTTTCGACCAGGGGCAGCAGCAGCTTGCCGAAGTCGTTGTTCTCATAGGCCACGGCGATGCGCGAGGTCTGCACCGCCACGAGGTTGCGCACGATCTTCACCAGCTCGTCGGCATAGCTGGCGCGGGTCGTGAACAGATAGGGGTGCTGCTGCGCACGGATGGCGGGGCTGCCTGTGTACACGGAGATCAGTGGCAGCTTGGCCTGCGCCAGGTAAGGCAGCAGCGTCATGACCTGCGATGTGCCCGACACACCGAACAGGGCCAGCACGCCGTCTTTTTCGCTCAGCTGTTTGGCGTTGTCGAGTGCGCGGCGCGGGTCGAAGCCATCGTCCAGCGTCACCAGCCGGATCTTGCGGCCGCCGATGCCTCCCTTGGCGTTGGCATCTTC
>OGCL01002421.1_pt1 | contig 13049 bp, 11 predicted proteins | sample 1570041 | NCBI WGS metagenome assembly OGCL01 (sample SAMN06266162, study PRJEB24511) | hot springs metagenome | isolation source: Hot spring water | place: South Africa: Limpopo | collected 2015-06-22 | reverse complement strand
TTGTGTCCCTGCGGCCCCAGCTCGGTCGAAAAACAACCTACTTGCTCGAATACCCAACGTCGCACGGTGATGTTGCCGCCGCTGGGCAGCTTGTGGTCGGCGGGTATCTCTTTCGGCGCGTCGCCGAAGTCGTACTCGGGAAAGGGACGGATGGGGATGTGGTAGCGCCCGGTCGCGTGTACCCAGGCGGGCTCGTAGCCGTCCCAGGCGGGCCGGATGCGGCCGCAGAGGATGCCGTAGTCGGGATGGGCGTCCAGCGCGTCGGCCAGGGTGGGCAGTAAGTCCTGGGCGACGAACTGGTCGTCGTCGATGAAGCACAGGGCCGCGGCGTACGTCTCGGCGATGGCGCGGTTGATGGCATGGGACTTGCCCGGCCGGGGTTCCGCGATCCAGCGCAGGGGCAGGTCGCACCAGGCCGGGTCGGCCTGTGCCGTGGACAGCAGGGCATGGGTCACGTCGCTGCAGGCGTTGGCCACCACTAGGATCTCCGCCCGCACGCCGTCCGGGCGCAGCGCCCGGCCCAGGGTGTGCAGGGTCTGACGCAGCAGGCCGGCGCGGTTGTGGGTGCAGATGACGACGGCGATGTCCATGTCGACCGGTTCAGGGCCGTGGCCCGAAGGTCCAGCCGTGGATCTGGCCCAGGAAGTAGGCCACGTTCATCTCCCGGCGCAGGGTGGCCATCCTGCCCTCGGCCCGCCACTGCGCCAGCACGGCCTGCAGGGCGCGCAGCAGCTGGCCGAACAGGTAGGGCGGCGGTAGGCGGGATGCCTGGCTGCGTCGGCGGATCGCCTCGACCCGACCCTGCCGGTAGTGCAGGTCGAGGAAGTAGCCGCGGGTGAGTTTCTCGGCCTGGATGCGGTGGTGAATCACCGCCTCGGGGGTCCACCACACCTTGAATCCGGCTGCCAGCAGGCGCCGATAGAAGTCCACCTCCTCACCGCCGGTGTTGTCCGTGCCCTTGCGACCCAGCATGTCGTCGAACAGGCCCGCCCGCTCGCACACGCGCTTGTGCAGGCCGAAGTTGCCGCCGTAGAAGGAGGTGTAGGGGTCGGTGAGTGGGCAGATCGCGTCAGCGCGGTTCAGCTCACCCAGGAAGCCCAGCAGTTCGTCCTTGAGCCAGGCCGGACGGGTGTCCTCGAACAGCACCCGGATGCGGCCACCGAAGGCATCCGGGGCATGGGCCTGAATCAAGCGCTCGTAAGCGCAAAGCCAGTCCGGGTCGGCGGTCTCGTCGTCGTCCATGAAGATGACGTAGTCGCCGCGCGCCTCGGCGATGGCGCGGTTGCGGGCGTTGGAAAGACCCAGTTTCTCTTCCCGCACCACGCGCACCTGCCAGCCCTCCGGCCAGCGGTGGCGGGCGAGCAGTTCGGGCGTGCCGTCGCGGCAGCCGTTGTCGATGACCAGGAATTCCCATGGCGCTTCCGGCGGTCTGAGACCAGGCAGGTCGGTCAGGGTGCGCACCAGGCGGTCGGCGTGGTTGTGGGTGCACAGGGCGACGGTGTAGGCCAAGCTCATGCGTGCGCTCCGGGCAGGCGGTCAGCCAGCCGGTCCAGGTAGTAGCGGGTGGCATGGGCCAGGCTGCCGTCATTGCTGCCCAGCTTCACCTTGCGTAGCAGCATGGCCGGCGTGTCGGTGCCGAAGATGTCGAGGCGGCGGATGCGCAAACGGTTGACATCGCGGCGGTTGAAGCCGGGCTGGGTGGAGAAGGCGGCACGGTAGCCGGCGGTGCGCGCGGCGGCCTCCACGCGCTCGTCCAGGTGGCCGAAGGGGTAGGCGAGGTAGGGCACCTCGTGGCCCAGCAGCGCACTGAGCGCAGCGCGCGAGCCCGCTAACTGGTCCATGAGCTGATCATCGTCCAGGGTGGGCAGGCTGGCGTGGCTGCGGGTGTGGGAATGGAAGGAAACGCCCCTACGTTGCATGTCGCGGATCTCGTCGGCGTCGAGCAGGGGGTGCGTCACGCCGTCCGGGTTGGAGGCGCGTGTCCAGTGATCCTCCTGGCCGATCAGGTCGCTCACCAGAAAGACGGTGAAGGGCCAGCCCAAGGCCTCCAGCACCGGCAGGGCATGCTCGCGCACGCCGCGGAAGCCGTCGTCGAAGGTGATGACGAGGGCGCCTTCCGGCAGCGGGGGGCCGCCTTCCAGCCAGTCCACCAGGGCGTCGATCCCCACCGCGTGATAACCCTTGCCGGCCAGGGCGCGCATGTGTGCGGCGAAGGCGGTGGGTGCGATGCAATAGCGCGCCTCCCAGGCGTTGTTGGCCTGACCTACACGGTGATACATGAGCACGGGAACCCACTCGACGCGCCTCATGCGGACATCCTGTCGTTGATCTGCACCAGGCCGCTGTACAGGCCATAGGGCAGCAGGGCGATCAGTACATGACGGAAGTCTTTCAGCCGATAGCTGCCTTTGGCCGCGGCGTGACGGAAGAGCTTCTGGGCGCTGACCAGGTCGCGCTTCCAGAAGGCGCGGTAGGCCTGGCGCAGGACGTGGCCCTCGGTCAGGTCGCGCAGACGCTCGGCCGGCAGATGCGACACCCGGTCCTGGTGCTCGCGGATGAAGGCCTGCTGGGCATCCAGGGCGTCGAGCACCTGGCGCCAGCGCACCGCCGAGACCTGGCCCAGGTTGTGCCAGCGGTAGAAGGCCAGCACCTGCGGCACGCGTCGGATGCGCGCCCCCGCGCCAAGGGCGCGCAGCCATAAGTCGTAGTCCATGGAGGCAAAGCGTCGCTCGGAGAAGCCCCCCAGCCGCTGCACCAGCTCGCGTCGGACCAGGGCGGCGTGGATGGGCCAGGGGCAGGCGCGCAGGAAGTGCGCCACCGGGTCCTCCTCCTCGTAGGCCGGCGGGATGTAAGGTTCGCCCTCGATCCCGTCGCCGACGTTCTGCCAGCCGCAGTAGGCGATGTCGGCAGCGTGCGCGCTCAGGGCGGCAAGGAGCTTCTCCAGGGTATCCGGCTGCCACCAGTCGTCGGCGTCGAGAAAGGCGACGAATTCCCCCCGCGCCCGCTGGAGGCCGGCATTGCGGGTGGGATAGGGGCCCGCGCGGCTGGTGTAGAGCAGATGCAGCCGCTCGGGATGGGCCTGCGCCAGACCGGCAAGGAGGGTGTCCGAGCCGTCGGTGGAGCCGTCGTCCACCACGATCAGCTCGACATTGCCGTGGCTCTGGCCCAGGGCGGACGCCACCGCCTGCTCCACATAGGGCGCGGCGTTGTAGCAGGGCATGATGACGGAGATCAGGGGCGGGGCCGTCGGCATGTCCGTCGTCTCGTCCTGGGGCGCCTGGGTCATGGGCCGGTCCGCGTCATGGGGTAGCGCGGGGCTGGCCGGGGTCCCGTCCCAGGTAGCAGGCGGCCATGCGCCGCAGCCAGCCGCGCGGCCGCACCGTACCCTGCATCAGGATGGCCTTGCGGCCCAGTTTTTTCGGGTTGTGCCACACGTTCCCCTCGGTGTGCATGAGGACGGGAAGGTCCCTGTCTGCGCTCGCCTCGACCCGCTGGATGAAGGTCTCGGGCCGCAGGTGGGTGTGGTAGTAATCCAGCACGTTGGCCCTGAGTCGGGCGATTTCCTGCGGGTCCATCTCCAGGGCCTGCCTGAGCCTGGCGATGAGCTCGTCCTCGTCGTCGAAGGCGATGCAATTCTCCATATGCTTCAGGGGCGGGTCCAACCACTCCGGGTAGTTGGTGATGGGGATGGCACCCACGGCCATGGCCTCGACGATGTTGTGGCACATGGGCATGATGATACCGGGCGGGCTCAGAAAGAACTCGGCACGGGCCAGGGTGGGCAGCCAGTCTGCAAAGTCGATGCGCACCGTGTGCGCTGGCGGTGAGGACGCATTTGTCGGTGTAGGGGGAGTGGTACAAGCCGTTGAGTTCCTGCGCGTCCCCGACCAGGATGAGGTCGTCGCCCAGGCGCGCCTTGATCGTGTCGACGATCTTGAGGCGGGGCAGCTTGGGCCTGGGATAAAAGATCCGGACGCGGTGGTAGTTCTCGGTGTCGCCGGAGAAGAACACCCGGATCTTGCGCTCCATGGCACGGTAGGTTTGCAATTGCTGCTCCGTCGTGCCGGAATTCAAGGGGTGCATGGGGTAGGGCATGAAGATCGGGTTGGAAAACCAGAACGGCGAGAACAGGTCGAAGCGGACCTGGAGGCGTTTGCGCCAGGGCAGCCGGGTCAGCGCAGCATCAGCCCGGTCATAGAGGAGCCAGCTGCCCTCAGGCGCATCGGGCGGCGCAGTGGTGAGTTCGAGGTTCTCCAGGTCATGGATCATCTGGCCGTACTTCTCCAGGGGCTGTTCACCCAGGTAGTCGTAGAGGGTGATCCGGTAGCCGGCATGGGCAAAGATGCGCAGCAGCGCGAACAGCAGCCGCCCCTGCTCCTGGAAGATCTGCGGGCCGGCGAAGCGGGCGTAGATGCGTTTCTCGGCGTTCATGAGGATGCGGGCGTCGTCGGGTGTCAGGCCGTCAAAGTACGCACAAGGGTGGATTGGCCCAGTCCGGCTTGTTGTAGAGCAACTCCTGCTTGCCGTCGGCGGCCTGCAGGCGGCGCCCCAGATAGCGCGCGACGGCGTGGGGCGCGGCCGTGTGCCACTCCATGCTGTGGGCGATCTCGATGGATGATCCTGATTGGCTTTCCATGTGGCGGCAAAGGACAAGCGCGGTGCTGGCGGTTGACGAGGCTGTGGGTTCGGTGCCGCCGCTGGCCATCGCGCGACCATCCAGCCGCTCGGCCGGACGGCCGTCTTTGGCCCTGTACACGCCTTTGCCCACCATGGCGTAGTAGGCGGTGCCCGACAGGGGGGCATAGACCACGCCGGCGACGGGGCGGCGATCCTCGATGAGGGCCAGGTTGATGGTGAACTCGCCCCCCGCGCCGCCGAAGGCCTCCTCGCCGTCCATGGGGTCGACCAGCCAGAAGTGGTTCCAGGCCTTGCGCACCTCGTGCGGGATGTCGGGTGCGGTGCGGGTGACGATGGGAATGTCGGGATTCATGCGGGCAAGGCCCCGGGTCAGCAGGCGTTCCGCCGCGCGGATGGCCGCCTGCCTGGCGCGTGTGCGGCCGCCGGGGAGAGTCCCGAGCAGACGCTGCGGCAGCAGGGTTAGACGCGCGAGCCAGTCTGGACACTCGGTGCCAGGTCGCAATGCGCGATGGTGGCGCAGCGTGCGCTCGCCAGCCTCGCGTGCCAGTTTGGCCAGCACGTCGATGTCCATCCAGCGTATGCGCGTGACATTCGCCTTGGGAAAGGGCTGATCGGGTATCGACCGGTCCAGGAAGGGGCAGAGCTTCTCCCAGCCCTCGCCGCCGGTGACGTTGAGGACCAGGAGGTCCTGCGGTCGATGCTTGAAATAGTCCAGCGCCCCCTGCACGAAGCGCTCGTAGCCGGCACGGAATTTTGCCTCGTCGAAGGCGGTGCAATCGTACAGATCCAGGAACAATTTCTGATGCGCCTCGTTCATCGCGCGGGCATGGTTTTCGGTGAACTGTTTCTTGCAGGACAACAGCCAGCCGTCCATGTCGCGCACCGTCAGGATGAACTTGGCGCCGGGATAGGCCTGATCCAATTTGCGGTAGAAGCTGGGGATGGGCGTGTCCGTGAGGGCGTCGTAGTGCTCCAGCACGCTGGGGTCGATGCTCGACAGGTCGCCAGGCACATAGTGCTGGATGCCCGGGTAGTCCTTGGTGCGGTAGCCGAGGATTTCCAGGGCATGGGCGAGGCTGCTGGTGCCGGTCTTGGACAGGCCGATGCCGAATATCTTCATATGCGTAGTGTCCGGGTTTTGTTGTGTCCTTGCGTGGGCATACTGACGCAGGGCGTCATCCCTTGCGTCGCAGCACACAGGTGCCCGGCACGGTGTCGTACATTGTGCGTGTGTAACCCGGGTATTCCCGCTGCCAGCGTTCGATCATGGCCTGTTCCTGTGGACGGGCGGCGTCGTCGACATAGATGACTGCACGCTCGGAGAGCAGCGGCTGGAAGGCAGGCAGGGCCGGATAGCGCGGCATGCCCTTGGGGTCGAGGGCGGCGGGGGGGCCGTCGATGATGAGCATGTCGATCTCGCCCGCCTGGCGCAGTCGTTCCGGCATCTGGTACCACTGGTATTCTTCCTGACCGAAGCGCTGCCGCGCCAGCGGGGCGTCCAACACCTCGACGTAGTCCTCCAATCCGCTCGCCCGGATGTGCCGGCGGGTCTGCTCGGCCCAGTGGGGGTCGTGGTCCAGGGAGATCAGCCGTCCGCGGCCGGCCTGCTTGAGCATGCGCCCGATGAGGACGCTGGACACGCCGGAGCCGAGCTCGACGAGGGTGTTCGGCGCGTTGAGCGCGATCTCGCGTGCCAGGAGCGCCGCTGCGTCTGCGGTCAACGCCCAGCCGCCGCCGAAGGGCATGGGGTAGGGGTGCTCATAGGGGGTGAGCTGGACGAGTCCCTGGGTCTCTCTGACCTGCTCGTCGAGTCGTGTGAGGCGCTGGCCCACTTGCCGGAAGTCCTCGCGCAGGCTGCCGAAGAGTTGTGTTTTCCAGTGGTGCATGAGGGTCACGATGGCGGCCAGGGCAAGGATGACAGGCAGGGCCGCAGCGGTGGCGGCGTCGGTGAGGGCGGCCGCGGCGGCGGTGAGCAGGGTGAGGGCAAGGCCGGCGGCCAGGCCCAGCAGGAGGGATCGCGTCATGGTCGGCATGGTGACGTTCATTCTCCGAAACGGTAGCCGAAATGGCGCAGGTCGTTCGCGTGTAGGGTCGCCACGATCTCGCGCGTCTCGTCGGTGTAGTAGTCGGTGTAGGGACGGCGCTGCTGGCGGATGCCGGTCTTCAGGTGCGGCAGGCCGGTGACGGGGATGCCGACGCGGCGGCAGACCTCGTCGTAGTCCTCCTCCAGGTGCTCGTAGCGGATGACGAAGTCTGCGCAGAGCTCGCCGTCGAGGATGTAGAAGCGGTCGTTGTTCTCAAGGAAACCCTCTGCCGGCACACGGTAGCGGTTCGCGCCGTCGCTGACGTAAAAGCGAGGATCGTCCGTTCGTGCCAGGACTTTTTCGTGCAGGAACCGTGTGAACTGGTCGCGGACGATGGCGAATTCGTCGAAGGGCACGCCCAGGTAGTGCCAGAGGCGCTTTTTCGGCTTGAGGCCGGGGTCGTTGCGCTTGTCCCAGAAGAAGTAGGACAAGGCGCGATCCCAGGGATTACGGGTGATGCTGAACTTGAAGTAGCCGTTCCACACCTGCTCCGGCTCCCGGATACGGATGGTGGCGGCGTCCACGTGCTGGCCGATCTTGCGGTAGGTTTCGTCCGCGTTCATGCCGCGGTGGATGAACTCGCCCTTCTCGTCGCGGTTGTAGGCGTAGTCGTTGATGGGCACCACCACGTCGCTGCCGCCGCAGTGGCCGGACAGGGCGGCCTCGATGCTGGTGCCGGCGGTCTTCAGCGACTTGATGAAGATGAATTTGTGGCTGTGGGAGATGATCATGACGATTTGGCTCCGGCGTCTGAGAAATTTTCGTCGTATGTGGCGTCAGGCGGTCGACTGCCGGCCCAGCAGCCAACCGCGGGCGGGAACGCTGGCTGGCGCGATCTCCGAGCAGCGGTCCTCGGCATCGGTCCACGCGAGGGGGGGCAGCTCCATGCGTTCCCAGGCGAGGGGCAGCACCACGGCGGTCGGGTTGATCACCAGTACCTCCGTGCGGCCGGCCAGGCTCAGGTTGACCACACGCAGGCGGGTATCGGCGGGCGCGGGGCAGGGCAGCCGGTTCCGGTGCCCTACCACCTCGGCATCCCCCCCCAGCAGGGATGGCGGCAGGCCGAGGCCGGCGTCCTCGATGCGCAGGACGGCGTCGGCCAGATGGCGGCGCAGGGCGGGGTCGGGGTCCAGGCTGCAGAGCTGATACAGGGCGTCCGCCCACACCACCAGGGCGAAGCGGCGGTATTCCTGCTCGGACCAATAGTCCAGCAGCTTGCGTTTGAGGACGACCTGGACGGCCGCGCGGATGACCTCGGTCTGCGCCTCGTCGGGGAAGCGGCGGGCATGACGAGCGAGGTCTAGTACGTTGACGGGGTGATAGTTGATGTCGTAGTGTAGGGGGGGCCACGTGGCGCTCGATCAGGCCGCCGGGCATGACCAGTCGGGGAAAGACCCGCTTGATGCGGTGCATCTGCGGCCAGAGGTATTGCCAGGTCAGGCGCTTGACGATCTTCAGCGGCAGCGGCAGCCGCATCGCCTCGGCCTTGGGCAGGAGCGACAGGTGAATGGCCCAATAGACGAGGCGGTAGAGGGGCTCCGCCGGGCGCAGGGCCAGGATGGCACGTGCGGCGGCCCGTGCGGAGGCGAGCAGCTCGTCGTAACGACGATCACCCGTGGCCTCGCGGTAGCGTTCCAGGCTGACGATGGCGTCCAGGTGGGTGTTGAGGATCAGCTTGTTGGTCGGCGACTTGCCCAGGGTGCGGGTGGGGATCCAGGGCGTGCGCGTTTGGCGGCGCATCTCCTCCATGGCCTCCGCGCTGTTCTCCAGGGAGTCGTGCAGGAACCAGGCGCCGATGTCGGTCTGATCGGTGCAGCGGGACAAAAAGGCCGCCGCCCGTTGCAGTGCCATGCGCACCACTGGATCGCCGGTCTGCTCCAACCCTGACGCCAGCATGAGCATGGCGGCGTTGTGCAGGCGGTAGTGGGACTCCATCAGGTCGGTCCACTCGCCCTGGTGCCAGCCGCCGTCCTCGGCCTGCTGGGCGATGACCGAGTAGAGGAGCTGCCGCCTCAGCAGGCGATGGAAGGCCTTGCCTGTAGCCAGTTCCAGGCCCTCCAGCGCGGTGTAGAGGCCGTGGGCGTCGAGCTCGGAGTGGAATTTCCACCTGCGCGGCCAGACGAAGGCGTCGGTATAGACCTGGCCATGCAGCAGATAGCGATAAATTCCCCCCGGCAGCCGGACCTTGGCCTTGGAACCCCAGAGGTAATAATGCTGACGCTCCGGGTGGAGGTGGTGGCGCAGGTCGGCCGGCAGGGCGGCGCCGTGTGGTGCGAAGCGCCAGAACACCCAGTCCAGGTTCCAGCCGGCCGGGATATGGAGCGTGACACCCATCTCATCGGGTGAGGCTGACAAGCCGGCCAGGTCCGCCGGCTGCTCGGCGGTGATGTGACCCAAGTCGTCGAGCTTGCGCAGCACAGGGGCGCAGGGGATCCACCAGGTGGCGGTCTCTGCGGCCATGGGTGTGAGCAACCAGCCGCCGGCGGGGCAGGCCTCGATGCGGTGGGTGCCGGCGATGACGAAACGGATGTTGCGGGCCTCGGTCGGAAGCAGGCGGGCGAAACAGCAGTCGGCGCCCGCCGTATCCGGGAAGGCATCGATCAGGAACTCGGCGCGGCCGGGCTCCTCCAGTCGTCGCCGGGTGAAGAATGAGCTGGCGAGGATCTCGTGGCAGCCGGCTGAGACGGCATCGAACAGGCCTTGCAGGCGGTACTCCGCTTGCCCGGCGATCACGCCGGCGATGGGCAGGGTCTCGGCCAGGCCCATGTTTAACCTAAAAACCGCAGTTGAACACGACCGAAGGGCGGGCCAAACGGATGTCTGGCGCGAAGCGACGACGCCGCAGGGTGGCTCCCTGCAAGGAGGAGCGACAAAGCCAGGCGCCCGTTTGGGCCGCTAAGCGGGCGTGTAGCGATCTCACCCGATCGGCGAGGGAGAGCGAAGGCTGAAAACTCCATGTATTCAACATGCTACGAAGTCATCTAAGCGGTCAACTGCGGTTTTTAGGTTCAAGGTTCCTTCCGCACGGTCATGAGACGGTCGGCGCGGACGTCCTGGAGGATCTGAAGTGTGCCGTCGGGCCACAGGATACGGATCTCGTCGGCCTTGGCCCGTTCGCCCAGGCCGTAGTAGAGCCGGTAGTGACCCTGGGAGAGATAGGCCCCCTCGTTGGCCCCCACCACCTGGGTCTGCCGTCCGTCCGGCGTGATCACGGTGACGCGGGCGCCGATGGCCTGGGGGTTGCCAGGCAAGCCCACCAAGTTGATCTGCAGCCAGTGATTGCGCGCGCCCACGTTGTCGTAGGACAGCAGTTTCCAGCGGAAACGATCGTCCTCGCCCTTTTCTTCCGCCTTGGACTTGAATGGCCGTTCCCACCAACGCCAGAGACTGGCGTTGTCCTGCAGGGCGAGGACGAGGTCGCGATCGCCGTCGTTGTCACGGTCGTACCAGAGGGCAATGGCGGCTTGATACTTGAGTTCCGCCAGGGTAAGCAGCCTGCTGGCATGGAAAACGCCGTCGGCGTGTTGCCGGTACAGCCCCTGCGGCACCAGATGCAGGTCCGGACGTCCGTCGTTGTCGTAATCGACCCAGGCCGCGGCCACGCTCTCCGAAGGCAGTCCCAGGCGGGCCGGATCGACGGCCCGGAAGCGGCCGCCCTCGTTGCGGAGGACGACGTTGCCGCGCTTGGAGGCGACGAAGACATCGAGGTCGCCGTCAGCATCGAAATCCGCCAGGGAAAGTTTGCCGTCGAACTGCCAGTAGTCGTAGGTATTGTGCGTGAGACCGGGGACATCCGCGCGCTGGAACCTGGCCCGATGCACCTTCTCCCGCATGAAGCGGCCCTGGTCCTGACGATAGAGGAAATACCCCGTGTCCTCATGTGTGAACAGATCTACATCGCCATCGCCGTCGACGTCGAACCAGGCGAAGTCGATGAGCCGGTGTTCCGGCAAGTCGAGTCCGACTTGACCTGCGACATCGGCATAACGGCCATCCTCGCCCAGTCTGTACAACTGTTTTGGGAAACCGCCGCCGGCGATGCCGCGGTCCAGGCAATTGATGTGCAGATCGAGACGGCCATCGCGGTCGTAATTGATCCACTTGACGTGCCGCGCGGAGCAGTCCTTCTTTTCGATACCGGAGCCGGCGATGACGTCCCGGTATGTGCCCGCCGGTGTGCTCAGCAGGAGTTCGTCCACGATCGCCAGCCGCACGTCGTACGGGAAGTTGCGCAGCGTGCCACCGATGCCCCCGCGCGAGATGTAGACATCCAGCTTGCCATCGCCGTTGAGATCAGCCCAGGCCATGCCGTGCCGGTCGCGCAGGGCTGCCTTGTAATCGTGCGACCGCGGCGAGATCGCGCTGCTGCCCATAAAGACATGGTCGAGCGGGAAAGCGGGATCGATCGAGAACTGAAATGGTGCCCCCCTGGAGGTGATGAACAGGGTGAGGTGCGCATCGCGGTCGGTCGAGAACGCATTGGCGGTCCGTCGTACTTTGCCCGAGGCAGCCGGTGCGTCCTTGCTCTCGAACTGGAAGCCCTCGTTGCGCATGACCCTCACCGGGCTGAACAGGGTGAGGGTCCCTTTCACCGTGCCCAGGGACTTCAGGTCGTGGGTGCGGATGTGCAGGGTATCCTGTTGCCAGTAGATATACAGCCCCGGCTTGTCCATGACGGGCTTCAGTTCCGACTGCTCCCAACCAGGGAAATCGCGGCTCTGCGACATCCCCCAGTCCGGAGATACATCGCGGTAGCCGCCCTTGCCGTCACCGAGGCAGAGGTATTGCAGGTAGTTGTGGTTTGAGGTGTAGAGATCGAGCCGGCCGTCGCCGTTCGCATCGACTACGCCCATGTCGAAGATCTGTAGCATTTCCGGTACTGGTGGCATGGACGACCGGAACCACTGCCACTGGACCGCGAGCGTGCGGGTGAGCAGGGGTTTCAGATCGACCCTGACGCTGTACAGCAGGGCCAGTTTCGCAGCCACGGCCGTGAGGCCTACGAGTATTCGTCTTGTGGTCTTGTTCATGATGTTATTTATGAGCGCGGCCTGAAGACAAGCTGCAGACCGCCATTGAGCGTCTGCCGCCAGCGCAGCGCTTCCGAGCTGATGGCCTTTATCGGAAGAAACAGGAAGGCGGTTGAGTATACGAGCGCCCCTACGGCCGACATGGTCAGCAGATAGATGCCGGAGTGCGTGCCGTGGGCGTCTTCAAGGACCTGGTCAGTGGCAGCGAGCGTCGCGAACACCAGCGCGGCGAGCGTCAGCGCCGGCAGCAGGGATTTGACGAGATCGGCAATACCGGTCGGAATGACGCGGGCGACGAGCACGTAGTAGTACACGGTGCTGAAGACCGTGGTCATGACCAACGCCCATGCCACTCCGCTCATGCCCCAACCAACTCCGATATATATGGCTGACACGGTGAGTACGAGGCGGATCAGCAGAGCGATCATATCCTGGGTCAATCGATTCTGAGCTTCCAGCAGGGCACCACAGGGCCCGAGCACATTCAGGAAGATACCCAGCAACACGAGGATGCGCATGGCCTCACTGGCAGCGACCCATTTCTCGCCGTAGACCACCAGAATGAAAGGTTCCGCGATCCACCAAAGTCCGACGTAGAGGGGAAGGGTATAGACCGAAAGCAATGTGATCGCCCGATGAAACAGATACTTGGTTGTGTCCAAGTCGTCCTGGATCTTGCTCAAGGCCCTGAACAAAGGCTGCATGGTCGTCGACGTTACGAGCTGATTCGGCAGTCGGGACAGACTCTCGCCTTTGTTGAACAAGCCGAGTAAGCCGGGTCCCGCCAGCTTGCTGATGATCAGGTTCTTGCTTTCCTGGATCAGATAGTCGAGTAGATCATTGATGGTGATCTTGGCGCCGTAGCCGGTGTGCTTGCGAAGACGCTCACGGTCGAAGCGTAAACCGAGGCGCAAAGGCGTCAGACGTGTCAGCAGGGTGTTGTAGACCATGGCACTCGCCAGCCCAGACAGGACCAGACTCCAGACACCCAAACCTCCCCAGGCCATCAGGCAGCTGAGTATGCCGCTGAGAATACCGGTGATGAAAGCGTAGACCGTCGCCTGCTTGAATTGCATCTCACGCGTGAGCCAGGAGCTGCGCATGTTGAGGAAAGGGCGCAACAGGAAAGACAAGGCCGACACGCGGATAAGGTCTTCGTACAACGGGTCGTGGAAGTAATCGGCAATGAGCGGTGCGGCGAAGAAGAATACGGTGTAGACCACTGCTGTCCAAAACAGCCGAAGCCTGGCGGACGGCCCCTTGATTTGATGCGGGTTTCGGACGGGTTATGACGGGA
>OGCL01002418.1_pt1 | contig 13058 bp, 10 predicted proteins | sample 1570041 | NCBI WGS metagenome assembly OGCL01 (sample SAMN06266162, study PRJEB24511) | hot springs metagenome | isolation source: Hot spring water | place: South Africa: Limpopo | collected 2015-06-22 | reverse complement strand
TAAGCCCGGAGAACACACATGTCGATCTACATCAACAAAGACACCAAGGTCATCACCCAGGGCATCACGGGCAAGACGGGCCAGTTCCACACCGAGAAGTGCCAGGAATACGCGAACGGCAAGAATGCCTTCGTGGCAGGCGTGAACCCCAAGAAGGCTGGCGAGTCCATCTTCAACATCCCGATCTATGCCTCCGTCAAGGAAGCTGCCCAGCAGACCGGCGCTACCGTGTCGGTGATCTATGTGCCTCCAGCAGGTGCTGCGGACGCCATCTGGGAAGCCGTGGAAGCCGACCTGGACTTGGCCATCTGCATCACCGAAGGCATTCCCGTCAAGGACATGCTGATGGTGCGCAACAAGATGAAGGCCAAGGAAGCTGCTGGCGGCAAGAAGACCCTGCTGCTGGGCCCCAACTGCCCCGGCCTGATCACGCCTGACGAAATCAAGATCGGCATCATGCCCGGTCACATTCACCGCAAGGGCCGTATCGGCGTGGTGTCCCGCTCGGGCACGCTGACGTACGAAGCCGTGGCCATGCTGACCGAAGTCGGCCTGGGCCAGTCGAGCGCCGTGGGCATTGGTGGCGACCCCATCAACGGCCTCAAGCACATCGACGTGATGAAGGCCTTCAATGACGATCCAGACACCGATGCCGTGATCATGATTGGCGAAATCGGTGGCCCGGACGAAGCCGAAGCCGCCCAATGGTGCAAGGCCAATATGAAGAAGCCCGTGGTGGGCTTCATCGCTGGTGTGACCGCTCCTCCCGGCAAGCGCATGGGCCACGCAGGCGCCCTGATCTCTGGCGGCGCCGACACGGCCGACGCCAAGCTGGCCATCATGGAAGAGTCCGGTTTCGTGATCACACGCAACCCATCGGAACTGGGCAAGCTGCTGAAGGCCCAGCTGAAGTAAGTCACGCTTCGCCCACGGCAACGGCCATGCGCTCTGCATGGCCGCCGCCAAAGGGGCGAATGCGCAGTGGCTCCAGGCGCCCGGAACCTCGGTTCCGGGCGCTTTTTTTTGCCCTTTTGCGCCCAATCCAACGTGGCGGCAGGTTCTCCCACGCCGGGAGCAAGCATCATTCAATGTGACAAAAATGGCACCTCCGCCGAACATCAAGCCACAGACGCGACAAGAACGGCACAGGCAGCATTCCCACAGCGTTGTTCGTTACAAAAATTCGCAAAATTTCAGCCCCAAGACCTGGGCGCAGTTATTGCTTAAATGACGGCTCAATACCTGAGTGGAACAAGAGCAAGTGGGCAGAAAATCCTCGGCACGGCGACTGAATGTGTGGCGTACCGATGGCTTCTGGAGCGCATTGGCGGGGCTGGCGGCAATAGCCCTGTGCGTGGTCACGGGCCTTGCCCAGCGGCTCGATCTTGCGCTGTATGACGCGGCCATCCGCACCACCACCCCCGCGCCCCTCCCTGAAATCGCCATTGTCAACATTGACGACACGAGCCTGGCTACGCTGGGCCCCTGGCCCTGGTCCCGTGACATCCATGCGCGACTGATCGATCAGCTCGCAGCCAGCGGCGCAAAGACCGTCGTCCACACCGCCTACTTCACAGAGCCCCAGAGTGAGCGGGCCCTGGGCCATGTGCGCAAGATCCGGGAATTGCTCGCCGCTTCCGGCGACACTGGCCCTTTGGCCACTGAACTCAGCCGCATTGCTGCCGACGCCGATCAGGTGCTCGACACGGATGCCCGCTTGGCCAGCGCCATCCAGCGCGCAGGCAATGTGCTGTTGGCATCGCGCTATGCCTCCGCGGGCACTCCCACAGCACTTCCGTCCCACGTGCGCCGCAGCACGCTGCCGGACCCCGGCACCTTCGCCAAGCCTGTCCAGTCAGCGCAGCACCCCGTTGGAAGCCTGGGGACCTCTGCCGCTGCCGTAGGCCACCTGTATCCAGAGGCAGACGAGGATGGAAAAATCCGCCGGGTACCCCTGCTTTTGCGCTACGACAACGCCGGGATTCCTGCGCTCGCGCTGCTGGCGGCCCAGCACAGCCTTCATCTGGGTGCGAGTGATCTGCACATCCAGGATACCCCCCCCGGGTTGCGCCTGGGAGGGCTGCACATTGCAACAGATGCCGCCGCCGTGATGCACCCGCGTGTGCAAACGGTGCCGGGAGACAGTCCGGCATTCCCCACGCACTCCTTCAGCAGCGTGCTCGACGGCAAAACGCCTGCGAGCACCTTCAAGGGCAAGATTGTGCTGGTGGGCAGCACCAGCGAGTCACTGGCGCCGCAGGGGGGGCAGGGCGCGCTGTACCCCGTTGAGACGCTGGCACGCACCGTGTCGTCCATCCGGCTGGGCCTCGGCGTGCAGGAACCCGCCTGGGGCCCCTGGGCATCGGGACTGGCAGCGGCAGGCGCGCTGTTGTACGTGGCATTGCTGGCCCACCGGGTGCGGGCGGCTGTGGCGCTGGGTGCTGGTGCGGCGCTGGTGCTGGCACTCGCAGCCGCCGGGTGGGGACTGCTGCACTACGCGGGCCTGTGGGTTGCGCTGGCGCTGCCTGCCACCGGGCTCGCGGCGGGGCTCGTCGCGAGCCTGCTGCTCGGATGGAAAAACGGCCGGGGCCGCCAACCGTCGGCGGAAGCCGCAGAAGCAGACCGGATGATGGGGTTGGCCCTGCACGGGCAAGGTCAGCTGGACATGGCGTTCGAGCGCCTGCGCAAAGTGCCCGCCAGCGACGCCTTGCTGGACAACCTGTACCACCTGGCCGAAGACTTTGAACGCAAACGCAACTTTGCCAAGGCCAAGGCGGTGTACGAGCACATCCTGCGGCACAACCGGCAGTACAAAGACACGCGCAGCCGCTACAAGCGGGCACGCGCCAAGGCCGACAGCGGCGGCCCCAACAGCCAGCCTGCGTCCGTTCCCCCACAGGGCACCCCTGCCAGCCCACGGCTCCCCGGCGACGCCACGCTAGGCATGCCCATGCTGGGGCGCTACCAGATCGACCGGGAAATTGGCAAAGGGGCCATGGGCGTCGTCTACCTGGGGCGGGACCCCAAGATCGGGCGTATCGTCGCCATCAAGACCCTGGCCCTGGGCCAGGAGTTCGAGGGCGATGCGCTGATCGATGCGCGGGCCAGGTTCTTCCGCGAAGCCGAGACGGCCGGGCGCCTGCAGCACCCCCACATCGTGACCATCTTCGATGCGGGCGAAGAGCATGATCTGGCCTACATCGCCATGGAATTCCTCAAAGGCAGGGACCTGGCCCATGCCTGCGCGAAGGAACATTTGCTTCCCGTGCCCACCGTGCTGTCCATTGCCGCGTGCGTGGCCGATGCACTGGACTATGCCCATGCGCACAACGTGGTGCACCGCGACATAAAGCCCGCCAACATCATGTTTGACAGCAGCACCCACGCGGTTAAGGTGACGGACTTTGGCATTGCACGCATTACCGACTCCAGCAAGACCCGCACGGGGCTGGTGCTGGGCACCCCCAGCTTCATGTCGCCAGAGCAGCTCGCCGGGAAAAAGGTGGATGGCCGGTCGGACCTGTACTCGCTGGGTATCTCGCTGTTCCAGTTGCTGACCGGCACCCTTCCGCTGCGGGGCGCCTCCATGACCGAGCTGATGCACAAGATTGCCAGCGTGGACGCGCCAGATATCCGCGAGTTGCGCCCCGAACTCTCCCCCGCCGTCGCCCGGGTGGTGGCGCTGGCCCTGCAAAAACGCCCGGAGGCCCGTTACCAGACAGGCCGCCAGTTTGCCGCCGATCTGCGGCAGGCTGCCGCTGGAGCAGCCGGCGCCGAGAGCCCGCCCGCGCCCGAAACAGTGGTCTATGATGCGGACCGCGATGCAACAGGGCATGAGATGACGGATTTTCAGGAAACCGTGATGGATCCCCCCGCCGTGCGGGGAGCGTCAGCCCCGCCCGTTTCAGGCGCCCAATGACGCTCGCCCACACACCCATGACCTACGAATTTTTCGCGCGGACCGACAAGGGCCGGGTGCGCACCAACAATGAAGATGCGGTGGCGGTCGATCGCGAAGCGCAAGTCGCCATACTCGCAGACGGCATGGGTGGCTACAACGCCGGGGAGGTCGCCAGCGGCATGGCCACCACCTTCATCCGCACCGAAATGGCCCGCTGGCTGGCCCAGGCGGGCACCACGCCCCAATCCACCGATGTGCGGCGTGCGCTCGAAATCTGCGTGGAGAATGCCAACCACGCCATCCTGGGCGCCTCGCTGTCGAACCCCCAATATGCTGGCATGGGGACCACCCTGGTCGTCGCCGTGTTCCACGGCAGACGCCTCATCCTCGGGCATATCGGTGACTCGCGCTGCTACCGGCTGCGGGATGGTGCGCTGCAACAGATCACGCGGGACCACTCGTGGCTGCAGGAGCAGATCGATGCCGGCCTGCTGACAGCCCAGCAGGCGGCGCTGTCTTCCAACCGCAATCTGGTGACCCGTGCCCTGGGCGTGGAGCCCAACGTCATGATGGAAGTCAACGAGTTCCAGGTGGCAGCCAATGACCTCTTCCTGCTGTGCTCGGATGGCCTCACGGACATGGTGGCTGACCCCGACCTGGCGGAGATGGTGCGCGCGCCACTCCCACTGGAAGAAAAAGCCACATTGCTCATCGACACCGCCAACGCGAACGGCGGGCGTGATAACGTGAGCGTGCTGCTGGTGCAGGCCGCTGCGGGAGGCAAGAAGCGCGGCCTTATGTCCCGATTGCTAGGGGCCGTCTGAATGGCCCAAACCACAACAATTCATCACATCAGGAGTGGATCATGCCGAGAATGATCGTTTCAATCGACGGGGTCGTCATCAAGGAAGTGCAACTGACCAAGGAGCGGACCACGCTCGGCCGACGCCCGTACAACGACATCGTGATCGACAACCTCGCCGTGAGCGGGGAACACGCCGTGATCCACATGGCAGAACACGAGGTCGAGATCGAAGACCTGGGCAGCACCAACGGCACCTATGTGAATGCCAAAGCCGTCAAGCGCCAGGATTTGCGCAATGGCGACACGATTGAAGTGGGCAAGTACAAGATTCGTTTTCTGCAGGAAGCCGAAGGTCAGAACTTCGAAAAGACCATGATCTTCAAGCCGGGCATGGTGCCCCCTGTGGGCGGGGCGACACGGCCTGCCCCGGCAGCGCCCGCTCCGGCGCCCATCGCCGCCGTGATCCGCGTCATGTCAGGTGCAGCAGCAGGGCGTGAAGTATCTCTGCAAAAGGTGGTCACAACCATTGGCAAACCCGGCGTGGCCGTTGCGTCTATCACCAAGCGCCACCATGGCTTTGTGCTGGCCCATGTAGAGGGCCCAGAAATGCCGCTGCTCAACGGCGCTTCCATCGGCACGTCACCTGTGCCGCTCAAGCATGGAGACCGGCTGGAACTGGCCGGCACCGAGATGCAGTTCGAACAAGGTTGACGGTCTGCGCATGGTGCGGCGCCCTGTCGGCGGTTGCACCAGCGCCGCCATCTCCCATTGACACCCCCATGCGGCCAGGCCATGCGACAGCAGCTCTCGCACCTGTTTCTGCGCCGCTGGCGGCGCATCGCCGTCACTCTGATACCACTGGTTTTTGCGCTGCTGCACATCTCGGATGTGCTTCACCTCCAGGTGTTGGAGCGGCTGGACAACATTATCTATGACACGCGCTTGCGGGTCACCATGCCCCGCACGCTGGACGAGCGCATCGTCATCATCGACATCGATGAAAAAAGCCTGGGCCAGGTTGGACACTGGCCATGGAGGCGCGACAAACTGGCAGCCTTGGCACGCGAACTGTTCGAGCGGCAGCAGGTATCCGTGCTGGGGTTCGATGTCGTGTTCGCCGAGGCGGACGAAAGCTCGGGCCTGTCCACATTGCGTGAGCTGGCCCAGGGGCCGTTGCGCAATCAACCCGTGTTTCAGGAGCAGCTGGAACGCCTCGCCCCCTCGCTGAACTACGACGCACTGTTTGCACAATCACTGCAAGGCCGCCCAGTGGTTCTGGGTTACTACCTATCCGGAGATGACCGCGACGGCATTACCAAGGGGGCCCTCCCCGCACCCGCGCTGCCGCTGGACCGCCTGCGTGGCCTGCCGCTGATCGCAACATCGTGGAAAGGTTACAGCAGCAACATCGAAAGTCTGGCTGCCGCCGCACCCACCGCCGGGTTCTTCAATTCGATCACCGATGAAGATGGCGTAGTGCGCTCCCTCCCACTGCTGGCCGAGTACCAGGGGCGGTATTACGAATCCCTGGCCCTGGCCATGTTCCGCGCCGTGATTGGTTCGCCAGACATCTACCCGGGCTTCGCCAACCCGGTCCCCAATGGTTCGCATGACGCCCTGCAGAGCATTGTGCTGCGCGCCGATGGGCGTTCTTTGGCCCTGCCGGTGGACGATCAACTGGCCACCCTCATCCCCTACCGGGGCCCGGGCGACGCCCGGGGCGGCTCCTTCCGGTACATCTCGGCTTCGGATGTTCTGGAAGGCAAGCTTGCACCCGGCCAACTCAAAGACCAGCTGGTGCTGGTGGGCTCCACCGCCCCGGGCCTGCTGGACCTGCGGGTGACCCCGGTCGGAAGAACCTATCCGGGCGTAGAAGCGCATGCCAATGTGCTCTCGGCCTTTCTGGACGGCAAGAACATCGTGCGGCCCGACTACGCCGTCGGATTCGATGCCTTGCAACTGCTGTGTGCCGGATTGCTGTTGGCCGTGGCATTGCCTCTGCTGTCAGCCTCCTCAGCGGTGCTGCTCAGCGGCGGCGTGGTGGCATCACTGGTGGGCCTCAACCTCTGGCTCTATCTCGCCCACGGGCTGGCTTTGCCACTCGCCACCGCCGTGGTGATGGCGCTGCTGGCGTTTGCACTCAACATGGCCTACGGCTATTTTGTGGAAAGTCGCTCCAAACGCGAATTGGCCACCCTGTTCAGCGCCTATGTGCCGCCCGAGCTGGTGGCCGAGATGGTCAAGCAGCCAGAGCACTACAGCATGCAGGCCACCAACCGCGAGCTGACAGTGATGTTCTGCGACATGCGCGGCTTCACCGCCATGTCGGAACGCATGGAGCCGCTGCAGTTGCAGGCGCTGCTCAACGAGGTGTTCAGCAAGCTCACCCACATCATCCGCAGCCATCGGGGCACGATCGACAAGTACATGGGCGATTGCGTCATGGCCTTCTGGGGCGCACCCGTTGCTACTCCGGACCACGCACACCTGGCCGTATCGGCCGCGATGGAGATGGCCCAGGCCATAGGGCAGATCAATGCCGACCACCGGCAGCGTGGCCTACCTGAAATCGGGGTAGGCATCGGGCTCAACACCGGTGTCATGTGCGTGGGCGACATGGGCTCGGACATCCGGCGCGCCTACACCGTCATTGGCGATGCCGTGAACCTGGGCTCACGGCTGGAAGGCCTGTCCAAACACTACGGCACCGCCATTGTGGTGAGTGAAAGCGCCAAATCACTCGCCCCCCAGTTCGCCTGGCAACAGATGGACCGCGTCCGTGTCAAAGGCAAGGCCCAGGCGGTTCCCATCTACCAGCCGTTGGCAAAACTGGGCCAGCTAGCACCTCGGCAAGCTGAAGAGCTTGAACTATGGGGCCAATTTCTGGCCGCCTACGCCGCACAGGAATGGGCACAATGTGATGCACTGCTGGCACGCTTGAAAGAATTCAAACCCCATTCCGTGCTGCACGCGCTGTACGCCGAGCGCGTGGCCAGTCTTCGGTTGTTGCCTTACAACCCAGACTGGGACAGCGCCACCAACTTCGATACCAAGTAGACGAGCAAGCAAAAGCGGGAAGGCTTCACATGCAGATTCGTGTGCTGGGCTGCTCCGGCGCCATCGCCAAGGACTGTCGCACGACATCGTTCTTGGTTGGAGACCGCATCCTGATCGATGCGGGCACCGGCGTGGGCGACCTGACCCTGGAGGAAATGGGCCGTATCGACCATGTGCTTCTCACCCACTCCCACCTCGACCACATTGCTGCACTGCCGCTGATGCTGGACGCCGTCTCGTCCCTGCGCCGCAGCCCCGTGCAGGTTCATGCACTGCCCGCCACCATTGAGGCGCTTCAGGCACATGTGTTCAACAACATCATCTGGCCAGACTTCAGCGCCATTCCATCGCAAGCATCGCCATTTCTGCAGTATCAAACCTTCTCGACTGGCGAGTTGCTAGCGATAGACGGAATCGAAATCGAAGTTCTTCCCGCACGCCACACCGTTCCCGCCGTCGGCTTCGCCGTGAAAGGACATGCGGGCTGTTGGGTCTTCAGTGGCGACACCGAACGCAACCAGTCGTTCTGGGACCGGGTCAATGCACTGCGAGTGAGCTACCTCGTCATAGAGACTGCCTTCAGCAACCGCGAACGCGAACTTGCCCGCCGCAGCCTGCACCTGTCACCCGCCACCCTGGCCCAGGAGTTGGCGAATATCGATCCTGCAAACCGCTATCCCATCTACATCACGCACACCAAGCCTTCAGAGACCGAACTCATCATGGAGGAAATCCGGCAGCTGGATGGCACCAGCGACGCTCTGGGCCCCCATGACATCCGGTGGCTGATTGCAGGTCAAACGCTGGAGGTGTGAGGCCAAATTCTGACAATACTGGCTGACAAAAATGTAAGCCAAGAGGGTTTGAAGGGGGGCTTTTTACGCGCAGGAGATCGCTCAAACACTGATCACCTGGGAGGTTTGCAAACAATGTTGAAGAACACGCTTCTTTGCCAATGTTTGTTCATCAGATGCTTGACTTTGCTGATTCGCCACCCCCTCAAGGGGCGCAAATTGCCTGTTGCGAGGCCAGGCACCGCAGTCCAAAGGCCACCCGACGCAGCCGCTCTAGCAGGCACGCGGCTTGCATAGCTACTGCGCATTTGCAACTTTTCCTAGGAGTTTTTCATGAAGCGCTCTATCCAAAAGGGTTTTACCCTGATCGAACTGATGATCGTTGTCGCGATCATTGGTATTTTGGCTGCCGTGGCACTGCCAGCGTACCAAGACTACACCGTGCGCGCACGTGTGACTGAAGGTCTGGTCGTGGCCTCTGGTGCAAAGACTGCTGTTGCTGAGAATGCAGCAAACGGTACTGCTTTCGCGTCCGGCTGGTCTGCCCCGAACCCCACCTCGAATGTTACCTCTGTCGGCATCGATGCCGCCAACGGTAATATCGGCATCTTGACCACCGCGCGAGCAGGTAACGGCTCCATCCTGCTGCGCCCATCCGCTAACGGTGCTGCACTGGTCCTCGGCACTCCTCCAGCTGGTGGTAATATCGCCTGGAGCTGCGTTGCAGGAGTTTACTCCGGTGGTACGGCCATGCAAGCCAAGTACCTGCCTGCTCAGTGCCGCTAAGAACTCACAGCCTATAAACAAAAGCGCCTTTCGAGGCGCTTTTTTTATGATAAAAATTGTCACTCATTACCCCCAAGTATTGCTAGCGCTAGCGATCATTTCGCCTACGCTATGTTGGATCAACTTCCCTCCCATTGCATCGGCATTTACGGACAGCATTGCTCTTGTGAGTTGGGGATTGGCGGCGGGAGCACTTTTGATCACTGCGCGGCCGTCTCAGCCGATGAATAGCACTGCATGGGCCACATTTCGCCGACCAGCGCTGGCAGTATTTACGATATTAATTGCAACAATAGCCTGGCAATTGAGAGAGGGGGACTATGGATTTGTCGGAGACATTATTAGCTTCCTATATGCCGCTGCAGGTGCTTTGGCGATTTTTGCGATTGGAGCCGCCCTCTCTATCGATGAAACAAATAGAACAAGAATAGCTCAATTTTTGGCATTCTCTTTTACTGCCGCGATGTGCATGAACGCGATTGCAGGCTGGGTTCAGTATCTCGATGTTGATATCTTTCATCCCTACATCAATCCCCTGCGCGACCCAGGACGCATCTTCGGGAATTTTCGCCAACCTAATCATTACGCACTTTATACTTGGTGGGGAATTGTAGCGACGGTTTGGCTTAGAACATCTGGCAAGATTTCCAACTTCGCCTACTTGATTTTGATATCTCTAGGAGCTTCAGCACTAGTTTTCTCTGGATCAAGAACTGTTCGCATCTTTCTCGTACTTGCCATAGGCTCTGCTTTTTTACTCTGGCGCTCGAATCGAAAATACGCCATAAGGTCCACCTTCACTGTAGCAGCGCTCTACGGATTGATTTTTTTTCTGGCGGCAATTGTTTCCAGCACCACGAAGTTCCAACTCTTTGGATACGAGAGAATAACTGAAGGCGATGCCACAGGAGAGCGATTTCAACTGTGGATAAATGTCATAAAAATTCTACCGAATATTCCATGGACAGGCTGTGGCATTCATCAGTTCAATTTTTGCTGGACGCACCTCACCCCCCCTGAATGGGTTCAAGGGACTGTTTCAAATGCTCACAATTTGATATTAAATAGCATTATAGAGCTGGGCTGGATAGCTACAATCTCTGCTTTCAGCTGGATTATATATATATTAATCAGAAGTTCCGCAGCGCCGATGAGAAGCCGAGAGTGGTTTCTGTTTTTGAACATTGCATTGACTGGAATGATCGCGGCCATGCTCGAATATCCAATGTCTTACATGTATTTATTGATACCTGTAGCTTTCTGCCTCGGCAGCTTACAGGGTATTGCAATTGGAAAAATTTCGGATCAGAATTTTACCCACCAGCCAACCACCGCACCAACACTTGTGGGGCGGCGCACCATGGCTGCATTTTTGGCAGCCTATTTTTCTATTGGCGGATTCATGTATGGATCACAATATGCGACCATTGCACGCCTATTCTCAGGAAACGCCGACAAAGCTAGAATCGACCAGATCGCTCAAGAGGCATGGCTGTTTACGCCCACACTCCAGTTCGCCATGACCCTCTGGGTCAGCGAAGACATGACCGAAGAGAACGCAAAAAGATTGCTCCCATTTTTTGCCTCCGCTGGACGATCTGCGTTGAGTCCGGGATTTCTTGCCAGGTACGCGCTCGCCAGTGCACTGGCAGGCGAACAGGACATGGCACGCCATCTGGCTTGGCGAGCCATATCAATGGAGCCCAAGCTACTCAATCAAGAACTGGCACCAGAAAATATCTCGAATCCAAATTTGCGAGATCTAAAACAATATTTGAGCGCCCCTTACCCGGCAAGCGTAAGTATTGAAAACTTCAAAATAACATCCAAGCAAAATATCAAAAATTAGCCGATTGAATCATGCCAGATTTTCAAGGAAAGATACGAGCATTTTTCATTCACTTCCTTCTAAGCGTTTTATTTGCGCTCGGAGCGGGAGCCATCATCGTTTTTTGCTGGTATCCATCAGTTTTTCTACACATCTCCAATGGAACTCAAATAATACTTCTCATTGCCGCAGTAGATGTGGTTTTAGGACCACTTATCAGCTTGGTTGTTTTTAACCAAAAAAAGAGTGCTCGCGCACTCGTTCTGGACTATTCCATTATCGGAGCATTGCAAATTACTGCACTAGGATATGGACTTTGGACTGCACACGAATCCCGACCTCAATTTCTGGTATTCGAATATAAGAACTTTTATGTCGTGCATGCTTCAGACATCGGTGAAAAGAGAAAATTTGTAGATCAGTTTAAAGAGCAGCCGAAGTCTCATGGTGTTCACATCGTGTCGCTACGACCACCACGCGATGGCACCGAACAATTAGAGATTATTAATAAATCCTTAGAAGGTCTTACTGAGGCACTCCAATTCGAACTCTGGCAGCCATATGATTCAGCGATTTCGGACGTCAAAGCGCAGTGCAAGGAACTGGCAGGGATAAAGAACTCTGTTGCCCGAAAGCAGTTGGATGCCGCGATCAAGGAATCACCAATTAGCCAGTCGACGGAAAAGCACTGCTTTCTTCCCGTTATCGCTCGTCAACAGGTATGGACCGCAAGTATCGACAAAGCAACAGGGCGACCGACAGGCTTCTTCCCTGTAGATACCTTATAAATGCTTGGCAGCGCTTATGGGCTAACCCAATTAGCCTTGCCCCCCTGTTTGGCTAGTAACCTGACACCTTGAATTTCCATGCCTTTATCCACCGCCTTGCACATGTCATAAACAGTCAGCAAGGCCACCTGCACCGCCGTCAGCGCCTCCATCTCCACCCCGGTCGGGCCCACGGTTTCCACTGTAGCGGTGCATTGAACGGCATTGTCGGCGGGCACTGATTCCAGCTCCACCGCCACCCGCGTCAACGCCAGCGGATGGCACAGCGGAATCAAATCGCTGGTTTTCTTCGCGGCCATGATGCCTGCAATGCGGGCAATGCCCAGCACGTCCCCTTTCTTGGCCGTGCCGCTCTCGATGATGGCCAGGGTTGCTGGTTGCATCTCGATGCGGCCAGTTGCGACAGCGATACGGTGAGTGGCAGGCTTGGCGCCTACATCCACCATGTGTGCTTGGCCTTGGGCGTCGAAGTGGGTGAGGGAAGACATGGCAGTGGGTCGGCAAATGGTAGTTGTTGCGAAACAATCGGCGGCTCAGGGCATCATACGGGCATGCGGAATCGCTTTTGGTCCCGGGGGCTCACCGCCCCTTTTCGGCCCCATCCCCTCGCTATTCTTGGCAAAAAAATGCCCTTTCGGCGCGCTAGTCATGCATTTATTGCTACATATATAGTAGCAATTAGCTTAGCCTTCCCGGTCCATGCCCAGTCGCCGCTACCCACCCTCGGCGAAAGCGGCGACCTCACCACCAGCGCCGAGCGCCGCCTGGGCGACCGCATCATCCGCGAACTGTACCGGGACCCCGACTACATCGATGATCCGGTCATCGCGGACTATGTGCAGGGCATCTGGCAGCCGCTGATGGAGACTGCCCGTGCGCGCGGAGAACTTTCTGCCGAACTGGACGAGCGCTTCGCCTGGGAGATTCTGCTGGGACGGGACCGTACGGTGAACGCGTTTGCCTTGCCCGGTGGCTACCTGGGCGTGCACCTGGGCCTGGTGGGGGTGGTGGCAACGCGTGACGAACTCGCATCGGTGCTGGCGCACGAACTCAGCCATGTGACCCAGCGCCACATCTCGCGCCTGATCACGCAGCAGAG
>OGCL01002417.1_pt1 | contig 13059 bp, 9 predicted proteins | sample 1570041 | NCBI WGS metagenome assembly OGCL01 (sample SAMN06266162, study PRJEB24511) | hot springs metagenome | isolation source: Hot spring water | place: South Africa: Limpopo | collected 2015-06-22 | reverse complement strand
TTCACCCACGCTTTCCTGTGGATGTACACGTCATTTCACCCACGCTTTCCTGTGGATGTACACGTCATTTCACCCACGCTTTCCTGTGGATGTACACGTCATTTCACCCACGCTTTCCTGTGGATGTACACGTCATTTCACCCACGCTTTCCTGTGGATGTACACGTCATTTCACCCACACCCCACATTTGCATGTCTCTGATTTTAAATGATTTATGGCGCATATTTAGGGCCGTAACACGCGCGCGCGATTCTTAACATATTTATTCTTTTAACGTCCGGCCGCGGCCTACGGCCGGGGCACCCCCTGCGGTGGTTCCCCCGCCGCTACGCGGCGGCTCCCCCTCCCCCCTATCGACGCCCCCGGAGGGGGCGAAACTGGGCCCCCGTCCTGTGCTGGCGATGTGCCCGCCGACATGACCCCGCGCCGGACGACGGCGCGGCCCTTCGGGCGGCCCTGACGGGCCGGGTCAGCATGTCGGCGGAGACGCCCCGCCCGGCTATCGCCGGGTACCCGCCGCCCTCTCGGGACGGCGGCGGGGCTGCGGCTGTGGTGTGCAGAGGCTGTAGGGGCAGCCAGGGGGGGTAGCTCAAGCCTGTACAAGCCCCCGGCAGGTCCAGGTCGATTGGGCACCAATGCGCAGGCCTGTACGCCCATGGTGCAGTGGCCCATCCGGCGCATCGAGGCCTCGGCGAGTCGGTGCGCTAGGATGGCTAGCGGTGGTGACCTATCACCATGGCCTGCCATTACCGTTACAGCGTAACGGTCTGATCGTGGTAGACTGCCAAAGCCTTCTCTATCACTTCACGCTTCGACGCCCCGGTAGCCGCGCAGATGCGCTCCAGGGCGGCAGCGGCAGATGGCGAAAGCATCACCTGCACCCTGGTGAGCAGCAGCCCATCAGGGTCTTTGAGTGCACGGTAGCGATACCTCCGCTGGCGCTCGGCGTTGGAAGATGTCATGACGGTGACGGATCCATATGTTATGCTGTAACGCTAGCATAGCACAGTTACAGCGTAACGCAAGCGCCGAGTCGAGGGCCCAGCGCAGGCCTGCGGCGCAGACAATGCGGTGCAACCGCGTCACGCTGTAACGGTCCATGTCCCCATCACTGCGCTGTCTCGCCAGGACGGGTGCACGGGTCCGGTGGGCCTCATACCAAACAACGACGACGGCAGCACGCCCCGGTGCAGCCCCGCCGCCGTCCCGAGAGGGCGGCGGGAACCCGGCGCAGCCGGGCGGGGCGGTATCGAGCCGGCATGCTGACCCGGCCCGTTATGGCCGCCCGAAGGGCCGCGCCGTCGTCCGGCGCGGGGTCATGCCGGCGAGGCAAAGGCCAAAAGAAAACCCGGGCCGCGCATGGCGGCGCCGGGTTGGGATGGAGCCCAACGAGGGCTCTTGGTGCCATATGGCACATAGGGCCGAAGCCCGTTATACCGTTACACCATAACGGGGTAAATCGCGAACAATGAAGTTCGCCAGGCTCTTTCGGGCCTTCTCCGCCAGATCTTTGCTGGCGAGCCATCCCCAGACCCACATAGGGGGTAGGCCTTCACGCTGTCCAGTACGGTGGGCCCCTGGATCTCGTCAGTGGATACTCCGTCCTACTTGGACGGTCCGCCTTTTGCCCGACGGCAAACGGGTGGATTTCTCATTTCTCCCCAGGTGCCACCCTGGGCTGGACGAGCGCGGCCAAGCGCTCGTCCAGGTCTGCAGGCCATCCCTGGCCTGCCGTCAGTCACGCGTACAACACTCGGGGCAGCCAGCCCCCACGCGCCGTTCGCACGGCACAGGCTTTCATACCCTGCTCGTCGCAGGATCACGTTGCGACCGCCTCAGGAGCCGCTCCGTGACTCTTACTCGCCTGTTCTCCCCCGCCCTTGCTCCTGGTGCCACCCAGGATAAGCAGTCGGCGGTTCCCGACTTAGTCGGTTGGCCTCCCTTTCGGGGTTGGCCGCTTCCACTACTCACTCGCTAGCGGTCGGCTCGGCTGTCATGCTTGGCATACGCCTACCCGCAGGAAATCCGCGGTTTCCCGGGACAAAGATTCCAAAAACCCTCCGGTACTACATGACAACGTCTTCGCCTACTGAAGCACCACCGCATCACGAGCTCCCGAACGCTCCCTCCCTCGGGGCTACGATTACACGCTTAAGCTATCCAGCGAGCCAAACCTTCGTCTGGTCCCAGGTCCCCCAGCTTTCGCCTCGGACCCCTGCCGCATCACTGCGGCCTCAGCAGCCTACGTGTCGGGCACAGGTCGCGCGCCTTTCGGCTCGCCCCCTGGGGCGGACTCTCACCGCCTTTCGTGGCCGACAGGTGCGTATCCATTGCTGGTACGCCCGTTTCGTCGTCGCCCAATCCTTGGCTCACACCAGATTGAGTCGAAGGAGGGATTGCACCTCCAGCGCTCTGCCTAGCCGGGCGAGCTCTGCTACGAGCACCCGGCTTGACCGTGCTACACCAGGTTGGCAGCCCGGTGCGTGGGCATCCGCCCATGGCGCGTGAGTGTGGGGCCTGGCCGGGCCCCGAGCATTGCAGGGGGCTTGGCAGGCCCGCGTGACGTCAGCATGCTAGCACGCCCGTGCGCGCACTACAAGCAATCTTTTTATGTTGCGCAACCGATTTTGCTAAATTACTTATTATTCTGTATCATGAAACTTTCCACCATTCTACTTACTCATGCCGAAGAACATGAGCCGATGGCTGGACTGGTTTGTGCTGACCAAGAAGGCGGCGCTTATGCAGCGCCTAGCCGATCTCGTACGATCTGGACATAGGTGGTACATAGCGGGACAAATCAAGCCTGATAAGGCCGGCTACTTTGCGGGCAAGATGGACACACTCTACGCAGTGGGTCTGACGCGTCTTGAGCAGTCCAGGCGTAGGAAATCCGGGCAAGCCACATTCCGCCTACTCATGCTGTATCAGGATGGCCATGATTGCCTGGACTGGTGGTTGCTCAGGACGGACGGGGCCGTTCCGCCTGAAGCGCATAGAGAGAAGTGGCGTGATGCGCTGGTGGACAGAATCAGCTACACCGGGTATGAACTTGTTCGCCAGACACGTGCCGGTGCGAAGCTTCCGGCCTGGACATGGCGCTATACGAAGACGAGAGAGCATGAGCTGCGGGACGCGCTCCTCCGTGCCGTGCGCACGAAGCGGGACGACGAGCTGCGCCAGCTCATCCAGACCATCTGGCGGACCCCAGGATTTGCTGCTGCGCGAGGCCAGGTGAAAAAGATGAAGGCGCTGATTGTCTCGGACTGGAAGCGCTCCAGGGGCGGCGACCCGCTGCCGGAGATCCCGGAGCGGTTGGGGTATGTCAGGCGTATTCCAGACCTTGGGCGTAAGCTTTCCGAACTGCGTGAGCAGAAGCGCGCCGTGCGAAGGACCTGATGGGCTTGAACAGGCGTTATCTGTAGCGGTCGGCTACAGATAGGTCACGCGAGGAACGGATCCGAGTCGATTGACCCGACAGTTGGAAGAGGAGATGGTGGCAAGGCAGATACGATCCTGATCGCAGATCTCCTTATCATCGCCTTGGCGCTTGATAAGGAGGCTCGCCCTTCCAGCAAATCCAGGACGGCCTTGGCCTCATGGGAGTTATTGGCCCTGCGCCTGATCCTCTCAAGGGTCAGGTCGTGGATCTCCGCGCGAGAGAGACCAAACCTCTCGCAGAGTAAGTCAAACTCGTCGTGGCTGAATTCCCATGGGCGCATGAGCAGGGTGTTTCGCAGCACTTCCTGCCTTTCGAGGTCTCCTGGAATCACTGTTAGTTGGGTCATGTGAGGTCCCGGATGATTACGAGGCTGTTGAGTGAACAAATCGGGCCTTTTAGGCTACACGCTTAAGGAGAACGCCATGTTTGACGATCCCGTTCTTGCTGTGGTCAATAGCTGGATGATTATCCAGACGATTGCCGCGGTCTGGTTGGGTTGGATTTGCATCCGCTCCATCCGGGAAGAGGCTCGCCAGACTTGAGCATAACCGGCACCGTCTGGCCCGTGGCGGGCTTGTACAGGTAGGCGTATGTGTGCCGAGGTGATCAATGAGAGGGGCACGTCTACGTTCCCGTGCCCGGTGAAGCGGGTTTGGCCGGATGCATGGCCGAGCCGCCAGCGCGTCTTGTCCTGTTTCACCAGGGATGAGGTCGGAGCGCGTCGCTTCGTCGGTTGATTCTCTACAATATACCCCGGTTGGGCCATTGCTCGCCGGGGTTTTTCATATAGAATGGTCGATTCAGTTCCCGATGTCGCTTGTATTCAAAGCGAATGCATCGCTTGTTGGTGTAGTTGACGCACGATAAAGTACAGGAGGCTCAAAATTAAACCGATGTTGGTCGGCCTGATGGCCGCCGCCCTTTTGGCAGGATGTGCTCATCTGCTGTCCTACCAGAAAAACGATGCCGGCCAGGAGGTGGTCTGGATTCATTCAATCCACTGGGAGCGATCGCCGAGCAGCGCGTCTGGCGCGGGCGCCGGCTTCAGCCACGCCGCTGGCATGTTCGGGGTCGGATTGGCCGCACATATTGCAGCGAATCTCGTGGGCAGGGGCGTGTCCACGGTAGTGGACAAAGCTGAGGCGCCTGGCAAGGTCCTCATCAACTTCTACCCCGACGTGCCCAAGCCCCTCATGGTTGGCGGCATGATCGGCTGGCGTGATGCCTGGCCGGGTGCGGAACAACTGCTGCCAAAGACCTGGGCCATCCTGTCGCGCGACGAAAAAGGCATGATCCTGCTCCCCTGCCCGGAAGAGTGCGCGCCGTCGAAGAAAAAGGCGGCGACTTCGGCGGGGGGATGAGGGTATCCTTAGGCGACGAAGTCCCTTGTTTTACTGACCGCCATGGCGACCAGCGTAACGCGCCGAACACCATAACGGGGTCAATCAGCCATCCACCCTGCCTTGATCTCGGCCAACACCGCGTTGACCCGGTCGACAACGGACTGATCAACTGGGCTGCCGTCGCCGATCTCCACCGTCACCTGAATACGCAGCGGATAACCCGCAGTGGCCTCGCGCAGCGCATCGATGTGGTCGGCAAGGTCCTGGACCTCGTGCGTCTGGAGCTCTGCAGTGGCGGTTTTCGACCCGTAGTGCTTTGGCGGAGCAGGCTTCTTGTCCGCACTCCTGCATGCCACGATCTTGACCGCCGCCGCACCGCCCAGATCGCAGGGCCAGGGGCCCGAGTCAAGGGACCGTTCGATCAGGCCCAGCCGGAAGGCCTCATCGAGGGCGCTGGCAACCCGCGTCCAGGGCAGCACCTTCCCCGCCTTGGACGAAAGGGCTGCATGGATGAGATGAGCATTGGTCGCGTCGCCCTGCCAGGCCGTAGGCAGTTGCGCCGGCAAAACATCAACGCTCGTGAGCGGAAGTGGCGGCGCGAACAGCTGCGCCGTGTCGTTCACGAATCCTGCCGGCGCATCTTCGGCCAACACGCTCACCGTCCCGTTCACCAACCAGACGTGGCCGCTCTTGACGGCGGCCGCCACTGCGTCGGTGATCGCCTGCGGTGTGGCCTCGGGAATCAGCAGGTTCTCGGAGTAGCCGCCCTTGTCGACCTCGACGAAGTGCTTACCGGAGAAGTAGGCCGAAAGATCCGCCAGCGTGAGAGGCTCCTTGTTCCAAAGGCCAGGCAGCCGCCCAGGGGCCAGCAGTTGCGGATCCAGCTCGGTGAGTTGCACCGCATCTGACAGAACCACCTCCAAGCTGGGGTCGTCGACGGCGTTCTCGTCGGGGCGGCACTTCCAGAAAGTGCGCGTCGACTTGTCGGCTCGCGTCACCCGAAGCACGAACTCGCCCGCCTCGCAGCCTTGCAACAGCGTCTCCAGGATCGCCGCCCGGTTCAGCATCTTCGGCAACCTGGCCGTCGCCGCGAAGGCTCCGACAAGGTCCTTGGCGAAGCGCGCCTTGTCGCCGGCGCTCCACAGGTCGAATGGACCGCCAGGCAGCAGCGCCTCGGCGTTGACAGCCGTGGTCTCGATTCGCAACCGCCTGTCTGCCACCATCTTGGGAAACAAGGGTTCGTCATCGACATTGATGCGGTAGGCAGCCACTTCGTTACCGTCGTTGACCGTCACTGCGATGCAGTAGGCCATGACGATCTGCGACCCCATCTCCCCACGGGCCGCGCGAATATTGCCTTCAAGGCGCGTCGTCGCTGCGGTGTCGATGTCGCTACGCTCCTTGAGCATCTCGCGCACCTTTTCCCAGCCCAGCAGGTCACGCACCTTTTCGCGGGCCGCCTCTATGCCATCTTTGGACGGCACCGCCAAAACGACGGCATTGCGGTTGCGCGCACGCGGCTTGTCCGGCCCCGTCGTCTCGTCAATGAAGCGCCTGGCCTCGGCGCTCGGCTTGCCATTGCACGCGGCCTTGGGGCCGAGCACGGCATAGTGGAAGTCTTCGTCGTCTTCGATGTCGGCTGGACGTGCTGGCAGCACGTGGACCTTGGCGCCCAGCGTGCGAGCACCTTCAGTGAGCTGTTTTGCCTTGGCGGTTTCGGCCTCCAGGACTTCTTCCACGACCGTCGAACTTACGTTCTGACGCGCGTCGTGATGCATCTGCTTCAGGTTGGGCTTGGAGCCCAGGCGCCACACCTTGGGCAAGCCGCCTTCACGGTCGCTGGTGAAGGTGTCATCGAGATACCAAGAGGCGTCTGACCAACGCGAGAGCCCCTTGTCCAACTCGATCCGATCCGGCGAACCCAAACCGATCAGGACCTTGAGCTCGCGCGTGGTCGCGCGCTGTCCGATGGGCTGCGAGTGCAGGAACGTCGCCATGACGGCCTGTTCGATCTCACGCTGCCGAACGCCGTGCAACCCGTCCTGTGCCCTGCGTGCATGCGCGAGCTCGGCCTCCAGAATGGCCGTCCAGTTCTGCCGGCGGCCTTCATACTGCTCCAGTTGCGCCACGTTGGCCAGCTCGCGCGCGGCGACACTCAAGCCGTCCGCGCCCGGATCGACCAGGAAGATCTGCGGGCCGATCAGCGGCTGCTGGTCCCACTTGACCGCGTCGCGCAAGGCGGAGGCGAGCGTCTTGAGAATGCCGCGCGTCTGTTGAAAGCCTTCCAGCTGGGTCCACTTCTGGTAGAGGGTTTCGATCAGTGCCGGGTGAAAGGGGTAGGCGTCGGCGTAGCGCTTTTCCTCTGCGGCACGGTTCTTGGTTGTGTAGTCATCGATGGCCTGAATGCCGTTCAGCGCCGCGACCACCTGCGCGCCCCACAGAGAACGATCGGTGTAGCTTTCGAGCTTCAAGAGCCGACGCCGTAAAATCTCCGGCACGTCCTGGCTTTCGACCGGCTGGATGCCTTCATCGGCCACGCGCTTGAACTCGTCGTAGAGTTCCTTGCTGATCTGCTTGCCGAATTCGTCCATCTTGCCGGGGTCCGATGCCAGCAATGAGGCCACCAGACAGCACCGCGGCACCTTGGCCACCGCCTGCGTGAGCGAGTGCATGAACTCGCGCATACGACCGATCCACTTTGGATCGGTGTCGGCCATCACGCGCACGAACCAGAGCACCTCGTCAAACAGAATCAGCACGCCGGCGCCGTCCTTGCGGGCGAGCTTGAGCAGATCCTCCATCACCCCGGTGGCCGGTGGGGTGGTGCGTTCACTGCCATCATCCTTCAAAAGCTTCATGCCCTCGTTGCCCGCCAGCTGCCAGGCAATCGCGCTCCACGGCATCTTGACCGTCGCCACGCTGCCATCGGGCGCAGTCACTTCCATGCCCTTCTCGGCATCCAGCCGGTCGAACACCACGGAGGCCACAAGCGCCTTCGGCAGCCCGCCTTCAAGGGCGCAATGCGCCTTGAACTGTTGCACCGCCGGGATGTCAGGCAGGCTCGCAGGATCGCGCACCAAGTGCACCAGCGTGATCAAGGAGTGCGTCTTGCCGCCGCCGAAGGTCATGTGCAGCTGGCGCACGGCCTTCTCGGACTTCCCTGCCAGGCGGTGGGTGACGTCACGCGCCAGATCGCGCAGCCTCACCGTGGGATACGTGAGCGCGAAGAACTCCTTCGCGTCGTGGTAGACGCCCGGGTTGCGCCCCATCACCACGTCGTACAAGTCCGCCGCAAACTGTTTTTGCGACAGTTCCTGATTGGCGATCTCGTCGCGCAGTAGCACGACCTGGTGCCAGGGCTTGGTGGTGGTCTTGGCCATTCAGTCCTCCGCAAGTCGACCCGGTTGGGCGGCATAGATCGTGAGCTGAAGCTCGCTCTCGTCGATGAGCCGATAGGTCGGCAATTTGCCGGAAAGCATCTGGCTGCGCGCAAAAATGATCTGCACGCCTTCCCCGCGCTTGTCCATGATGTGGCTGCGGTAGCTCGCAAGCTCGACATCTCCAATGGGGCAGCGCGCCAGCAGGCTGGTCAGCGCCTCGTTGCGCGCCGCCTGCCGGTAAGGCAGGCTCTCCGGCGTCATCGTGTTGGGCAGCATTCCTGGAGAGAACAGCTCCAGCCGGTCATCGAACAAGCGCAGCCGCACCTTCGCGCCGGCCATCGAGTAGTCTCGATGGGCCACGGCGTTGGTCACAGCCTCGAACACGGCTGTCATGTCGAACTGCGGCAGATCCACCCGACCACCCTCGGCCCGCTTGTAGGCTGCCACGTGCATGTTTTTGCGCACAAAGGCACAGGCGGCGCGTATCTGCTCATCGAGCGGGCCCGTGATGTCTTGCGCGTCCCGCTGGTACACCCCCTCGCCGGTTGGCACCACGTCCGTGCCCACATAGGCCACCGCCTGCACGATGGCGCAGGGCAGGAAGCGCTGGGGCTCAGGGCCTGCCATCAGCAAGCCCGCCACCGTCGGGCGCCAGACGCCTTGCTCGTCCTGCGCCGCCATCGCCAGCTTGGACAGCAGCACCTCCGGGGCGTCTGTGCTTTGCGCGGGGGCGAAACGCCGCCACAATGGCTCATCCAGATCGGCGAGCGTCGCACGCGGCACGGGCGTTTCGTCGAAACGGATCAAGCGGCTCTGGCTGCGCTGCTGAAACAGACGCGCCAGCTGATCAGGCGGAATCGGGCGCCTCGACGACCCCACCCGGCGCAGATATCCGCCCGGGCTTTGGTGCACGTACAAGCTGCGTGCCACCTCGATCCGTATCACCGGCTGCTCCGCACCGTTCAGATCGGGTAGTGTGATGCGCTCGATGATGGGCGCCAGCGGCGGCTTGATGGAGTCCTCACAGGCCTGCCGCACCAGGGCTTCCACGGCATCCAGCCGCTCCACGTCAATGCCCAGCACCTCCCGTGATTCGTCGTGGACGCCAAGCAACGCCACACCGCCTGCGCTATTGGCAAAGGCAGCCAGCTCGTCGGCCAGGTCCTCCTGCGTCGGCCCGCGGACCTTGCCGCCGGCAAACTTGACCTCTTTGAGTTCGAGGAAGCTGTCCTCGCCCAGCCGAATCTTTTCCAGCAGCTCCGCGCGGGTCGCCAGCATGTCAAACCTCCTTGCCCAGACGCTTCCAACGGCGTGCGAAGGCCTCCCGGCCGCCCTCCATCACCCGGCAGACCTCCTCACGCACTTCCTTATCCTGCAGGGCGCCACTTTGCCTGACGAGACACTGGTCGTAGTCGAAGTCCATCACATGCACCAGTTCGGCGTCGCCATTGACCACCACGTTGGGGTTGTGGGTGACCACGATGAGCTGGCGGCGCAGCTTGTTCTCCCGAATCTGGCGCACGATCAGGTCGTAGATGAGGTGGTTGTCCAGATCGTCTTCGGGTTGATCGAGCACGAGGGGTTCCTCGCCAAAGGCGAGCAAAAAGGCCAGCAGCGACGCCGAGCGCTGACCTTGCGAGCCCTCGCTGATGGCGTGCCACTGATTGCCGCGCTGGTACTCGATGTGCAGGTCGTCCTCCGGGTACCAGACGAGCACGTGGTCGGCGAACTCCGGCTTTTCCGCTTTGCGTGCCAGATAGTTGCGCAAGTGCCCGCCCAAGGACGCAGGTCGTTGCAGCAAGGCATTGCGGGTGCGCTGCAAAGCCGTCAGCTTCTGATCCTCCGCCGCCTTGGCGAGATCGAACGCCAGCCCGGACTTGGCCTGCCCATCCTCGACGGCGAGGATGTCCTCGGCGAACCGCCCGCCCAAAACATCGAGCAACTCGCGCAGGCTGCGCTCGATCACGATCGGCTCGAAGCCGAACGGCACGACGTTCATACGCACGTGGGGATTCTGGGCGAGCCTGTCCTGCAAGAACGCCTGCCGCTGCTGCGTGATGGCCTGGCGGCGCTCTCGCACCAGCGTCTGTTGGGCGTCGATCTGTTGCACGAGCGGCGTTCTATCCGACTGCAACTGCCGCAGCTCCTTCAGCTGGACCTCCAGCAGTTGGCGCTCATGGGTCAGCCGCGCGAACGCCTGCGGGTCGGCCACGCCCTGGGCGGCAAGCTGGGTCTGCAGGCGCTGGTGCTGCTCGCGGGCAGCCTCCGCGCGGCTGCGCCATGCGGTCAAGCGGGCATCGTCTTTGAGCCGGGTGATGCCTTCACCGAGTGCCGTCGCCCCCTGCTCCAGCCGTTGTCTGACCTCCCTCATCAAGCCATCGGCTTCAGCCTTCCAGGCCAGCAGATCGCCATCGACCGCGGTGAAATGCTGCGGCAGCCAGTCATCGAGCAGCAGCCGCTCGGCAGCCTGGCGCAGTGTCTTTACCCCCTCGCGCAGTTGCGCCAGGGTCTCATCCACTGCGCGTTGCTGGTGCTGGGCGCGGGCGTAGGCTTGCAGCACGGCCGCGTGATCGGCTTGCGACAGCGCCTTGAGCTTGCTTTCCGCCTCGTTCAGGCGGCGTTCCACTTCCGGCAGCGCAGCCAGCTTGCCGTCGATCTCCCGCAAGCGCGCGCGCTGGGCGAAGAACGCCCGCCGCGCTTCCTCATAAGCTTGCTTGAGCGGCTCCACCTGCGCGGCTTCATCGATGATGGTCAACAACGCTTGCCGTCCGCCGCCCGCCATCTCCGCGATCTGTCCTTGGGAAAGAATGCGCAAGGGGAAACGGGCTGCATTCACGTCCTGGCTGCTGGAAGGCAGCCACCGGCCGTCGCGCCACTCCTCGACGTCAACAGCTTTTCCTTCATCACGCCAGCTCAAGCGCAGACGCGTCGTCTCGTGCTGCCATTCGACCCGGATCGCCGTGTCCGGCTTCAATGCGCCTTTGTCGTCACGGCCTTCGGCGATCAAGCGGAAGGCTTCGAAACGTTCGCGCGGCTCGCTGTCCTTGGGCAGCGCCTGAATCTCGGCTTCGCGCCGGGTCGCCAGCCGCAGCGCATGCACCACCGTGGATTTGCCCGTGCCGCGGCCGCCGACGATGGCGTTGAAGTAAGGCGACAGCTCGACGACGGCTGGCGTTCCGTTGCCCATCACCCGCGCCTTTTCGATCTCGATGGCGCGAATCACATGCGCCGGCGTCCTGAAGGGATCGAAGGGCTTCGCATCGTCGCTGCGCCGCAGCGACACACCGTTGCCGTCCAGCAGCGCCAGCCGCAAGCCTTCCAGCGTGGGACTGGCCATCTTGACCCAGGTATAGGCGCTGCCTGGCGCGCGCGCGCCCTGAAAGCTGTGACAGTCGCTGCCCAGCACGCGCGCCAGGGGCTGGGCGCGCTTCTCAACGGCCTGCGGGTACGGGTTGTTCGGGTCGCACCACTCAAGGGCCAGCAGCCCTTCGATTCCCAGCGCAAGCTCCACGGTGCGGGTGGAGATTTCGCACTGTCGCGTGCCCGGCCGGACGCGCAGCAGCCCCTTGTGGCCGTCGGCGTGCGCCGGGATGGGAATCGCCCCCACCTCCAGAATCTTGGCGATGACCTCGTTGACTGCCTTTTGCGTCTCGCTGTCGCTGTCACCTTTCGTGCCGCGGTATTCCACCGCGCCCAGCAGGCTGTCGATGTCGCTGGTCGTGGCCGTGGGGTCGAAGATCGCCAGCACGTGCACGCCGCCGTTGGCCGAGATCTCCACGCCTGGGAAGATGGTCAGCTCCCGGAAGCCCTCTGGCGCCTGACCCTGATCCGCCTGCGTCTTCAGTTGCGCGTAGGCCGCCTTGAGAGGGTCGATCCAGGCGCCGCTGTTGTGGTCGGTCACGGCTACGCAGTCGATCTCGGCGGCCATGAATTTGCGCAGCCATCGCACGGGCGTGACTTCGTCGGGCGCGCCCATGGCCTCCTGCCAGGCATTGGTATCCTTCGATGCCGGCGTGTGGGTGTGGAAGTCGAACTTCCACCAGCGCGAGCCCGGGTAAGTCCAGTCATTCATGCGGCGTCCCCCATAAACAAAGCCGCTTGCACGCTACTGCCGAACGAGCGCAGATGGTTCTGCAAGCGCTCCAGGATCGCGCACTCGTCCGTGCAGCCTTCCGCGCGGCTCTTCTCGATCAAGGCTTGAATGAGCTGCGCGAAGAGCTGGCTGCGGCGGAGTGCGCGGCTGTCCAGATAGTCGTTGACCTTGACGACATCGCCAGCCACCCACAGCTGCATCAGCTTGTGCACCTGGTCGATCAGCGGAATCGCGCGTCCGCTCGCGGTCTCCACACCCAGCGAGCGGTGCTTGCGGGCGCGCCAGTCCTTGAGCTTGTATTTGCCGCCACCGGCGGCGGAAGTAGTCTCTGCCGCGTCATCCTCCCCGTCATCGTCCGCGGGCTCATCCTCGTCGACCGCTTGTGCGCCGCCGCTCTTAGCCAACAGCTCGTACTGGTCGACCAACTCGCGCTCCGCGAGGCCGCAGGACACGGCGTAGAGGATGCACGGGCCGGCAGGGGCCTCCTTGAGGCCGAAGTCATTGCGATGCAGCAGGTAATAGGTAGTCACGTCGTCGAGCGGATGGTCGCCGGGCGTGGGTTCCGATTGCCCGTGCGAGAGCACACGGCCGACGACGAAATCCACCACCATACGGCGCACGTGACCGAGAAACTCGCTCACTGTCATGGTCTGACCGGGTTCTGAGGCCTTTTTGACCGCCGGGTAGCGGCTGTAGGCCTCCAGCGCCGGTCCGGTGGCGGCCCAGATGAAGTCCGGGCCGCGGATGCCGGCGTCCCAGAAGTCGCGCAGCCGGGTCGTGATGCTCGACTCCATCTCCTT
>OGCL01002416.1_pt1 | contig 13075 bp, 13 predicted proteins | sample 1570041 | NCBI WGS metagenome assembly OGCL01 (sample SAMN06266162, study PRJEB24511) | hot springs metagenome | isolation source: Hot spring water | place: South Africa: Limpopo | collected 2015-06-22 | reverse complement strand
GGACGCGATAGGGCGCCGCATCCAGCCATGGGCCAGCGTATGACCCGATCCCGCGCGTCAAGGGTTCGCTCCGCCGGACTGCGCCCGCCCTTGACCCGCAGCCTCGGGCAGCCCATTACCCACTCGATTTTCAAATGAGGCGAAATAAAAAAGCCACGTAAATAGGGGCTTTGTAGGTTTCGCTGCTACGGTATGCGACGGTAGGATGCACCTATTCACGAAGTAGCCAGTAAAGCCCGCATGGTTGAGCGGTTCCGGCTACTTCTCTTTTGCTTTGGGTGCACGCTTGATGGCACACTTTTTCAGGGTAGGGCATGGGTCGGGTCTCCTTCGCGGCCATGTTAGCGCATACCGTCGCTTGACGTTGCATACCGTCGCCGCCAGAATACTGTCATGGCAACCATCGTTTTCGACTCTCACGCGCTCATCAAGCGGCTTCGCTCTACCGGGTTCACCGAAGAGCAGGCCGAAGCCGTCGCGGATGCCAGCCGGGACGCTCTGGCGCAACTCGTCACCAAGGAAGACTTGGACGAGCGGTTGAAGTCATTGGAGCAGCGATTGACCATCAAGCTCGGCGCAATCGCCGCCGCTGGCGTCGGCGTCATCCTCGCCGCGATGCGCCTGCCCCACTGACGCAAAACCCGGCAGCGCGCCGGGTCTCTGGCTGCCGTCCTGTCGGCGTCGACTATTCCAATGGACTTATTCATGAAGTAGCCAGTAAAGCCCGCATGGTTGAGCGGTTCCGGCTACTTCTCTTTTGCTTTGGGTGCACGCTTGGGTGCACATCTAGGGGACGCACTGGCATGGGGCGTAATGCTATCACTCCTCCTACATGTAAAACGCGCGTGCACGAGGCGTCCCGCGCGAGTTCAGGGCATTTCCCTGATTTCCCGCAGTCGTTGATTCAGCGCCTTGAGTGTCTCGCGCGCCGCCGATCTCTGCCCGCCTTGCAGCTTCGCCAGGACATCCGCCACCGTGCTCCCTGCTGCGATCCACGATGCGGCCAGGGCGTAGAGTCTCGCCTTTTCCTCGGAGTAGCGCCTCCTGTAACCGATTGCGCCGGCCAGTTGCGCGTGTTCGTGCGCCCGGCTGTTGATGGCATAACGTAGCTCACGCTGCCAGCGCCGGCCGCTCACAACAGCCCCGCCAGCCGGTCAAGTAGTTCGGGCAGCTTGCCGGCGTCAATCGTCAATCCCTTCCGGCTTGGGACAAACTCCGCGCCGCCGCTCGGCAGATACCAGATGCGAATGTCGATCACGTTCCGGCCCTTCCAGTAGTTCCGAGATACTCGCACTTCCGCCGTGTCGGTCTTGCGGATTGCAGCAACATTGCCGTGACTCATGACGCAAGCCCCGGCCAGCGTTCCGCCCCGGCCCGTTGATCCTTGTCGCCGGCCGTCGGCGAATAGCCCGCGCACCGCATGGGCAGGTTCACCGGGCGGTATCCTCGATTCGCCGACACCAGCCCGCCGGGTTTCGCAATCGAGCAGACATCGCCACGCAGGTTGAGACACTGCCGACAGCGCCGCCGGTCATCTTCCTGCCAGGCCAGCGCCTCGGCGTCCGGGCGCGGCAGTCCGCCGTCGAACTCCGCGACGGCAGCCCGTTCCTCGAAACTCTCGCGGTCGAACGGCTCCGCCGCCGTCCCGCCAGCGTCGACTTTCAGCAGGGAGAGCAGCGCATCTTTCTGTTCGCGGATGGCAGGCCGGAACCTTTCCAGCGCCGACGTCGGCCCGGCCACGCTCAGGCGATCGCCGTCCGCCGAAACAGTCAGACCAGCATCGCGCAGCGCATCGAGCAGGTCGGGCGCGCCCATCAGAACACCTCCTCGACAATCTCGTCAACACTCCCGGAATCCCCCCTCGTATCCGCAACACCGCCACAAGCCTTATCTGATGCGGGTTTCGGCGTTGCTGATGAATTTCTGTTGCCGCAACGCGCTTCCGCATCCGCAACACGCAAACCCGCTCCCTGACTGGTTTGTGGCGGTGTTGCGCTTGCAGGGGGGGGAGGGGTCAGATAGCGCAAAAACGCTTCCTCGAATGCCGTCCGCAGGTAGCCTTTCGGGGTGTTCAATCCGATGCGGATTGTCTGCGAGGCGATGCCGTAGTCCGACAGCCGTTTCGCTACCTGACGCGGAGAAATGGGTCTGCCACGGTTGTAAGTCGCCCACGGCGCTTCGGTGTCGGCGCACAATGCCTCGATCAGGTCGGACGTGCTGATTCTGTCCAACCCCTTCGACTCGAATACCGCCTTCACGTCGGCGAGCAGTTCCGTCCCGGTCGTCATGGTCGGGCTGTCGCTGCCCGAGAGTTTCAGGGCGGCTCGTCGCGCCAGTTCCGGCCATTCGCCGCCGGCAACATCGGCAATGGCGAGCAGCGGTTCCCAATTGTCTTGTGCCCGGTCGTTGAGACTGGCAGGAAGATCGGGGCGCGTGCGCCGGATCGCCTCGCGGTAGTCGTCGGCGAAGCGTGCGAGCTTTGAGGCGATCTCGTCAAACAGGCCGGGTTCCGCGTGTCTCAATCGTTCCGCCTGTTCGTGCGGGAGCTTGCGCCGCAGTTCCAGCGTAATCGCCCGATCCATGAGCGTGTCGGCAAGGTGTCCAATCCCGGCCAGCGCCTTGCAACCCCAGACATTGAACCGCTGCGGCTTCAGTTCCTCGCCGACGACGCGCACGACATAGGCGGATTCCCTGGTATGCCCTGCATTGAGGATGCCGCGCAGTTCCTCGTTGTCGCGCATGAAGGCGTCCGCCTCATCCACCAGTAGCGTCGGCTTCCACGCATCCACCGCCCGGAACAGTGCGGCCGGGCTGATGTTGCTCGCGATCAACGGTCGTTGCACCATGCGGCTCAACACGGATAGCAGTTGGGATTTCCCGCAGCGTTTCTCCGGAGCGGTTATCACGGCGAGCGGGGCAACCTGCACATCGTCAATGAACCACGTCAGCGCCGTCCACAATGCCGTCGCGTCGGCGGTCTCACGGTCGCAGACGATGAAACGGCGCACCGTGCAGGCGATTTCGGCGAGCAGCAACGCAGGTTCGACGGGATGCGCCCACGGCTCCACCTCGTCAAACTCCATGCCGCCATTGCTTTCGGCCTTGCGTGCCGCCGTCACCATCTTGTCCAGCGTCGCAGGCCGGACGCCCATCGCTTCGGCCTCTTCCTTGCGGACGCGGTCGTATTCGAGCGGGGAGAGGCTCGCCAGATGCGCGATGATTTCGTCGTCGTTCCGCGCCGGGGCAGGCTCGCCCGCTGGCGGGTTTTCCGGGGCGGGGTGAGGGGTTGCATCGTCTGCCGCTTCCGGCTCGACAGGCGAGGCGAGAGCGGCCCGCAACAGGTCGCCGACGATCCCCGCGCCGTGCTCATTCCACACGTCCCACCAGTCGCAGGCCCGCCCGTCCAACTCAGGGACGGCGACAAATCCGCCGACAGCTTCCGCCGCAGCGCGTGCCGCCTCGACTCCGGGGTTCCGTCCATCATCGCGCACGTCGTTGTCGGCGAGGAAGAGAATCGCGGCCTCCGGTGCCAGTTCGCGCATGGCCTGCGCTGTGGAGAGCAGGTTACCGGCATCCATCGCCGCCGCCGCTGCCCATCCGGTCGAATCGACGCCAGCCGCCACAGTTGCAACGCCCTCGCCGATCAACACGATCTCCGCACCGCGCAACTTGCCGAATGGATAAAAGCAGCCGCGCTTGCGTCCCCCCTTGAGGTAGTCCTTCTCGCCGTCGACGTTGATGGCCTGCAACGTCGCCAGACTCCCAGAGGCATCAAACAGCGGAACCAGCAGGGCATCCGCCCATCCACGCTGCAACCATTCGCCGCGCCGAATGAGTGAAAACAGGTCGACGCGCTTCTTCATCGCATAGGGATGGTCGGCGGACTCGTCGCGCCGTCCTGCCCCGTAGAGCAGCTTCGCCTGTTGCGCTGCTTCGGCGTGTTGCGCGTCGCGCTCGGCTTCGGCCTGTTTTCTGGCTTTCTCGATCTGTCCTTGCCAGATGCGCCGCTCGGCTTCACTCATGGGCTTGTCACGCTTCGCCTGCCAGTTCTCATGCAGGCCGGTGGACCAGTCGCCAAAACTACCGCCCATGCCATCAGCAAACAGCTTGCACCATCCCGCCGTGTTGCCGTTGCGCTTGCCGATGCCCGGAAACCGATGCAGCTTGTCAGGTTCGATCACGTCGGGAGGTGTCAGGCCCGCGCCAATGATGGCGGCTCGGAATTGCTCGATATTTGACGTCATCATCGCCACGCCCTCCGCGACTCAATGCGCCGGATGATGCGGTTCCATCGCAGACAGACAATGCAGTAGCAGGGAACGATGGCATAATGCGGGCAGGTGCAATATCTTGGGGTCGCCCCGGTTCCAGGCCGGGCGCGGCCCTTGTCGTTTCTGGGCATCATTTCAGGGATACCACCTTGTGCGACTCGATCCAGCGGTCAAGGGCCTCAAGGTCGACAAGCACCTTTGCGCCAAGCTGAACCCATACCCCCGCAGGCCCCGTGCCGTTGCCCTTGATGGTCTCGCCCCGGCTGTTCTTGCGGTCGTATGCCTTGAACTTCAGATCACGCAGGGCGGCAGGCGTGAATATCGGGCGAAGCTCCGCCGCCTGGTTGATGGTGGCGTAACGGACGGCGGCAGGGGTTGCCATCGTCGGGGGGATCGCCAGCGCGGTAGCCGGCGCTTGATGCTGTGCTGTTGCTTGCATGTCTCATTCTCCGAAGTTGAGGAAACTTGCCAGTAATGGCGCGTTGCGCTTGCTGACATTTCGGAGTTTGGAGGCGTGCAATTCCCGGAAGTGAAAACCGGGAACGGGGGAACTATCCGGGAATAAACCGGGAAAGATTCAGGGAATCAAGCCAGCGGTGCGAAGCTCTCCAAGGCGATTGTGGTAGGTCTTGCGCGTCCGCTTTGGCTGCGACGGATCGCGGCGCGAAGAAAAGAATCGGGCAACCTGCGCGGCGTCAGCATCAGGGCCGTATTGCCGCGCGATGTCCTCCCAGTTTTCCAGAATGTCGCGCTTTACGCCTCTTGCCCTCATTGCTGCGGCGGCGCGGCGGCCTTGTGGTGTATCGGCAGCGTCATCATCGACAACCTGCGCGGCCTGCCCGGTATTATCGGATCGTCCATCGAGGAACTGCCTCGGCAACCGCAAGCCCTTGGACTTGGCCCAGGCGATAACGTCGCTCGGCTTGGCCGGGGATCGCAGCGCCCCCGCCTCAAATGCCCGCACAATCAGGGCTTGCACGAATTCAAATTTCTCCGGGTAGCTCAACTCCAGCTGCCCGCCAGAGATTTGCACCCACCGCGCCAACCGCATCGGGTCTATCGCATTCAGCAACATAGCCGATTGATCCGCGTCCCACCCATCCATCGCCAGCCAAAACCGCGCCCCGTTGTCGGTCAGTTCCGCGCCGTTGTAGACACTCATCATCCCCTCTGCCTTCGCTTTCGCTATGGCGTGCAGCAGGTCTTGTTCGCTCATTTCGCACCCCCTGCCACGCCCATGCGGGCGGCCAGCTTGTCCCCTAGCTCGGTCACGCGGTCGGGGGCCAGGTGCGAGTAGCGCAGGCTCATGGCTAGGGTCTTGTGCCCCAGGACGCGGGCGACCTCGATAGCCGATACCCCGGCCATCGTCAGGTAACTTGCCGCCGTGTGCCGCAGGTCGTGCCAGCGAAAATCAGAAGTCATCACCGGGGGCGCGTCCTTCTTGGCACGCCCGCTGCGCGTTGCCTGCCGCACGTCGATACCGGCCTGCACAAGTGCCGCCTTCCACGGTTCGCGCAATTCCAGTTCCTTCGCGCCATCAGGCGGGGGGAATACCCGGTCGTCGTCCAGGCGGCGCACCTTGTTCCGCGCCTTCAGCAGTTCGACAATCTCTCCCGATAGCGGCAGGGCGCGGCCCGCGTTGTTCTTGGTTTCGCCGTGGTGCAGGGTGATGGCGCGGCGCTTGAAGTCGATTTGCGACCAGCGCAGCCCAAGAATCTCGCCCTTGCGTGCGCCCGTCGTCAGCGCCAGCAGAACGGCAGGCAGCAAGTCGGGATGCGACGATGCTCGCACCGCATCCAGCAAGCGGGGCAGTTCTTCATCACTCAGGAAGCGCACGCGCCCGCCCGCCTCTTTCGGCTTCGAGACACGCTCGCAGGGGTTGCGCTCAATCCAGCCTAGCTCCTTGACGGCGTGCGTCATAGCACTGGATAGCGCGGCAATGGTGCGGTTCACGTCCGCTGCACTGCGCTTGCCGCCACCATGCTGTTTCGGTGTGGCGAGTAGTTCATCGCGCCAGTCGGCAATCCTCGCCGGGGTGATGGCGTCAAGCATTTCGCTGCCAGCTTTGGCCTTCCACCAGTCAAGGCGGCGCTCCACCTCAGCCCATGACTTGAGGCGGGACTTGGCGGCAGGGATGTACTTTTCGCACAGGTCATCAAGGGTCTTGAGCTTAGCGGCACCGAAGTAGCGGCCAGCCTTCATATCCGCTTCAGTTTTTGCCGCCCATTCGCGTGCATCCGTCAGACGGGTAAAGGTTGCACTGGCATTCGGATGCCCTTTGAGGCGAATCATCACGCGGTAGCTTGTCGTGCCGTCGTCGTTCTTCCGTTTCTGAACCGTCGCCATGTTCGCCCCCTCGTTCAATCGTCATCAGCATCGTAGAACAAGGGGCAATAAATTGCAACATGAGACTATCAATCCGTAGGCTACAAACTACAATGCTAGGTTACATAAAGGAATTCGGTGTTTTCTATCTGTCTGCGGCACACTGGCGGCACAGTCCGGTACGAAAAATCAGGTTTTCCTGTAACCGAATCCCGATGAATTTCGCCGGTAGAATCAAAACAGCAGGGGCGGCGTGAGGTTGGTTAGGTGTCGCCTTTGTGGGGGCGGGTTGGCATTGTTTGTTGGCTCGCAGTGTGCCGCCAGTGTGCCAAATGAAAAGGGCTTACAAGCTGATTTGCCGGTAAGCCCTTGAATTTGATGGTGGTGATGGGGGGACTTGAACCCTCGACCTACGGATTATGAATCCGTCGCTCTAACCAGCTGAGCTACATCACCACGCGAAAAAGCGGAATTATCCTGATGCGGCGGCCGGCTTGTCAAGTTTGTTGACGACGGGATCGACTGTGCAATGGGCTCCGGAAAGACTATTTACGACGTAATCATTGTCGGCGGCGGCTTGGCCGGCTTGGCGCTCGCTGTAGCCTTGCGCCGTACCCGGCTGTCCGTCGCCTTGGTCGAGGAACGCATACCAGTACGGCCGGAAGGCTGGGACGCGCGCGTCTATGCCATCAGTCCGGCGAATGCGCGCTTTCTCGACGCAATCGGCGTCTGGCCGCATCTCGACGCGTCGCGCATCGCGCCGGTGCGCAAGATGACCGTGCGCGGCGACCGCGGCGGGGAGATGGAATTCTCCGCCTACGACAGCGGGGTCGGCGAGTTGGCCTGGATCGTCGAAGCCTCGCTGATGCAGTGCGAACTATGGGAGTCCGCCCGCCGTCAGGGCAATCTCGACCTGATCTGTCCGGGCCGGCCATCCTTGCTGGACATCGGCGAGCGCGCGGCAACGCTCGAACTCGCCGATGGCCGCAGCCTGACGGCACGGCTCGTCGTGGCCGCCGACGGCGCGGATTCCTGGACGCGGCAGGCCGCTGGCATCGCCGTCGATTTCCTGCCCTATGGCCTGTCCGGCGTGGTGGCAAATTTCGCTGGACAGCGGCCTCACCGCGATGTCGCCCGGCAATGGTTCCGCGCCGACGGCGTGCTGGCCTGGCTCCCCCTGCCTGGCGAGCGGATCTCGATCGTCTGGTCGACGCCTACGGCCCATGCGCAGGCGCTGCTGGCGCTGCCGCCGGAGGAATTCTGCGCGCGCATGGCGGCCGCCGGCGACCATGCGCTCGGCCGTCTTCGCCTGGTGACGCCACCTGCCGCCTTTCCATTGCGGTTGATGCGCGCGCCGCGCACCGTCGGTCATCGCCTGGCGCTGATCGGCGATGCGGCGCACACCATCCATCCGCTTTCCGGCCACGGCATCAACCTCGGCTTTCAGGACGCGAAAAGCCTTGCCGCGACCCTTGCCGCCTGCCCTGAGCACATCGACTGCGGCGACCTGCAATGGCTGCGCCGGCATGAGCGCGCCCGGCGCGAGGAGGTCGTGGCGCTACAATCGCTCACCCACGCCCTGCAGCGGCTGTTCGCGGCAGAGCTGGCGCCCGTCGCGCTCTTGCGCAATCTCGGGTTGAACTTCGTCGACCGGCTGCCGGTCATAAAGGACGCCATGGTGCGCTACGCCATGGGGTGAACATTCTGGAGAATCCATGAAACTTGCAAGTATCGTCGGCGGCGTGACCGCCCTGCTGTTCGTTCATGCGGCGCTGGCCAACGAAGTCAACGTCAAGAAGGCCGTTGCGCCCGTGCTGACCGAGCTGTTCGGGCCGGGCGTCAAGGTCGATGCCGTCCGCAAGGCGGGTGCGCTCGGCCTCTACGAAATCCAGATTGGCGGCGACATCCTTTACACCGACGAAAAGGCCGCCTTCCTGGTCGTCGGCGACATCCTCGACGTCAAGGCGCGCAAGAACCTCACCGAGGAACGCAAGCAGAAGCTCGCGCAGATCAACTTTGCCGACCTGCCGCTCGAACTGGCCGCCAAGCAGGTCAAGGGCAACGGCAGGCGCGTGCTGGCGACTTTCGAGGATCCGAATTGCAGCTACTGCAAGAAGCTCGCGCAGGAACTGCAGAACGTCACCGACATCACGATCTATACCTTCGTCTATCCGATCTTCCCACAGTCGGGAGAGGTGGCGAAGGGCATCTGGTGCGCACCCGATCGCGCCAAGGCGTGGAACGATTACGTGCTGAACGGCGTGCAGCCGCCTGCCGCCAAGTGCAACACCGCGGGGCTCGACCGCGTCGTCGCGCTCGGCCGGCAGCTCAATATCCGCGGCACGCCGGCACTGTTCTTCGCAGACGGTAGCCGCGTGCCCGGCTACATGCCGGGCGCCGCACTGGAAAAGGCGCTCAACGAGCGCAGCGCGCGCTGAGAAAAAGTCGACGCCGGCAGGACGGCGGCGCCCGCAGCGTCCTCTAGTAGTAGGCCTCGGGGTCCCACATATCGGAGGTGAAGCGCACCACGCGGTTGCGGCCCGTCGATTTTGCACGGTAGAGCGCCACATCGGCAAACTTGACCACCTGCCAGAAGGTGTCGGAATCTTCCGGGTACTCGGCGATGCCGATGGAGATGGTCTTCTGCAGCATGCCGCCCGGCAGGGGAATCTTCGTGTTTTCGACGTCGCTGCGGATTTTCTCGGCGACCTTCTCTGCCGCTTCCGCGCCGGTGTCCATCAGCAACAGCAGGAATTCCTCGCCGCCGTAACGTACCGCCATGTCGGAACTGCGCACGTTGCGTTGCAGGATGTCGGCGAGCGTCTTGATGACCTTGTCGCCGGCCTCGTGACCGTGCGTGTCGTTGACCTGCTTGAAGAAATCGAGGTCGAGCATCAGGACGGAGAAGGGGCTCTTGCGCCGCTGGCTGCCTGCCACCAGCGCGCTCACGTACTCCTCGAGGAAGCGGCGGTTGTAAAGCCCGGTCATCGGATCGCGCAGGGAGTTTTCGCGCAGATGCTCCATGAGGCGCTTCGCCTCGAGCACCGGGCCGGCTTCGCGCAGATAAACGGCGATGAAAGGCGCCATCAGGAGGATGAGGGGCGCCTCTTCGGCATCGGCGACGATCTGGACGACGCAACCCGCCATGCCCGACTGGATGATCGGCAGACAGATGTGTCGATCATTCTCGCGGTCGGGGCGGAACATCGTGCACAGCCCCGGATAATCGATGGCGTTCACCTCGTGGCTGGTGCGTTTGGCGCGACAGCTGTTGGCGTCGATGAGGATCTGCGGGTCGCAATAACGGCAGGGCGCGTCGATGTCGTCATCGACGATGACGGGCGTCATGCGGTTTTTGCTCGCGGCGATCTCGTAGATGCTGAAGCGCTTGATGTCGTACTTGAGGCGCAGCATGTCGGCCAGGCGACGGTAGATGTCGAACTTGCTCTGGTCCTCCTCGATGGCCTGCTTGAACTGCGAGGCCTCGACGAGGCTTTCGACCATCTCGGTCGTCAGCACCAGCTGGTTGCCGCTGGCGGCGACGCACTGTTTCCCCATCAACTGGCCGACGCGCGTGCGGATCGCAGTGACCTCGCGGTTGAGGAAGTCCATCAGATGGTTGATGTTCTGCGCGATGTCGCCCACCTCGTCGGTACTGCGCTGAAGAATCCGGCCGCTGAAATCGCCATTGATCGCCTGCGAAGTCACATCCTGCACTGCATGCGCGGTTTCCGATAGCGGGTTGAGCATGTGCCGCAACAAAAAGAGCGCCAGCAGGGCCGCGCCCAGTACGGCGAAGCTGACCATCAGGGCGGCGAAGATGCCCTGCGTCCGGACTTCGTCGAGCGAAATGTCGATGGTCACCGCGCCCAGCACGGCGCCCTTGTCCACGGCATGGCACTGCAGGCAGTTGGGCACGCCGCGGTCATCCGCCACGTAGGGAATCACCGCGTGGAACATCAGGCCTTCGTCGGTCTCGAGAACCTCGAACACTTCCTTGCCGGTCATCAGCACCCGCTCGATGCCGCCGCTGGAGAACCGTTCGTTGGTCAAGCCGGGGCCGAACTGGCTGACGACATGCTGGCCGCGGACGACGCGCACCTGCTGTACGCCCGGCACGGCGGACAGGCGCGCCAGAAACTGCTGGCGCTTGCCGATGGTGCCGTTGATCATGCTTTCGGTGAGACCGACCTTGACGGTCTCGGCCACCGAGCGGGCGTGGCGCTCGGCGGTGTAGAGGGAGAAATGCCGGAAGCTGAGCGCGGAAAGCCCGGTCAACACCAGGACCAGTGCCGCCAGAATGCCGACGAAAAACACCAGGATCTTGTCTTTAAGCCTCACCGGCCGCCCCCCAAGGCGGTCATCTTAGCAAAATCCTCTGCCGTGTGACAGATGCGTTTCAAGGCTCGTGGCGGCGCGGCAGCAAAACCCACATGCGGCCCTTCTGTTTCATGCGGCCGGCTTCTTCGCCGGCTGCCGTTCCCGCGCCCCAGTAGAAATCGGCGCGCACCGGGCCGCGAATCGCCCCGCCGGTATCCTGGGCCAGCATCAGTCGCAGGAGCGGTTCGTCGCGGTTCGGGTACGTCGTGGCCAGCCACACCGGCGCACCCAGCGGCGTGTAGCGCGGGTCGACGGCCAGCGAGCGCCCGGGGGTGAGCGGGATGCCCAGCGCCCCGGGCGGGCCGCTGCCCTCCGCCGGAAGCTCGCGGAAGAACACCAGGCTCGGGTTGGCGTCAAGCAACTCCTTCAAGCGCTTCGGGTTGGCGGCGGCCCAAGCCTTGATGCCCTGCATCGAGGCTTCGTGGGCCAGCAACTCGCCCCTGTCGACCAGCCAGCGACCAATGGAACGATAGGGATGGCCGTTCTGGTCGGCATAGCCGATGCGCATCCGGCGGCCGTCCTCGAACGTCACTTGGCCGGAGCCCTGGATTTGCAGGAAAAAGAAGTCGACCGGATCGTCGACCCACAGCAGCGCCTGGTCGGCGCGTTTTTTTTCCTCCGCCGACCATTCCGCGCGGCTGAAGTAGGGCACCAGCTTGCGTCCCTCGATCCGACCGCGCAGGCGCATGTGCTTGAGTTCGGGGTAGAGGCTCGCCAGATCGACGACGATCAAATCGTCCGGCGGGCCGAACACCGGCGTGAGATAAGGCGGTTTCCTCGTGCGGCTGCCGCGCACCAGCGGCTCGTAGTAGCCAGTCACCAGGCCTTCGCGCGCGCCGTCGGGATTGACGAGCTGCCACGGGCGAAAATGCGCCTCGAACCAGGCGCGCGCGCCGTCGACCGCCGTTTTGCCGGCGTCGACTTTTTGCGCCGCCTCGCAGGTCGACAACCAGAGCGGGCGTTTGCCGAGGGTCGCGCATTGGGCGCGGAAGAGTTCGAGCATCGCCGCATGGTCTTCCGTCTCCCAGCCCGGCAGGTCGTCCCACTGCGCGGCTTGCAAAGGTTTCGCCAGCGGCCTCGGCTGTTCCGCTTCGGCGCAGGGCGGACAGACGGGCGGCGCAGGCGGCGTCATCGCGGCGCAACCGGCCAGCGCAACGAGTAGTGCTAAATTCCAAGGCTTCATGACCGGAAGCTTACCCGATGCAAGGACTCGAATCGCTGCTTGAATCGCTCATTCGTCGTCTCGAAAGGCTCGTCGAGCGCGCCGAGGCACTCTTGCCTGCGCCGCCCGCGCCGCCTGACTGGAACGCCATCGCTTTCCGCTGGCGCGGCCGGCTGGAGCCGGTGCGCCATCCGCACAGGATCCGCCTCGCCGACTTGAAGGGCATCGATGAGCAGAAAGCCGCCGTCGAACGCAACACGCGCCAGTTCGTGACCGGGAAGCCGGCCAACAACGTGCTCTTGACCGGCGCGCGCGGCACCGGCAAGTCCTCGCTGATCAAGGGCGTGCTGACGAAGTTCGCGAAACAGGGCCTGCGCCTCATCGAGGTCGACCGCGACGACCTCGTCGATCTGCCGGCCATCGTCGATCTGGTGGCGGGCCGCCCCGAGCGCTTCATCGTCTTCTGCGACGACCTGTCCTTCGAGGCCTCGGAGCCGGGCTACAAGGCCTTGAAGAGCGCGCTCGACGGCTCGATCGCCGGCGCGCCCGAAAACCTGCTGATCTATGCCACCTCAAACCGCCGCCACCTGATGCCCGAGCGCTTCGCCGAGAATCGCGAGAGCGTGCGCAGCGACGACGGCGAGATCCACCCGGGCGAAACCACCGAGGAAAAGGTTTCGCTTTCCGAGCGCTTCGGGCTGTGGCTGTCGTTCTATCCGTTCAGCCAGGAACAGTATCTCGACATCTGCGTGCATTGGCTTTCCGTCTTCGGCGTCGATGCAAAGTCGGCGCTGGCGGCACGGCAAGAGGCTCTACAGTGGGCATTGCAGCGCGGCAGCCGCTCGGGACGGGTGGCCTGGCAGTTCGCGCGCGACTTCGCGGGCCGCCAATAGTGGGCAAGATCGTCGAGGTCGCGGCCGCCGTCATCTTGCGGGCG
>OGCL01002415.1_pt1 | contig 13077 bp, 9 predicted proteins | sample 1570041 | NCBI WGS metagenome assembly OGCL01 (sample SAMN06266162, study PRJEB24511) | hot springs metagenome | isolation source: Hot spring water | place: South Africa: Limpopo | collected 2015-06-22 | reverse complement strand
CGCCACCCTGCCCTTCACCCCGACCAACAGCCAGCTGGCGGCGATCGATGATATCCTGAAAGACATGGCGTCTGACCAGCGCATGCTGCGGCTGGTCCAGGGCGATGTCGGCGCCGGCAAGACGCTGGTGGCGCTGTTTGCCATGGCAGCCGCCGTCGAGGCGGGTGGGCAGGCCGTGCTGATGGCACCGACGGAAATCCTGGCGCGGCAGCATCATGCCACGCTGGCCAAGCTCGGCGCGCCGGCAGGCCTCAGGATCGAAGTGCTGACCGGCCGGACCAAGGGCAAGGAGCGCGAGGCGATACTCGAGCGCATTGCCTCAGGCGAAGCGCAGATCGTCATCGGCACGCATGCGCTCTTCCAGGACGCCGTCAACTACAAGAACCTGACGCTCGCAGTGGTCGACGAACAGCATCGCTTTGGCGTGCATCAGCGTCTCCGGCTCACCTCCAAGGGCATCTCGCCGCATATGCTGGTAATGACCGCGACACCGATCCCGCGCACCCTGGTGCTGGCCGCCTTCGGCGACATGGACGTTTCCAAACTCACCGAGAAGCCGGCGGGCCGCAAGCCGATCCAGACGGTGACCGTGCCGACCGAACGCGTGCCTGATGTCATCGAGCGGCTGAGGGCCGCGATCGCGGAGGGCAAGAAGGCCTACTGGATCTGCCCGCTGGTCGAGGAGACGGAAGTAAGCGAGCTGATGTCGGCCGAAGAGCGGCAGGCGGTGCTGGCGCAGTTCATCAAGGCGCCGATCGGCCTCGTGCATGGTCGTATGTCAGGGCCGGAGAAGGATGCCGCCATGCTCGCCTTCAAGAACGGCGAGACGCGGCTGCTGGTTGCCACCACCGTGGTCGAGGTCGGTGTCGACGTGCCCGATGCGACGATCATGGTGATCGAACATGCCGAGCGCTTCGGCCTTGCCCAGCTGCACCAGTTGCGCGGTCGCGTCGGGCGTGGCGACGAGGCCTCAAGCTGCATCCTGCTCTACAAGGGCCCGCTGGGCGAAACCGGCAAGGCGCGACTGTCGATCCTGCGCGATTCGGAGGATGGCTTCCTGATCGCCGAGGAGGATCTGAAACTGAGAGGCGAAGGCGAGCTATTGGGGACGCGGCAATCGGGTACGCCGGGTTTCAAGATTGCGAGCCTTGAACATCATGGCGACCTGCTGGAGATCGCCCGCAAGGATGCGGCCTATCTGCTCGAGCGGGATCCGGAGCTTACGTCAGAGCGTGGGCAGGCGGTACGCACACTGCTCTACCTGCATCGTCGCGATGAGGCGATACGCTTCCTGCATGCAGGGTGAACTCCCTTGACGATCAGGAACGGCCGGCGCGCTTTGGCGGTTCGACCGTGTCGTCCGCCGCAAGGTCCTGGAATGCCGCCATAGCGTCTGCAGTTGTGGGCTTGTAGTCCGGGGTCACCAGACCGGCGGAGATCAAGAGCTTCACACCCTCTTCGGGGCTCATGTCGAGCAGCATCAGCTTGCTGCGCGGCACGAACATCAGGAAGCCGGCAGTCGGAACCGGTGTCGGCGCCAAGAACACGGCCACCATTTCCTCGCCATTCTGGTTGAGCCTGGCTGCAATCTCGCCCTTGGCATCGGTGGAGACGAATACCAGAGCCCAGGTCCCGGCGCGCGGGAATTCGATCAGGCCGACCTTCTTGAAGGAATTGCCCTGCTCCTTCAGCACCGTCTCGAAAATCTGCTTGGTGCTCTTGTAGACCGTGCGCACCAGCGGCATCCGGTTGAGGATGTTTTCACTGTAGGAGACGATCGAGCGGCCGATCAGGTTTCGGCCGAGAAAGCCGACAAGCGTGATGAAGAGAATGGCAATCAGCAAACCCGTGCCCGGCACGGCGAACTTCAGATAGGCCTCCGGATTGTAGCGATCCGGCAGATAGGGCTTCACCCAGCTGTCGGCCCAGCGGATGAAGGTCCAAGTCAGGTAAATCGTGATCGCCATCGGCGCGCAGATGATCAAGCCGGTCAGGAAGTTGTTCCTGAGCCGGGCGGCCATCGAAATTCTATCTGAACCTTCGGTCATGCCCACCGTCATTGTGCAGCGCCGTAACGCTGCGGACAATGCCGGAGCGTTGGCGGTGGCGCAAGAGCAAGAATTGGGGCGGCGGACCGCCCCCGCCCGCCATCATTCGACCGTGACGGATTTCGCCAGGTTACGCGGCTGATCGACGTCGGTGCCCATGAAGACGGCCGTGTGATAGGCGAGCAGCTGGATCGGGATTGAGTAGATCATCGGCGAGACGATCTCAGCGACGACCGGCAGCACGATGGTGGCCATGGTCTCGAGCTTGGAGGCGGCGGCCCCCTTTTCGTCGGTGATGAAGATGATTCGACCACCGCGAGCTGCCACTTCCTGCATGTTCGACACGGTCTTCTCGAAGAAGCGGTCGAAGGGCGCGATCACGATGACCGGCATGTTCTCGTCGATCAATGCGATCGGGCCATGCTTCAGCTCGCCGGCGGCGTAACCTTCTGCATGGATATAGGAAATCTCCTTGAGCTTCAGCGCGCCTTCGAGGGCGAGCGGGTAGCTGGTGCCACGGCCGAGATAAAGCACGTCCTTGAATTTGGAGAGATCGCGCGACAGAGCCTCGATCTGCGGCTGCACCGCGTTCAGAACCTGGCTCATGATGCGCGGCATTTCGGCCAGGCTCTTTACGAGCTGCTTTTCTTCCGTTTCATCAAGCGTACCGCGGGCTCGGCCGGCGGCCAGCGCCAGCGATGCGAGAACGGCGAGCTGGCAGGTGAAGGCCTTGGTCGAGGCGACGCCGATTTCCGGGCCGGCGAGGATCGGGAAGACAGCATCCGACTCACGGGCAATGGTCGATTCCTTGACATTGACGACGGCGCCGATCTTCAGGCCGTTATCACGGCAATAGCGGAGTGAAGCCAACGTATCGGCAGTTTCACCGGACTGCGAGATGAAGAGGGCTGCCTGATCCTTCGACAGCGGCATCTCGCGGTAGCGGAATTCCGAGGCGACATCGATCTCGACCGGCAGGCGGGCATAACGCTCGAACCAGTATTTGCCAACGAGGCCAGCGAGATAGGCGGTGCCGCAGGCGGAGATGGCGAGGCCGCGGAGGTTGGCGAAATCGATCTCGGCGGCCATGTCGCGCACGGTGTGTTCGGCGAAGTCGACATAATGCGACAGCGCATGGGAGATCACCTCCGGCTGTTCGTAGATCTCCTTCTCCATGAAGTGACGGTGGTTGCCCTTGTCGATCATGTAGGCGGAGGCCGAGGAGATTTGCACCGGACGGTCAACCGGATTGCCGTCGCTGTCGAAGATATGGGCACCCTGCTTGCCGATCACCGCCCAGTCGCCGTCATGCAGGTAGGCGATGCGGTTGGTGAAGGGCGACAGCGCAATGGCATCCGACCCTAAGAACATCTCCCCGTCGCCGAAGCCAATCGCGAGCGGCGGGCCGGAGCGGGCAGCCATGATCGTCGACGGATCGTCGCTGAAGATGACGGCGAGCGCATAGGCACCGGTCACGTGACGCAGCATCTCGTGCATGGCCTCACGCCGGCCAAGGCCCTGGCGGCGATACTTGGCGAGCAGTTGAGCGACGACTTCCGTGTCGGTCTGCGTGGTGAAAACTGCGCCTTCGGCGGCCAGCTCTTCCTTGATCTCGGAGAAATTCTCGATGATGCCGTTGTGGACGACAGCCACACCGTCGACAAAATGCGGATGGGCGTTTGTCTCGTTCGGCACGCCATGGGTTGCCCAGCGGGTGTGGGCGATGCCGATATTGCCGGGCAGCGGCTCGCCGGCCAGCTTGGTCTCAAGATTGAAGAGCTTGCCCTCCGCGCGCCGACGATCAAGCTTGCCGTCGTTGATGGTGGCAACACCTGCGGAATCATAGCCGCGATATTCGAGCCGCTTCAGGGCGTCGACGAGACGCTCCGCCACGGGCTTGTTACCGACGATGCCGACGATGCCGCACATGAAGTTCTCCGTTTCATACAATCTTGCGGATTGTTCCTAGCGGTTCCGCCGCAATTGGCAATCACGCGCCAGGTCAAATTGCGTTTCGTCTCGTAATGCAACGCAGCATAACAAGCGGTGAAGTCTGGACGAACCGTTTTACTTGCCGGCCTTCTTTGCAGCCTTGATCGCAAGGTTGCGCGCGCGGATGTCTGCAGCCCGCCCCGGCTTCATCTCCTGGCGGGCCCGACCGAAGGCAAGCGTGTCGGAAGGCACGTCCTCGGTGATGACGCTGCCAGACGCAATCAGTGCACCATCACCGATCGAGACCGGAGCGACGAGCGACGAGTTCGAGCCGATGAAGGCCCCCGCCCCGATATGGGTTTCGTGCTTGTTCACGCCGTCATAGTTGCAGGTAATGGTCCCGGCGCCGATGTTCGTTTCCGCGCCAATGACGGCATCGCCGATATAGGTCAGGTGATTGACCTTGGCACCCTTGCCGATCTCGGCCTTCTTCACCTCGCAGAAATTGCCAACTTTCGAGCCCTCAGCGAGGTTGGCACCGGGGCGCAGGCGAGCGAAGGGTCCGACAGTCGCACCGGCTGCGACACGGGCGCCTTCGAGGTGGGAGAAGGCATGGATGACGGCGCCACCCTCGACGGTCACACCTGGACCAAAGACGACATTCGGCTCAATCAGCGCGTCCTGGCCGATCACCGTGTCATGGCTGAGGAAGACCGTTTCCGGGGCGATCATGGTCACGCCCGAGACCATCAGTTCGTGGCGGCGACGCTCCTGCCAAAGGCGTTCAATGACCGCCAGTTCGGCGCGGTTGTTGCAGCCGGTCAGTTCGCTCTCCGGCGCGTCGACGGCAACCGCCCTGCCGCCCAGCGAGCGGGCGATCTCCACGAGGTCGGTCAAATAGTACTCGCCCTTGGCGTTCTGGTTGCCGATGCGGGACAGGAGATCGAGCGCCTTCCTGCCGTCGATCGCCATCAATCCGCTGTTGCACCAGGTAACGGCGCGCTCGGCATCTGTCGCGTCCTTTTCCTCGCGGATGGCAATCAGCTCGCCGTCTTCTACGAGCAAGCGGCCATAGCCCGTCGGGTTCTTGGTATGAAAACCGATGACTGCGACATCGGCGCCCTGCGAGAGCGCTTCGCGTGCAGCCTTCAACGGTGCGGCAGTGATCAGCGGTACATCGCCATAGGCAACGAGGATGTCGTCATAACCGCGGGCAATCGCCTCCTTGGCCATCAGCACAGCGTGGCCGGTGCCGAGACGCTCGGTCTGCAGGACGCTTTCGACCCGCACTCCGTCGGTCTTTGCCGCGGCCTCGACCTTCTCGGCATCGCGCCCCAGAACCAAAGCGACATCCGACACACCAGACGATGCGATCGATGCCATGACATGGGCGATCATAGGACGCCCCCCAACCGGATGCAAAACCTTGGACATCGAGGACTTCATCCGGGTGCTGTCACCAGCAGCGAGGACGATGGCAAGGCATGTGCGGGTCATGAATGGCTCCTGGCATGAGAAACGCACGTTTCCACTAGCGCCAGCGGCGCGGGGCTGCAAGGCCGCCTTTGGGGTCAGGGCCGATCGGTCGAGGCATCGACCGCTTTGAGTGCGGTAATGCGGCCGAGTTCGATAACCCTTTCCGTCGCCGCACGGGCAGCCTGGGCATCGTGCTTTTCGATCGCATCGACAATTGCCAGATGCGTCTCCGTTATGGCCTCGCCACGCCCCGCCAGCTTCGGGTCGAATGCCATAGTGAAAGCACCGTCGAGGGACGCCTTCAGGAAGCCGATCATGCTTTCGAGGAAGGGGTTCGCCCCGGTCAGGGTCAGCAGCACGTGGAAGCGCAGATCTGCCTCGACCTGGCTTTGCCAGTCGAGATCGTCCGATCCCAAGAGGTTGGCGTAGTGCCGCAATGCGGCGCAATCCTCCGGGGTCGCCCGTAACGCCGCCTGCGCCGCAGACGCCGGTTCGAAGACGAGGCGCACATCATAGAGGTGGTCGATGAAGTCGCGGGTGACGCCAGTCTTGAAGTGCCAGCGAAGGACGTCTTCGTCGATCAGGTTCCAGTGGCACCGCTCCGTCACACGCGTCCCGACGCGCGACTTTGCGACCACCAGACCCTTCGCGGTCAGTGTCTTCATCGCTTCACGCAAAACCGAACGGGATACGTCAAACTTGGCTTCAAGCTCGCTGTCACCGGGAAGCGGTTCGCCAATGGCGAATTGCCCGCCGACAATCGCCAGACCGAGCCTGTCGACCACCCGGGCGTGGCTCGTGCGCAGGTGGGTCACGACCTTCAGATCCCGAACTTCATCCTTACGCATCACACATCAGTCCCCAATGCTCAATGGAACGGCTTGTTATATGAAGCAGCAAAGGCGGTGAAGTGAGTATCTGAGAATTTTCATATTCACAGGAAAGCAAAAAGAAAGGGCGCCTGTGGCGCCCTTTCAGCAAGGTACAACCGAAATTTTACTGCGGCAGCTTGTCGTCTACACCTTCGATGTAGAAATTCATGCCAAGGATGGTGCCGTCGTCAGCCGACTCACCTTCCGCCAGCCATGGCGAACCGTCCTGCTTGTTGATCGGGCCGGTGAAGGGCTTCAGTTCACCCGACTTGATCTTGGCTTCGGTGTCCATGGCCATCGCCTTCACGTCATCAGGCATGTTGGTGTAGGGCGCCATCGAGAGGATACCGTCCTTCAGGCCGTCGAAGCTTTGCGTCGAAGCCCAAGTGCCATCGATCACGGCCTGGGTGCGCTTGATGTAGTAGGGAGCCCAGGTATCGACGATCGCGCTGAGCTGCGCCGTCGGGCCGGCGGCGATCATGTCGGAAGCCTGGCCGAATGCCTTCATGCCGCGCTCCTCGGCGACCTGCATCGGAGCGGTGGTGTCGGTGTGCTGGGTGAGCACGTCGACGCCCTGGTCAAAGAGTGCCTTGGCGGCGTCGGCTTCCTTGCCCGGGTCGAACCAGGTGTTGACCCAGATGACCTTCAGCTTGAATTCCGGATTGACGGTGCGGGCGCCGTGCAGGAAGGCGTTGATGCCCGCGACAACTTCCGGGATCGGGAAGGAGGCGATGTAGCCGGCGACCCCGGTCTTCGACATCTTGCCGGCGATCTGACCGTTGATGAAGCGGCCTTCATAGAAGCGCGAATTGTAGGTCGCGACATTGGCGGCTGTCTTGTAGCCGGTCGCATGTTCGAACTTCACGTCCGGGAACTTCTCGGCAACCTTCAGGGTCGCGTCCATGAAGCCGAAAGAGGTCGTGAAGACCAGCGCGCAGCCGGAACGGGCCATGCGCTCGATGGCGCGCTCAGCATCCGGGCCTTCCGGAACGTTTTCGAGGTAAGGCGTTTCAATCTTGTCGCCGAAATGCTCCTGGAGCTGCTGGCGACCGATGTCATGAGCCTGGGTCCAGCCACCGTCGGTTTTCGAGCCGACATGGACGAAGCAGACCTTCGTCTTGTCCTGGGCAGCGGCAGGTGCGGCGACGCCGACGATGGCGGCTGCCGACGCGGCGAGCGCGAGGAGGATGTTCTTCATGATTTACCCCTATCTGGTTAGGTTGAAGCTTTTGTTATTTTATCTATCCGGCACAAACGGCTTGCCGAGGCAGGCTGGCGTGTTGATCAAGGTCGTGCGGCGATTATGGGAAATTATGATCAGCACGACAATGGTTGCCGCATAGGGCAACGCGGAGAGAAACTGCGAGGGAAGCCCGAGCCCCAGCGCCTGGGCGTGGAGCTGACCGATGGTGACGGCCCCGAAGAGATAGCCGCCGGCTAAAACCCGCCACGGACGCCAGGCAGCAAAGACGACGAGCGCCAGCGCGATCCAGCCGCGGCCGGCCGACATGTTTTCCACCCATTGCGGGGTGTAGACGAGCGACAACTGCGCACCGGCAAGACCAGCGCAGGCGCCGCCGAACATCACCGCCAGATAGCGGGTCCGGATCACCGGGAGACCGAGCGTATGCGCCGACCCGTGGCTGTCGCCGATGGCGCGCAGCTTGAGGCCCGAACGGCTCTTGAATAGATACCAGTTCACGCCGACGACCAGCGCAATCGACAGATAGAAGAAGATGTCCTGAGCGAAAAGCACCCTGCCGAGGATCGGAATGTCCGAGAGTAACGGAATGACGATCGGCTGCATCTTGACGCCGGGAACGCCGACGACGCTTTCGCCAACCATGCCGGAGACGCCGAGACCGAGAATGGTGAGGGCCAGGCCGGTGGCAACCTGGTTGGCGACCAGCGTCAGGGTCAAAAAGCCGAACAGCAGTGAGAAGAGTGCACCAGTCGCGATCCCCGCAAGGACGCCGACATAAGGCGAGCCCGTCAGCTTCGTGGCGATGAAGGCACAGACGGCGCCGATGATCATCATGCCCTCGACGCCGAGGTTGAGTACGCCGGAACGCTCGGCGACCAGTTCGCCCATTGCGGCGATCACCAGAGGAGTAGAGGCCGTGATGACCGTCAGAAGGATGGCTTCGAACATCGTCATGCCCCCTTCGTCGCTGCATTTCGGGCGCGGTCGAAGACGATCCGGACCTTGTAGAGAATGAGAGTGTCGCAGGAGAGCACGAAGAAGAGCAGCAGCCCCTGGAAGACGCGGGTGACCTTGTCCGAGACACCGATCGACAGCTGGGCGCCCTCACCGCCGAGGTAGGTCAAAGCCAGCACGAAGCCTGACGCGATGATACCGAGCGGGTTGAGCCGCCCCAGGAAGGCAACAATGATTGCGGTGAAGCCGTAACCGGGCGAAATGCTTGGCTGGAGATGGCCGATCGAGCCGGAGACTTCCGAAATTCCGGCGAGGCCCGCCAGTGCGCCGGAGAACATCATCGCAAACCAGACCATCTTGCGTGAGGAGAAGCCGGCGAAGCGCCCTGCCCGCTCCGACTGACCAAGCACCACCACCTGAAAACCCTTCAGGGTGTAGCGCATCATGAACCACACGGCGACGGCGGCAACGAGCGCAAAGATGATGCCGAGATGGGCGCGGCCTGAGGACAGGACCTCCGGCAACACGGCCTCAGACACGAAGGAGCGCGACTGCGGGAAATTGTAGCCGGCCGGATCCTTCCAGATGCCGCGGGTCAACCAGTCGAGGAAAAGCTGGGCGATATAGACCAGCATCAGGCTGGTCAGGATCTCATTGGTATTGAAGCGCGTTTTCAGGAGCGCCGGGATTGCGGCATAGGCCGCGCCACCGATTGCACCCATGACCAGCATCAGCGGCAGCAGCAGCGGCGAGGTCCATTCGTAGAAGGTGATCGGCAGGATGGAGCCGACGATCGCACCGGCGATAAACTGGCCTTCGGCGCCGATATTCCAGTTGTTCGAGCGATAACAGACCGAGAGTCCCACTCCGATCAGGATCAGCGGGGCGGCCTTGACCGCGAGTTCATGCAGCGACCAGACCTCAAGTAGCGGTTCGATAAAGAAGCTGTAGAGTGCCGCAATCGGATCCTTGCCGAGCAGCGCAAACATGATTCCGCCAAAGAAGACCGTCAACGCCAATGCCAGCAGCGGTGAGACGATAGCAAACAGGCTGGATTGGCGTGGGCGACGTTCGAGTTCAATGCGCATGGGCCGCCTCCGGGGCAGTGGTCAGGCCATGAACGCCGCCCATCAGAATGCCGATGCGTTCGCGGGTCATGGTCGAGGCGGGATAGGCGTCGGAGAGCTTGCCTTCCGAAATGGCGGCAATCGAAGTTGCCACTTCGAAGATCTCGTCGAGGTCCTGGCTGATAACGACCACGGCAGATCCGCCCTTGGCGAGATCGACAAGCGCCTGGCGGATGCGGCTCGCAGCACCGGCGTCGACGCCCCAGGTGGGCTGGTTGACGACGAGCACGGAGGGCTGGCGATCGAGTTCGCGGCCCACGATGAACTTCTGCAGATTTCCGCCCGAAAGCGAGCCGGCGGCGGGGTCATCGCCGCTTTTGCGCACATCCATCATCGCGGAGATGCGGCACGCCGCCTGCTGCACGAGGCCGTGGCGGATAAGGCCAAGTTTGCCGCCGGAGAGATAGGCCGCCCGATCCGAGACATTGCGTGAGAGAAACAGGTTTTCGGACAGACTCATCGCGGGGATAGCCGCATGGCCATGACGTTCTTCCGGCACGAAACCGGCGCCGAGCAGTCGGCGATCATTGATTCCGAGGCGGCCAACTGGCTTACCCCGCAGGCGGATCGCATCTGGATTTTGCACCGGATATTCACCCGACAGAGCATCGAAGAGCTCGCTCTGACCGTTGCCGGCTACTCCGGCGATGGCGAGTATCTCGCCCGCCTTGACGGTCAACGAGACATTCTTGAGCGCCATCGCAAAGGGCGTGCGCGGGCTGACGGACAGATCGGTCACCTGCAACTGTATCGCACCGTCAGCGGCCGGCTCGACCTTCTCGACGCCAGCGACATCGGCGCCGACCATCATGCGGGCAAGCGAGGCTGGTGTCTCCTGGCGCGGGTCGCAGGCGCCCGTCACCTTGCCGTGACGGAGGACTGTTGCACGATCGCAGATGCGCTGCACTTCTTCCAGACGGTGGCTGATGTAAAGGACGGAGCGGCCCTCTGCCTTCAGCTTGAAAAGCGTCTCGAACAGCTTGTCCGCTTCCTGCGGGGTCAACACCGAGGTGGGTTCGTCGAGAATGATCAGCTTCGGGTTTTGCAGGAGTGCGCGGACGATCTCGATACGCTGGCGCTCTCCTACGGACAGGTCGGCAACATGGGCGTGCGGGTCGAGCGGAAGACCGTAAGCGACGGACAGTTCGGCCGCCTTCTTTGCCAGCTCAGAGATCGAGATCTTCTCATCGAGCGACAGCGCGATGTTTTCAGCAACCGTCAGCGCCTCGAACAGGGAGAAATGCTGAAAGACCATACCGATGCCGAGGCGACGGGCGGCGGCGGGATTGGGAATGATCCGATCCTGTCCCTCCCATCCGATCGTACCGGCGGACGGTGCAAGAATACCAAACAGCATCTTGACCAGAGTGGACTTCCCGGCCCCGTTCTCACCGAGCAGCGCATGGATTTCACCATGGCCAATGTCGAGATCTATGCCATCACAGGCCTTGAAACTACCAAACAGCTTCGTGAGGCCCCGCACAGTCAGAAGCGGATTGTCGCCCTCAGGCGGTTGTTGCGGCACAGGTCCCCCTTGCATTGCCAAACGTCCCAGCCAAGTCTTGCGCCCGGTCCATCGATCAATTCTTAACCGGTTTGCGGCGGCGCACAATATATAGGCAAAAGTTTTTTTTGGTTTTGCCCATGCAGCTACAGGCCCGCCTTAGTTCCTACGTCCAAGCCCCGGAAAAAGCTGCAGCACTCCGCCGATAACATAGAGGTAGATTCCGCTCAGAACCATGCCGATCACGACCCACTGCGGCGAGTTGAAATGCAGGAGAAGTGCATAGCCGCCGAAGCCACACCAGAGGAAGAAAACCGCGAGATTGAGCGGGCGCAGTCGCTTGACCCGGACCGGGTGAAGAAAGTGGATCGGGAGGAAGGTCAGCAAGACGGATGCCAGAACGGCGACCATTGCCGTGGTGGCGCTGGCATCGATCACGAACAGGGTGAAGATCAGCATATTCCAGACGACGGGAAAGCCGGAGAAGAAATACTCATCCGTCTTCATGCCCATGTCGGCGTAATAGATTGCGCTCGAGACCACGATCAGACCGGCGGCCACGAAAGACCAGGGTTCGCCGATCATGCCGCTCTGATAGAGGGCGAAGGCTGGCAGCAACACGTAGGTGACGTAGTCGATGATATTGTCCAAAGTATCGCCGGACCAGTTCGGCAGAACCTCCTTGACGCGCACCTTGCGGGCAATGGGACCATCGATGCCGTCGACGAGCAAAGCAAGGCCCAGCCACCAGAACATATCGACGAAGCGGTGTTCTGCTGCCGCGACAACACCCAGGAAGGCCAGGAAGGACCCGGAAGCGGTAAGCATATGGACCGAGAACGCGCGGATCTCCGCATAGGGTACCCGCTTGTAATTGAAGATCTTCATCTATGCTCCCGTCGGCGTCACTTCGGAGGAAACGGTATCGGACGAAACGGAGAGGTTTGCAACACAAGTGGCGACCTATGCCCTGATTTCGCCTGCAAGGGCTTTCCACGAACTGCGCCATTTCGGCCCATGGATTTTACGGCAGCAGAGATCTAGATATCGTCTAGAACAAGCCAGACAGGGTCATCACTATGAACGACGCATACGACATTGCCGTGATCGGAGCAGGGCCAGCGGGCCAGATTGCTGCCGTTGCCATGGCACGCGGCGGTCGACGCGTTGTTCTTGTGGGCCCCGAGCCGGACGGTTCGGACCGTCGCACCACCGCATTGATGCACCAGTCGCTCGAGATGATGGAGAGGCTTGGGCTCTGGCAGGATCTGAAAAGCGAGGCGGCGCCGCTTGCGGTGATGCAGATCATCGATGGCACAAAGCGGCTCCTGCGGGCACCGACGGTCGCCTTCCGGAGTGCCGAAATTGGTCTGGACGCGTTCGGCTACAACATCCCGAACTCTGCTCTTCTGGGCACGCTTGCGAAAGCGGTCGCGGCAGAACCCTTGATCACGCGCAAGCCGGTCGCGGCAGACACGATCCATGTCGGCGCTGATGCGGTCACAATCGGCCTCCTTGGTGGCGAAAACCTGACTGCCGGCTTCGCGATCGGTGCTGATGGTCGCCGGTCGAAGACCCGGGAAAGCGCTGGGGTCGGCGTGAAAACCTGGTCCTATCCGCAGACGGCCGTCGTCCTGAATTTCCGCCACACGCTGTCACATGAGAATATTTCGACAGAATTTCATACCGAATCGGGTCCCTTCACCCAGGTACCGCTTCCCGGATTGCGCTCGAGCCTGGTCTGGGTGGTCACACCACAAGAAGCAGATCGCCTGACCTCCCTGACCGCCGAAGAGCTTTCCACCGAAGTCGAAATGCGCATGCAGTCGATGCTCGGAAAGGTGTGCGTAGAAGATGGCGTGCAGGCTTGGCCGCTTTCGGGCATGACAGCGACGCGTTACGGCAAGGGTCGCGCGGCATTTGTTGGTGAAGCCGGACATGCCTTCCCGCCCATCGGTGA
>OGCL01002413.1_pt1 | contig 13082 bp, 8 predicted proteins | sample 1570041 | NCBI WGS metagenome assembly OGCL01 (sample SAMN06266162, study PRJEB24511) | hot springs metagenome | isolation source: Hot spring water | place: South Africa: Limpopo | collected 2015-06-22 | reverse complement strand
CATGATCTCGCATTCGGCCGAGTGGATGAAACCCATCCCACCCATATCGGCCGCAAGCTGATACACCTCATCGAAGGTCTCGTTGCGCCCCAAGGTCAAGGCGCGGCGGCAATTCTCCGCTTCGCGCAGATCCAGCAGCATGAACTCGTCTGCTGCCGTTTCCCGATATTCGTGCGCTTTGATGTCCACCCCGCGCACCCAATATCCTTCGTTCTTCAGCCGTTCCACGAGATGCCCGCCGATGAAGCCGCCGGCACCGCAAACCAATGCTCGTTTCATGGGATCCTCTCGAACAGATAGAGATTCCAGATGAAAGACTACGGAAGGCCCGCCTCCCCGAACCCGATTTCAACGCTTAATCCTTCCTCCGGCACACTGCACGGCCAGAGAGCGACCGGCGTGCCGGGATACCGTGCAGCCAGCATTTCGGCCAATGTCCGAGCCGCCGTTGGCGAGCGGGCGATCACGATCGCATAACCGCCGCCCCCGGCACCGGCCAGCTTACCGCCGTTGATATGAGGGTCCAGAATGGCAAACAATGCGTCAATGAAGGGGTTTGTGCAACCCGGATCCATCCGTTTGTTAAGCGACCAGTGCTCGCTCAGCAGAGCGCCGAACGCATCCAAATCGCCGGTCCGCAAGGCATCTCGCATCGCCACTGCCAAACGGGCGATCTCAGCCTGGATCCAAACCATCTCCGGGTCACGCGTCATCCAGCGGATCATCACGTTGCGCAACAAATTCTTGGCCAGGCGCTGCTGACCAGTATACACCAACAGCAACCGTGCGGCCAAATCCGCAGCAGTCCGGGGTGAGAGCGTGACCGGCTCGACGTGGATGACCTGCGGCAGCCCCGGTCGCGTCGTCACGAGCTTGATGCCGCCCGTCAGCCCGCCGACCTGATCCTGCCAGCCGCCGCCAGTCGTCAGCATCTGCTCCAGGCACAGCACCTCGTCGAACAGGATCAGCACGCTCGGCACATCCTTGCGCGCGAGCTTCAGCAGGTCTTCCATCACGCCGGTGGCCGGCGGGCTGGCACGCTCGGTGCCGTCCTGCTTCAGCAGCTTCAACCCGGCTTCGCCCGCAAGCTGCCACGCGATGAGGCTCCACGGCATCTTCAGCATCGCCTTCGTGCCATCGGGGGCTTTGACCTCCATGCCCATCTCGGCATCCAGACGGTCGAAAACCACTGCCGCCACGCGCGCCTTCGGAAAACCGCCTTCCAATGCGCAATGTGCCTTGAACTGTTGCACTGCCGGGATGTCGGGCAAACTAGCCGGGTCGTTGACCAGATGCACCAGCGTGATCAGGGAGTGCGTCTTGCCGCCGCCGAAGGTCATGTGCAACTGGCGCACGGCCTTTTCCGACTTGCCCGCCAGCCGGTGCGTCACGTCGCGCGCCAGATCGCGCAGTTTCACCGTGGGGTACGTCAGCGCGAAAAACTCGCGCGGATCATGATAGACGCCGGGATTGACGTCCATCACCACGTCGTACAGATCGGCGGCAAACTGCTTTTGCGACAGCTCCTGATTGGTGATGTCGTCGCGCAGTTGCACCACTTGGTGCCACGGTTTGGCGTTCGTCTTGGCCATCATCTTCTCCAGTTCTTATTCCAGCCCCAACGCCGCTTGGGCCGTGCTGCCCACCGACTTCAGGTAATTCTGCAAACGCTCCAGAATGGAGCACTCTTCTGCGCAGCCTTCGGCGCGGCTTTGTTCAATCAAGGCTTGGATCAGTTGCGCGAACACCTGACTGCGGCGCAGGCCACGCGCATCCAGATAGTCGTTGACCTTCACCACATCGCCCGCTACCCAGAGCTGCATCAGCTTGTGAACCTGATCGACCAGCGGGATCGTGCGACCACTGGCCGTTTCCACCCCGAGGGAGCGGTGCTTGCGGGCATTCCACGCCTTGAGCTTGAACTTGCCGCCACCGCCGGAAGCGCCCGAACTCTCACCATCGTCATCGGCGTCGCCCGATTCATCCTCTTCAGGTTCCGAAGCGTTTCCGCTCTTGGCCAGCACCTCGTACTGATCCACCAGTTCACGTTCGGACAGGCTGCACGACACCGCATACAGGATGCAGGGGCCCGCAGGCGCTTCCTTCAGACCGAAGTCGTGCCGGTGCAGCAGGTAGTAGGTGGTGATGTCGTCGAGCGGGTGGTCGCCCGGCGTCGGCTCGCTTTGCCCGTGCGACAGCACCCGGCCGACGACGAAGTCCACCACGATGCGGCGCACATGGCTGAGGAACTCGGCCACCATCATCAACTGACCGGGCTCGGATGCCTTCTTGACCGCCGGGTAACGGCTGTAAGACTCCATCGCCGGGCCGGTGGCTGCCCACACGAAGTCGGGGCCGCGAATGCCCGCATCCCAAAAGTCGCGTAGCTTGGCGGTGATGCTGGTTTCCATCTCCTTCAGCACTTGAGCGTCCCAGCCCGCCTTGGCCATCGGGTCGCGCTTCTTGCAGACCAGCCAGACAGAGGAAGAAAGCGCGGCAGAATCAATCGCGCGCATTCGAGAGGCTTGCTCGGTTTGTATCGGCCAACTACCATCTACTACGAAGCCCGCCTTGATGATTGCACCAACCAGCGTTTCCCACGCATCTGGATGCTTGTGTGCGAAAACGATGACGAGGCGTCCATCAGGCTTCAATGCGCCGTGGCACGCCTTAAACGCACGCGCCATACCTTCTTCGTAATTTCGTTTCGAGGCTTCTTTATCGCCGCCGAAGCGAGATGCATCGTCGATCAGTTCGCCGTCGTTCCGCTCATGATTCCACTTGGGGCCTGTCGCCTCTGAAAATACGGCATCAACGGCAGGCGAAAAACCACTCAGAATCCGACGCAACCAGACGTAGAAAAAATCCATCAAATCAGAGTATGGGATCGCGTCGTAATACGGCGGATCAGTCACAACAAAATCGAAGGTGTTGTCCACCGCAGATGTGGCTGATTGATTGATGACGTGCGGTGCTTCTGAAAATCCTGACCAGAAATCAGGATTGTCAAACGGAGTTAGCACACGGTCGGCACATTGAAGGTAGCTTCCGGCCCCATCCCACAGGACATTGCTTTCCGCGAAGTCCCATGTGATGGGTAGCGCGAAGCGGACAAAGCTGTGATTGATCGTCGAGACGTCAATCTTCCACTGTGCCCCTGTGTTAGCGAAGTCAAGGAGGCGCGAAACGCCCATTGCCAGATATGCGGCTATGCCTTCAGACCAATCGACATCACCACGCAGTTCGTCCCGCGCCCTGCGTATAGCACGGCAAATCGTCGCCAGTGCAACAAGTTGGCGCGGCATGAACAGCTTCTGCCACTGATCGATGCCGTACCCATCCACCGAGAATGCTCGTGCGGCTCCGCTACCACTTTTTGGTGTTGCTTCTGTTGGCAAACCACCAGGGAGGCCCTCGAATGCTGATTCCAAGTCAGTCGTAGAGATGGTGGAAGCCTGAAGTTCAAGTGCCGTCGGTATCCGGTACTCCTTGCCATCAGGGCTATCGACTACGACCGCAGTCATTCGCGTGCCCATTCCTCCAGCACGCCCCTGAAGCCGAATATCCTCCATCGTCATGATGGTGCCGCAGCACGGGCAAGTAGCCCCCGCACGACTCATCGTCCCAGATCCCAACTTCTTGTCGTATTCGCGGCGCTGCGCAGCATTCCCGCCCTGCGACTTGGCACTGTGATCAATTCCGAACACGACGCCCGACTTGTCCTCACGAGGGCGCATCGTCAATACGGCGCGTCTCTTGTCCGTTTTCACCAACCATCGTGTTTTTAGCAGCGGTACTTCAGCACGGCAGGCCTTGCAAAGTACAGTGCGCGCCGTCAGGTAGGCTACTGTGGGCTTGGCCACCCAACGAGGATTTGCGGGATTGTCGAGATATGCGGTATCGAATCCGGCATTCAGTAGACCGATCTGCGGCTCGCCGTTCTCGTTCACAGGCACCAGCTTCAGAGGCTCATCCGTATCCAGCACGACCCGCTGGTACGGCTTGACGGAGCAATACTCTGCGTAGATTGGATAGAAGCGCGCTAGTTCTTTGCGCGCCTCAGCTAGCACCCACCGCGCCCATGCCCGGACGTGCCAAGCCAGATCTGTCTCGAGTTCTTCGGCATTCACCTCGGGCAGGCCGAACATGTCCTGATTCTCTTGGCGCACCGTTTGCACTCGACCGGCCACTTTTTGCGCCCGCTTTTCGGCATCTTTGGCCTTGAGACCGCGTGCCTTGAAGTAATCCGTTAGGAAGGAGACATCCTGCAAGGCAAAATCAGGCAGGGACCGTTTCTGTCCGGCGAGCTTCTGCGGGTATTCCAGCGTGCATTTCAGGACGAACCACGCGACCGGATTGATATCGACCGCCGTGACCTCGCAGCCCAAGCGCATCGCTTCCAGCGGAATTGCCCCGCCGCCCGCGAAGGGGTCGAGCACACGCGGCGCACGGCCACCATAGGCCTTGCGAATCTCCTCACGGAACCAGTCCATGTCCGGGGTGGCTTCGCGCCCCCAACGCAGCACGCCGCCTTCGGTTTCCAACGATTCGATCTCTTCGATGCGGCCATTGGGCATCTTCTTTTTCTTGAGCGTCTTGACCAGCGTCCCGCCCATCCGCTTAAGGATGTCATCGCGCTTTTCCTTGTCGTCGGGATCGGGCAATAAGGTGGCGATCAGCGCTGCACGGCTGGCCGCCAGCGGGCGGCGCGCGGGCCAGAGGTGCAGCGTCGAAATGTGGCCGTGGCGCACGTTCTTCTCATGCACCGAATCAATGGAAGTCTGCTTCAGCGGGAAGGCGACTTCGATAAGACGCTTGTCGTTCATTATTTTTCCTTCTTCAACGCAGCGTCAAAGCTCAACAAATCGTGGCTCATACGGTGCAAGGTGATTTCTCCTCGGGTTTCTCGCCCGCGGCCAGTGAAGTAATCGCCGCTCAGGCGCGTTTCTTCCGAAGCTGCGGCAATCGCCAGCGTGCAGACGCCGCGATGCGTATGCATCGTCTGCACCGAAAGATTTCTCGGCTCGGAGACGTACTCGTACTTCAACCCGACATCGCCGGGCTGGTCTTCATAGAGCGCAGCCATCGTAGTTCGAGACCGGGACTGCTCCGTTTCAAGTTCAATCGTCATCCGTGTCCAGGTCTGGCGCACGCGCATCACACAAGGCACGGTGGTTCCGCCGTTGTGCGAGGTGGTGATGCGCCCAACCCAAGTACCGTTGAGGTTCTTGATCGTGGACAGCCACTGCCAACCCCAACGCTCGTAGAGGAAGATCAACCCGCCGTAGATCACACCCGCCGACAGTGCGGCGGCATCAACGTGTCCGGCCAACTGCGGCATTGCGGCCAGCGCACGCAGCCCACTGGCCGCAGCAATGGCGAGCGCACCAAAGGCGAAATACACCTTCGGCCCGCGAAAGAAGTTGTCAGATGCGTACCCGTGCATACTGCTGCCCCCACTGGTTCCACATCTGGATCAGCGCGCCGATGTAGGCGCGTGCGTTCTGTTGGGTCCAACGCCCGGAATCGAACAGGCGCTGGATGCCGTTCTGGCAGACGAAGTTCGTCAAGTCAGCGCCATTCAGCCAGTTCACGACATTGACGACGGTGTCGCCGTAGCTGCTGCCGAACTGCTGATCGGGCACGTTGTAGAGCAGGCACTCGATGGCATGGGACGATGCCGTGCCGCTCTGGATCAGCCCGTTATCCTCCATCCAGCCACGGGCGTTCTTGAAGATGCGAACGGTCGGCTTGTACCACTGGTTCGTCCGACCGTTCTTGGCCACGCCGTTGTCGTAGGACTGCTTCGGATAACTGGTGACGGCATGGCCACGCTGAACGTCCCACAGCCAGATGCCTTCGACGTAGGTGGCATTGCTCAGCAAGGTTTGCGGCGGGAGGTAGAGCCGATACTCCAGACAAGGGACGACATCAGCAGGGATGTTGTTGCTTGTCCTCGGAATCTTGATGCTCTTGCCGCCCTCGGTGATGTTGTGCGAAGGGAATGCGCGACGGATGGCGTTCGAGACGTCGCGGCGGAAATCGGTGAGCGTGTAGGTGGCGGAGCTGGAGCTGCCCTCGACCGCAGTTTTCGTGTAAGCATCGAGCGCGCCGTATTCCGGCATATAGGTTTCAGTGAGCATGGCAACCACATCCACATCACTGTCGCCACGAATGTTCGTGCTGTTGCGATAGGAACCTTGCAGGAATACGTCGAAGTTCCTGCCCTGCAGTGCGGTGTCGTTTTGAAGGGCTGTGCGGATGCGCTCGTAGAGCGCTGTAGCGGAGACTGTCGTGCCTTGACGCGACCACGTATCCAATTGGCTTTCAGGGATGGACATCGTTCCTCCTACTCCGACGCGCTGCGCACGATGTCGCCATACCCAATCACGACGCTGCCGCGCGCCTTGGCGATCAGATTCGCGAAGGGGTCTTGAACCCGGAACAGCCGGGGCTGGTTGCCGCCGCAGTCGAACACCGCGTACAGCCAATACTTGTCGCGCAAGTTGCAGGCACGCGCCCATTCGTTCTCGGTCAGTTCGATTTCGCCGACGCCGACGCGGCCCTTGACCTCGATGCCGCGCTCCTCCAGCGCATTCCCATTGCCCCGTCTGGAGAACAGATCGAAGCCAGGGTAGTCGTTGAGGCCGGCGAGCTTGGCCCTCGGCGGCGTGGAGACATCGCGCACATCGGCACCGCGCGCGGACTCGAAAGCGATGGCAACATCCATTGCGATGCGCTCGACTTCGGCGTCGCGCGCCTTGATGTCTTCCGGGTCTTGCGAGGGCTGCACCAGCGCCGTGGCCAGAATTTCTACAGTGCCTGGCTGGATCAACTCCACCTCGCGCCGGGCTTGTAGCAGCGCCTGCGTGCGGCGCTCGGCCACGGTGCGCTGCTGTTGCTTGATGCGCTCCAGTTCGACACCAGCGGCGCGGTTGCCCTCGCGCGCCTTGTCGGTGTAACGCTTGCGGGCGGCGGCGAGTTCGGATTCCTGATAGTCGAAGGCGCGCTTGAGGTAGTCCTCGGTTTCGTGCAAGCGGTTGGCCGCGTTCATGCGCTGAAGCTCGCCGAGCTTGGTCGCCACCTCATGTTGCAGGTGTTCCTGCGCGGCCAAACGCCACGTATCGCTTTGGGCGAGGAAGACCACGCTGCTGGAGTTGGTCTTGGTTGTCTCCTTCAGCAACAGCAGGTGTTCAACAGGGGCCTCGACCAGACGGCCATCGGCGAATTGCTTGAGGCCGACCAGCTTCTGTTCGATCAAGTCCTGGCTGTGGAAGGCAGGCACGCCCGGATCGACGCCGCGCACCACGGTCACGCGAGCCACATGAAGCAGATACGGAGCCGTCGCGCTGACGTCGGTGAAGATCGCGCCGCGTAGGGCGGCGTGGCGGGCGTGCACCATCGCCAGTGCGGACAGGTGCTCGAACACCGGTTCGCCGGGGTGCAAGAAGATCGCGTCGCGCTTGTCGTCGGGCCGGTACACGGTGAAGCGATTGCGGGCCGACTCAGGGTAGGTGTCGAGCAGAGGCAGCAGTGGCTCCAACACGCCGCGCTTGCGTGGGCGAAGGAAAAACTGCCCGCCCAGATCGCCGACGAGGTCGATGCCGATCACGGGCGCCGCGTGTTCCAGATAGCGCCGGACGTAACCCGGGAGCAGGCGGCGCAATTCTTCGATGGCCATCGCATCGCGCAGCTTGGGCAGATCGGCCACCACCTCGCCGCCCGTGCCGTAGATGGATTCCTCGCGCGCCGCGATGGCGCGGACTTGCTCCACCGTGAGTTCGCCCGCGAGTTCGAGCGCCTCCTTGTCGGCCTCGTTGTCTGACTCGACCGCCCGCTGGATGTACTCGGTGATGGACATGCCCTCGAAGATGCGGCCGACCACGTCGAACACCTTGTCCGAGCCGAGCTGCTTGCGGATTTCCTCCAGTTTGTCGAGCAGGGTCTTGATGACCTTGCCTTCGCGCGTTTTGCCTGCGACCAGATTGACGATGGCGACACGGTCGCGCTTCTGGCCGTAACGGTGGATGCGGCCCATGCGCTGTTCCAGACGCGCTGGATTCCAGGGCACGTCGTAGTTGAACAGGATGCCGCAGAACTGGAGGTTGATGCCTTCGGCGGCGGCGTCGGTGCCGACGAAGAAGCGCGCGCCCTTGCCCTCACCATCGTGCGGTGCGCGGAAACGCTCGACCTGGGCGTCGCGCTCCTCGAAGCCGAGGCCGCCGTGGATGTAAGCGACCTGACCGGCGTAGCCCATGCCTTCAAGCCGCCGCGTGAGGAAGTCCAGCGTGTCCCGGTGCTCGGTGTAGATGATGACCTTTTGGTCGCGGTACTGCGGCGCGCGCAGCAAAGCGGCCATGCGCTCGAACTTGGATTCGCGTCCGCTGTTGTGAACGGCTTCGGCCAGCGCGATCAGCTCCTGCACCTGACCGCGCTCGACCAGCAACTCGGCAAGACTGGTGGCGATGAACGCACCCAAGGCCTCGGCTTCGCTTTCCTCGTGCTCCTCTTCCTTGCCTGCGGCGGTGCTTTCCTCGTCCGCCGTCTTGCTGGCCAGCACGTCGAAGAGACGGCCATCGCGCACTTTCCGGTTGAGCTTTTCCTGCTGGGCGCGGATTTCTTCCTCGGGGATGCGACCGGACTGGATGTCGTCGATCAGGCCGTTGAGCTTGTCGAAGCGGTTGCGGAAGGAGCACAGCAACGCCCATGTGCTGCTGGCCAGCCGCCGCTGGAACACCGTCATCGCAAAGCGGGCGGCCTGCCGGTTCAACAGGCGAGCCTGGTTGTAGTAGTGACGGATGTAGGCCGTGGTGCGGTCGTAAAGCGCCTGTTCGCTGATATCACCTTGGCTCAGGTCGTAGCTGACGGTGTCGCACAGGCGTTCCGCGTACAGCGGCTTGCCGCGCAGGTCGACCATTTCTTCCTTCACCCGGCGGATGAAGTAGCGGTCGCGCGACTCGCGGGGGAACTTGGCGAAGGCTGTTTCGGTACTGAACAGCTCGGGTTCCAGCAAGCGCCAGAGACAGTAGTACGGGTACTCCTTGCCCATGTGCGGCGTGGCCGTGAGCAGCAGCAGGTGGTGCGCCGCCCACGGCAGACGCCAGTCGTCAGGCAGCTCGCGGACACCGGCAATGGCTTCGGCCAAGCGGTAGCGGTCGGTGGGCCGGAACGAGCCGTCGAGGTCGCGGTTGGCCGAGAGCTTGTGGGCTTCGTCGAAGACCACGAGGTCGTAGGGCTGGACGGCAGCGTCACGCAGGCATTGGAAGAGTCGCGGAGCCCGCAAGCTGTCGATGCTCACCACGACAAGGTCGCTGTCGGGGCCCACGAAGGGGTTGCCGTCCCGCGTGTCGGAGCCGACGACGATCTTGAACTGAAGCTGGAACAACTTGTGCAGCTCGCGGTACCAGTTGCCCACCAAGCCCGCTGGTGCAACAACCAGTACGCGCCGGATCGTGCGGCGCGACAGGCACTCGCGGACGTAGAGGCCCGTCATGATGGTCTTGCCCGCTCCTGCATCATCCGCCAGCAAATAGCGCAGCCGCGATTGCGGCAGCATCCGCTGATAGACCGCGATGCGCTGGTGCGGCAGCGGGTCGATTTCGCTGATTTCGGTGGCGAACGCGGGGTTGAACAGATGCCCGTAGGACAGGCGCTCACCTTCGACGAGGACGCGCAGAGCGTTGGCATCGCCGAGAAAATCCAGGCGCGGAATTTCGGCTTCGGCAGGCGCTGGGCCACTAGCGACGGTGCTTTGCTCGGCCAAGTGATCACGCTCTCGCGCCGCAAGCTCCTGGAGCTTCGTCAATCCCATCGCAGACGGCTTCGCCTGCCCGTTCTCCCATCGGTTGAGCGTCACGAACGAAACCCCGAGCAACTCAGCGAACTGCTGCTGGGTGAGGCTCAAGGCCTTGCGAAGCTGTCGAATCTCGTCGGGGGTCATGAAGGTGCCGTGTGCGCGTTTTCTGGCTTTATATCACACGATATAAAGACTTTGCAAGCACACGCGGTCAGCCTTGGCTTTCGTGGAAGCGGATGGCCCCATGAAGGCTCTTCAACTTCCAAAGGAATCGAGATCGTGAAATCCTCTCCACACGTTACTGCTGCACAGCTCGCCGCCGTTCGGCAGGCGGCAGACCGACCAAGCCGGGCGCTCGAGCCGCTGCCACCGAAGATCAATGGCGCTGCGAGACAGTCAGTCCTGGATGCGTTGGTCGCCTGCGGCTACGCGACCAAGTGCTACCTCCCTGGCCACGTCGAATACGTGCTGACTGACCTCGGGTTGGCGGTGAGCCTCCAGGGCTGCTGCGCCCCTCAGTCGACGCGTTGACGCGGCCAAATCATCGAATCCACGCCCTCAAGGCCGAGACGTTACTATCTGGTTCGGGAATCGGATGCGGGTTCGGTTCCCGCTTCCGCCACCACTATTCAAAAAACCAACCGTTCTCGGTTGGTTTTTTTTCGCCCGTTCCCCCCAGTGTTGGCGCGGTTTCCGGGCATGGCCTCGCGAGCGCCACCCCTGCGAACTCGGCGTTTCCACCCCCGCTGACGCCTCTCTGTTCTCCGTTTTCTCTGGTGGTCACGCGAGCGTTCTTGAGGCCACTTCCTTTGCTGGCGCGGGTTTAGAGGCGGTCGGTTGTGGTTGGCAACTCCCGTAGCGGGGGCGACCGAGAACGGAGCAGGCGCAAAAAAACCGCCCGGAGGCGGTTGCTGGCGCTGGGCTCGACGTGGTCAGGCGGGCGGCGCGAGCACCCGCATCTGGTCGCCCCAGCCGTTGGGCCAGGGGCGGCGCATCACCTTCTCCAGGACGGCGTCGGGCGAGCCCACCAGCCGTTCAACGACCTCCGGGGCCAGCAGGGTCAGCCGCATCACGCGGCGCACCTGCGTCACGTCCATGCCCTCGGCCTCGGCGATCTCGGCCACCGACGCCGCCCGCTGCTCGTCCAGCAGACGTTGCCAGTGATGCGCCAGCCCGAGCGCTCGCATCAACGCGGTGTCCTGCGCAGCCGCCCGCGCTTCCCGCTCCCGGGTGGCCTCCGACAGGAATTCCTGCGGCGCGTCCAAGGGCGTGATGACCTGTTTCTTCAGCCCCCGCTTCACCAGCGTCCAGGGCACGAAGGTCTCCAACTGCACGCCGCCCGCCGGGCTCGGCAGTTGGTAGGTGACTGGATCACCCTTGAAGCGGCCTCGGTGCTTCTTGCTCATGCTTCCTCCTCGAAGCGTTTCACGATCTGCCGTTGCGCCCCCCAATCCACCGGCAGCGGGTTGCGCTGGAACCAGATCAGGTTCATCCGGCGCGGCTGCCGCCCGGTCATCAGCATTTCGAGGATGTCGGGCGCGAGCAAGGTCAGACGCATCAGCTCGTTGGGCACCGATGGGTGCAACCCTTCTGCCCTGGCGATGTCCGATCCGCTCTTCATCACGCCGGTGTCCACGAGGTGCTGCCAGTAGAAACCGCGCGCCACCCCCTCCAGCAGTGTTACGTCGTGACCGTGGCGGTCGTCGGCGGCCACCCGCCGCGCGCCCCGGCGGCGAAACGTCAGGGGCACAAAGGTCTCAAGGGAGTCGTCCATCAGGCCTCGACCTCCAACAGTTCCGCACCGATCCCCCTCGGCGCGAATTCACCGATCAGAGCGTCCCAACCCAGCTCGTAGGTTGGGGTGACGAAGGAACCCCAACAAATCGCGTCCGAACCCCCAATCGTCGTTTGCCACCGTGTCATGCATCCGCATGATTTCATGCATCGGAATTGTTGGGGTTCGCAAGCTCACCCCAACCTACGGGGCTGCACCTCGCCCGCGTGGACGAGATCGATGCGCTCGATCATCAGATTGGCGATGCGGTGGCGCTCGATTGGGAACAGTTGATCCCACACGTTGTTGAGGCGTCCCATCGCCATCACGGTGGTGGCCTCGTCGATCCGGGCCCCCAGCTTTTTCTGGTTCTGTTGGATGTGCCGAACCACCGACGCCACCGTTTCCGGGCTGGTCAGCACCGTTCGGATCTGGGCCACCACCGCCCCCTCGATCTCCGGCGCGGGCAGGCGCTCGTAGCCCTTGCCCGGCGCGCCGAACCGCGCTTCCGACTTGGACACGTAGTAGTGGTACTTGCGCCCGTTCTTGCGCGAGTAGGTCGGGTACATCCGCTCGCCCGAGGGGGCGTACAGCAGGCCGCGCAGCAAGGCGTCGGTGCGCGACCGGATCTTGGCTTCCACCGACCGGGCATGGCCGTCCCTGGCCAGCACTGCGTGAACCTTGTCCCACAGCTCCTGGTCGATGATCGGCGGGTGCGCGCCGGGATACCAGTTCCCCTTGTGCGACAACTCCCCCAGGTAGATGCGGTTGCGCAGCAGCTTGTGCAGGTACTTCTTGTCGATGCGCGTGCCGGTGCGCACCCGCCCGTCCTGCGTCGTCCACGCCTTGGTCGTGATGCCCTCGGCGGTCAGGCGCGCTGCGATCTGCGTGGGCGAGCCGATGCTCAACATCTCCTCGAAGATGCGAAGAGAGAGGCAGAGTCCATAAAGAAAGAGGCTGTCATTCACGCCAAGGATCTGACATACCAGGCAAAGGTCGAAGCTGAAAAAGAGATAAGGGAAGGAACAAGAGAGCTGAATCAGCTCGACAAAAGGCTGAGGCAGAAGGAAGATCAGTTAGAGAAGAGGTTAGACCAGATAGAGAGAAAAGAGCACGAACTGAACAGAAAAGATAGGGATTTATATTTGAGGGAACATTCGCTGTCGGAAAAAGAGAGCCACTATGGGCATCTTATTAAAGAGCAGACCCTCATTCTTGAGCACATATCTGGCATCAGTGCTGAAGAAGCAAAACAGGAACTCTTTAAAAGAGTTGAAGAGGATGCAAGATTTGAGGCAGCCAAACTTGCAAAAAAAATAGAGGACGAGGCAAAAGAAAGCGCAGAAAAAAAGGCAAAGGAGATTATCAGTCTTGCCATCCAGAGATATTCCAGCGATTATGTGGCAGATGCCACTGTATCTGCAGTGAGCCTGCCCGGTGACGAGATGAAGGGAAGGATTATCGGCAGGGAGGGAAGAAATATCAGGGCGTTTGAGGCAGCCACCGGCGTTG
>OGCL01002412.1_pt1 | contig 13088 bp, 14 predicted proteins | sample 1570041 | NCBI WGS metagenome assembly OGCL01 (sample SAMN06266162, study PRJEB24511) | hot springs metagenome | isolation source: Hot spring water | place: South Africa: Limpopo | collected 2015-06-22 | reverse complement strand
AAGGTGTCGTATAAAAATCCTTCACCAGCCCTTACTATCTTACTTGCTGATTTTACTAAGCTTTTTAGTTCTATCGCTGATTTTGGGCTTTGTTTAAAGATATGCAATAACTTAACCAAAAAGCGAATGTAGATAATTAAAGTATGCCAGCTTATCTTCTCCGTAACTTGCCATTATTTGCATTACCCGATCAAGTGGTATCTCTGTCCTTAGAGAATCCCTTTTTTTTGAAAAAAACTTGTCGGCATAACAAATCAATTTTTCCTCAAGGCTTTGGGGCGTCATATCTCTATGAGGAATAGGGAATTTCTCTCTTACTATATCCTCAATCTTTATGCCTGCACCGACATGTCTTTCACAGACAAGGGCATGAACAGGTAAGCCCTCTGATTCAACTATCTCTCTGCCTAAATAACCATGACAGATATACGGGAGATTGCCATAACAACCTAACTTTGGCGCATAGGTTTTAAATATACCAATGTCATGGAGTAAGGCTGCTGTTTCTATAAATTCAGAATTAAGATTTAGTTGTCTTTTCTCTTTTGCAATTTTAAGTGCCTTTTCTGCTACAGCCATGCTATGCGTCAGGAGGATATGAAAGGTCTCTTTTTTATCATCATAATATTTTTTTAAAACTTCAATTGCTTGCATCTATTGACCACCTCTTTTATAACACCTTGCCAATTTCCCCTTTCAACCTGTCTAAACAATCTTACTGTTGGATACCATGGTGTTGTTGAATTATTGAGCATCCATCGCCAGTCTGGTGTGTATGGTAATAATAACCAAGTCTCTTTCCCCATCGCACCAGCAAGATGGGCAATGGCAGTGTCAACGGTTATTATAAAATCAAAACTATCAATAAGTCCTGCTGTATCGGAGAAATCTTTAATATGTGACGATAGATCAATCAATGATTCATCGCTACATTTAGCAGCTTCGCCAAATTGCAGGCTAAAAAAGGTAAATCCTTTTAGTGATAAAAGAGGGTAAAAATAATCAAAGCTAATAGACCTATTTAAATCATCTTCATGAGCAGGGTTTCCTGCCCAAGTAAGCCCTATCTTTAATGTGCCCTTTGTTTCAGTCAACTCCTTAAATTTATTTATTTTGTCACTTCTTGCAGTTAAATAAGGTATCTTTGCTGGGATTGTATCAAGAGTGGTCTTGAATATGTAAGGTAAAGATAGGATAGGACATTGCAAATCAAATTCTGGCAAGGCCTCCTGAAAGGAATAAACCCCCTGTAGTCCTTGCAGTGCCATAAACAATTCTTTTAATTCCTCATGACAAAGAAGGATTACCTTAAGCCCTCTTTCTTTTACAAGGTTGATATACCTGACAAAATGTATAGTGTCACCAAAACCCTGTTCTGCAAATATAACAATAGTTGAATTTGAGTATTCTCCACGCCAATAGGGTTTTTGGTAATCTCTAAGATAATTTTTATAATCGTCCTTTTTTAGTCTCCACTCATATTCTTTAAAACCCTCTGTCATATTACCTGAAAGGAGAAGACATTGGGCATAATTAAAGTGTATATAAGGTTCATCAGGACATAACGATAAAGCCCTCTGAAAGTTATCAATTGCCTCTTCAAGCTGGTGATTGTCTTTGCATGAAATAGCAAGATTGTTTAGAGTGATACAATTATTGTCATTGTAAAATAAGCTTTGTTTGTAGGAAAGGATTGCCTCGTTAATGTAGCCTTTTTTGTGAAACAAATCGCCAAGTTGTAAATAATATTGAGGATTTTTTGAATCTAAAAAGACTGCTTCCTTAATATGCCTGATAGCCTCTTCAGTTTGTCCTAATTTTTTATAGATTAATGAAAGCTCACTGTGTATAAAGGCGTCATGGTGTTCTGACTCGCTTAAAGGTTGTATGAGACTAATTGCCTCTGTGTGGCAATTAAGATAGGCAAGCATTTTTGCCTTTTTTATAAGATATATTGGATTGCCTTTTGACTTATCAATTGCCCTTTGATAACACTTTAATGCCCTATGAAATAACCCTTTATCCTCATAGTATTGACCAAGTTTGAATATTGCTTCGTCTCTTTCTGGGTTTTCTCTAAATTCAATGATACTTTGATTATCTCTATCCAAGGGTTAGTTGTGATTGATGATAATGTTATAGAAGCCTTTTGCAGATGCTTGCCAGGTCTTTTTACTTAAATCCCGTGCCGATTGCTTAGCTATGGGCTTTAAGGCTTGTCTATTATAATAAGCCTCCTCAAGGTTAGCAATAATTTCATCTATAGAAGGTTCATACCATTTAGCAACCAATCTGTTCCTCCTTGAGATATTTAATTCAGACATATTTAGGAGCCTTATAGAATTTGATTCTGTAAGTATGTCTTCATGGCCAGTATTATAAGAGGCTATAACTGCCTTGCCACAAGCCATGTATTCCATCATAACAAGGTTTGTCCCTCCTTCACACCTATTTGGAAATAATCCTATATCAGTATTTTTATAGACTTTTGCCATCATTACATTTGGAGTAGTTGGTAAGGTTATAACCCTTTTGAGGTCTATTCCATTATCAATTAATATCTGATTAATGGCATTTGTATCAGAAGAACCTGAAGGTGTAAATCTTATGTGCCTTGATACTGTCATTGTGTTGAAACTATCAAGCCAAAAATTTTGCCAACAATTAATCAACATTACATCGTTAAATCTATCCTGAAGGTGCTTGTATGCCCTGATAACCAAATCCTGACCCTTTCGTAACTCAAATTTACCACCTGAAAAGATGACAAAGGCATCTGTAAAGAAATCCTTTTCTGAATGGTAGGGATTAAAAAAGGCAGGGTCTATCCCTTGTATAACAGTCTTGACATTGCTTATACCATAATTCCTCAACACCTTTTCGTTCCAACTTGACCCTGTTGCGATAAAATCAAAATATGACCTTGCATTGTTTATAAACTCCTCTGACAGAATATTTTCTTCAAAGAATGTATAACCAAGATTAATAGTTCCCTTCAGGTTTGGCATTAAGGGGACAAAGGTGTTACCGACTATTGATTGTATTAGCGGATTTTGTAATTGAACGGCAGAGGATTGTTTTATTTTCTGATAGTCTTCCTGATTAATAACCTTTGACTTCAAAAATCTATATTCAAGTTCATCGTTTATATTCTCAAATTTAAGTGTATCGGTTATTGCAATTACCTTTGTTAGCTTAGAAAGTTCCTTGACTAAAAACTTTCCGCATATACCCCAACCATGAAAACTACCAAGAGGCAGGGCAAGAGAGATTAGAGGGCTTGAGAAATCACCTTGCATATTTTAATAATATCGTCACTTTTAAGTTCAGGATAAATGGGAAGAGAAAGCACCTCTTTTGATACAGACTCTGCCATTGGAAAATCCCCTTCTTTATACCCAAGATAAGTTAAAGCCTTTTGAAGATGAAGGGGTATGGGATAATAGACAACAGAGGAGATTTCATTTTCCTTGAGTATTTTCTGTATGTAATCTCTTTTAGGACTTTTTATTGTGTATTGATGAAATACATGATATGCATCAGGACTGTAATAAGGCACCTTGATACTATCAAGATTTGATAGTTGGCCATTATAAAGAAAGGCACAGGCTCTTCTGTTTTCATTATATTTTATTATGTATTTTAGCTTGACTAACAACACTGCTGCTTGAATCTCATCAAGGCGACTGTTATAGCCAATACTCTCATGTATATATCCACCCAAAGAACCATGATTTCGCAACCTTTTAAGTTCGTCATAAATAAGGGAATCCCTGAAAACAATCAAACCTCCATCTCCATAAGCTCCAAGGTTTTTGCTTGGATAAAAACTAAAACAGCCTGCATCACCGAAAGTGCCAGTCTTTATGCCTTTATAAGAAGCACCAAAAGACTGGGCACAGTCTTCAATTACCTTTAGATTATGTCTTTTAGCAATATCCATAATCTTATCCATCTCTGACGGATTACCAAAAAGGTGGACTACAATTATAGCCTTTGTTTTATCAGTAATTTTATCTTCAATTAAATCAGTATTAATGTTAAAGGTATCACCATCAATATCAACAAAGACAGGTTTTGCACCCACATATATGACAGATTCAGCAGTTGCAAAAAAGGTAAATGGTGTGGTTATAACCTCATCACCTTCCTTTATCCCAAGAGTTTTTATGGCAAAGTGAAGGGCATCAGTCCCTGAAGCCAAAGTAAGTGCATTATTGACAGAGAGGAAGTCCTTTAACTTTTGTTCAAAAAGAGAAACCTTTTTGCCAAGAATAAATTGAGAACTCTCAAGCACCTCCTCTATCTCAATAAGCAGTTCTTCTTTAATAGATTTATAATTTGTTTTTAAGTCTATCATCGGTATCATTGGCAATTATGCTCCTGTTAATTGATTTACTCTCTCTGCAATCTGCAATGCCTGTAATGCCTCTTGTGCAGTAACAATTGGCGGTAAATTATTCATTATTGAATGGATAAAACTTGATAACTCCACCCTTAAGGGTTCTTCATTATTATTGAGGTCAATATCCTTAAAGGTCTTATCTTCTGGATTAAACTCCGTAACCTTCTGCCTTGAAAAATCAAGAATTAGATAAGAATCAACCCCATAAATATACATCTCTCTACGCTTATCTTGAGCTATCCTGCTTGCCTTTAAAACAGCAGTGACAGGGGAATTGAATCTTATCTTTGCAAGGACATAATCTGTTTTTTGGCTGACCATTGATAGGCCTTCTGCTGATATTTCTTTAATAGTAGTGTTAAGTTCTTTTTCTCTCATTATAGTTAAAATCAGGTCAATGTCGTGTATAAGCAAGTCAAGGGATACATCTATATTTATTGCCCTTTCTATGTAGGGCGATAGCCTTTCTGATTCAAAGTAAAGGGGATTTTTTATCCTCTTTTTTGCATAAATAAAGGCAGGATTAAATCTCTCAATATGACCAACCTGTATAATCAGACCCATAGATTCTGAAAGTGTGATGAGTTCCTGCGCCTCTTTTGAATTTAAAGTAATAGGTTTTTCTATAAAGAGATGTTTACTCTGCCTTAGACACTCTTTGGCTATACTGTAATGGCTTGAAGTAGGTGTAGCAATTACAAAGGCATCAACTAACTCTATTGCATCACGAAAATCATTAAAAGCTTTACCTCCATATTGACTTGATAAACTTTCTGCAATACTAAAGTCTTCATCAATAAGGGCTTTCAAAGAGACATTTTCTAACTGAGATAGTATCCTTGCATGATGCTTACCTAAATAGCCTAAACCAATTACCCCAATCCTTATGTCTTTCACAATAACCTCTTTAAGTGGCAAAGGACTATATACTTTGCCCTTTCATAACCCTCTTTTTTCAAAATCCTTAAGAGGTCTTTTGAAACTGCATCGGTCAAAATCTTTCTTCTAATTTTGGCATCTTTTATTTCTTTTAAAACCCTTTGGCGAAAACCCTTCAGAAACCTAAGATAGACAGGCAAATCTTTTCCATACAATATATCTAAATCCTCTTTTATCTGGGCTGAAAGTGCTGGGCTAATACCTTCCGTTGATATGGCAATAGTGAGGTGCTTTTTGCTTAATATTGATGGGACTATAAAGTTTGAAATTGAAGGATTATCAACAACATTTACAAGAAAAGGGGCCTTTTGGGATATCAATCTATTTGTCTCTGGATCAGAGGTTGCTGCGATTATAACAAAAAAATCTCTTATATCTTCAATCTGAAACTTTTTTTGAATAAACTTGATTTGCCCTTTTTCACTTTTTCTTTTTAATAGTCTTGTTATTTCTTCACTTATTACAGTAACCTTTGCCTTTGCTTTTAACAATGACAAAATCTTTCGCTCTGCCACCTTTCCCCCTCCTACCACAAGACAATCCTTTTCAGTTAAATCAAGAAAAACAGGGTAGTAAACAGACATTAAATTTCTTTTTTAGCCCTTTCAGTGAATCTGCTATCGGGGAACCTTTGAATAAGTTCTTTAAAAATTGTCTTAGCCTTTTCGATTTTTTTCAAGCTTTTGTATGAAATCCCCAATAGATAAAGTGTTTGGTCGGTATTTTTATAGTTTGGATATTTTGCTAAAAGCCCTTCAAATCTACCAATTGCAGCAATATAAGAACCCTTTTTAAAATAAAATTCCCCAATCATAAACTCACTTTCTGCAAGTGTATTAAGGGTCTTTTCAATTCTGATATTAATAACTTCTCTATAAGGATTTCTCGGATAAAGTTCTTTTAATCTTTGAAATTCTCTCAAAGCCTTTTGGGCTGCACCTGCACCTTTGTCAGGTGCCTCAATCTGATTAAAATAAGCCATAGCAATCTGGTATTGAGCATGAGAGGCATATGGATTATCTGGATATTGTTCAATAAATTTTCTATATTCTTCGGCACCTAAGTCATAATCGCCATCTCTTATATAGGAATCTGCAATCTTAAGCTGGGCAATTGGTGCATATTGCTTTGTTTGGTCTCTGTTTTTTAATTCAAATAGTAGTTTTCTTGCCTCTTCATAATCTTTGTCATTGATAAGCTTATCGGCCCTTTTTAGATATGCTTCAGGATTGTAGGGTATTCCCTTCTTGGCATCTTTACCGCACGATAATAAAGCTACTAAAATAATGAATAAAATAATGATAACAAGCAGTCTCGTCATTTTCATAGGTCAACTATTTAACCTTTTCAGTAGACTTGAAGTCAAGATTAATAACATAACTTGCAAATATTTATAAAAACCCTGTTAATAATTTGTTAAGCATATTGTTAAGTAACATTTGTCTCAAAACAATAATTTTACAATCCTAAAATAATTACTATTAATTTTAACTAGTTACGAACTGGCACAATAATTGACTAAATTAAATTTACTAAAGTTAATTTTTTGTTTATAATGTATAGCAAATTTTACTTTTCATAAAGGAGGATAGAATGGGAAAGGAACAAAAACCAGATGAGACGACCTCGGCAAACACTACTTTTCGCTCTGTCGTATCAAATCTTTTATCTGGAACTAAGACTTACTATTTTTTTGTCGGTATTCTTGGGATCATGGTTTTGGCCTTTATAGTTGCTGGACTTGATGCAGTGCGTATTGGTTACAAAGATGCTTATGGTGTTACAAGAGAGGTATCTTGGGGACTTCTAATCTCTACCTACATCTTTTTTGTATTAATCTCTACCGGTCTATGTATCGTATCGTCAATTGGTCATGTTTTTGGCGTTAAAGATTTAATGCCCATAACAAAAAGGGCAGTTTTTTTATCTATCGTCACAATCGTAGTAGGCTTTGCAGTGGTATTATTTGAGATTGAAAATCCTTTTAGAATGGCTATATACAATGTGATATCCCCCAACCTCACCTCAAATATTTGGTGGGATGGAACACTTTTTGGGGCTTACTTAGTTTTCATGATGGTTGAGTTCATATCTATTTTAATGCATAAACATAAAATCGCCACGATTGCAGGTCTGCTCGGTCTTATCTCTGGTATTGTTGCCATTAGTAACCTTGGGGCAATTTTTGCAATGCTTCATGGAAGGGAATATTGGTATGGACCTTACCTGCCCATTTATTTTATTGCCTCCGCAATGTTGTCTGGTTGTGCAGCAATTATATTCTTTACATGGATTGGTTACAAGGTAAACAACGAGCAGATGGCTCCCCCAATGGAAAGGGCAATGGAGGTAGTTGGAAAACTCTGCACCTTAATGATAACAATTATAGTATTTTTCACATCTTGGAAACTCATAACAGGTTCAGTAGGTGGTCCTGCAAAGGTTGAGGCAATCAAGGCACTCCTTACAGGTCCTTTTGCCTTTAATTTCTGGTTTATTGAAATGGGTTTAGGTCTATTTATACCATTTATATTATTTCTTATGTCTAAGTGGAAAAATCTAAACTTGATTTTTATTGCCAGTGTATTAATGATATTTTCCACATATTTCATGAGATATGACCTTGTAATTGTTGGTCAATTAGTGCCTTCTTTCTATGAACTACATGTGACAGACTACCCTGGATTGTTATCATACAGACCAAGTATTCATGAGATCATTATATCAATAGGTGGAATAGCACTTGCTGGTTTTACCTTTTTACTCGGTGAAAAGGTATTTAGTGGTCACAAGATGGAAATTCATTAAAGGAGGCTAGCAAGATGAACAAAATAGATTTTGATAACCTTAAAAAAGAAAACATTGACAGTATATCACCTATAGAGAGACGAGAGTTTCTGAAAATTGGTTTTGTCGTTACAGGAATCTTTGCTGGAGGTAGTGTTATTTCACTAATTTCTAACATTAATAAGGTCTTTGCCTCTAAAGAAGAGATGAAGTCAAAATATCCTTATAAGCCTCATTATAGTATGGTAATGAGACAAGACAGGTGCGTTGATTGTGAACTCTGTAAAGAAGCATGTGTTAAAACTAACAAAGTCCCAGATTATGGCTATAGGACGACTATTTTAGAAAAGGTCTCTCCCAATGCAGTTGGCAACAAGAGAGAATTTATCCCTGTCTTATGTAATCAATGTAACAACCCACCATGTGTAAGGGCATGTCCAACAAAGGCAACCTATAAGGACCAAAAAAATGGAATAGTTCAAATGGAGGACAAAAGGTGTCTTGGTTGTAAAAGTTGCGTTCTTGCCTGTCCTTATAATGCAAGATATTTTAATGAGGAGAAACATGCCATTGATAAATGTAACTTCTGTTTTGATACAAGGTTAACAAAGGGTATAAAAATTACAGCTTGCTCAGAGGCATGTCCTGCTGATGTGAGAGTCTTTGGTGATCTCTCCGATCCTGAAAGTAGGGTTTACAAATTAGTCCATCAGATTGATAGACCTGTTTGGGTCCTTAGAGAAGAAACTGGTGTAAAACCAAATGTATTCTATATAAAGGGGTAAAACATGAAAAAGATTACAAGTTTCATATCTTTGTTTTTAGTCTGCTTATTTTATATAAATGCCAATGCCTCAGGCGGAGATATTTTATACACAAAGCCAGTAAAATCAGTCCTCTTTAGTCATCAGACCCACTCAAAGATAAGTTGTGATAAATGCCACTCAGGGCTTTTCGAAATGAAGGCACTTTCAGCCCAAAATAACCCTGATTTCAATATGGATGCACTTTACAAGGGGAAATACTGTGGGGCTTGTCACAATGGTAAAGTTGCATTTGCCTCAAATACACAATGTGCCAGATGTCATGGTGGTGTAAAAGAATATACTGCTATGAAGTCAAGACCACAGAAAGTCTCTACTGCCAAGGGACCATCAGAAGCTATTATGATTGGTAGAGGCAACACAGAGGTTGCATTTAATCATTCTACACATAACCTTATAGTATGTGGGGACTGCCATACTAAGCTATTTTTAATGAAAAAGGGTTCAACAAAGATAAGCCTTGCTGACCATAGTTCTGACAAAGCCTGTTATGCCTGCCACAATGGGAAAAAGGCTTTTTCCTCTCAAGATTGTAATAAATGTCATAGCAAGCTCACCATTCCAACGCAAGTAGTTATGGGAAAAGGTGATTCTTCTGTTAAATTTAATCATGAAGGACATTCAAAAAAGGCTTCCTGTGGAGAATGTCATGATAAGTTATTCTTAGCAAAAAAAGGTGCTAACAAGATTACCTTCTCTGACCATCACACAAACAAAGCCTGTTATAGTTGCCACAATGGGAAAAAGTCCTTTGCAGTAGAAAATTGCACAGCCTGTCACATAAAAGTTATAGCACCCAGAGGTGACCTCCAATACAAGGTAAAAGGCTTGCCAAATGCCCATTTTAGTCATGGTTTTCATTCAAAAATCTTCGCATGTAAAGATTGCCATGACAAACACTTTGTCATGAAAAAAGATGGTAGTAAAATGAACATGAAGGCTATGTATGAAGGCAAATATTGCGGTTCTTGTCATAATGGCAATCTAGGATTTTCTGTAAATGAGTGTGCAAAATGTCATTACGATAAAAAATAGTTTTTTGATGAGCAAATATAAAGGATTTTATTTATAATAATCAGGATTTCTTCAAAGGGAGATTGAATAAATCTCCCTAATTTATTTAAAGAAGTCCTCACAGTGATGAAAAAGATATTTTTAATTATCACAATCGGTTTTTCCCTCTACGCTTGTTCTGGAGGTAATGATGATTCCCTTCTGAAATCTAAATGTCTGTCCTGCCATAATATGGTTCCCATCTGTGCAAAAATTGGTATAAAGAATGTGCAAGGCTGGATAGACTCAATTGATGCAATGAAAAAGGCAGGGGCAAAAATATCAAATAATGAGAAGGCGAGATTAGCTAACTTTTTAGCAGGATTAAAACAAGAAAAGGCAGATTTCTGTAAGTAAGTTTTATAGGTGAAGACAATGTCTTCACCTTTTTTATTATTGTTTCTGTGTCTTAAAATTTAGCAAATCACTCTTGGTAAGATTTGTGATTTTAGTAATCTTATTATCACTCTGAACACTTATTTTGACATCATCACCAGCCCGCCAAGTCTTTTCAGGCATGGAAAATAGGCTATCATCAACCTTAAATATCAAATAAATCTTTTGTCTCTGCGAATAAAGCATAATTTTCTTTTTCTCTTTATTAATGATAGGAAAAATAATAGATTGTTTTTTATCCTTGTCAAAAACAAGGGGATCATCTCTCTGAATATTTAACTTTTTGTCAATTATTGATATTTTCAAATCCTTAAATATATTGTTTTGTGGGTCATAGACCTTGATGATCCCCTCATCGGAGTTAAGTGCGATTCTATAACCGTCTGTCGGTTCACTACCCTTTGGGATTATCTCTTTTGGTAACTCAAAGGTCATTAATGGGAGCGTATTATAATTCGGTTTTACCATATCATTGTTGGCATCCCTGATAATCTTAACATAATTTGTATTAGGGTCATATTCTATAACCCTTCCCTGAATAATAGTCTCCTTTGGTTTTTGCTGACAAGCTAATAATAAAGAAGAAATAACAATCAAACACAAAAAAAACCTTACAATTTTCATAATCGCAAATTAACCCCTTTTTCTTTTTTTATTTATGATAGCATAAAAAAGTTTATTGTCAAGCCAAAATAAAAATGTCCTGTTTTCACCAAAATGAAAATGTCCGGTTTCTACGCTGCCAATTCCGTTAGAAGCGTTGCTTATAATGGGGAAGTCTGTTATGGATCGCGGCTTTTAAACCGTGGAATAGAATCCCATCTTGACAGGTAGTGATTCTGTGGAGATCCAATCTGCGCTGTTTCTTCGGCTACGAATATTAGATATTTGTCTCTTATAAATATCCAGCCGGAAAAGGCATACCAGCCGCCTTTTTGAAAATCATGCGGACTTTTAACTTTTACATCCATCTCAACAGGCTGTATATCTGCCGCGCAGCATGTCATGAGAAGCCTTTGGATCGTAATATAATCGCCCGAGATTTCCGAAACCATGCCCATAGTCCTGAACTTATGCGATTCAATTACATACGGATAGTTCACGGCGAGCGTCCATATCGCAAAAATATTAAGATTCGCATAGCCGTCTTCATCAACCGGAAGCCTTAAAGATTTGTCAATTTTTGTTTTTTTATTTTTTAAATCAAATATGGTTATGGCATTCGTCTGATGGTCTATGTTTTTTATTGCAGGCATATTAATTGATGTGATATCGGAAGGATTTAATGCTATAAATAAAATTAAAGGATATATGAGGAAAATGGCTTTTGAGGCTTCTTTAAAATTTCCGGTTTTTTTGCTGCCGTATTCTTCGCAGCCACATATTAAAGAATGTTTATCCGGAATCATGAAAAGAAATATCGTCAATAATATCCAGCTTATATATGTAAGCCACACAAAATTTGGAGCAATAAAGCGCAATATTTCATCGGTATAAATCATATAAAACGCAAAAAGGCTGTAGCTTAAAAATACGATTCTATATTTCCATGTCCTCATAATAATATTATGCCCCTTAGCATAAAAGCCGCAGTTATCACAATAAGCAGCGGAAGTGTGCATAGAAATATCAGCATTCTGTGTGTGAATATGCTGTGGTATAACAGTATAAGTTTTATGTCAAGTATCGGTCCTACAGCGAGAAAGGCAAGCTGCGCCGGAATATCAAAAATGCCGTTCATTGCGGCGGCAACAAAAGCATCCGCCTCCGAGCATAGTGAAAAAATGACGGCAAGCCCTGAAAAAAGCGGTATCCCGAGCCAGCCTTCGCTTCTGAAAAATTCATATAAACTTAAATGGGCAAAAGTTTTAAATAATGCTACAACGGATGCTCCTATTAAAAGCATTGAAAAAATGATCATAAAATCATCTATTGTGTGGCGCACCGCATGTCCTAACTTGCCGCCGGGTTCATGCTCCTGTTTATTTATTATTTGCAATTCATCCGTCTTCTTCAAAAAGTTTTTTTTGAAAAATAAAGAAACAGCAATGCCTGAAATTACCGCTACGCCTATTCCAAGAGCCGCTCTAAGCAAAACCATCTCTTTAAACCATGCGTATGCTGCGTAAGTTGAGAGCAATGTAATGGGATTTATAATGGGAGCGGCAAGCATATAAGCTATTGCAGCAGAGGCTGGCATCCCTTTTTTGATAAGCCGTCTGACTATAATTACCGAGCCGCATTCGCACATGGGAAGCGCAATTCCTGATCCAGCGCCTATGAATACTGCAGCGACAGGATTTTTTGGCATTATCCGCATTATTAAAGAAGAAGGTATGAAAACTTCCATAAACCCGGAAATGATCGCTCCTGCAAGCATAAAAGGCAAAGCTTCCAGTAGAATGCTTATAAGTATGATAATAAAGTTATCCATCATACAGGCATTCTGTCTTTCACTTTTCTGAATGTAAAGCAAACAACAAAAAATGCAAGGTTAACAAGAACTATAGTGGCGCCTGTAGGCAGGTTTAAAGAAAACGAAACGAATATGCCTGAAATAACCGACATTACGCTAAAAAAAGCTGCGGACAATAAGGCGACTTTAAAGCTTCTGGCAATCTGAAGCGCCGAAGCTGCCGGAAGTATAAGAAGAGCGGATACGAGCATTACTCCGACTACGCGCA
>OGCL01002411.1_pt1 | contig 13090 bp, 12 predicted proteins | sample 1570041 | NCBI WGS metagenome assembly OGCL01 (sample SAMN06266162, study PRJEB24511) | hot springs metagenome | isolation source: Hot spring water | place: South Africa: Limpopo | collected 2015-06-22 | reverse complement strand
ACGCACAGCCATGCCTACGAGATGAGCTACAGGCTGATCGCCAAGTCGGGCAAGGTCGTGTGGGTGCGGGATCTGTGCCGCGCCGTGGTCGAGCCGGGGAGGCCGAACCGCATGATCGGCCTGATGATCGATGTCACGCAGCAGAAGAACACCGAACTGGAGTTGGTGCGCTCCGAAAACCGCTATTCGCTGGCGACCCGTGGATCCAACGATGGCATCTGGTATTGGGACTTGCGAACGGACGCCCTGCATGTGTCCGGGCGCTTTCTCCAGATCGTCGGGATGGGTAGCCGCGACCATGTGTATGACGGAGGCTGGCGCTTTTTGGAGCAACTCATCGATCCCGAGGATCGCGCTCGCGTGCAGGAGGCCTACCGCAGGCACCTGTCGGGAAACAGCCCGAACTTCTCAGTGGACTTCCGTGCCTTCCATGGGGCTGGGCGGCTGGTATGGGTCAATTGGCGCGGGCTCGCCGAGTTCGAAGAGGGTGTTCCCGTGCGCATGGCAGGCTCGTTGAGCGATCTTGCCGAGCGGGGCAGCTCCTACGATGCGCTGACCAACTTGCCCGGTCGGCCGTTGTTTCGCGATCGCCTCTCGCAACTCATCGCGCTGCAGCAGAACGACGGAGTGAACGGTGATGGCGTGCCGACACGCGATGGAGCCACGATGTTCTCGGTGCTGCTGCTGGATCTCAACGGGTTCAAGGCCGTCAATGACAGCTACGGGCACCATGTGGGCGACCAGCTCCTGCAACAGGTGGCGCGGCGGCTCGAATCCTGCGTTCGGGCCGTGGATCTGGTCGCCCGCATGAGTGGTGACGAGTTCAATGTGCTGCTGGAGTCCATTGATCCCGCTGAAGCCCGCCAACGCGCAGGACAGATCGCCGCCACCCTTGCTGCGCCGTATGTGATCGGCGAACACACCGTGATCAGTGGCGCGAGCATTGGATTGGTCAGCAGCGCATCCGGGCTGGCAACGGTCGATGACTACCTGCGCGCCGCAGACACCGCCATGTACCGGGCCAAAAGCCAGTCATTGGGCGTGTGCGTGTTTCAGTAAACGCCGTGCCAGAGGTCGCGGGCCGCCGCTGGCGCCGGAGTTTCTGCATCAAAATGGCCTCTTGCGCCTTCTGGTTAAGCGCTGGTAGCTATTGAATTCATAGTATCGAGACGCGCGTGGGGTGGCCGCTCAGGCCACAATAGAGCCCTGCTGCTGGCTATTTGCCCCCTCCGCTTGTCCCTTCTCGCTGCGTTCGCGCGCCGGCCACCACCTTGAACTCGCCCGTTTTCACCTCGCTGATCCCCGTCATCCTGTTCATCGCCATCGGCTTTTATGTGGGGCGGCGTGGCTGGATCCGTGCGGCGTCGGTCAAGGACCTGGCCAACCTGGTGTTCATGGTGCTCACGCCCGCGCTGCTGTTTCGCACCATGAGCACGGTGCACATCCAGGACCTGAACTTTGGCCCCGTGGGCATCTACTTTGTGGCGTTTGGCATCGTGTATGCCGCCACACTGGCGCTGCAGGGCTTCAACACGCTGGGCGCGGCACGGGCACTGGCCAACACCTTCAGCAACACGCTGATGATCGGCGTGCCCCTGGTGAGCCTGGTGTTTGGCGATGCGGGGTTGGTCACGCTGTTCACGCTGATCTCCGTGCACTCGCTCATCCTGCTCACGGCCGCCACGGTGGTGTTCGAGCTGGCCGCCGCGCGCGAACACGCGGGGCAGGCGGGCGGCACGCAGCAGCCCATGTGGCGCACCGTGCTGCAGGCCATGCGCAACGGCATCGTGCACCCGGTGCCGCTGCCCATCATTGCGGGCCTGCTGTTTGCGCAGACCGGCCTGGTGGTGCCCCAGGTCGTGGACAAACCCCTGCTGCTGCTGGGCCAGGCCCTGGGGCCGATTGCGCTGCTGCTGGTGGGGGTAACACTGGCGTTCACCAAGGTCGGCCACCAGTTCAAGGCGGCAATGCGCATTGCGCTCGTCAAATGTGTGGTGCACCCGGTCGTGCTGGCCGCCCTGGGCTGGGCGCTGGGCCTGTCGGGCCTGCCGCTGGCGGTGATGATCGTGGCCGCCTCGCTGCCCGTGGGGGCCAACGTGTTCTTGTTCTCGCAGCGCTACCGCGTGGCAGAAGAAGAGGTGACGGCCAGCGTGGCCGTGTCCACCGCGCTGGGGTTGGTGACCATGCCGGTGGTGATTGTGGCGGTGACGCGGTGGGTGGTGGGGTAGCCGCTGCGGCCCGGGCTCAGGGCGCCAGCCGCTCCCGCACCCACTCGCCCCCATCCAGCCGATAGCGCAACCGGTCATGCAGGCGGCTCTTGCGCCCCTGCCAGAACTCCCACTGGTCGGGCTTGAGGCGGTAGCCCCCCCAGTGTGGCGGGCGGGGTGGCTTCAGCAAAAACTGCGCACCATATTTGGCCGCGTTGGCCACCAGCACGCTGCGGCCTGAAATGACCTGGCTTTGCGGGCTGGCCCAGGCGCCGATGCGCGAGTCGAGCGGGCGGCTGTGGAAGTATTCGTCGCTCTCCTCGTCGCTCACCTTCTCCACAGTGCCTTCGATGCGCACCACACGCTCCAGCTCCACCCAGTGAAACTGCAATGCCGCAAACGGGTTGCCTGCAATCTGGCGGCCCTTGCGGCTGTCGTAGTTGGTGAACCAGACAATGCCGCGCTCGTCGTAGCCCTTGATGAGCACGATGCGGGTGCTGGGCCGCAGGTCGCTGCCCACGGTGGCCAGAGTCATGGCGTTGGGCTCGGGCACTTCGGCGCTGATGGCTTCTTTCAGCCACTGGTCAAACTGCTGCAGGGGGGCGGCGTGCGAGGCGTCTTCGTTGAGTTCGGCGCGCTCGTAGCTCTTGCGAAGGTCGGCGATGGAGGTGGTCATGGGCCCGATTGTGCACGCCGGGATTCGGGGCCTGAGGCTGGTGCCAGGTGGTCGCAAGCGGGGTGGGTTGTTGTCGAATGCTTATTCGCTTATATTGGCGCAGCGATGAAACCCAAAGACGACGAAAAACAGCGCGCCATAGCCCAGGCCACCTTCGAGCTGGTGGCCCAGACGGGTCTGAGTGGCCTGACTATGGCCGAGATCGCCCGCAATGCGGGACTGGCCACCAGCACGCTCTATGTGTACTACCCGTCCAAGGACGAACTCATCAGCCAGCTTTACCAGGACGCCAAGACGGTGACCGCCGCCCGCATCATGGAAGGTGTGGTGCCTGGCACGCCCTACCGGGGACGGGTGCGGCGCATCTGGGGCAACCTGCTGCGCCACCGGCTGGACCAGTATGCCGAGGTGGTGTTTCAAGAGCAGTACTACAACTCGCCCTGGTTCACCGAGGGCAACCGCGAGTTCTCGACCCGGCTGATGGCGGGCTTTTTTGCGCTGATGGAAGAGGGCCAGCAGCAGGAAATCCTGAAGGCCGTGCCCATCCCGCTGCTCACGGCCAGCCTGGTGGGCTCGGTGCGCGAGACGGGCAATTTGATCCGCACCCAGGTGCTGCCCGACGACGACGCCGTGCACCAGATGGCCTTTAGCCTGTGCTGGGACGCGATCAAGGCCTGAGAACTTGAAGGCCAGCACAGATTCTCGATTTCAGTTTTAATCGAATAAATATTCTCCAAAACAAGAACACTGCGGAAACCCATCCCCCAAGCCGCACCCGCTTGCGCTGAACTTTTGAGCGCTGTCCTTCACCCCAAGGAGTCCCACGATGCCCACTTTGAACGTCAACGGCAAAGACACTGCAGTCGATGCCGACGAATCCACCCCCATCCTCTGGGCCCTGCGCGACACGCTGGGCATGAGCGGCACGAAGTTTGGCTGCGGCCAGGCCTTGTGCGGCGCCTGCACGGTGCACCTGAACGGCGCGCCCATCCGCTCCTGCATCACGCCCATCTCGGCGGCCGCCGGGCAGAAGATCACCACCATCGAGGCCGTCACGGCCAGCGACAAGGTGGGCAAGGCCGTGCATGCCGCCTGGGTCAAGCACGACGTGGCGCAGTGCGGCTATTGCCAAAGCGGCCAGATCATGAGCGCCACCGCACTGCTCAAGGGCAAGAAGAAGCCCACCGACGCCGACATCGACGCGGCCATGGCGGGCAACGTGTGCCGCTGCGGCACCTATGTGCGCATCCGCGCCGCCATCCACGACGCCGCCAAGGCACTGGCCTGACCGAGCCCACTGACTGAAGGAGAACACCATGCATTTCGAGCCTTCTGCCGTGGCTGCCGCACGCCACCACATGCCAAAAAACCTGCTTGCGCTGATGGACAAAGCCCGAGCAGCTACTGATTCAATAGCAAACGACGCAGCCGATGGCATGGCGCGTCGCACCTTCCTGAAGGTGACAGCAGCCTCGGGCTTTGCGCTGGGCGCGTTTCCGCTGGCGGCCACCGCACAGGGTGCGGGCGCGGCGGAGCCTGCGGGCCTCAAGCCGCATGAGCAGCCCTCGGCCTTTGTGCGCATCGACGCCGATGGCACCGTCACCGTCACCATCAACCGCCTGGACTTTGGCCAGGGCGTGCAAACCGGCCTGCCCATGATCCTGGCCGAAGAGCTGGATGCCGACTGGAGCAAGGTGCGCAGCGTGCACGGCGACGCCAACCCTGCCTATGCCGACCCGGCGTTTGGCATGCACCTCACGGGCGGCTCCAACTCCATCAAGAACTCGTACACCCAGTACCGCGAGCTGGGCGCCCGCACCCGGACCATGCTGGTGGGGGCTGCAGCCGCGCAGTGGGGCGTGGACGCTTCGGCGTTGCGCACAAGCAACGGCTTTGTGGTGGGCCCCGGCGGCAAAAAGCTGGGCTATGGCGCACTGGCCGAAGCCGCCATGAAGCAGCCCGTGCCCGAGAAAGTCACACTCAAAGACCCTAAGCAGTTCCGCATCATCGGCAAGCCCACGGGGCGGCTGGATGCCAAGGCCAAGTCGAGCGGCCAGCAGGACTACGGCATTGACGTGCGCCTGCCCGGCATGCTCACGGCCGTGGTGGCGCGCCCACCCGTGTTTGGCGCCAAGCCCAAGTCGCTGGACGACAGCGCCGCCAAAGCCATCAAGGGCGTGAAGGCCGTGCTGCGTGTGCCCACCGACCGGGGCGGGGAGGGCGTGGCCATCATTGCCGACGGCTACTGGCCCGCCAAGCAAGGACGCGATGCGCTCAAGGTGGAATGGGACACCAGCGCAGTAGCCAAGCCCGACACCACGGCACTGCTGGCGCAGTACCGCGAGCTGGCCGCCAAGCCCGGCAACATGGCCATGCAGGCCGACATGGCGCCGTTGGCAGGCGCAGCGCACAAGATCAGCGCCGAATTCGTCTTCCCCTACCTGGCGCACGCGCCCATGGAGCCGCTCAACTGCACGGTGAAGCTGGATGGTGACAAGGCCGAACTCTGGATGGGCACACAGATGCCCGGCCTGGACGCCATGGCCGCCGCCAAAACTCTGGGTCTGCAGCCGCAAAACGTGAAGGTGAACACCCAGATGGCCGGTGGCGGCTTTGGCCGCCGCGCCATCCCCACCAGCGACTACGTGGTGGAAGCCTGCGGCGTGGCCAAGGCCGCGCGAACCGCAGGCATCACCGCGCCAGTGCGTACCCTGTGGAGCCGCGAGGACGACATCAAGGGCGGCTACTACCGCCCCATGCACGTGCACCGCGCCGAGATCGGCTTTGATGCCAAGGGCAAGATCCTGGCCTGGGACCACAGCATCGTGGGCCAGTCCATCGTCAAGGGCTCGCCGTTCGAGGCCTTCATGGTCAAGAACGGCGTCGACGCCACTGCCATCGAGGGCATGAAAGAGCCCTATGACGTGCCCATGAAGCTGTCGGTGCACCACCCCGATGTGAACGTGCCGGTGCTCTGGTGGCGCAGCGTGGGTTCTACCCACACGGCCTATGTCATGGAAACGCTCATCGACGAAGTGGCCCGCGCCACCAAGCAAGACCCCGTGGCCTACCGCATGGCCCTGATGGGCGACAAGCACCCACGCCACAAGGCCGCCCTGCAACTGGCCGTGGCGCAGTCGGGGTACGGCAAAAAGAAGCTGGCCGCAGGCCGCGCCTGGGGTGTGGCGGTGCACGAGTCCTTCCAGTCCGTCGTGGCCTACGTGGTCGAAGCGTCTGTCAAAGACGGCACGCCCAAGCTGCACAGCATCACGGCCGGTGTGCACTGCAACCTGGTGGTCAACCCCAAAAGCGTGGAAGCTCAGGTGCAGGGTGGGGCGCTGATGGGCCTGTCGATGTGCTTACCGGGCGCCGCCATCACGCTCAAGGACGGCGTGGTGGAGCAAAGCAACTTCGGCGACTTCGCCGTGCCCCGCATCACCGACATGCCCCAAGTGGCTGTGCACATCGTGCCCAGTGCCGAGCCGCCTACCGGCATGGGCGAGCCCGGGTTGCCACCGCTCGCACCTGCGTTTGCGAATGCGGTGGCGCGTTTGACGGGCAAGACGCCGAGGGAGTTGCCTTTTAAGTTGGCTTGATCGGGTTGGATGGCATGAAAGCGCCGGGTTTGAAAAAGCCCGGCGCTTTTTTATGGATCATTCGATCGCGCCAGTTCGGCGTGCTGGGAGTTGCTGTGGCGGTGTTTGGCGACCAGCTTTGGGCCTTGTTCAAGCGGTAGCGAATGTGGTGAGGTTGCTGCAATGCAGCGATTGCCGTCCTCCAGACTTAGCCATCGAACGCGTACTATCGGCCACAATCGGTCGCTCGCGGCCTCTCTCCCGCACAACCATGGCGTACACGTTACAAGCACTTGTTATGAAGTCCGGAAGCCTGCGTGCACCGCTGCCTGGTGCGTTGAAGGTAGTTCCGTTGTTGGCCGGAGCGGACTTGATTCCGATTGATGCGAGTGCGCTCAAGGCTCTAGGCCTGCCCTTTCTTCCCCTGACAGACGAAGGGAGCGCGGGCTTGCCATTCGGAATTTCGCAGCTGTGCGAGAAGTTGAGTGCGCATAGCGCCCTTGCTTACATCGAGGCGGAGTTTTTCGGCGGCTCGGGAACTCAGGCGCATGCCATCTATTCGGCTGGCAAGTCTATTGGTGAGCCCGTTGTATCGGAGTCATCAATCAACGACGCGCTGAGCTATCTCGGTATCAGCAAGGGCGACTCGCTGGATGAGTTTGAGGCTGTTGGCCTAGGCCGGCACCGAAATACTGAGAGTTGGCTCTCGTGAGAATGCTGCCAAACATTTCGCTCTAGCGGATGGCTTCGCCGCCCGCTGAGATTCCGCGTTGAACGACTGTTTTGCGGAATCGTGAACTTCCGCTTCGGGCCCCTTGCGGTCGCTCGGAAATCCATGGTCGCTGCATGTCTCTAGTACCGCGCTTCGCCACCACTTCTTAATTCTCTCGCCCGATCATGCGGCGCGCAGTACCCATAGGCCATGGCCTCGTAGCTCTTCCCCGTGTCGTCCTCAATGACAACCAGCGCGCTGTAGAGCTTGCCCCACGTGGTGATCGGAATCGTCCGATCCTGAGGAGGCGCCGGGTCAAAGTTAAGATGGATCGTCGTGCGCGTAATCCGAGTGTGAGTGATATGCCGCGCATCAAGATGACGTTTAAGTCGCATGGCGTAGCCTGCCAAGAGTTTGTCAAAGGCTGCATTTGCAGGATTGATGGTCTCGGCGACAAGATTGAGACTGACCTCTGCAGTCTGACAGCTATCGGCGAGCTGGCACAGGCGACCAATGCCCCAGTATCCCGCCACGTCATTGTTTCGACTTATGAATGATCCAAGTAAGTCCAAGGCAATGCCCTGGAGCTGCCTACGTCTCGTCATGTTAGTAAATCCCGTATCGTGAGGCTGAAGGCAAGCCAAGTTTCGAGTGGCGGCTCCTGGCCGCGTGCTGCCCTCACGCCGCCCCACTGGCGACATGTTGCCCTGTCAGGGTTGCGAACACAGTATTCGGGTCGTCCTGCACGTGATAGCGAAAGTGAACTCTGGCGACACCATCCGCACCCTTGAGCAGCGAAAGGTTAGTAGCGTGGTCGGGGAGAAACTTCGGTTGCGACCATTGCTGCGCGATCACTGCTATCGGTTGGCCAGCGACTACGGACCAGGTAGCTTTACCGCCGACGATGGAAGCAAGGTAGCCAGAACGCGAAATCTCATCGACAACAGAGTCGAGCGGCATTTCGTCGGCGAACGACATCGTTCGTGTGTGCGGCGCATCCAAATCGTCCCCGGCACAGACGCTATCGCGAGTGAGATGAATCTTCATGGCGTTCAAAGAGGTTGTGACACAGGTTCGGCGGGGCGATTTTGGCACGCGGTTTCCCGGATTGAGAGGTACTCACCAACGTCCGCAGTTGGCCGAAAGCGGTATCTCATCTCTCTCCACACCTTCGCGATCTGAAAAAACCGCTTTCGCTGCTGCGTGTGGATATCAAGCAAATCGGTGCACTACTGATTTTTCTAGATTACAGAGATGATTTTGACAATCAGGGCCCGTTATGGGTAGTCGCCAATGGCTGGTATCACGCCGTATATTTGGTGGCGCTCAATCCTTGAGGCCCACCCCGAGAATGCCCAGTTTTTTGGCATACGAGTCCCTGCGTTTTGCAGCCTTTGCAGCTGTTTCGGTGGCGGCTTGGATGGCCTTGGGGCCTTTATTTGCCGCAGCTTTGATCAGCCCGAACTTATGATCCGCATCTGCTTCGGCCCGCTTGAACGTGGCAATCAGTTCAGCATGCGCAATGGGTGGATTCACAGTGGCTCCCGTATCAGTCAGCGTCGGTGCTTTTAAATTTTGACGTTGGCGCGAAGCAGGGCTGTTCTCAATTCGCGAGTAGCCGGTTTGGAGATATCCACCTTTTGAACCGCCAGGTCGAATGAAGAGCCTGGCTTGATGCTGGTAGGCAGTATTTTTTTGGCCGGAAGCTTGGCCGGGTAGGTACCTTGGCCCGGACACATGCGAACGGAAAATTCGAATTCTTCGAGCAGGCCCTTCGCATACAGCTCCGCTAATTGTTGAAACGATACGAAGGTGGAGCGTTTCACGTCTTTGAATCCTGGCTGGCTGACGTCACGAACAAGTTCGAATTTGCCAAGCGAATCGCGCTGTGTATCGGTAAAAGGATGCAGCAAGAAAGTCTGACGAACGCCATCTTTTTTGGACACCAACGTGTGCTCGACGGCTATATCGGTTAACAACATATTTTTTTCTAGCTCCGCGATTTGTAGTTTGCACGGCCGCGTCCGCCGACGTACCGCCCAAAGTCGCGGATTGTGTTTTCAAACCCCGTCACCGGGGAGCCAATGCTCGTTGGGATGCGAAGTGCACGATACGGGCAAAAATCACCCGGAGGGCGAGGACTTTAACTGAACGGCAGCCAATGGCCGATCCCTATTGCGTGGCAAACAGACCGCTTCGGGTCAAAACTGCCTGCCAATGGGGGTCGAGTGAAACGCTGCGCGTTTGCCAGTCACGGTCATTGGCATTTGTAGCGAGGTGGGTGAACGGCTTGTGGGGTGATGCCCAGGAAGAGAAGGCTGGGCCGCTGGGCCAAACGATCTCTGCCCCTGCTGCTTGCGCCTCGTCTAGCCATCAACCCGGCCACTGCGCGGCTTTGACCATCTCGATAAACGCGGCCAACGTCGCCGTGGGCAGTTTGCGGCTGGGGTAGTACAGATAGAAACCTGGAATCGGCGGGCACCAGTCATCCAGCACGCTGACCAGCGCGCCGCTGGCCAGGGCCTCACGAGCGTATGGCTCGTACATGTAGGCAAAGCCGACACCGGCCAGCGCGGCCTGCAGCATGAGCGGCATCTCGCCCACTGTCAGGCGGCCTTCCACGTCGACTGCGATCTTTTCCCCGGCTTTTTCGAACTCCCACGCATAGCGCGCGCCGCTGGGAAACCGGATGCGCACGCAGGGCAGGGTGAGCAGGTCCCGGGGCGTGTGGGGCGTGCCCACGCACTCTAGCAATGCGGGCGCGCCCACCACCATCAGGCGCTGGGCCGGGCCAAGGGGCAGGGCCACCATGTCCTGCTGCAGGCTCTCTCCATAGCGCACACCGGCATCGAAGCCGCCTTCCACGATGTCCACAAAACCGTCGTCCAACACCAGCTCCACCTCGACCTTGGGGTGGCGGGTCAGAAACTCCGCCACCAGGGGGCCCAGCACCAGTTCGCCCGCCGGGCGGGGGGCGTTGATGCGCAGCAGGCCCTGCGGGGTGTCGCGAAAGTCGTTGATGCCGTCGATGGCGGCTGCGATGTCCTGCAGTGCCGGCCCCACGCGGTCCAGCAGCTGGCGCCCGGCGGGGGTGAGGGCCACGCTGCGGGTAGTCCGGCTGAACATGCGCACGCCCAGCCGTTCTTCGATGGAGCGCACGGCGTGGCTCACGGCCGAGGCCGACAGGTCCAGCTCTTGCGCAGCCATGCGAAAGCTGAGGTGCCGTGCCACGGTACTGAGGAGTTTGAGATCGGCCAGGTCCAGGCTCATTGATGAATCATATTCACGAACTAATCCATTTTTTGGCTATTTATGTGAAATGAATGCGTCAATAAGCTAGCCGTTTATTTGCACAACCCAAGGAGAAACAACATGCAAAACAGCGAATGGAATCTGGCCGGTAAGGCCATCCTGGTGACCGGAGCGTCGTCCGGCATTGGCGCGGCCACTGCCGTGGCCCTGGGGCGGCAGCGCGCCAGGGTGGTGCTGGCTGCGCGCCGCGTGCCCGACTGCGAAGCCGTGGCCGAGCAGGTGCGGGCCGCAGGCGGCGAGGCCTGGGTGACGCCTGTGGACGTGACGGACGAGGCCAGCGTACAGCGCTGCGTCGAGGCCGCCATCAAGCGCTTTGGTCGGCTGGACGGCGCTTTCAACAACGCGGGGGCGCTGGGCACGGGCGCGCCACTGCACACGCTGGCAGCCTCCGATGTGCAGGCCGTGCTGCAGGCCAACGTGATGGGCATCTTCCAAGCGATGAAGCACCAGATTGCGGCCATGCTGGCCACTGGTGGCGGTGCCATCGTGAACAACCTGTCGATCTCGTCCGGCGTGGCGTTTGCGGGCATCTCGGCCTACACCGCCAGCAAGCATGCGGCGCTGGGCCTGACGCGCAATGCGGCGCTGGAGTATTTTCAGCAGGGCATCCGCGTAAATGCCGTGAGCCCGGGGCCCACCGTCACGCCCATGGCAGTGGCGGGTTTCGGCAGCGAGGACAACATGCGCGCCGCTCTGCAGGCATCGCCCGCAGGGCGCCCCGCGCGGCCGGAGGACATGGCGGGGCCGGTGCTGTTTTTGCTGTCGGAGGCGGCCCGCTATGTGAGCGGGCACAACCTGGTGGTGGATGGCGGCTACACGCTGGCTTGACGCAGCATTGGACAGGGTAGGGGGCCAGCCGTTGGCTTAGCATGGTGCGATATGCCTACTCAGCCCACCACCGCCCCTTGCATTGACACGATCCCGCCCGGCCTGCCCGTAGTGCTGGTGCTGGCCTCCGGACGGGGCGAGCGGTTTGTGGCTTCGGGCGGGCAGGTGCACAAGCTGCGTGCGCTGCTGGCCGGGGTGCCCGTGCTACAGCACACGCTGGCCGCCGTGCGCGCCAGTGGGCTGGCCTGGCACCTGGAGGACCTGGGCCATCCGGGAATGGGCGATTCGATTGCTGCGGCGGTGCGGGCCACGGCCGGTGCGGCGGGCTGGCTGGTGTTGCCGGGGGATCTACCTCTGGTGCGGCCTGACACCCTGCAAATGTTGGCTCAGGCCGTGGCGAAGAGTGCGGTGACGGTTCCTTTCTTCCATGGCGAGCGCGGCCATCCTGTGGGGTTTGGCGCGCAGTGCCTGCAGGACCTGCTGGCCTTGTCAGGCGAACAAGGCGCGGCCAGCGTGGTGCGCCAGTTTGCGCAGCAGGGGCAGGTGCAGAACCTGGCGGTGGAGGATGAAGGCACGGTCACAGACATCGACACCGTGCAGGATCTGGAGCGGGCTCAGGCCGATCGGCTCTATCGCCTGAGTTTGACCGATGGCCAGTTGTCCTGGCATGCGGCAGACGGTCGGATCGCGGCCACCAGTGAGCCAGACGTGTCCTGGTGGCAACGCCTGAAACTCAGGCTGCTGTCACTGTTTGCCGTCGAGCGCCTGCTTTGATCGCCATGGGCATCAACCGAACCAGGCGCCCACGATGTCGCCCGGCAGCGGTTGGCCGGTCAGCCAGGCCCGCTCGAGTACGTGCCAATGCAGCCGGTAGCTGGCCCGGTCGTGCAGGACGCCATGGTGGGCGATCGGCCCCCAGTTGGCGGCCTGGGCCGCCTCCAGGATCTCGATGGCATCATCCACCTCGGCCGTCACCGGGGCGAACGCCTCAATGATCATCGGGATCTGCTCGGGGTGTATGCTCCACATCCGCATGTAGCCCAACTCGCCCGCTGCACGCTCGGCGGCCTTGCCGAGGGCGCGCAAATCCTTGAACTCTGTCACGACGCAGTGAGAGGGGACGACGCCGGCGGCATGGCAGGCCGCGGCAATCTCGAGCTTGGCGCGTACCACCAGTGGATGGCTGAATTGCCCATGGACCGTCATGGCCGAGGCTGGAATGGCGCCACGGTGGTCGGACACGAAGTCCATTAGCCCGAAGGACAGCGACTCGACGCCTGGCAGGCGGGCGATGTCGTGAACCTGCTGCAGCGCGCGGTGGGTCTCGATCAGCCCGTGAACGGGGATCTCGCGCGTCACCCCGTGGCGCTGACGGGCAGCCTCGATCACCTCAAGCGCCAGCCGGGCCCCGGCCAGATCTTGCAGCTTGGGCACCATGATGAATGCCAGCTGCGCGCCCGCCTTGGCAATCAGCGTGTCCACGTCGCACTCGAAGGCTTCCTGACAGGGAGCGTGTACGCGCACCCCGACCCGCTGGTGCAGGTTGTTGGGGCCGTGAAGCAATTCACACACCAGTGCGAGCTGCTCTGCTTCGTTGCCCAGTTCGGCCCCGTCTTCGAGGTCCAGCGTCACGTCGAACAGCACCCGGCCGGCTGCCTGAGCCATGTCGGCTTGCAGGGCCAGGCTCTTGCGCATCCGCGCTTCGGTGCCGGCGTAGTGGTCGCATACCGGCAGCAACCGATGCTCGGCCTCGTGCGCGGCATACAAAGCGTGGCGGGGA
>OGCL01002407.1_pt1 | contig 13110 bp, 12 predicted proteins | sample 1570041 | NCBI WGS metagenome assembly OGCL01 (sample SAMN06266162, study PRJEB24511) | hot springs metagenome | isolation source: Hot spring water | place: South Africa: Limpopo | collected 2015-06-22 | reverse complement strand
ATAAAAATTCCACACCAGCCCTTCCTATCTTACTTGCTGATTTTATTAAGCTTTTTAGTTCTATCGCCAATTTTGGGAATTATTTTACAGTACCTTTTTTTACCTTTCCCTTTCTTAAGTTATTCATCACTTCTTTAGCTCTTCTTGCAAAAGTCTCTCTTTTAGCTTCTATATGTTGTTTTCTTATCACATCAGCTACATATTCCTTATCATCCAGCGGTAATTGCTTGAAATCATTTATTAATCTATCTAACAGTGTGCTGCTCATATTCTAAATTCCTTTTCTGATTTTAGGTTATTTTTTTAACATAAATACAGCGATAAGGATGGGGCTCTGAAGTGAATAGCGATTTTTGGCAGCAGTTTTTTGCTACTGGAGCGTTAAACAGCCGCAAGTGTTTGAACCCGAAGGAACGGGGTCCCCAAAAAGTCGCAAGACTTTTTGGGGTGGTAGTTGAGTTTTGCGGCCTTAGCAAAAGGAGCATTAGAACTGTCAAAACATCATAGCTCCTGGACAAAAGAGACTTATCCTTATCGCTGGATCTCGTTACTTTAGCAAAAATATTTTCTAAAATTAACATCTCCGTAATATTTTTGTAACAAATAATTGCCATAATAATCTAAGAGTTTTTTTATGAGTTACTTAAACAATTAAGGAGAAGGTCAATGAGCTATTACATCCATGAGATTGAAGGAAGGTTAAGGATTAAAAGTCCCAAAATCAAGAAAAATCCTTCTACAATTAATGAGCTTAAAAAAACCTTAAGCACAATCAATGGTATTGCAACAACTGACATTAATCCAATTACTGGAAGCCTACTTATAAATTACAATCCAAAGATTCTTAAATCCTCTGATATTAAAAATTTATTGCAAAAAAAAGGTTATTTTGACACCTCAAAGGCAATTACCAATGATGAATATATAAAAAATAATGTTGCAAAGGCAGGAAACTTTCTTACAAAAACAGTTATAGGAGCATCTGTGGAGACAGCCCTTGCAGGTACTCCTTTTTCATTCCTTGCCATCTTAATTTAAGCCATTTTCAAGAGATTTTTAGAATTTCAAAGCTCTTAACACTATTAGATTTGAGTTATTCTTTTATTTTTTTTTAAAATTAACGACATTAACATAATTTATCATGGAGGTGTTTAAATGCCTATTTTTGAAAATGGTTTAAAAGGTAACATCCTTAATGGTCTTGCAATTGGTATTGGTGCTGCAATAGTAGCCCCAGCCTTGATACCTGTTGTGTCAAGTATTGTCAAACCCTTAGCAAAGGCAGTAATCAAGGGGGGGATACTCTGTTACGAAAGAAGCAAGGAGAGTATTGCAGAGATTTCTGAAATGGTTGAAGACATAGTCGCTGAGGCAAAGGCAGAAGTGCATGAGATGCAAGAAAGACAGAATGTTACAGAACCAGTAATGACAGAGACTAATCAAAACTAAAATACTACTTTATGATCGAGGCATTAGTCGTTCATAACATACCAGGACGCATAAGATTAAAAATTGATTCAAAAAAAGGTAACAAATCATTTTTCGACAAGGTCATGGATTCTTTAGTCGGGATAAAAGAGATACAAAAAATAGAGATTAATCCGACAACGGGAAGCATAATTATTTATTCGAATGAAAGTAGTGACAGCATCATAAGATTGATGAAAGAACAAAAGTTATTTCACATCGTTGAAAAAAATATTTCTACAAGAAGAATTCATGGCTCTTTCAAGGGTGCCTATAATGAAATAGACAAAAAAATAAAGACTTTAACTGCTGGTGAATTAAATCTGGCAGATGCTGCCTTTCTCGGTCTTCTCGGTATGGGTATATATCAAATACAGAGGGGCAACTTCACAGCTCCAGCTTGGTACACAGCCTTCTGGTATGCCATGAATGTATTTTTGAAATCAACAGACAAGTCTTAACTAATTAAATTAAAAAGGAGGGAATGGGTATGTCACATCATGACACAAATGAAGAGTTAACAAAAAACTCTGATGTTATCGGTAAGACTGGCTTGGCTGTAAAAGAAGGTGTTATTAAAAGCTTAAAAGGTATTAATGAGATTGAGGCTGAGATTGTCAGCCTTGCAAAGAACACCGTATCTAATGCCGTTAATGCAACGGGCTATGTTGCAGAAGAGACCATCAAGGTTGTCAAGGATGTAGTCAAAGGCACAATTCAAGCCACTGAAGAGGTTGGCACAGGGCTAATACTCAGCACAAAAAGTGTAGCAAAGGGTGTTGTAATGGGAGTTGCTGATGTAGGTGGTGATATTATGGCTGCTACAACGCAAACTGTTAAAGGCGCAGTAAAGGGTGCCTCTGAGATAGGTGCAGATGTTGCACTCGTTGCAAGAAGGGCAGTTGATGGAGTTATTGAGGCAGTTAAAGAAGTAGGAGGCAATGCAGAAGAGGCAGCCAAGGTTGCAGTAACTGGTGCAGTTGATGCCGCTGCCACTATTGGCAATACTGCCCTTAAATCTGTCAAGGACATGCTCGTTGGCGTTGTTGAGGGCGTAAAAGAAGTTGCAGGCACAGCATTACCAAAACCAAGGGCTACAGATGATACCCAAACTACTGAATCCACTGAAAAACCCGTTGAAATTACCACAAAAAGATCAAGAAAAGAGGCATAGTTCTTTTTGTTACAGGTTGTTCATTCTGCAGTAAAAGGCAGGATTCGTTACAAATATAAGGGGCTCTACAGATGTGAGCCCCTTAAAGAGTTTTTACAAAAAAGACTTTCTAATCTTTCATTCATCAAAGAAAGCTCAATTAATACCTACACAAGCAGTATATTAATCATTCATAACATAGATATAAATCCCACATCTATCCAAAAGACTATTCAAGATATTATAGATGAATACGTAAAAAGCTCAATAAATCATTCAATAAATAAGGCTATCAAATCAAATAATGGTATTACTTTAGCAAAGAGTAATTCTAATTCGAAGCTTTTAAAGAAAAAAATCAAAAGCAGGCAAAGACTTCGGCTTGAGATAGAAAAGGCAGAGATTCAACCATCAGAAGACTGGCATCTAAGAGATTCAAGGGAAGTTATAAAATTTTTTTCCTCATCACCTTCAACTGGACTTAATCAAAAACAAGTTCAAGAGAATCTTAAGAGATTTGGTCCAAATGTATTACCAGAGGCAGTCCCTCGTTCTGGTTTAAGCATCCTTTGGGATCAGTTAAATTCACTCCCCATGATATTACTTGCCATGGCATCAGCAGTGTCAGCCCTCACTGGTGGCATTAGTGACGCACTTGTAATCTTAGGTGTTGTAGCAATAAACACTACAATTGGTTATATAACAGAGAGTCAGTCAGAAAAAACAATATACTCTCTTAAAAGCCTTGTAAGACCATCGTGTCATGTCCTAAGGTCATCAAAAATTATAGAAACATCGGCAGATGATATTGTACCTGGTGATATATTGGTTTTGAGACCGGGGAGTTATATTTCCGCAGATGCAAGACTTATAGAGGCAAATCATCTTACCGTTGATGAATCTGCCCTAACGGGCGAGAGTATGCCTGTCCATAAAGTCACTGATGTAATTGCAATTTCCAATGATACAAAAAACATCCCCATTGCAGAGAGGACAAATCTTGTTTATATGGGCACTCTTGTCACAGGCGGGCAAGGATTAGCAATTGTTACAAATACTGGTAAATATACCGAAATTGGTAAGATTCAAATCCTTGCTGGTCAAGCCAAACCACCAGAAACCCCAATGGAAAGGCAACTTAATTATCTTGGCAATCAACTTGTGTTAATATGTGGTGGCATATGCGGGCTTGTCTTTTTGATGGGCTTGTTAAGAGGATATGGATTAATTGAGATGCTAAAGACTGCCATATCTCTTGCGATTGCAGCAATACCTGAAGGTCTTCCCACAGTTGCTACTACAACCCTTGCGCTTGGTATAAGAAATATGAGAAGACACAATGTCCTTATGAGACATCTCAATGCAGTTGAGACATTAGGCTCTGTGCAAACTATTTGTCTTGATAAGACAGGCACGGTAACACTTAATAAAATGACCGTTGTCAGTATCTTTGCAGGGATGCAGAGGATTAATGTAAACGATGGATTATTTTTTTGTAGTGACGAAAATATCAATCCTTACAACTATGAAGAGATATTAAGGATGCTATATGTTTGTGTCCTTTGTAATGAATCAATAATAACAGAAAATGGTAATGGCTATGTCCTTAATGGCTCACCAACAGAGAATGCACTTTTACAAACTGCCATATCAGTAGGGATTGATGTAAATGAGCTTCGAAGAAGACATCCAATGATTAGTATTACTCACAGGTCTGAAAATAAAAATTATATGACCTCAATCCATGAAACAACAACCAAAAAAAGAATAATTGCCATAAAAGGTAGTCCTCGTGAAGTCCTCTCCTTATGCGATTGTCATATTGTTGACAATATCAAGAAGGCACTTACCGATGAAGACAGGATAAAGATTGAAAATCAAAATGACATCATGGCATCAGAGGCACTAAGGCTTCTTGGTGTTGCAATAAATTACCTTGAAGATGAAGATATAACGGTAGTAAAAGAAGGATATGTCTGGCTTGGTCTCATTGGTATGACAGACCCAATAAGGACAGGCACAAAAGAACTTATCAGTAAATTCCATAATGCTGGTATCGATACAGTGATGATTACAGGGGATCAAAGCCTTACAGCCTATGCCATTGCAAAGGAACTTAATCTAAGTCATGATAGGCAACTTGAGATTATAGATTCTTCTAACTTTATGAATCTTGATAAAGAAGTCATGAGGGCACTTTTTGAAAATGTCAATGTTTTTTCAAGGGTAAGCCCTGCTCACAAACTCCAAATTGTTCAAGCCTTACAAAGCACAGGCAAAGTAGTAGCTATGACAGGAGATGGTATTAACGATGGACCTGCCTTAAAAACTGCAGACATAGGTATTGCAATGGGACACACAGGGACAGATGTTGCAAGGGAGGTTGCAGATGTCATATTAGAAGATGACAATCTTGAGACAATGATTGTGGCAATCAGTCAAGGTAGGACTATTTATAACAATATAAGGAAGTCTGTCCACTTTTTACTATCAACAAATCTTAGCGAAATAATGGTTATGTTTAGTGGTATTGCACTAAATATTGGACAACCACTTACACCAATCCAGCTACTGTGGATAAACCTTATCTCTGATATTGCACCTGGTCTTGCCCTCGCACTTGAACCACCTGAACCTGATATAATGAACATTCCCCCAAGAGATCCTAAAAAACCCATCGTTACTAATCAAGACTTAAAAAGGGTAACCTTTGAATCAGCCATGTTGTCTGCAGGGGCTTTATCAGCTTATGGGTATGGGATTGCAAGATATGGTCAAGGTCAAAATGCAAGCACTATTGCCTTTATGAGTCTGACCATGGGGCAACTGATTCATTCTCTATCGTGCAGGTCTGAAAAGCACAATATCTTTGAAAGTTATTCTTTGCCTAATAATAAATATCTTACAGGTTCTTTGTTAATCTCATTTACAATGCAAGGTCTTGCCTTATTTGTTCCGGCATTGAGAAGTCTCTTAGGAATTGGTTTAATAAATCCTATTGATGGGCTTATAATAGGAGGAAGTGCAATTATTCCATTTTTGATAAATGAATCAACTAAATAGGGAGGCAAAATGAAAAGTGACTATATATTCACATCAGAATCAGTAACAGAGGGACATCCTGATAAATTATGCGATACTATTAGTGATGCCATTGTAGATTCTTTTTTGCAAAAAGATCCTATGGCTAAGGTGATTGCAGAGTGTGGAGTATCAACATCAATTGTTTTTATAGCTGCAAGGTTTGCTTCAATATCAAGTATTGATTTTTCCTCATTAGCACGTAAGGTAATCACTCAAGCAGGCTATAATCAATCTTCTTTTAATGGCAATACTTGCAGTATCATTACAAGCATTAAAGAATTACCCTTTGATGAAAAACAGAGGTTTGACGAAAGGAAAATGACAGATGAAGAAATTGAATATGTTCCTGCAAAAAATCAGGTTACAGTCTTTGGTTATGCCTGTAAACAAACACCTGCCTTTATGCCACTACCTATATGGCTTGCCCACAAGCTCTCAAGGAGGCTTGCGTCTGTAAGATTTCAAAAAAAACTGCCCTACCTTGCCCCTGACGGTAAGACACAGGTTGCGGTAGAATACAAAAATAGAAAACCCTATCGTATCCAAAGTATCACTGTCCTTGCAAGTCAGGAAGAGCAAAATTATCCAAGTATTAATAAATTGCGTGATGATATTATGGATGAGATTGTAAAACCTATTTTTATAGATGAATCAATAAAACCTGATGATAAAACATTGATTTTTATAAATCCTGAAGGTGCCTTCTTGATAGGTGGTCCATCTGTTCACTCAGGACTCACGGGCAGAAAGAATGCTATAGATACTTATGGTGAATACTCAAGACATAGCGGCTCAGCCCTGAGTGGAAAAGATCCTATGAGGATTGATAGGACTGGAGCTTATGCGGCAAGATATGCAGCTAAAAATATTGTATCTTCTGGTTTAGCTGAGGAGTGTGAGGTTCAATTAAGTTACTCCATTGGACAATCAAGACCTGTAAGTATTCAAGTAGAGTCATTTGGGACAGGAAAGATTAATGATGAAGAACTCTCAAAATTACTTGAAAGAAACATTGATTTTCGTCCAGTTGGAATCTTGAAAAACTTCAACTTACGTTATCAGCCCTCTTTACTTAAAGGTGGTTTTTACAGAAAACTTGCAGTTTACGGACATGTAGGGAGAATGGACATTGGCTTGCCTTGGGAACTCACCGATAAGGCAACAGATTTACTTGCTTAAAAGTAACTAATTAGACTATTCTGTATCACTGCCCTCAAGGCTAAAATAAGCAAGATAGACATTCCTAATCCCAGTGATATTTTTTATTGATTCAATATCTACCTTGACCTCTGAGGAGGTCTCTTTTTCTATAAGAAAGGTCATCCTGTCGCCCTCAAAGGCAGTTACTGTTATTCCTCTAAATTCTAACTCTTTCTTGACAATCTCATGATTATCTACTGAATCTAATTCAACATATCCACTTGCAAATATCATCTTACCTCCTAAATTTAAGGCTAAGTGTCTTAGCTTTTTTATCACATGCATCAACGCACCTGCCACAAAGAATACAATTACTATCTCTTAAGAAAGCCTTGTCAGTATTTGATGCAATGTCTATATCCATATAACAACTCTCATTACAGGATCCACATTGAATGCAAGTATCCTTGACAATTGAAAGTCTTAAGAGACTTATCTTGTTAAATAAGCCATAGGTCTTCCCAATAGGACACAAAGACTTACACCAAAGCCTTGGATAGATGAGTTCTAAAATAAGGAGAAACAATATTGCTGATAATGAATAAATCAAGAGAGATTTTTCAAAAGGTAATGATAACAAAGAAAAAACACCTGCAGTTAAAGCCCTGAAGAAGTTTGTCAGATGAGACATATAATTTGTAAAAATGGGGATTTCTATGACAGCAGATTGAATCAATAAGAAGATAGCAATACCATAACCAATTTTTTTCAGTAACCTTTCTCTTTGATTATTTATTATTTTCTTCTCATCATTAAACTTTTTTTTTGAAAGCAAATTAAAAAATACATCCATTGGGCAGACCCAACCACAAAAAGCCCTGCCTATGATTAAATACAATAAAAAAATAGGAATAAGTGCATAAAGTGCCTTTGTGGTTAGCTCTTTTGATGCAAAGAGACTTTCAAGATAGGCAAAGATATCTATTAATGATATATCCCACAGCAATAAAGAGCCTGTAAGACTACCTGACAGGAATTTAATACCAAAAAATTGAAGGGTAAAAAGAAAAAGGATTGCCATGAGGACAATCTTTCTTATTTTATCTATGGGCACTTTTTTATCTATATTCCCTTTCTATTAATCTCCCTCTTGCCATGATTTGAGGGAGGTTGTTGTTATATACAAGGTTATATCTTTGTTCTTCAGTCATCGCAAGGATTTCTTTAAAACCTGAGATATAACCTTGTCTTATCTTTCTATATTGACCTATTGTAACCACCTTTATGGCTGAGCCACCAAGCGGGCAGTATTTTACACATAAACCACAGCCAACACACTTTTCATTTATATAAGGTTGATTACCCCAATTACTGTTATAAAATTCAAAGACACTTGCACCTAAAGGGCATGCCTTACTACAACTTAGGCAAACATCGCCATTGTATCCAAAGCAAAGTGAAAAGTCTATTAGTGCCATACCCATCTTGACATTTTCCTTTTCGACCTGCTGTAAGGCACCTGTCGGACAATGACGAGGACACTCCATGCAGAGGGCACAAGGGTAATCCCTCATATCTTTTATTATGGGTGTCCCTAATTGATTAAAGTCATCAATCCCTGCAATTACAATTGAATCATACTTCATCAGATGACACACATTTACACATACACCACAACTAATGCACTTTGCCCTTAAAATTTTGTCAGTGATTGCACCAGGTGGTCTAATAATTCCGCCTACAGGGATTGATGGTAGCGGGGATAATTCAGCCCCTTGTTCATTTGCGAGTAAATTAATCCCATAAAAGGTAGATAAGGCTAAAAAACTATATTTTATAAAGGTTCTTCTATTCATTATCTTTTTAGCCCCTTACCCTTGCTTAAAAGGGGCCTTTTAGTAGTCCCCACTTAAAAAAAGGTAATTGGCTGATCAATTTAGTTCCCCCTTAAAAAAGAGGGATTAAGGGTATTGTAAAAATTACTTACTCAATAACTTGGTTACCCTTAATCCCCTTTAATAAGAAGGAAATCCTCAAATCTACAAATCTTTAAATCTCTTTTTCATTTTCTTACCTAAGCTATAATCTTTGCCTCTGGTTGTCTTTGCTTTGTCTTCCCCTTGTAAATCTTAACAGAAAACATCTTATAATCCATTTGAAAACTAAAGGGGTCAAAATACTCATTCATGATCATATTGACAAGCTTGTATTCATCAAAGAAGGGGATAAACACATAATCATGTCTCGGCCCGCCTGTTGCTTTTGTCACATCAAGCACCTTCGCAGGAAGTTCAACTCGTCCCCTCCTTGATTCAACGATGACACTATCACCATTTTTTATACCCAATTTTTTAGCAAGTATTTCGTTTATCTCTACATATGCACCTGGGACTGCACGATTTAGTTCAGAGACCCTCGTGGTCATACTACCCGTATGCCAATGTTCGACTATCCTACCAGTGCAAGCACCAAAGGTAAATCCCTTCGTGTCATAAATAACAAGCTTTGAGCCATCTGGTTTTGTAAATTGTTCTGTATGATCTTGAATATCTGCAGGACTTAGAAGGATAGTCTTTAATGCCTTTGTATCTGAATCAGGATCGCCAATAATATTGAGTACAGTCTTAGAGATTACATCAAAGGGTGCTACAGATGTCTCGTCAACCTTCTTTGGATTAAAATTACGCTCTACATACTCAACAGTTTTATACTTTACAAATTTTTTCCCATCGAATTTACAAGCCCACCAAGGATTTGCCCAAATAACAGCCCTACCATCTATACCTGGTGCCTTTTTACCATCAGGCATATCAATCATTCCATGGATAAAAGGATTAGAGGCATAAAAACTTGCATACCAACCCTCAGGGACATAGTGACTTTTGTGATAATCTTTGTCTGCTTTCATAGTATTGATATTTTTCTCAAGCCATGCCCCATAAACTGGATTAAATGTCTTCATTGTGCTTAAGTATGCAGAAGTTGGTTTTTCTATATTTGGGTCATAAGGATAAGCATACTGAATGCTTGCTTCATACTTGTCATATCGCGCCTTTAGCGCAGAGTCTGTGTGGATATCTGAGGGGAAAGGTATCCTATAACCATGATTTCTATCAAGGAGAATTTTTCTATTCATACCTGTAAAGTTATAACCTGTCCCAGCTGAAAGTGTCATCATTTCTTCCCATATGTTTGAGGTAAATTCTCTATTCCATTCTTTTGTCTTTGCTGCTTCAATGGTCTTTTTGAGCCAATCTTTGCCATCATATTTAGCTGGCCAGAATTGTGAGATATGCCCTTTGGGAACGAGCCCCTTTTCCTCAAGTCTCCTCATAATACAGGCAAAGATTGTATGGTCTGGCATAGTATTTCCGTATGGTTCAATGACCTGTTTTATAACTTGATAACGACGCTCTAAATTACCAAAAATAAATTCTTTCTCATACCAACTCGATGCACCTAACACCACATCAGAGACCATTGTTGTAGCAGTGGGGAAAGATTCAAGTGTGATAGTAATTGGCCAAGGACTCCCCTTTTTGCCTGCAGCCATTGCGAGTCTATAGGGCCAAGAATAAGCAAGCGATTGACCAGGATTCACACAAGCCACTATTTGAATCTTTATTTGTCCACTTGAAAGCCTCCTAAACATCTCCTGTGTGTGTGGTCCGGGTTTGTCATGTATCTTGATCTTTGCTAACTCTTCCTTTATATCTGCCTCTGACATGGCTTGTCTCTTTAGATAAACCTCTGCCCTGTCTTTCCAGATTTTCTCAACTGCAGCCCTGTGCAATGGATTTACTACTAATCTGCCATAAGGAAGTGCATGGCATAGAGCGCCTGGTGCCCTGATACCACCACAGGCATTTGGTTGACCTGTGAAGCTAAAGGAATGATTACCTGGTTTTACTGTTTTACCTGTTATCAGATTAAGCATATGTAATGACGCATTTGTCCAGGTGCCTTGTATCTTTTGGTTTACCCCCATACACCAGATTGACGTGGTAATACCTTCTGCAAACCACTTTGAGGCAAGCCTAATAGCTTCTGGCCCTGATATCTTTTTCCATGACTTTGATGCTCTATCATAAATTAATGGCGATTCCCCCTCAAAGATTAAATCTGATACCTTTTCAGGCTTGTAGTCCGATAGAAATTGCAAAAATATGGCAAATCCCTTGTAAAGGTCTTTCATAATTTCTTCTTCAGAGGCATACTTCTTTTTTAAATCGGGATAGACCTTCCTAACTAATCCGTCTGAGTAACTCATATCGAGGGCAGAGCCTCTTATGCCGCCATATTCAGTCTTTACCCATGTCTTTTTGACATCCTCGTGGATACCGAAATTTAAATGTCTCTCTATAAACTTCTTGTCAAGAAACTTCCAATCTGCCGTTACAGTGCCCTTTTCCACATCATATTTTGCATGATCAAGTTCATGTGTGATTACATAAGCTATTGAGTTTAATAATGCCAAATCCCTACCAGTCGCAAAGGGCAACCATAAATCTGCAATAGTGCCAGAACGAGTCTTCCTTGGGTCAGCAAGGATAACCTTCACACCTTCAGGGTTTTTATTTTTTACAGCGGCTAATCTGTTAAAAGGAATTGGATGAGCCTCAGCAGTATTGTTTCCAATTATGAAAAATGTATTTGCATGTCTTTTAAAGTCTGGATCTGGAACATCTAAGTCATCATAGCTTCCGTAGGGTTCATCCTTACCAAAGGCGTAAAGATAACCTACTACCGCAGAAGCCATACAGGTGCGGGGTTGGCCTTCAATTGCATTATTTGCAAGCATTCCACCACCTTTTAAGACTTTATTCATAATGTGGGTCTCTTCACTACCAAGTTGACCACTGCCATAATATGCTACGCTGTGTTTGCCATTTTCTTTGACTGTCTTTTCAATTGCATCAGTTACAAAGTTTATTGCATCTTCCCATGACACTAAGGCAAAGTTTTCTTTGAAATCAATTTCAGAGGGTTTCTTTGCATCAGGGTCTTTTGTATTTAAACCATTTAATACCCTTGGAGAATTAACTAAATCTGGCTTTCCTGTTGTTGGATTTATCCATTCCTTTCTAACATAGGCGCCTTTCGGTCTGTCTTTATACATAAGTGCCTTATGTAAGTAAAAACCCTTTGTGCAAAGGACGCCTCTATTGACAGTGCTCTTAATATCTCCTTTTATTGCCAAGACCTTTGTAACCTTTCCAGTGCTATCAACCTCACAATCTGCCACACAGGTGCATCCTACTGCACAATATCTGCATTGTCCCACTGGAAAGGTCTTTACTGAAGCAGCTGACAGAACAATATCAGGATTTGAAATCCCTGCAGCAGCTGCTGCAGATGCAATTGCACAAGCCCTTAGAAAATCTCGTCTTGATAATTCCATTTATGCCTCCTCATTATTTCTTAAGTGCCTTTATCGCGTAACTTTGAGCACCGATAAGGTCACCAACAGCTGAATAATCACCATTTGAAGCTATTGCCATCACAGTGAGTGTAACCTCATCGCCTGTCTTTGGAGCCTGCCATGAAAAACTCCAACTCCTTGACTTTGAACCCTCTAAGGTATGAGTTAAAAACTTTTCAATATACTGGGTATCCTTTTTATTTGTAATCACAATTTTACCACCTGTTGCCTGAAGGGCAAAACCACCCCTTGACTCCCCCATTGCCTCAAGGTCACTACTAATTTTAATTGTTAATTTATAAGTCATACCAGGCTCATAAGCCTTCGGCAATCCGCTGATTGAGACGATATCTGTTTTCAATTTTCCTTGATGGCAGCTTGTGCAGTCTATGACAGGTGCGCTGTTTGAATGGCTAAAGCCCATATTAACCGCAAATAGCGTTAAGACAAAAGAAGGCAACAGCAAATATAAGATATATTTTTTCATGACCTTCCCTCACTTTGTGTTAAGTTGTAAAATAGATGAAAAAAAGCATTTATATTTTTTAAAATTCCCCAAAAATTACCTCTCCCAATCTGCTATACAATACCTGTAAGTTGTTAATTTTTATTTAGGTATTTTAACTCCTTCACTTCCGCCCTTCAGAATTTTCACATTTACTAACTCACTTGACACTAACTCACTGCCGTTTTTACATCCCCCCTTTATCCCCCCTTTTGAAGGGGGGATAAAAAGCAAGTTTAAAGGGGGAGCTTTGGACTTATGTTCTTCCGCACTTTTGCACTTACAGATAATAAGCCCTTTTTTTAAATGTTTATCTTATTTTTTAGCCGTCATTGCATC
>OGCL01002403.1_pt1 | contig 13129 bp, 19 predicted proteins | sample 1570041 | NCBI WGS metagenome assembly OGCL01 (sample SAMN06266162, study PRJEB24511) | hot springs metagenome | isolation source: Hot spring water | place: South Africa: Limpopo | collected 2015-06-22 | reverse complement strand
ATAACGCATGCCGTCCTCCCTTGTCTTTTGAGAGAGTTAGATATGCGTCGCGGCCAAAGGGCAAGGGCTGCCTTGGTTGGATCAGGTCACGAGGTTACGCGGCGTGCCGGCGAGAAAGAGCTCGATGTTCTCGATCAGCTGGTCGGCCAGCGCCTGGATCGCCTCGCGGCTTGCCCAGGCGACATGCGGGGTGAGGATGACGTTCTCGCGTGACGCGATCCGCATCATCGGGCTGTCGGCTGCGGGCGGTTCGCCATCGGTGACGTCGAAGCCGGCGCCAGCGATCTGGCCGGCATCGAGCGCCTTTTCCAGCGCCAGTTCATCGACGAGGCCGCCGCGGCCGGTGTTGATCAGCAGCGGTTTGCGTTCCATCAACGCGAATTCGCGCGCACCGATCACGCCGCGCGTTTCCGATGTCAGCGGGCAATGCAGGGTGATCACGTCAGAGCGCTTCAGGACTTCGTCGAAAGCGGTCTGGCCGGGCTTCAGCTCGGTTGCGCCGCGACGACCGGCGGCGAGCACCGTCATGCCGAAGGCCTCGGCGATGCGCCCGACGGACTGGCCAAGCGTACCATGGCCGATGATGCCGAGCGTCGAGCCGCCGAGGTCTGAAATCGGGTAGTCGAAATAGCAGAATTGCGCCGCCTGCTGCCAGCGGCCCTCGATGACCGACTGGCGATAGGGCAGGATCGAGCGCCGCAGCGCCAGCATCAGCGCGAAGGTGTGTTCGGGCACCGTGTGCTTGGCGTAGTTCCTGATATTGCAGACGGCGATCCCACGCGCCCTGGCTTCCGTGAGATCGACAATATCGGTGCCGGTGGCGGAGACGGCGATCAGCTTGAGCTTCGTGGCGCCAGCAAGGGCATCGGCGCGGACAGGGGCCTTGTTGGTGATCACCACATCGGCGTCGCGGATGCGCTCGGCGACCTCATGCGGGGCCGTGCGGGCATGGACCACCATCTCATGCGGCACGGAGGGCGCGCGGACCACGGTTTCCGGCGACAGCGTGTCCCGGTCGAGAAAGACGATACGGATCATGGCGGACCTCCCTGCGTTGCCATCGACCTAGCCGAGCGGCTTACGGCCAGCAAGGCAGGTCAATGGTAATCCGGTACGCCCGGCATGGTGATGAAGCCCGGAAGCGCCCGGAAACGGCGCAGCCAGCGGCGGAGGGCCGGGTATTCGTCATGGTCGATGCCGCAGTCACGCGAGAGCGCGAAGCTCGGCAGGAGGGCCAGATCGGCCAGCGTCGGGGTGTTGCCGACGAACCACTCCAAGCCTTCGATTTGTCTGAGCGTCATATGGTCGTTCATGATGCGGAAGGCTTTGCGGGCGGCCTTGAGGTCGTTGTCGCTGGCGCCCTCGGCGGTGAAGAGAGCCGCCTCGCGGGCGTCGATAGCGGGTTTCAGCTCGCGGCCGGAGAAGCCCAGCCATTGCTGGACCCGCCCGAAGTCTGCGGCATCGGCCGGCAGCCAGGGACTGTCAGGCGCATGGGCGCGGACGAGATAAGCGAGGATCGCAGCGGTGCCGAAGAGCCTGACATCGCCGTCTTCGAGGATCGGCAGCGTGCCGGTCGGATTGAGCGCCAGCAGATGCGGCTTTTCATGCTCGCGGCCGGGCGCCTTGTCGACGGCAACCGTCTCGAAGGAAAGGCCGAGCATGGAGAGGAGGAGACGGACGCGAAAGCCGTTTTCGTCGAGGTGGTAGTCGTAAAGCCTGATCATCACGCGGCCTCCACCATCTGGGCTTCGAGGCGGTTGCGCAGGTCCGTAGCCCAGAGGATCAGGTCGCGGCGGGTCCCCGCGGAGGTGTGTCCGCTCACCGTGATGTGCAAGGCCGTGCGAGCAACATCGCGCGGCTGAGCCGCGATCAGCAAGATCAGGTCGCTACCTTGGAAGGTAACCAAGCCAGTCCCACTCTCGACTGGACGATACCCCTCGGGTGGAGCTGCCGTTACCGCCAGCAAAGCCGCGTTCGTCGACATGTCGAGGAAGAGGCTGCGAACTGGTTCAGCCGTCTCAGCAAGTGCCGAAAGCTCAGCCGCATCCGCCCTTTCCGGTGCCATCCAGACGATGCCGGCGCGTTCGGTTGCGGCGAAGGTCGGGACCTTGATGGTCTGGGGCACGTCGAGATCCGGATGGGCCGGAATGTAGCGGCACTGGCCTGACGTGTCGTAGCGCCAGCCGTGATAGAGGCAGGCGATGTGGTCGCCGCGCACGAAGCCGAAGCTCATGCGCATGCCGCGATGCGGACAGCGGTCCTCCCAGACATGGATCGCACCCTTGTCGTCACGCCAGACGACACGCTCCTCGCCGTTGACGAGGGTGCCGGCAGAGGTTCCGGCTTCGATATCGGCGGAAAGGGCAACGGGGATCCAGGGAGAGGCTGATGTCATGATGCGGCCTTTGCGGGCAGGTCTTCGTCGGTTTGAAATCGTGATACGTCGAGCACGATGCTGTCATAGGGGCCGAGGCTGACCGCCATTTCGAAGGCGTCGATCAGGGCTTCCGGGCCCGAGAGGGTCAGGCGACAGCGGTCGCTGTCACAGGAGGCAATGTTCAGACCGAGTGACAGGCGCGCCGCGCGATGTTCGGCAAACGCGATGAAGCCCTGCGGCTCCAGCCTTCCGGAAAAGGTGAAGCCGACGGTCATCTGGTCGGCCTTTGCCGTCATCGGATGAGGATCAGTGTTGCCTTGCAATTGTGCGCGCTGTAATTTTTGGGCAATCTAGCGGCGGGCGCGATCGGGTTTCAAGCGGTTTCTCCCATGCTCCAGAGGAAAGACTGACTATGCAGAACGGTATCGACAAGGCGTCGCTGGATCAGTGGTATGTGCTCGATACCGAGGCGGTGATCCCGGTGGGCCGATCGCAGAACCGGTTGCTCGGGACGGATTTGACCGTCGTCAAACAGGCGGATGGGGCGATCGAGGTCTTTGCCGAGGGGCGCGCCGAGCCGCTGCCGCTGCGCCATCGCTTCGGCTTTCTCTGGGCGACGTTGGGGGAGCCCGAGCGCGAGATATTTCCGCTGCCGGAAGCCGACGAGCCGGATCGGCGCTACGTGCCCTGCGGTGTTGTGACCGTGAAGGCGTCAGGGCTTCGCATTGTCGAGAACTTTCTCGACATGGCGCATTTCCCCTTCGTGCATACCGACATCCTCGGTGCGGAGCCTCATACGGAAGTGCAGAGCTACGATGTCGAGATCCGGCGTGAGGAGGACGAGGTCTGGGCGACCAACTGCACCTTCTTCCAGCCACAGGCCGCGCTGTCTGCGACTGATGGCATCACCACGCAATACATGTACCGGGTGATGACGCCCTTCACGACGATCCTCTACAAGACCTGTCCGAATGCGGCCAATCGCTGGGATGTCATCGGGCTCTTCGTCCAGCCGCTCGATCCCGGCCGCTGCCGGGCGCATCCGATCATGTATCTGATCGACGATGTCTCGACGACGACGGAACTCATCCATTTCCAGCAGATGATCTTCCTGCAGGACCGGATCATTCTGGAGAACCAGCGGCCGGTGCTTCTGCCGCTCGAGCCGCGCAAGGAGATCCCGACGCGTGCGGATGCCTCGTCGATTGCCTATCGCCGCTGGCTGAAGGAAAAGGGTGTGACCTACGGGGCGACAAAGGCGGCCTGAGCGCAACGAAAAACCCGGAAGCGGCTGCTTCCGGGTTTCTGGCAGTCTAAAACCTGTCGGTTTTAGTTGCGGGTCATCCAGTCGTCGATCTCGCGATCGGCTTCTTCCTGGGTCTTGCCATAGGCTGCCTGGATCTTGCCCGACAGTTCCTTGCGCTTGCCGGCGATGACGTCGAGATCGTCACCGGTCAGCTTGCCCCATTGGCTCTGGGCCTTGCCCTTGAACTGCTCCCAATTGCCTTCGATCTGGTTCCAATTCATCGGTTTTCTCCCGTGTCTGGTGAATGGTCGGGACTTGATGTCCTCGGGGCTGGAAACGCCGGCTGAGGAGGGAAGTTCCATCTTCTTCTTCTACCCTCTGTCACGGAGCTGGGTGGCTGTGTGTGGCAAGTCATTTCCGGAATCATTGGAACACTCGGTCGGTCTCGGCGTTCTGGTTGCGAACCGAATGTGATGAACGAACGAAGGAGATTTCCATGGCCCAGGTACCGAGCGCCTCGAAGACCAATCTTGAGAACAAGGCAAACGATCTCGCAGATCGCGTTGAGGCAAAGGCAAATTCTGCTGGCGGCGCCACGACTGGTGACGTGCAGGCCGATCTCGAAGCCCTCCGCCGGGACATCGCGTCGCTTACCCAGACGGTGGCCTCTTTCGGCAGCGGCAAGATCCGTCAGGCGGGCGAGACGTCGCAGCAGTACATGGACAGCGCTCGCGAGACGATCATGAACGCCGAAGAGGACATCGAAGCTTACGTCCGGGCCAAGCCGCTGCAGTCGCTGGCCATGGCCGCCGGCGTCGGATACGTGCTCGCACTTCTCAGCCGGCGCTAATCATGCTGCCACTGTTCAGACAACTCGGCATCGTGGCGTTCGGACGAGCGCGTGCGACGGCCACGGGGTTGACGCGCTCCCTGATCGGGGGCGCGGTGGCCGCCGTATTTGGCCTTACGGCCTACGTGGCCCTTCTGCTCGCCCTTGGCTTTTATCTCTCCAGCGTGCTGGGCCCGGTCTATGCGGCGCTGATTGTCGCTGTGTTGACCGCGCTTTGTGCCCTCCTCGTCGTGCTGACCGTACAGTCGATGAACAAGGCGACAGAGCGGCGCATGGAAGCTCGACGTCGCGCGGCGAAGTCACGCCTGCCTGATCCGATGACATTGCAGCTTCTGGCTGGAGTTCCAGCCATGATGAAGGGGCGCTCGCTCCTGACCACTGCGGTCATTGCAGCGCTCGTCTTCGGTGTTGCCAAGGCGCAGGGTGTCGGTCGCGATGACGGGAGGCGCTAACGTCCTCGAACATCCAAGATCAGCGCCCGCGTGGCGCTGATCCAGGTCCAAAGGACGCTACTTCTTGCCGCTGGTTTCTGCGTCGTGCAGGCGCTCCAGGAGGTCGAGCAGATGAGGGGGCGTACCCTCTTCTATGATGCTGTCGTAGTAACCGCGGAGCTTGGTCGCAATTAGCGCGTTGTCGTTCTGGCGTTGCGCTTGGGAGAGCTTTTTGGGTTTCGCCGGCTTGTCCGCAGGGCCTTCAGCCATTTTTTTCCAGTTCCATCGTTTCCCTAGGCGAAATGAGAATTACTCCTATAAGATTTCGGATGCAAAAAAGTTCCGTAGGCGATGGAACTTTTTTGCGGGCTCTGCGTTCTCAGCCGAGTCCGCACCGAATTCCATACTGATTGGAGAACTGCATGTCCCTTACAGCCCGAGTTGCCGTCCATCTTCCCTATTTGAGGCGATATGCACGCGCCGTCACCGGTTCGCAAACCTCGGGGGATGCTTATGTCGCGGCCGTGCTCGAAGCTCTTATCGCAGACATTTCGATATTTCCGGACACGGGCAATGACCGTGTTGCGCTCTACAAGCTTTTCGTAACCATCTACGACTCCACGAAAGTCGAACTGCCGCAAATCACCTCGCCATTTGCATGGGAAAAGCGTGCCGCTGCAAATCTCGCGGCTGTTCCGACCCGCGCGCGGCATGCGTTCCTGCTGATCACGGTGGAAGGTTTCACCACCGCCGAAGCGGCCAATGTTCTCAGTGTCAGCGAATCGGAGTTCAATTCGCTGTTCAATGAAGCCTCGACCGAGATTTCCCGTCAGGTCGCCACCGACATCATGATCATCGAAGACGAGCCGCTGATCGCGCTCGACATCGAACAGATGGTCGAGGACCTCGGGCATCGTGTCACGGGCATTGCCCGTACGCATGCCGAGGCTGTGGATCTCTACAAGCGGACCAACCCCAAGATGGTTTTGGCCGACATCCAGCTTGCCGATGGCAGCTCGGGCATCGACGCGGTCAACGACATCCTGAAGGTCGACACAATTCCGGTCATTTTCATCACGGCCTTTCCGGAGCGTCTGCTGACCGGCGAGCGTCCGGAGCCGGCATTCCTCGTGACCAAGCCGTTCAACCCCGACATGGTAAAGGCACTCATCAGCCAGGCGCTCTTCTTCAACGAGCGCGTTGCGGAGCAGGTCTGACGTAGATCGGTGGGCAGAAGTCAGAAAGGGACCGGCGCGCTAGGCCGGTCCGGAATGCCGATCAACGGCGGAGCAAGACAATTGGTGCATAGGTTGACATGGTTTGAACCTCAACGCGGCGATGAGCAGCTGCGGGAGTTCTTCATAACCGCACTCATTGATATGGGCGCCAGCCTGATCTTACAGGATAAAGACGGCACCTATGTCTGCATCACCTCGTTGCCGGCACGCTGGCGCCTGTCTCCCGGTGCGGTTCCGTCCGACGAGACGATCTTCGGGCCGGAGGTTGGGCAGAAGCTGGCGGAATTGAAGTCCGGCCTCGTCAATGCCGGTGATCGCGCAGAGCTGGAGATCGAAGCAGGGGATGATACCTTCTTCGAGTTCCGGTGCCGCATGGTTGAGATGACAGACCATGCCCTTCACATGATTACCGTGGTTATAGACCGCACGGAGGATCGGAGGCGCGAGCGTCTGCTAAGAGCGCTGCTGCGCGAAGTCAGCCACCGGTCGAAGAACCTGCTCGCCATCATCCAGAGCATTGCCTCGCAGACAGCCCGCTATTCGGGAACGCTCGACATGTTCCTCGGCAAGTTCCGCGGCAGGCTCCATGCGCTTTCGCAATCACAGGACCTGATCACCGATTCGAGCTGGCGCGGGGCCTATTTCCGCGATCTGCTGAAGCAACAAGTCGATCGTTACGTCCAGGAAAATGCCAATCTGGTCCGGGTTTCCGGTGATGATGTTCTCCTGACGCCGAATGCGTCCCTGCATATCGGCCTGGCGCTTCACGAGTTGGTGGTGAATGCCGTCAGCCATGGTGATTTTCTGCAGCGGCGTCTGCCGATCGACGTCAGTTGCCAGAAGCTGGAGACACCAGGCGGTCCTGTCGTCGAAATCGTCTGGAAGGAGCCGTTCACAGCAGACAGGAGCGAGGAAACCAAGGCAGCGCGCTTCGGCAGCACTGTCCTTGAGCGCGTCGTTCCTTCCTCGGTGAATGGCGAGGCCAGGCATGAATTGGAAAAGGGGCAGGTGCGTTACGTCCTGCGCTTCCCCTTGGAGATCTTCGACTAGTCATCAGCGCCGTCGCGCTATCCCGACAGAAAGAGCCGACCATGCGCCTGTTCAGTTGCAGCAACTGTTCGAATGTCGTGCATTTCGAAAACGATGGCTGCGTGACCTGCGGTGCGCGCCTCGCCTTTCGGGCCGGACCGCTCGACATGGTGGCTCTGGATCCTGCAGGCACCCACATCCTTGACCACGGCCAAATGGGAGCAGAAGCGGTCAGTCCCTGCGCCAATGCGGCTCTAGGAGGCTGTAACTGGCTCGTGGAAGACGGTCACGAAAGCGGGTTCTGCGTTGCCTGCCGCCACAATGTAACGATCCCCGATGTTTCCGTGCCTGAGAACCTGCAAAACTGGCAGAGGATCGAACTTGCCAAGCGGGGGCTCTTCTACTCGTTGCTGAGGTTCCAACTGCCGCTTGTGAGCCGCACAGCAGATCCCGAGAAGGGGCTGGGTTTTGAGTTCCTGGCAGACGATCCGACCGCAGAGGATGGAGCTCCGGTGCTTACGGGGCATGACGAGGGGCTGATCACTCTCAATATTGCGGAAGGATCGGATGCGGAACGAGAGGCGCGACGAGTTGCCTTGGGCGAGCCGTTCCGCACCTTGCTTGGTCATTTCCGCCACGAGGTCGCGCATTATTACTGGAATGTCCTGGTGCGGGACCGTGGCGCCTTCGAGGAATTCCGTGCCGTCTTTGGGGATGAGCGCGAAGACTATTCGGAGGCTCTCAAGCGACATTATGCGCAAGGGCCTGTGCCGGGCTGGGAGAACGAATTCATTTCGGCATATGCCGCAAGTCATCCTTGGGAGGACTTCGCCGAAACCTTTGCCCATTACTTCCACATGGTCGATGCACTCGACACCGCCGATGCGTTCGGACTGAGAACTACCCCTGACGTCGAAGCCGATATTCCAGCCATCGAACTGAGGCGCACCTTCGACAGCTACAGCGCAGCCAGCGCTCAAGCGTTGATCCGGGCCTGGGTGCCTCTTACCCTTGCCATCAACAGCATCAACCGCAGCATGGGCCAGCCGGACTTGTATCCCTTCGTCCTCTCAGAGCCGGTGATCGCTAAGCTACGCTATATTCATGGGCTGATCCGCTCCTGAATTTCGATACGGCCCTGACGCGCCGAATTCCCGGAACCTCGTTCAAGTCTCCGCGTTAACCTTCCAGTAACACGGAGACTGATCATGAACAGTATGGCTGCCTTATTGGTCATCGTGGCCTGCCACCCGCAAGACACCACCTGTCTTCAGGATCCCGTGGCTGTCGTTTCCTATGATACCGACGAGGCTTGCTATCGGGCTTTGCCGCGAGAACTTCAGCGAGCCCGCGCCATGGCAGATATCATCTATGGTGACTGCTTCCCGGTTAGTGCCGATCTTGTCGCTGGGCGGGAGATTCGTCAGACAATCGATCCGCGGAAGCTGGCAGTCCTTGATGCCCCTGTCACCGAAGCAGGTCCGGCGGAGGCGCAGGCCCTCACCGCCCCCATTCCGGCAGAACGATACGGAGCACACAAATGAAACCGGTTGATGCTGCAAGGCCTAACCACCCGAACGTCGATGCGCAGAACCGTCACATTGCGCAACAGGCCCATCTCGACCAGGATCTGGAGTCTCAGGTGCCCCCGCGCTACGGTCCCTTCACGGTGACAACACTTGGAGTCATCCTGGTGTTGTTGGTCACCGTGGTGATCTGGATCCTGATCTAGGCGTTGTTTCTTTTTTGACCGCAAAAGTAAGGCCGCGTCTCTCGACGCGGCCTGTTTGCTGATTGGGCTCCGCGGTCAGGCCTGACGGAATAGGCGCATTGCGAGCGAGATCAGGAAGAGAATGATGAAGATGCCGAAGAGAATCTTGGCGATACCGGCAGATGCGCCAGCGATGCCGCCGAATCCAAGCACGCCTGCAATCAGAGCGACAACGAGAAAGACGAGAGCGTAATAAAGCATGGTAGGTTCTCCCTGTTTCGATGGCGGAAGAACGTCAGCTGCGTATCTTTGTTCCATGAATATCACGGTTTCGAGAGCGCCTGGTGAGTAAAGAGGGTCTTCATAAAAAATATCGTGGCTGTGGAACCTTAGGCGAGGTTCGGCGTTGTCAGGCGACACTGTTTCAAACCCGTTGGACCAAATGACAGAACATTCAAAGAAAACGCCGGTTTCGAACGGGCAGCCTGGAATGGCCGCCTTTCATCCCGGAGTTTCGGCACAACTGAGAGAATACTATCAATCGGTGCAGGAGGAGGGGATACCCGAACGGTTTCTTCAGCTTCTTGAGCGTCTGGATGTGGCAGAACGTCAGGCCAGTGAAGGTACTCGCATCAAGGATACTGCTCGATGACTGTTGGCGATAAGTCGACTGACGGATCTTTTAAGCGCGAGCTTCTCGCTGCGCTACCTAACCTTCGTGCCTTTGCCGTGTCGCTCACTGGCCGCCATCATGTGGCTGACGATTTGGTGCAGGATACGATCATGAAGGCGTGGGCCAAGCAGGATCATTTCGAGCCGGGCACCAACATGAAGGCCTGGCTGTTCACCATCCTTCGCAATGAGTTTTATTCCCAGATGCGCAAGCGTGGGCGTGAGGTTTCCGATACCGACGGTATCTTCACCTCGCAGCTTTCCACCCATCCGCAGCAATATGGTTCGCTGGACCTGCAGGACTTCAAGCGTGCGCTGGATCAGCTGCCGAGTGATCAGCGTGAGGCGATCATTCTCGTGGGTGCCTCTGGTTTTGCCTATGAAGAGGCGGCTGAGATCTGCGGCTGCGCCGTCGGTACCATCAAGAGCCGCATCAATCGCGCCCGCAACAAGCTTCAGGAGATCCTAGGCGTGAGCGGCGAGGGCGACTACGGCCCGGACGCCAACAGCTCAGCGGTCATCAAGAAGGCCTTTGCCGTGTGACGACTTGCGGCGCATCGCCTCAAGCACCGCCGCAGCCAGATCGTCTGGCTGCGGCGGTTTTGAGACCATGGGATAGGACGAAACGACCGTGCCGACATCGGGGAAATGATCATAGGACGACAGGAAGACGGGGAACGCCCCGGCCGAGAGGATCATCGTTGCCCGCTCTACGTTGAGCACCTCCAACGGGGCCGCGTCTATGACAACAACCTCGAACTCTCCCGAGGAAAGTGCGTCGGACAGGGTCGAAATGGGGCTGATTTTCACGTCGCACGCGAGGCTCTCCTGCAGTATTCGTTCTACCTCCATCGCGATCAGATATTGGTTGTCGGCAACGAGCACGCGGGGCGGCGATGTGTTCATGGTGAATCCTTAATTCAGGGGCGCTTTATGGGACCGCCCCTGGTGCACGTCATTTAAATAAGACATGTTGATGATCTGGTTGTTCCGTGGGGAACATCCTGACAGGCAATCGAGGTGATCGCATGGCACTAGAGCCGCGCCACAATCCCGTCCGCGTGAGTTGCTATGAGTGCCCCCTAAGACGGATGAAGCAATTTCGGCCCTTTACAGAGGACGAACTTGAATTCGTTGCGTCTTTCAAGCGGGGTGAACTTCTTGCGGATCCGGGCACGACGGTTCTGGTGGAAGGGGCACGTAGCGCCCACCTCTATACCGTGCTTGCAGGCTGGGGCTTTCGCTACAAGATCCTGGAGGACGGTCGGCGGCAGATCCTCAACTACGTCGTTCCAGGCGACATGATCGGACTCCAAGGCGCCGTCATGGCCGAGATGCAACACTCGGTGGAGGCGCTTACGCCGTTGACGCTCTGCGTCTTTGAACGCAGCCGGTTGTTTTCGCTGTTCGAACGTCATGCGGGCCTGGGATTCGACCTGACCTGGCTTGCGTCGCGCGAGGAGACAATTCTCGACGAGCACCTGCTCAGTGTCGGTCGGCGCTCCGCTCTCGAACGGGCGTCCTATCTCCTGGCGTTCCTTTTTGAACGGGGGCGCGTGTCAGGGATCGTTACCGAGGAGCGGCGCCATGTGCCGATTACGCAGACGCACCTCGCAGACACGCTTGGTCTCTCGATCGTGCACACCAACAAGACGCTAAAAAAGCTCTCGGACCGCGGGCTGATTTTGTGGCGCGATCGCGGCTGCGAAATCCTCGATCAGCGCGGGCTTCAGGATATTGCCGGCTGGGCACCGGGGGAGCCCCGTGTCCGCCCGTTCATCTAGCAAGACCTGTCGTTGACACTCGGTGTCACCAAAGAAAAGCCCGCCAGGACAAGTCCTCAGCGGGCTTTTCTATCTCGTTGTCTACACGTCAGGCCACAATGACCACGCCTGTAAAGAGCGCGATGATCATCACGACCAACACAATGAAAATCAGGATCTTGGCAACGCCTGCCGAGGCGCCAGCCACGCCGCGAAAACCGAGAAGGCTGGCAACGGCGGCGATAAGAAGAAGGATTAGGATCCATTGTAGCATGTAGGGTCTCCCTTGGATGTTCCATTGAGAAACAGAAAGCCGCCGCAATTGTTCCATGGCCGCAGGATGACCGACTTGTGTGCGGTGCAACAAAAATCGGTTTAAGCCGCCGCGTCGCAGCTAAAAACCGTCACTTGCCGCTGAAGCTGGACTAGACAGGCGAGCTCGCTTCTGCTCGTGTCCCCGGTCGGAGAGTCCTTCGACTTTAGGCGAGGGACAGAGGTTTGCCCCGTTCGAACGGAGTTAGGGAGATGGGATTGAAGATCGGATCGCCAAGGGAGATCTATGCCGGCGAGGCTCGCGTCGCGATGACGCCTGACAGCGCCACGCAGTTGCAGAAACTCGGCTATGAATGCGTCATCGAAAGCGGCGCCGGCAAGGCGGCCGGCTTGTCCGATGACGCCTATCGCGCCGCCGGCGTAACGGTGGTCGAGACGGCCGCCGCGCTTTATGAAACGGTCGACATCATCGCCAAGGTGCGCCCGCCCGAGACGTCCGAAGTCGATCGCCTCGGCCCCGGCAAGACATTGATCTCCTTCTTCTATCCCGCCCAGAACTCTGCCCTGCTGGAGCAGGCCAAAGCCAAGGGTGCTACGGTCGTCGCCATGGACATGGTGCCGCGCATTTCGCGTGCCCAGAAGATGGATGCGCTGTCCTCTATGGCCAATATCGCCGGCTATCGCGCCGTGATCGAGGCCGGCAACAATTTCGGCCGCTTCTTCACCGGCCAGGTAACGGCTGCCGGCAAGGTGCCGCCGGCCAAGGTCCTGGTCATCGGTGCAGGCGTCGCAGGTCTCGCCGCGATCGGCACGGCCACCTCGCTCGGCGCGATCACCTATGCCTTCGATGTTCGTCCTGAGGTCGCCGAACAGATCGAGTCCATGGGTGCTGAGTTTGTCTTCCTCGAGTTCGAAGCGACGCAGGATGGCGCTGCAACGGGGGGCTATGCCGCTCCGTCCTCTCCGGAATTCCGTGAGAAGCAGCTCGCGAAGTTCCGCGAGCTGGCGCCCGAGATCGACATTGTCATCACCACGGCGCTGATCCCCGGTCGTGACGCGCCGAAGCTGTGGCTTGCCGACATGGTCGCCGCGATGAAGCCGGGCTCTGTCGTCGTCGACCTTGCGGCCGAGCGTGGCGGCAACTGCGACCTCACTGTGCCTGACCAGAAAATCGTCTCTGACAATGGCGTGACCATCGTCGGCTATACGGACTTCCCGAGCCGCATGGCCGCGCAGTCCTCGACGCTCTATGCCACCAACATTCGTCACATGATGACCGACCTGACACCGGCCAAGGACGGCGTCGTCGTGCACAACATGGAAGACGATGTCATCCGTGGTGCTACCGTCACCAAGGATGGAGAGATCACCTATCCGCCACCGCCGCCGAAGATCCAGGCCATTGCCGCTGCCAAGCCGAAGGAGAAGGTGAAGGAACTGACGGCGGAAGAGAAGAGGGCGAAGGAAATCGCCGCCTTCAAGACGCAGACCCGCAATCAGGTCGCGATGCTCGCCGGTGGCGGTGCACTGATCCTGCTT
>OGCL01002402.1_pt1 | contig 13130 bp, 9 predicted proteins | sample 1570041 | NCBI WGS metagenome assembly OGCL01 (sample SAMN06266162, study PRJEB24511) | hot springs metagenome | isolation source: Hot spring water | place: South Africa: Limpopo | collected 2015-06-22 | reverse complement strand
ACGAGGCCGAACCAGAAGGTCGGGATCGACAGCGCGATCATGGTGCCGATCGTGGCGACGCTGTCGAACAGCGAGTAGCGCTTGACCGCGCCGATGATGCCGATCCAGGCGCCGATCATCATCGCGAGCAGCGTCGAGGTCAGCATCAGCTCCAGCGTCGGCCCGAGATGGCCGGCGATGATGTGCAGCACCGGCTGCTGGTCGCGATAGGACAGGCCCCAGTCGCCGCTCAGCATCCGCCAGAGCCACTCGGCATACTGAACCGGCAGCGGCCGGTTCAGCCCGAGTTGCTCGATGATGCGGTCGAGATCCTCCTGGTTCATCTCGCCGCCGGCCGCGAATTGCGACAGCGGCCCGCCCGGAGCCAGATGCAGGATCGCGAAGCCGATCATCGAGACGATGAGCAGCAGCAGGATCGCCTGCATCAGTCTTTGCAGAAGAAAGCCACTCATGGCGCGCTCGGCTTCGCGGTGCGTCGGTCCGGGCGGGGGCGCGTCATGGTTTCAGCGCGCCCAGTACCAGCTGCCCATGTTCCAGGTGTTCTGGCGGGCGTTGACGTTGGGCTCGTAGCCGATCAGGCCTTCCTTGTAGCCCTCGACAGGCGCGTACTGGTAGATCGGCAGGATCGGCAGCTCCTCGCGGACGAGCTCCTGCAGCTTCCAGTAGATCGCCTTGCGCTTCTCCTGGTCGAAGGTGGTCTGGCCCTCCTTCATCAGCGCGTCGGCCTCGGCGTTCTGCCACTGCATCTGGTTGGCGCCGTTGCCGGATTTCGCGGGAATCGCATCCGAGCCGAAGCGATGCGCCGGATCGGGATCGATCACGGTGCGGAAGGCGGTGCCGACGATCAGGGATTCGAATTTCGAGCGGGTGTAGAACTCGCCCCAGATCACGGCGGCCGGCATGTTGTTGATCGTCATCTTGACGCCGATCTGCGCCCAGTCCTGCATCATCAGCTGCTGGGTCTGCTCGCGCAGCGCCGCCCCCGTCGTGGTCGAGACGGCGAAGCTCAGCGGCACGCCATCCTTCATGCGCGTGCTGGAGCCGGAGCGCTTCCAGCCGGCTTCGTCGAGGATCTTGTTGGCGAGCGCGAGGTCGTAGGTCTGCTTCGGCAGGTTGGGATTGTAGGCCCAGGAATCCTGCGGCGCGAAGGATTCGGTCGGGATGTGCAGGCCGTAATAGATGATGTCGATGATGGCCTGCTTGTTGATCGAGGCGTAGAGCGCCTTGCGCACCGCCTTGTCCTTGAGCACCGGGTGTTCGAGGTTCGGCATCAGGATCTCGAGCGAGGCGCTCGGGATCTTGACGACTTTGCGGCCCGGCAGCTTCACCGCCTCGGCATAGAAATTGGCCGGAATGCCGGTGCCGATGATGAGGTCGACCTGGCCCGTGCGGAACTGCGCGTAGAGCGCGGTCTGGTCGGGCACGTATTTGAGGACGGCGCGCTCCAGATAGGGGCCCTTGCCGTGGAATTTCTCGTTGGCGACGAGCTGGATGTTGTCGCCAGGCGTCCGCGTGCCCCATTTGAACGGGCCGGTGCCGACGGGAGCGGCATTGTAGGGCGCCGTATTGGGGTCGGCCGCCTTCTCGAGCAGGTGCTTGGGCACGATGTAGGTGTTAGAGAGCAGCGCCAGATAGGGCGCATAGGCCTTCTCCATCCGCCAGGAGATCTCCAGCGGCCCGTTGACCTTGATGTCCTTGACGAAGGCGTGGCCGACGCGGGTGCGGCTCTTGAAGCCCGGCGCGACGATCAGCTCGAGCGTGTATTTCACGTCCTCGGCGGTGAAGGGCGTGCCGTCATGCCAGGTCACGCCTTCGCGCAGCTTCACCTTCCAGGCGAGGCCGCCATCCGAGATGCCGCCATTGACCTCGCTTGGGATTTCGACGGCGAGGTCGGGGATCAGATTGCCCTTGGGATCGGCGACCCAGAGCGTGTTGAAGATCTGCATCCAGACCGTCTCGTCGACCTCGATGCCCGGCATCAGCGGGTTGAAGGCGGTCGGCTCCTGCGAGAGACCGACGACAACCTGGCCGGTGGGCTTGGACGGCGGCGGCGGTGCGGCCTTGGTCTGGGCGCGGGCGCTGCCCAGGCCGGAAGCCGCGAGCAGGCCGCCGACACCGAGCGCGAGCACATCGCGCCGGTGGATAGCGGGCATGGGCAGGGAGTGGCCGTCGGCGATCTTGGTCATGGTGAACCCCTCGTTGTGAGTGACGCGCCTGCTTCTGCGGCAGGTCATCGCGGCGGCGGCTTGCCCGCCCTGCTCTGAGGCTAAAGGGACGGCCGCGACATCCAACGCCGATCGTCTGCGGCAGGTGCACAGAATCTGCCGTTTGCCGGCATGCCTTTGGCATAGGCTTCTGTCGGGATGCGGTGCTATCGAGGCCCCGTTTCCGGTTTCTGCCGAAGGATCGCCGCAGCCATGTCGCCCCCGGTCACCCGCATCCACAGCGACGAGACGCTGCCCGCCCAAGCCGACGTCGTGGTCATCGGCGGCGGCGTCGCCGGCATCACCACCGCCTATCATCTCGCGAAGAAGGGCCACTCCGTCGCAGTGGTCGAGAAGGGCTATGTCGCCGGCGAGCAGTCGAGCCGGAACTGGGGCTGGTGCCGCCAGCAGAACCGCGACCTGCGCGAACTCCCCCTCGCCCAGCGCGCGCTCGAAATGTGGAAGGGCATGAACGAGGAGCTCGGCGCCGAGACCGGCTTCCGCCACACCGGCCTCGTCTATGTCACGACCAAGCCGTCCGACCTCGCCGCCTGGTCCGGCTGGATCGACAAGGCCCGCGAGATGCAGATGCACAGCCGCGTCCTCTCTGCCGCCGAGGCGAAGGAGATGTCGCCGGGCTCGACCGAGAACTGGATCGGCGGCGTCCATTCGCCGAGCGACGGCAAGGCCGAGCCTGCGCTCGCCGTGCCCGCCTTCGCCGAAGCCGCGCGCCGGCTCGGCGTCACCATCCATCAGGACTGCGCGGCGCGCGGCCTCGAAACCTCGGCCGGCCGTGTCTCCGCCGTCGTGACGGAAAAGGGCACGATCAGGACGAGCAGCGTGCTCGTCGCCGGCGGCGTCTGGACCTCGATGTTCTGCCGGCATCACGGCATCGACATGCCGCTCGCGGGCGTCCAGTCGACGTCGATGTTCACCGCGCCGATTTCCGGCCCGCCGATCACCGAGGGAGGCATCTCGACGCCGGACGTCACCTTCCGCCGCCGACTCGACGGCGGCTACACCATCGGCATCAGCGGCCGCGGTCTGCTGAGGCTCAGCCCGCAGGGCATGATGTACGCTAGGCCGTTCTGGCGGACCTTCAAGAAGCGCCACAAGCTCCTGACCATCACCGCGGACAAGACCTTCTTCGCCGGTCCCGAGGCGCTGATGCGCTGGAGCAATGACAGCGTCTCCCCCTTCGAGCGGATGCGGACCTTCGATCCGCCGCCGCAGGAGAAGCTGATCAGCTTCGCGCTGAAGCGCATCGCCGAGATCTATCCGCAGCTCGCCAGCGTGAAGATCGTCCAGAAATATGGCGGGCTGATCGATTTCACGCCCGACTGGGTGCCGGTGATCTCGCCCATCGACAAGCTGCCCGGCCTCTATGTCTCGGCCGGCTTCAGCGGCCACGGCTTCGGCGTCGGGCCGGCGGCGGGCAAGCTCGCGGCCGACCTCATCACCGGCGACGCTCCCATCGTCGATCCCCACCCCTACCGCTACAGCCGCCTCGTCGACGGCACCGATCTGGGCGAACCCGGGCTGATGTGAGCGGGTGGTTGACTCTTCGCCTCAATCGCCTCCCGTTTCACCCGACGTCATCCCGGACAAGCCGCGACAGCGGCGCCGATCCGGGATCCATGCCGGAGCGCTTCCGAGGAAGGTTCAGGCATGGATCCCGGGTCTCCGCTTCGCTGCGCCCGGGATGACGGCGAGGGGGTGAGGACCGCCGGCGCGACATGGATTTCGCCGGCGCGCGGCGGTAAGCCGGACGCCTGACTGCATCGGGAGAGACGATCATGCTGCTGACCGTGCAAGGCTGCGCCGAAGCGCTGGCGAGCGGCGCCACCACGGCGCGCGCCCTGGTCGAGAACTGCCTGGCGGCGATCGCCGATCCGGCAGGCGAAGGTGCCCGCACCTTCATCTCCGTTTCAGCCGAAGCCGCTCGTACCGCAGCCGATGCCCATGACGCCCTGCGCCGCGCCGGGCGCGCGCCCTCGCCCTATGCCGGCATCCCCTTCGCGGTGAAGGATCTGTTCGACGTCGCGGGCGAGGTCACGATGGCGGGCTCGCGCGCGCTCGCCGACGCCGCACCCGCCAGGGCCCACGCTCCGACGATCGCGCGCATGCTGGCGGCCGGCTTCATCCCTGTCGGCCGCACCAACATGACCGAGTTTGCCTATTCCGGCATCGGCGCCAACCCGCATTACGGCACGCCACTCAGCCCCTGGGACCGCGCCTCGGCCCGCATCCCCGGCGGTTCCTCCTCCGGCTCGGCGGTGGCGGTGGCCGACGGCATGGCGGTCGTCGCGCTCGGCAGCGACACCGGCGGCTCCTGCCGCATCCCCGCCGCGCTCTGCGGCATCGTCGGCTACAAGCCGACCGCCCGGCGCGTGCCGCTCGACGGCGTCGTGCCGCTCTCGGGCAGCCTCGATTCGCTCGGGCCGCTCGGCGCCAACGTCGCCTGCTGTGCCATCGTCGATGCGGTCCTCGCCGGAGAGACCCCTGCGCTGCCGAAGGCGCGCCCGCTTGCGGGCCTGCGCCTCGCCATCCCCCGCGAGATCATGCGCGACGGCATGGACGCGACCGTCGCTGCCACCTTCGAGCGCGCGGTCGCGTCGCTGACGGCGCAGGGCGCCCGGGTCACCGAGGCCTCGTTCTCGCCGCTGCTCGACATCGCGCCCGCGATGAGCCGCGGCGGTTTCACCGGCCCGGAATCCTATGACTGGCATCGCGATCTGCTGGCCGGGAAGGGCCATCTCTACGATCCGCGCGTCCGCAGCCGCATTGAGGCCGGCGCCGCGATGACAGCCGCCGACTATGTCGGACTGACCGCGGCACGCCGTCGCATCGTCGCGGCGATGGACGCGCTGACCGCTCCCTTCGACGCGCTGCTGATGCCGACCTGCCCGATCGTGGCGCCCCGCATCGCGGAACTGGCCGAGGATGCCGAATACTACCGTCTCAACGCGCTTCTGCTGCGCAATCCGAGCCTCGGCAACTTCCTCGACCGCTGCGCCATCAGCCTGCCCGGCAACCGCCCGGGCGAGGCCCCCGTGGGGCTGATGCTGATGGGCGAGACCGGGGGCGACGCAGCTGTGTTCGCGGTTGCGGCCGCCGTCGAGGCAGCTTTGGCCGCCTGATGCGAAAATGATCCAAGGCAGCGGCACCAAACGCCGCTAGTGGTCCGGCCTGGATCTGCCGGAGACCTGCCATGAGCCCCACGATCAAGCCCATCGCCAGCGACGCCGCCCTGCCTGCGCAGGCCGATATCGTCGTCATCGGCGGCGGCATCGTCGGTGCAGCGGCCGCCTATTTCCTGGCGAAGCGCGGCCGCTCGGTGGCGCTGGTCGAAAAGGGCGTCGTCGGCGGCGAGCAGTCCAGCCGCAACTGGGGCTGGTGCCGCCAGCAGAACCGCGACGCCCGCGAACTCCCGCTTGCGATCCGCTCCATGGAGTTGTGGGACGATTTCGCCACCGAGATCGGCGAGGATCCGGGCTTCCGCCGCTGCGGGCTCGTCTACACCAGCAACGACGCCGCGCAGATCGCGCAATGGGAGCGCTGGCGCGAGACGGCCCGGCAGTTCGGCGTCGAGACGCGCATGCTGACCGGGTCGGAGGCTTCCGCCATGACGGCAGGCACCGGCCGCACCTGGCTCGGCGGCGTGCATTCGGTGACCGACGGCAAGGCCGAACCGGCGCTCGCCGCGCCGGTGCTCGCTCTTGGCGCCCGCCAGCATGGTGCGACGATCCATCAGGGCTGTGCCGCGCGTGGGCTCGACGTGACAAACGGCAGCGTCACCGGTGTCGTCACCGAAAAGGGCACGATCCGCTCCCAGTCGGTCATCCTCGCGGGCGGCGCCTGGGCCTCGGGCTTCTGCCGTCATCACGGTGTCGTCTTCCCGCAGGCCAGCGTCCGCGTCACGAGCCTGCGCACGGAAGTGGCGCCGGCTTGGCTCGAGGCGTTCTACACGCCCGAAATCGCCCTGACGCGTCGCCTCGACGGCAGCTACACCATCGCGATCAGCGGCAAGGGCACGCTCGAGCTGACGCCGCAGGGCATCCGCTTCGCCCGCCAGTTCATGCCGATGTTCGTCAAGCGCCTGAAGGCGGTCGAGTTCGGCATCGGTGCCTCGTTCTTCAACGGCCCCGAGGCGCTGAACCGCTGGTCGCTCGACCAGGAGACGCCTTTCGAGCGCATCCGTGTGCTCGACCCCGCCCCCAGCCGAAAAGCCATCGCGACCCTGCTGGAGCGCGCCCATGCGCTGGTTCCGGCCCTGCGCGCCGTCTCTTTGCGCGAAAGCTGGGGCAGCTATATCGACTCGACGCCCGATGCCGTGCCGGTGATCTCGCCGACCGTGGGGTTGAAGGGCCTTGTCCTGGCCGCCGGACTCAGCGGCCATGGCTTCGGGCTGGGCCCCGGCGCCGGTCATCTCGCCGCCGATCTCGCCACCGGCGACACCCCGATCGTCGACCCCCGCCCCTTCCGCCATGCCCGCCTCCTCGACGGCTCGCAGGGCGAGGTCGGCGAGTTCTGAGGCGCCGGCTGGCGGCGTGGCAATCCATGCTGCCGCGGCCGAAGTGATCGGCAGAATCTTGGGCCGCCGGCCCGCAAATCCACGCCCGCACCCACACCCTCCCGCTAGTCTCATCTCACCGGCGGCGATGTCCGCCTTTTCCAGAGAGCGAGAGCGGACCATGACCACCTGGCGGCCGAAATTCATCACCTTCGACTGCTACGGCACCCTGATTTATTTCGAGATGGGGCCCGCTGCGCGCAGGGTCTACGGATCACGCCTGTCGCCCGCTCAGATGGACGCCTTCGTCGACGACTTCAGCAGCTATCGCCTGGACGAGGTGCTCGGCCCCTGGAAGCCCTATCAGGATGTTGTCCGCAATGCCATCGAGCGCACCTGCAAGCTCCATGGCTTCGCCTATGACCCGGCCGACGCGCAAAAGATCATCGACGAGATCCCGACCTGGGGCCCGCATCCCGACGTGCCCGCTGGTCTCGCCAAAGTCGCCAAGGAGATCCCCCTCGTCATACTCTCGAACTCGATGACGGACCTGATCCCGCATTCCGTCGCGAAGCTCGGCGCGCCCTTCCATGCCGCCTACACGGCGCAGGAGGCCCAGGCTTACAAACCCCGCATGCAGGCCTTCGAATACATGTTCGACCAGCTCGGCTGCGGCCCGCAGGACGTGATGCACTGCTCGTCCAGCTTCCGCTACGACCAGATGACCGCCTATGACATGAAGATCGCTGCCCGCGTTTTCGTCAATCGCGGCCACGAGCCAGCGAACCCCCATTACAGCACGCATGAGATCAAGGACATCGGCGGCCTCCCCGGCCTCGTCGGGCTCTGACCCGATGAGCGATTTCGCGCCGGATTCGGTCGCCTTCGCGACCGGCCACTATATCGGCGGCGCGGTCGTCCAGGCGGGCGAGCGGATCGACGTCGCTCGCCCCTCGGACGGCGTCGTCTACGCCGATCTGCCGATCGCCGATGCCGCCATCGTCGACCGCGCCGTCACCGATGCGACGAAGGCGGTCGCGGCGAGCGGCTGGGCGTCGCAGCCGCCGCGCGAGCGCGCCCGCGCCCTGCGCCGCTGGGCCGATCTGATCGAGGAGCGCGCGGTCGAACTTGGCCGGCTCGAGGCGCTGGGTTCGACCCGGCCGATCGCCCAGGCCGTCACTGGCGACGTCGCCAGCGTCGCGGAAGGCATCCGTTTCTTCTCTGAGTGGGCCGACAAGCTCGGCGGCGAGGTCGCGGCGACCCGTCATGACAACCTCGGGATGATCGTCTCGGAGCCTTACGGCGTCGTCGGCGCGATCACGCCCTGGAACTTCCCGCTCAGCATGGCGTCCTGGAAGGTCGGCCCGGCGCTCGCCGCCGGCAATGCCATCGTGCTGAAGCCCTCAGAGCTGACCCCGTTCTCGACCGTGCGGCTGGCGGAACTCGCCGTCGAGGCCGGCATCCCCGCCGGCATCTTCAACGTCGTGCAGGGCAATGGCGTCGTCACAGGCGATGCGCTCTCGCGCCATCCGGGTATCGCCAAGCTCTCCTTCACCGGCTCGACCCGCACCGGCATCGCCGTGATGAAGGCCGCCGCCGAAACCGGAATCAAGCCGGTGACGCTGGAGCTCGGCGGCAAGAGCCCGCAACTCGTCTTCGCCGATGCCGATCTCGACAGGGCCGCCGCCTGCATCGCCGGCTCCCTGCTTGCCAATGCCGGCCAGGCCTGCGTCGCCGGCTCGCGGCTGATCGTCCAGCGCCCGGTTATGGAAGAACTGGTTGCACGGCTGAAGGCGCGGCTCGCCACGGTCGCGCCGGGCCCGACCTGGAAGGCCGCGACGAGCTATGCGCCGATCATCTCGGAGACGCAGGCGAGGCGCATCGACGACATCCTCGAACGCAGCCGCCTGCAGGGCGCGGAATGCCTGCTCGGCGGGACGCGCATCGAGGGCCATGGCGGCGCCTTCTACCAGCCGACCCTGATCGCCGGCGTGACGGCGCAGACGGCGGCCGTGCGCGAGGAGATCTTCGGCCCGGTGCTGACGATCCAGGCCTTCGAGGACGAGGTGGAGGGGCTGAGCCTCGCCGACCATCCCGAATACGGGCTAGCGGCCGGCGTCTACACCGCCGATCTCGGCCGCGGACTGCGCGCCATGCGCGCTCTGAAGGCCGGCACCGTCTGGATCAACCGCTACAGCCGCACGCTCGACTTCATCCTGCCGACGGGCGGCTACAAGAGTTCCGGCATCGGCAAGGACCTCGGCCGCCAGGCGGTGGAGGCCAATCTGCGCCACAAGACGGTGCTGATCGACATCGGCGGGTGAGCGCAAAGCCTGCCCGTTCGCCTCAGAAAGACTGCATCATCCCGACCGCAGCGAAGCGGAGCGCCGGGATCGATGGGAGGGCTCGGCGCCCGATGATGGATCCCGGAGCGGCGCGGCATTCGCCGCTTGTCCGGGATGACGTGGCGTTACGGGCGCGGAACAATCGGCCTCAGTGCCGCCAGTCCTGATAGCGGTAATACATCCCGACGAAGGGCAGGAACCAGGGCGGCCCGAAATGGCCGGGCACCACCGGCCAGTCGAGCCCGGCGAGCGGGTTGGCCGCGGTATCGCCGCCCATCACCCGGGCCATGATCTGCCCCATATGCACCGACATCTGCGTGCCGTGGCCGCTATAGCCGGTCGCGTAGAACACGCCGTCGCGCTCGCCGGCGCGCGGCAGCCGGTCGGCGGTCATGTCGACGAGGCCGCCCCAGCAATAGTCGATCCGCGTCTGCGCGAGCTGCGGGAACAGCTCCAGCATCCGCGCCTTCAGGATCGCGCCGCTCTTGGCGTCCGAGGACGGGCTCGACAGCGCGAAGCGCGCCCGCCCGCCGAAGATCAGGCGGTTGTCGGGCGTCAGCCGGAAGTAGTTGCCGATGTTCATCGTCGTCGTCGCCGTCCGGCGCGTCGGCATGATCGAGGCGGCGAGATTGTCCGAGAGCGGCTCGGTCGCGATGATGAAGCTGCCGACGGGTACGATCCGCCGCCGCAGCCAGGCGAAAGGGCCCCGGCGCGAGGCGCCGGTCGCCAGCAGCACCTGCCTGGCTTCGATCGTCCCGCGCGTCGTCACGACGCGATGCACCTGTCCGGCGATGCGCTGGAGCGACGTCACCGCGGCGCCTTCATGAATCTGCGCCCCTGCGCGGGCCGCGGCCTCCGCGAGACCGACGCCGAAGCGGCCCATATGCATATGGGCGCTGCGCGGGAAGACGAGCCCGCCATAAAAGCCGGACGAGCCGATCTCGCTCTGGACCTCGCCCGGCGCCACCACCACCAGGTCGGGTTCGACGGTGGCCTTGAGCAGTTCGGCGCTCTTCTGCAGCTTGGCGAAATGCCCCGGCTTCGCCGCCAGCTTGATCTTGCCGGTGCGGGTGAAGTCGCAGTCGATCGCCTCCTCCTTCACCAACGCCTCGACCGTGTCGACGCCGTCGTCGAAGACGCGATAGAGCGCGCTCGCCCGCTCGATGCCGATCTGCGCCGCCAGCCCGCCGAGGTCATGCGCGAGGCCGTTGTTGCAATGCCCGCCATTGCGGCCCGAGGCCTCGCCGACGACGCGCCCGGCCTCCAGCACGGCGACGCGCGCGCCGGCTTTCGCGAGGCTGCGGGCGGCCGACAGACCGGTGAAGCCACCCCCGATCACCGCGACATCGACCGGCCCCTCGACCGGCTCCGTCGAGCCGGAGGTGAAGCGCGGCGCGGAGGCCAGCCAATAGGGTTCGAGCTTCATCGCGGATCGGCCTCGATCGGGAACAGGGCCCAGCCGACACCCGCGCGCAGGCGCGACGGGCCGCCGCGGCGGGGCGGAGAACACACAGCTTGCACGAGCCTAACCTGCTGTATTGTATGAATTATGCTATTCCCGCGCGGTGCCGCAGGCCCTATGATCGGAGACTTCCCGTGAGGCACAGGCCTTGGCTTACAGAACGGCAAAACGCCGGCTTGGCTACGAGATCGCCATCCGGCCGATGGCGGAGTCCGATCTCGACCAGCTGCATCAGCTGTCGATCGGCGTCGGCTGGCCGCATCGCCCCGAGGACTGGCGCCTCGTCATCGGGCTCGGCCACGGCATCGTCGCCTGCGACGCGATCGGCCGGGTGCTGGGCTCGGCGATGTGGTGGCCCTTCGGCGAACGCTTCGCAACCGTCGGCATGGTGATCACCTCACCGCGCCTGCAGGCGCAAGGCGCCGGTCGCGAGCTGATGGAGATGATCTTCGCGCAGACAGGCATGCGGGACCTCCGCCTCAACTCGACCAAGGCCGGTTACAGGCTCTACCGCTCGCTCGGCTTCGAGCCGATCGGCCGCATCTTCCAGCATCAGGGCAAGGCTCTGCCACCGTCTGCCCCGGTTGCCGCCCCGCCCGGCCTGCGCCCGGTCATCCCCGACGATCTCGACGCGCTCGTCGCGCTGGATGCGAGCGCCTATGGCGCCGACCGCCGCCCTGCGCTGACAGCACTGCTCCCGGTCTCGGTCGGCACGCTGTTGGAGCGTGACGGCGCGGTTGTCGGCTACGCGCTCTGCCGTCCCTTCGGTCGCGGCCATGTCGTCGGTCCCATCGTGGCGGAGGATGACGCGACGGCGATCGCCCTGCTTACCCCGCATGTCGAGGCGCATCAGGGCGAATTTCTGCGCGTCGACACTGCGCAGGAACAAGGCGCCTTCGGCGCCTTCCTCGAAGCCAGCGGCCTGACGATCTTCGACACGGTCACCCCGATGATCCGTGGAAGAGCGCATGGCCCCAGCGGCTCCGCGCGCATCTATGGACTGGTCAACCAGGCACTGGCGTAAACCGTGACGACCCCAAGGTTTCAGATGTCGAAGAGAACGGGCAGCGGGTAACCCGGTTTCTGGATCGGCGACTTGATCACGACATAGCTGAAATACTTTGAGATGCCGATGTTGCGGTCGAGCAGGGTTTCGATCAGCGACTGGTAATGCGTCAGCCCGCGGGTGACGAACTTGACGAGATAGTCGTAGCCTCCGCTGACCATGTGGCACTCGACCACTTCGTCGACGCGGCGCAAAGCGGTCTCGAAGCGGATGAAATACTCTTTGGTGTGATCGGTCAACGTGACTTCGGTGAAGACGGTGATCGTTTCACCGAGTTTCGCCAGGTTGATCGTGGCGCCATAGCCGGAGATGAACCCCGCCTGTTCGAGCCGCTTCACCCGCAGCAGGCAAGGGCTCGGCGACAGGCCGACCGCATCGGCCAGATTGACGTTGGTGATCCGGCTGTTGTTCTGCAGCTCGATCAGGATCTTCATGTCGATGCGGTCGAGCCGCACGCCCGGTGTCACGACGAAAGCCTCACCCCAACCCCGGCGCGCAGCCCCTCGCGGAGCCGCCGCCGTCGCGACAACCTAGACTGTCGGCGCCCCCCGGGCCAAGCAGGGATCGTGCCGCCTCAGGCCGCCTTCGCGGGCGCCATGGCGGCTTGGACCTCGGGCAATGCCAGCATGTCGTCCAGCGTCTGGCGCAGGCGCGAGACGATCAGGTCGATCTCGCTCTCGCTGCAGCAGAGCGGCGGGGCGAGCCCGATGATGTCGTCGGCGAAGGCGCGGAAGATCACGCCGTTCGCATAGCCGCGGGCGAAGAGATGGTCGGGGAGCTTGACGCTGCGCGGAAGCTTCTCCTTGCTGGCCTTGTCGGCGACGAGCTCGATGCCGGCGAGCAGGCCGCGCGCGCGAACCTCGCCGACCAGCGGATGGTCGGCCAAAGTGGCAAGCTTCTGTTCGAAATAGGCCCCGATGCGCTGACCATTGGCCAGGATGCCGCCCTCGTCGTAGAGCCGGAGCACTTCGAGCGCGACTGCCGCCGAGACCGGATGCCCGGAATAGGTCTGGCCATGGCCGACCGGGCCGCCCTCAGGGGCATTGTCCTTGATGCCACGATAGATTTTTTCGCCAATGGCGAGCGCGCCCAGCGGCGCATAGCCCGAGGTCAGCCCCTTCGCCATCGTCATCAGATCGGGGACGACCCCCTCCCCCTCGCAGGCGAACATCGGCCCTGTCCGGCCGAAGCCGGTGATGACCTCGTCCGCGAGGAACAGGATGTCGAGCTCAGTGGCCGTGTCTCGCATCGCCTTGAGCCAGCCTTTCGGCGGCACGATCACGCCGCCCGACCCGACCACCGGCTCGCAGAAGAAGGCCGCGACATTCTCCGCGCCCAGTTCCGCCACCTTGGCCCGCAGCGAGGCGACGCTGGCTTCGATCACCGAGGCGTCGTCGGAGCCGGTCGGATTGCGATAGGCGTAAGGCGCAGCGACATAGTGCCGGACATGCGCAGGGAAGTCGAAATTCGCATGGAAGGCAGGCAGCGCGGTGACGCCGGCCCCGGTCGAGCTCGAGCCGTGATAGCCGCGCTCCAGCGA
>OGCL01002401.1_pt1 | contig 13135 bp, 14 predicted proteins | sample 1570041 | NCBI WGS metagenome assembly OGCL01 (sample SAMN06266162, study PRJEB24511) | hot springs metagenome | isolation source: Hot spring water | place: South Africa: Limpopo | collected 2015-06-22 | reverse complement strand
ATCGCTGCGTTGCGCGGTGCTCGCTCCCTCGCCTATCTATTTGATATGCCTCGGTCGCTGCGCTCCGCGCGCCTTGCGCTTCATCCCGCTCACTGCTTTCTTCAGCGTTTCCTAAGCGAACGCTATGCCGTGTGGGTCGAGCCGGACCGGCGCACCGCATCCGTTTGAGAACGTCCCAGCATGAAACGTAGTGCATTCATCGCGATCCTGATCGCGGGCGCCTTGGCGGCCTTTTGGTACCTGTGGCCGAATCAACGGCCTGCCGGCGCCCCGGCTGCACCGGCTGGCGGCGACGCCTCCTCGGCTGCGACATCTGTGCAGGCGGCGGGTTCGTCAGGCGGGACCGCGGCCGACGGCTCGAAGATCGTGGCGATTGACGGCGTGAACGCGCCCGGCAGCTTGCAGGGTACGGCGCCGCAGCCGGGCGTGGCCACTGTATCGCGGGCGCGCAGTGGGGCCGGTGGTCGGACGCTTCTGGCCGAATTGCAATCGATGTCGAGTGCTCTCGATGCCCTGCGCGAGGCGGCAGCGAGCGGAGACCCGGCCGCTCTCGCCTTCATCGGCGAAATCGTTGCGTTCTGCACCCTCTATACGTCGCGCGAAGGGCAGAGCCACCTTGCCGATGATCGCTTTCTGCCGGTGCGCCTGAGGTCCTCGCGGACGCCGTTCAAGACACCCGTCTTTCCCGCGCCCGAGGACGAGGCCCGTTTTCGTGACAACCAGCGCGCGATACGTCAATTCTGCGCCGGTTTCGATGCCAAGGCGGCTGCAGCGGCCGAGGCGGCCGCAATCGAGAAGCTCAATGCGCAGGGCTCGCCCTACCAAGCGCTGGGGGTGCTCTTTCGCGGCAACGTCAATTTCACCGGCCTGAACCAGGCTCAGTACGACGCCATCGAGAAGGCGCTTGCGGGCGGCGACATCGGGACACTGGCACTGCTCGGATTCCAGGCGCAGCCGCTGCTGAACAACTATGTCCATGCAGCCAATGCCCAACTCGACGGGGCGCGCGTTTTCGGGCAGAACACGGGTCTGATCGCCTGGCAGCTCGCGCTCTGCCAACTTGGGGCCCCCTGCGGCGGTGACAGCCTGTGGGCACGCGATGCCTGTTTTCGCTACGGTGCCTGTGGAGCGGATTTCGCCGCTGGCATCCGTCATGCCCTCGTTCGCGACGGCATCGCGGCCGACGCACTCGACCGCATCGCGCGCGACTGGGCGGCCGCCATGCAGGCGAAGGACCCGACCCGGATCAACTTCCGCAAGGCGCCCTGATCGGGCGGACCGCGTCGCTGCGATGCCTTGATATTTCAGCGTTGCGTGTCGACCCGCAACGTCAAGGCTTCGCCGAGCGGCAACGTCACCGTCTGGATCTCGCTTTCGAAGTCCCCTGCCGCCGCGGCGGGCAGGCCCTTGAGCGACAGGCGGGCACGCACCTGCACGCGGGCGCCGGGCTGAAGGCCTGGGCCGCCGGTCATTGCGTCACCAGCGTTGAACTCGACGTCTGACGCCAGCTGGGCGGGCGATAGCCGCTTGACGGCGAGCGGCGGTCCGGCCGGCGCGTCGCCTGCTCGAAGGACGACGAACACTGCAGCCTCAGGCGCCGCGCCTGCTGCTGCGCCGGCGGCTTCGCTCAGCACGACCCGGATGCGTGCGAGGGTGGGCTGGGCGACGACATCGGCGGTACGGCGGCCGGCAGCGGAATCGCTCGCCGTCCGCCGCCCGGCGATGTCGCGCAGCGCGTTTTCGGCGATCGATGCGAACGCGGTGCCGGGTTCGACGACGCCTTGGGCTATGCGGAAGGTGCGTTCCGCATCGTCGAGCCGTTCGCTCTGGATCTGCCAGGTACCGAGCAGCAAGAGCGCCTTCGGGTGACGGGGTTCGAGGGCGAGAGCCTTGCGGATCAGTTCGATCGGACGTCCGTCCATCCGACCTTGCTGCTGGCCGGCGGCAGCATCGGCATAGTCGGCCCAGAGGTCGGGGTTGCGGGCGTCAAGGGCCACGGCCCTTTCGTAGGCCGCCATGGCGCCGTCGAACTGGCCGACCGAGGCCTTTGCCCGTGCGAGCAGCGTCCAGCCCTTCAGGTCCCCTGGCTCTTGGGCGAGCTTCGTCTCGGCGGCGCGGAAGAGTTCCTCCATCTGTGCCTTCGCCTCGGCATCACCCGGGTTGCGCAGTTCGGGAACGACTGCAACCGGGGAGCCGATCAGCAAATAGGCGAACACACTCAAGACAGGCATCAGCACGGCGAGCGCCACCGCGCCTTTGCGATAGCGGCCCGCGACGGCCGGCGAAGCGATTGCAGTCGCCGCGTCCCTTGTACTGGCAGCGAGCGGCTGTGCCTCGGCAAGTACGCGTTCCTCCAACTCGCGTTCCGCCTCGGACGCAGCCGCCTCCCCGATCAAGCCGAGTGCCCGGTCGCGCTTGAGTTCCTGCCATTCGATGCGGACGGCGTCCAGATTGCTCCGGTCCGCCGCCAGTGCGTCGTTGGCGGCCTGACGGCCTCGCCACAAGGGCCGCACGACCACAACCGCAACGACGATCGCGATTGCAAGCACGATCAGGACAAAGGCGAGCGCCGGATTCATCCGCGCTCTCCGTCGGGACTTTCGAGCAGTCGCCGGGCGCGTGCCCGGCGTTCGGCGTCGTCGGAAGAGGACGCTGCCGCAACCTCAGACTGGGGCGTGGCGGCGGTCTCTGCTGCCTTGGCCCCCTGGGCGCGCAGGCGGCGAATGAGCATCACCGCAGCCATCGCCAGCACGGCAAACGGCCCTAGCCAGAGGATGAGCGTCTCGGCCTTGAAGGGAGGACGATACAGCACGAAGTCACCGAAGCGTTCGGTCATGTGGCGTTTGACCTCGGTCTCGCTCTTGCCCTGCGCCAGCAGCTCGCGCACTTCGCGCCGCATGTCCTGGGCCACCGGCGCATCGCTGTCGGCAACCGTCTGGTTCTGGCAGACGAGGCAGCGCAGCTCGCTCGCGATCGCTTTCACGCGGGCCTCCAGGGCCGGATCGCCGGCCTGGGCGTTTGCCAACGCTGGGCTGGCGAGCAGCCAGACCGCGGCGAGGAGCACGAGGTGGCGTGTCGTCATGCCGCCTCCGCAGTCACGCTGCCGGCGGCCCTCGCGTCGGCCGTGCGACGCGCGCGGCGGTAGCGCGGGTCGAGCGCGCCGAGCAGGCCGCCCAGCGCCATGATGACGGCGCCGAGCCAGATCCAGTTGACGAACGGCTTGTAGTGGACGCGTACCGTCCAGCCGCCGTTGCCGAGTTCGTCGCCGAGCGAGACGTACAGATCGCGGTCGAGTCCGCGATCGATCGCCGCCTCCGTCATCGGCATCGACCGCTGGGACGCATAGAAGCGGCGTTCCGGTCGGAGGACGCGCGCGAGGCGGCCATCTTTCACGAGTTCAAAGCGTCCCTGCTTGGCGTTGTAGTTGGGGCCCACGGCGTCCGTCACTCCCTGGAAGCGCACTTCGTATCCGGCGACGGCCTTTACATCTCCGGGCTTCATGGCCACATCGTATTCGCGCTCGAAGGCCTTGACCGCGGTGACGCCGAAGACGAAGGCAGCCATGCCCAGGTGGGCGATTTGCATGCCGTGATAGGCGATCGGGATTTGTCGCCAGCGCGACCAGCCACTCGCGAGACCTGCTGCGTGCCGCAGCCGATCGATGTAACCGACGATGACGCCGGCAGCCAGCCAGGCGGCAAAGGCCATCCCGACACAGGCAAGCAGCGAGAAGCGTGATGGAACCAACGCGCAAAGCAGGAAGGCAACGCCGGCTGCGGCTGCCGGGATCCACAGGCGGCGGCCAACGCTGCCAGCGTCCTCGTCCTTCCAGCGTGCGAGCGGGCCGACACCCATCAGTGCCACCAGCGGCAGCATGAGCGGCACGAAGACGATCTCGAAATACGGCGGGCCGACGCTGACCTTGCCGATGCCGAACGCCTCGGCGGCGAGCGGAAACAGCGTGCCGAGCAGCACGGCCGCAGTGGCGACCACGAGAAGTAGGTTGTTGCCTAGAAGGAAGGCTTCGCGCGACAGCAGCCCGAAGCGGCCGCCTTCATGCACGCGGGGTGCGCGAAGTGCGTACAGCGTCAGCGATCCGCCGATGATGACGACCAGAAAGGCAAGGATGAACACGCCGCGTTTCGGGTCGGTGGCAAAGGCGTGCACGCTGGTCAGGACGCCGGAGCGAACAAGGAACGTGCCCAGCAGCGACAGCGAGAACGCGGCGATTGCGAGCAGAACCGTCCAGGCCTTGAAGGCGCCGCGCTTCTCGGTGACCGCGAGCGAATGGATCAGCGCCGTGCCGATCAGCCACGGCATGAAGGAGGCGTTCTCCACCGGGTCCCAGAACCACCAGCCGCCCCAGCCCAGCTCGTAGTAGGCCCAGAAGCTGCCGAGCGCGATGCCGAGCGTCAGGAAGATCCATGCGACGATGGTCCATGGTCTGCTCCAGCGGGCCCAGGTAGAGTCGAGCCGTCCGCCCCACAAGGCCGCAATGGCGAAGGCGAACACCACCGCGAAGCCGACATACCCCATGTACAGAAGCGGCGGATGAAAGATCATGCCGGGGTCTTGCAGCAGCGGATTGAGATCCCGTCCTTCGGTCGGGGCCGGAAGCACGCGGTCGAACGGGTTGGAAGTCAGTACCGTAAAGGCGAGAAACACCGCCGTGATGGCTGCGAGGACGACCAATACGCGGGTCGTCATCACATCCGGAAGTTGGCGCGAAAACACTGCCACGGCCGCAGACCAGCCGGTAAGCATCAGTACCCACAGCACCATCGAGCCCTCGTGCGAGCCCCAGGTCGCCGTCACCCGGTAATGCCAGGGGAGGAGCGAATTGGAGTTCTGGGCGACATTGGACACGCTGAAATCGCCGACCAGGAAGGATTGCATCAGTGCGGCAAAGGACAGGGCGACGAGCGCGAAGACGATGAGCGTGCCCCGGCGCACGAATTCCACGAGTGCGATGCCGCGACGCAGGTTGATGCCGCCGCCGACGCCGGCGATCGCCACACAGACGAAGAAAGCGAGGACGAGCGCGAAATTGCCGAGTTCTGGAATCATGGGCGGCCCCGTACAGCAAGCCGCGACGATGCGGCGGGGGGATTGTAGGAGTGCAGGCGAAGTCGCTCCGGAAACGCTGAATGGATTGCGACGCAGCGATTCGCCCGCGCAGCAATTTATTCAGCGTTTCCCTATCGGGCTTGAAGGGTCTCCGATCACTGCGCTCCATTCGCCTTGCGCTTTCAGCCGTTCGCTGCATTCTTTGCCGTTGCCCCTCGACAACGCCGCATTCACGCCTGCATGCAGGGGCGGAGCGCTGGTGCGGTGGCCGGTTGAAATCTCGGCCGCCGCGAGCGCAGCGCCGCCACGCATGAGCAGCGCAACCCTTTGGACTGGCGGTGCCGTCGACTTCGCTACAGCAACAGGATTGGAGCCAGGAAGGCGAAAAAGCCGCCGATCAGGTAGAGCAGCACGGACACCGCATAGACCCAGCGCGACACCTTGCGCTGGCGTGCGCAGGCGCGGGCGAGCGCCGGATCTGCTGGACAGGGCGCGAAGCGGCCGCGCCACTGGAAGTAGCCCGCGATCGCCAGCATGCCCCCGGCCACCGTGAAGACCGCGATCTTGTGCTCGGACAGCCACACGAGCGCGGGAAACATGCCGACCAGCGAGGCCAGCGTAGCGCCTGCGCCCAGCGTCACCAGCAGGGCCGGCAACGCGCAGCACACGAGGGTGCTGGCACTGGTGAAGATCGACAGCCAGGAGGCCGCGCTGCCGACCTGCTGATCCGGGACGAACCGCATCGCTTACTTCTTCCGCACGCTCGTGCGGATGTCAGCGAGCGGCGTGCTGACCCGCTCGATCTTCTTGACCTCGTAGCCGGCGTCGGCGATCTGCGCGCTGATCCGAGCATCATCGAGCTTCATGCCCGGCTTCTGGGCGACGGCCACGAGTTTGTTTTCGAGACTCACGAAGACATCGGCCGTTTCCTTGTTGGCCTTCATCTTCTTCTCGATCGAGCCGGCGCAGAACGTGCAAACCATGCCGTCGACGGTGATCTTGATGGTTTCGGCATGGCTAGCCGAGGCCGCCAGCACAAGCGCAACGGCGACGGTGGAGGGGCGAAGGGCGGAAAGGGTGCGAATCATCATGGTGAAACTCCTAGAAGGTGAACATTAGATTAACGAAAAGGTCGCTACGGTTCTGGCGGTTGACGCTGATGCCGGCATCGACCCACCACTGCTTTGCAAAAAAGCGCAAATAAGGCGTGACTTCCGTCTGCCCATGACCGCTTTTCCATTTCAGTTGCACGCCGCCCCACGAGGCGATGTCGTCGTAATCGGCGGCATAGGGGGCGAGCATCCCCTGCACCACCGTTTCATGGCGCGACCGACCGGCGTAGCGGTAGCCATGCCATGACGCCCGGGTGTAGACCCAGCGAGTTTCATAGTCCGCCCAGAGGCCACCGTGCAGCCCGTGGCGGGTGCCAGCGGCAACGCCGCCGGGGCGGGCCTCGAAGCGTGCCGACAGTGGCCCGGCGAACACATAGGCATTGCCGATGCCATCCGGCGAGCGCTCACGGGCGAGCAGGTACGCCCCCTGCAAAAGCAGCAGGTCGCTGCGTTGCCGGTGACGTCCGCCATGCACGCCGTCGTAGCGACGGATCCAGGCCACGCTTGCCGAAAAATCGCGTGTGAAGCCGTGAGCGATCTCGGCGGAACGCTCGTCCGGCGTCCACGTGCCCATGACCATCGTCACGTCCTTGGGGATGAAAAATCCAGCCTGTGCGGGCGCGGCCAGCGCCGCAAGTGTGCAGGCACAGGCGGTCAAACGTCTGATCAAAACGAGTCTCTCCACGTTGAAGGTCAACCGCAGGCGTCACGCTGGACCTATGCGGTAAACCACAGCCGACATCGGTGCCGGCATCGCCTGTAGATCTGGCAGCGATGCCCGGGCACCACCCGAGGGAAGCAGCGGGTCAGTCGCGCGGAGGGGGCGTGTCGGGCGTGAGGATGAGAGAGTGGAAACGACAAGTGCCGCAAGTCGGGCACTCTGGCACGGCGGCGAGCTGGAGGCGGTCGGTCGCGGTCGACAGCGGCGCCGGTGAGGCGAGTGCGCACAAGGCAGCGTCCGGGCTGCAGGCGCCATACTCCTCCACCGCCTGCCAGAATGCGGCGGCATCGACGACCGCCAACTGCGGCGGCAGCGGCTCGTAGAGAGCATCACCGGGTTGGGCGAGCGCCGGGTGCGAATGGCCGCCGATGGAGGTGAACGCCCCGGCCGTCGCGCAGTGCTGCGCGAGCACCGTCATCGGCAGCCAGACCAAGGCGAGCACGACGATCAGCGGTCGGAGGAGACGATTTGTCATCCTCCTACGATAGCGTAAATCGGGCGAAGTTCCGCAGGTGACCATTGGGAGGCTGTCGAAATACGTAGAGAGGAGGGCCAGATGCAAGGCGCACGGAGCGCAGCGACCGAAGGACCATCACCTCGATGGGCGAGGGAGCGACAACGCAGTTGCGGCGCAGGCTCACATCGGCGAAGCCGATGTGAAGCGAAGCGGCCGGAGCCAACACCGCGCAACGCAGCGATTCGCCCGCGCAGCCATTTATTCAGCGTTTCCCTAACCCTTGCGAAGCCGACATCACGCGACACAGCCGATACCCCCACCGAAGTCGCCTTCAGTAGCCTGTTACGACGGGGTCGCCTCGGCTCTGCGCGCGGCGCTCTTGCGTTCGTGTTCTTTGAGATGCCGCTTGCGCAGGCGGATCGACTTGGGGGTCACTTCGACCAGTTCGTCGTCCGCGATGAACTCGACGGCGTACTCGAGCGTCAGCCGGATGGGTGGCGTGAGCAGGATGTTCTCATCCTTGCCGGCAGCGCGGACGTTGGTGAGCTTTTTCTCCTTGATCGGATTGACCGTGAGGTCATTGTCGCGACTGTGGATGCCGATGATCATTCCTTCGTAGACGACGTCGCCGGGGGAGACGAAAAGGCGTCCACGCTCCTGCAGCGAGAAGAGGCTGTAGCCCACGGCCTGGCCGTCCTCTTGGCTGACGAGCACGCCGTTGCGACGCCCCGGAATGTCGCCGCGATGCGGACCGTAGCCATCGAATACATGGCTGATCAGGCCGGTGCCGCGGGTCAGGTTCATGAACTCGGTCTGGAAACCGATCAGGCCGCGTGCCGGAACGCGATAGTCGAGGCGGGCGCGTCCGCGGCCGTCGTTCTCCATGTTGAGCAGTTCGGCCCTTCGCTCGCCCAGCGCCTGCATGACGCCGCCCTGATGGCCCTCCTCGACATCGATGGTGAGCGCCTCCATCGGCTCCTGCAGCGCACCATCGACCGTTCGGAAGAGCACCTGTGGCTTGCCCACAGCAAGTTCGTAGCCCTCGCGGCGCATGTTCTCGATCAGGATCGTGAGATGCAGCTCGCCCCGGCCGGACACGCGGAAGACGTCGGCATCTTCGGTGTCTTCCACGCGCAGTGCCACGTTGGACAGCAACTCCTTGTGCAAACGGTCACGGATCTGGCGCGAGGTGACGAACTTGCCTTCGCGACCCGCAAGCGGCGAGGTGTTGACGCAGAAGCTCATGGTCAGCGTCGGTTCGTCGACCAATATCGGCGCCAGGCCCTCCGGCCGTTCGCGGTCGCACACGGTGAAACCGATACCAAGGTCTGCGATGCCGGTGATGGCGACGATGTCGCCGGCCTGTGCAAGCGGCGCTTCGCTGCGTTCGAGCCCCTTGAACGTAAGCACCTGGTTGACCTTCGCCGTGCCGAGATCGTCGTTCCCCAGGCGCAGTGCATAGGTCTGCCCCGGGCGGATGGTGCCGCGATGGATGCGCCCGATGCCAATCCGGCCGACGTAGCTCGAGTAATCGAGCGCGGAAATCTGCAGTTGCAATGGCGCATCGGCATCTAGGCGCGGCGCCGGAATCTCAGCCAGTACAGTGTCGAAGAGCGGCTGCATGTCGGCCCCGCTCTCGCCAGGATGGCGACTCGCCCAGCCGTTCAGGCCACTGGCGTAGATCACCGGGAAGTCCAGTTGACCTTCGCTCGCGCCAAGCTTGTCGAACAGTTCGAAGGTCTGGTTCACCACCCATTCGGGTCGCGCGCCAGGGCGGTCTACCTTGTTGACCACCACGATGATGCGGTGGCCGAGCGCAAGTGCCTTCTTGGTGACGAAGCGCGTCTGCGGCATCGGTCCTTCCACCGCATCCACCAGCAACAGCGCGCCGTCCACCATCGATAGCACGCGCTCGACCTCGCCGCCGAAGTCAGCATGACCCGGTGTGTCGACGATGTTGATGCGCGTGCCGCGATAGGTGACTGCGCAGTTCTTGGCGAGGATCGTGATGCCGCGCTCGCGTTCCAGGTCGTTTGAATCCATCACCCGTTCGGCGACCTGTTCGTGGGCCGCGAAGGTGCCGGACTGCTTGAGCAGGCAATCGACCAGCGTGGTCTTGCCGTGGTCGACGTGGGCGATGATGGCGATGTTGCGGATCGCGGTGTTCTGCATGGCGAAAAAGGGGCCCGGAGGCCGAATGGGTGCGCGTCCGTGCCAACGGCGGACGAGGTCGGAACGGGAGAGGCGAGGCGGCGTCGGCGCGGGAGCCCGCGCCGCAGCACGGGCTGACAGAGGTTGCCGCTCAATGACGGAAAGCGAATTTTATGGGGCGCCGCGACGCCGGCGGTCCGCTACATTGCCAATCCCCCTTCTTCGCTACGAACGTCATTGCCAACGCCCCTGAGCTGGGGCCTTGGCAAGGTGTTTCGCGTTGCGCGCCCACGTTGCACGGCTTGCGCGCTGTAGGGAAGCGCTGAAGAAAGCAGCGAGCGGGATGAAGCGCAAGGCGCGCGGAGCGCAGCGACCGAGACATATCAAATGGATAGGCGAGGGAGCGAGCACCGTGCAACGCAGCGATTCGCCCGCGCAGCAATTCATTCAGCGTTGCCGTAGACGATGCTCTTCGTTTCTGCCTTTCTACTCGGACTCGTTTTCAACGCTGCACCCGGCGCAGTGTTTGCCGAGACCGTCCGCCGGGGCTTGCGCGGTGGTTACCGCCCCGCCCTTGCGGTGCAATTCGGTTCGCTTGTGGGCGATGCCACTTGGGCGGTTCTTGGGCTCGCCGGGGTCGGCGCGCTGTTGCAGGTGGACGCGCTGCGTTGGCCGATCGGGCTCGCCGGCGCCCTCTACCTGCTCTATCTTGCCCGGGATGCATGGCGGTTGTCCCGCACCGAGGTCCCGGCGGCTCTGCCAGGACACGGGTATCCGGACAGAGCCGCAGCGGCAGCCGGTCAATCGGTGGCCGCGCTCAAGTCCGGCATCCTGCTCTCACTGACCAATACGCACAATCTTGCATTCTGGGCGGCGCTCGGCTCCGCGATGGGCGCGATTGGCGTGCGCGAGCCGGATTGCAGAGATTTCGCGCTTTTCTTTGCGGGCTTCATGACGTCTTCCGTGCTCTGGTGCTTTTTGTGTGCCTGGGTCGTTGCGACCGTGTTCCGCCGAGCGGATGCGGCGTGGGCGCGATGGACCTACCGTCTTTGCGCGGCGGCGTTCGTCGTGCTCGCCATTGTGATGTTGCGTGACCTGATGGCGCCCGACGCCACGCCATCCGTCGAGCGGGTGGCGGCTTCGTCGCACCCGGCGCGCACAAGCGTTCCGGGCGCGGCTATGATCGCTGTACCCGGCGTCCCCTAAGGCCGCGGGCTCGACCGATGAACTCTGTGCTCTTCTTTGCGCACGGCTCGCGTGACCCTCTGTGGCGAGTGCCGATCGACCAGATCGTGGCCGAGTTTCGTGGCATGCATACGACCCGAATCTGTGAGCTGGCCTTTTTGGAGTTCACGGAGCCGGACTTCGAGTGTGGCGTGGCAAACCTGATCGCGCGCAATGCCACGCACATCCGCGTCATACCGCTGTTCATCGCGCGTGGCGCCCATCTGCGCCGCGATCTCGATGACCGCGTCGATGCGGCACAGGTCAAGCACCCGGGGGTCGTCTTCTCGATTGCACCCGCGGTCGGTGAAGTGGAGTCGATTCGCGCAGCTATCGCGAGCTGGGTGGCCCAGCAGGTGTAAGCGTCACTCGCGCCGGAAATGAACTGGCGCTGCCGGCGATCAATTTCCGGTGGGCGCCAGTCGGCAGGCGAGCGATTGGAGTTGGCCAGCGATGCGGCGTAGCACCGATGCGGCCAAAGCTCCCCCCGAGTACGCCAGGGCGCGCCCGAGGGATAAGGCCGGCGCGTGCTGGCTGTGGGCAATCGCAAGCGAGACTTGGACCGTGGCCTCGCCGCCAATCGCCTCGATCACCACCTGTCCCGCATCGCACGGAACCGGCTGCGTTTCGCCAGGGGCGAGGAAGAAGTCGCGCGGATCGCCGCTGAACGTCACCCAGAGGTCGCCCCGCAAAGGGGTGAGGGAGCGGATTTGACGCGCGTTCAGCGATAGCGTGCGCCTTGCGCCAAGATGCCAGTCCTGGGTTGCAACGGGCAGGGAGAGTGAGTCGTCCATGAATGATTTCCCTTCAGTCTCGAACGGAGCTAGGTTTCTCCGGCACATCGAATTGAAAGACGAAATGGCGCTGGACGAAAGCGAATTGAGTGCAGACGAGCATGCGTCTAATGCATGCTAAAACTTGGTCTGAGTCGGCTGCGAGCGCTCTCCCGAGCGGCTGGAAATGCAAGATCAGGTGTCTGTCCCGAACATGACGATGCGACAGCGGGCGCTGACGCTGGCGGGCTTGCGCGGCTTTGAGGCCGCAGCCCGGCATCAGAGCCTCACCCGCGCGGCGCAAGAATTGAATCTCACCCAATCCGCGGTCTCTCGGCAGGTGCAGAGCCTCGAGGATGAACTTGGCTTCGCTTTGTTCACGCGTCGCGCTCGCGAAGTCGTGCTGACCGCCGAGGGCCGTGCGTTCCTGCCGCTCGTGCAACGGGTGCTCGGGGATCTCGATGCCGGCGTGGCCCGATTGCGACGCGAGGTCGCGATGCCGCGCATCGCCATCACGACCTTTGCGTCGTTCTCATCCCTTTGGTTGGTGCCGCGACTATCCGGTTTTCGTGCGCGCCGCCCCCATGTGGACATCAATGTGGGCTCCAGTGATCGCCTGGTGGATCTCGACCAGGAAGACGTCGACGTCGCTATCCGATACTTGCGCGCTGACGCCGTGCCCGACGGGGCCGAGCTCCTGTTCGCCGATTGCGTCTATCCCGTCGTTGCCGCCGGAGGGACCATCGCACGTCGCCTGCGCAGCATCGATGACCTAAGCGGACATACCTTGATCGAGAGCAGTCTGGGTGGAATTGCCGAACAGCGTTCGAGCTGGGGCGCTTTTTTCGCCGCCCTTGGTCGCCCCGAGCTGCATGGGAAATCGCAGTTGAATTTCGACTTCATCGTGCAGGCACTCATGGCAGCGCAGGGCGGCGAGGGCGTCGTGCTCGCGCGCACGTTCGGGGCCGATCTGCTGATGTCAGGGCAATTGCAGGCGCCGCTGCCCGTGAGTGTGGTAACGGACACTGGCTGCTACTTGATCGTGTCAGCACGAGGTGCCCAGCGCCCCGATGTGGTGGCCTTCGCCGACTGGCTGCGCAAAGAAGCACAGACATTCAACGCTCGGTACCGTCGTTGGCTCGAAGCCTCGTGTCTGCCAGCCGGGCAAGATACGCGCTGGCTGGACGCCCGGACCGCCTAGCAGGCCGTAGGATTACCGCTGCGAAGCCAAGGCTAAGCCTTCCGAAAGGCAGGCGTACCGAAGCCACCACCGCGCAACGCAGCGATTCGTCCGCGCAGCAATTTATCCAGCGTTTCCCTAGAATCTTGCAACGTCGGGGCTCGTTGGTGCGAGTCTGCGACGCGCGCCTCAAGGCGCGCTCAGGACGTCACTGGCCCATCGGCGCTGGCGGACTATGTCCTCGGGAAGCGTGGCCGAGCGGTTTAAGGCACCGGTCTTGAAAACCGGCGATGGTGCAAGCCATCCGTGAGTTCGAATCTCACCGCTTCCGCCAAGTTGCCATCCGGAGTCATCCGGAACAGTTCAGAAAACCAACCCAAGCGCTTGTTTCTTCATAGGTTTTACGTCCTGGAGAGGGTGTCAACGTCCGTTGACATCCTGGGGTTGGTG
>OGCL01002399.1_pt1 | contig 13140 bp, 11 predicted proteins | sample 1570041 | NCBI WGS metagenome assembly OGCL01 (sample SAMN06266162, study PRJEB24511) | hot springs metagenome | isolation source: Hot spring water | place: South Africa: Limpopo | collected 2015-06-22 | reverse complement strand
CCTCAGCGTAACTTCGGCGGACCTCGTCCCAAGCGCTTCGGCGACAAGCCACGCAAGCAATTCGGACCATCGGGTTCGCACGGACAACGAAGCAGCTACGGCAGCGCAGGCGGCGGCAGAAGCCACGGCGCTTTCTTGTTGCGCTTGGTCATCGATGCGCGCTAACAAATCGCCGCCCAATACCGTCGCGCCGTTTTCCTTGAAAACTTGTTGCAACAACCCCGAAATCGGCGCCGGCACTTCGAGCACGACTTTATCGGTTTCTAAATCGACTAAATTCTCGTTTTTTTCCACCCATTCGCCGGGCTTTTTATGCCACGCCACCAGCGTGGCATCGGACACGGATTCGGGTAAGGCGGGAACAAAAACTTCTTGAATCATACCGGTTTCCTGTCAGCGGTTTTGCCGTGCAGCGCGGACGTGACGACGGCTTGTTGTTGCTCGATATGGTGTTTCAAATAACCAACGGCGGGGGACGCCGCGTGCGGGCGTCCGGCGTAGCGTAAGGGCATGTCTTTGGGTAGACAACCAGTGAGGTGATGGCGAATTTGGTACCAGGCGCCCTGATTTTGCGGCTCCTCCTGACACCATACTACTTCCTTGACGGAAGGATAGTGCGCGACGAGCTGTTCCAGTTGCGCGCGCGGGAACGGATAGAGTTGCTCGACGCGCACGATCGCCACGGGCAATGGCTCAGCTTGGCGCCGCGTTTCCAGTAGATCGTAATACACTTTGCCGGTGCAGAGCACCAAACGCTGCACTTGCGCGGCGTCGAGGGCGTCGATCTCGTCGATGATCGTTTGAAAACCGCCCTCCGCCAGTTCTTCCAGTGTGGAGACCGCCAATTTGTGCCGCAATAGACTTTTGGGGCTCATTACGATCAGCGGTTTGCGATAGGATCGCAGCATTTGCCGGCGCAGCAAATGAAAAATTTGCGCGGGCGTCGTTGGTACGCACACTTGCATATTGTGCTCGGCGCACAATTGCAAATAGCGTTCGAGACGCGCCGAGGAATGTTCCGGTCCCTGGCCCTCGAAACCGTGCGGCAAGAACAACGTCAGCCCGGTCAAGCGTCCCCATTTTGCTTCGCCAGAACTGATGAATTGATCGATTACGACTTGCGCGTTGTTCGCGAAATCGCCGAATTGCGCTTCCCAAATCACCAAGGTATCCGGCACGGTGGAACTATAACCATATTCGAAACCGAGTACGCCGGCTTCGGACAACAGCGAATCGAAAATTTGCGCGCGGCCGCGCGCGCCTTCGATTTCCTTCAACGGAATATACGCTGCGCCATCGATTTGATTGTACAGAATGGCGTGACGATGGAAAAACGTACCGCGCCCGACATCCTGGCCGGTCAGCCGTATGTTGTAACCCTGCATCAACAGCGTCGCATAAGCCATGTTCTCGGCGAACCCCCAATCGATTTCCGCCGCGCCGACGGCCATTTTGTGCCGTGATTCCATGATCTTGGCGACGCGAGGATGCAATTCGAAACCGGGCGGCAAACGCTGCATTTGTTCATCGCAGTATTGAATGGTTTCTAATGTCACCGTCGTATCGCACGGCGTCTGCCAATCGACACCGAAAAAGCGCTGCCATTGCACACCGTAGGAGTAATTGATGTTGGCGGCAATCGGGCGTGACACGACTTGCCCGCTCTCCAATGCCGCGACGTAATCTTGGGCGATTTTTTCCGCTTCCTCGCCGTTGAGGACCTTTTCGGCGAGTAATTTTTCCGCATAGAGCTGGCGCGTCGTCGGATGATTACGGATTTTTTTGTACATCATGGGCTGGGTCGCAGCGGGCTCATCCGCTTCATTGTGACCAAGGCGCCGATAACAAACCAAATCGATGACAACGTCGCGGTTGAATTTCATCCGATAGTCGAGCGCTAATTGTGTGACGAACAAAACTGCGTCGGGGTCATCGCCGTTGACGTGAAACACTGGCGCTTGAATCATGTTGGCAACGTCGGTGCAGTACAACGTCGAACGTGCGTCGAACGGATGGCTGGTGGTAAAGCCGATTTGGTTGTTGATGATGATGTGCACAGTGCCGCCGGTTGAAAACGCGCGGGTTTCCGACATATTCAAGGTTTCCATGACGATGCCTTGGCCAGCGAATGCGGCGTCGCCGTGAATTAAAATCGGAATCACCGTATTGATGCTGTTTTTGCCATAACGGTCTTGTCGTGCTTTGACCGAACCTTCGACGACCGGATTGATGATTTCGAGATGAGAGGGGTTGAACGCCAGGGTCAGATGTACCGGACCGCCCGGCGTTGCGACGTCCGAGGAAAAACCCATGTGATATTTGACATCGCCGGAACTCGCGCCTGGCGCGACCACGGGATTGCCTTCAAACTCGCTGAACAATAACGAAGGCCGCTTACCGAGGATATTCACCAAGACGTTCAAACGCCCGCGATGCGCCATGCCGATGACGATTTCTTTGGCGCCTTGCGCGCCGGAGCGTTGCACCAGTTCGTCGAGGATCGGAATCAGGCATTCGCCGCCTTCCAGAGAAAAGCGCTTTTGTCCAACGTATTTGCGGTGCAAGTAATGTTCTAGGCTTTCCGCGGCGACGAGCAATTTGAATATCCAGCGGCGTTTTTCCGCGTCGAAGCGACGCAAATGCGGCGCGGCTTCCAAGCGCGTCATGATCCAGCGTTTGATCTCGGTATCGACGATGTGCATGTACTCACAACCGATACTGCCGCAATAGATTTCCCGTAGCGTGGCGATGATGTCGCGCAGGCGCATTCTATCGGCGCCGTACAACGATCCGGCATCGAACAAGGTATCCATGTCCAGCGCCGACAAACCATAGTAATAAGGTTCGAGGTCGGGGATCGTCATGCGCGGTTTGCCGAGCGGATTGTTTTCGGCCAATTGATGCCCGCGCACGCGGTAATGATTGATCAAAGCCGAGACTGCGGCTTGCTTGCGCACGCTTTCCTCGGTAAACCCCCGCAAGGCGGCAATACGGGCTGGCGCGTTGGCGGCCAAGCGCGCGAAACGCTGCACAACGGGGCTGTGCGGCGTTTCGTGGGAAATTTTGTGCGCAATGGCGCTAAATTTTTCCTGCCAGCTTTTTTCGACGAGGTGTGGATTTTCTAGATATTGCTCGTACAAAGCTTCGATATAACTGGCGTTGCTTCCATACAGTGCAGAAGACTCGCGGAACTTTTTGAGCAAATCGGTCATGAGGACACCTCGCGTTCAGTCAAGAAAAACTAGCGTGGATAGTACGGTTGCTGGGACGGATACGGGTTGGGCGCATAACCGCCTGGTTGCGGTGGACCGTACACGGGTTGTTGGGGAGGGCCATAGTAAGGTTGTGGTGGCGGAGTGTAACCGGGTTGAGTTTGAGGTGACGCGCCATAGGGCGCTGCAGGTTGCACATAACCCCCTGGAGGTTGACCATAGCTCCCCGGCTGTGACGGATAACCACTGGATTGTGGACTATAGACCGGTTGCGGTTGAGGATAACTGCCGGACTGCGGACCATAGACCGGCTGCTGTTGCGGTGCAGGCGCAGCGCCCCCGGCATTTTGGTTGGCGATGATGGCCAATTCGACGCGACGGTTGCGTGCGCGATTTTCTTCGCTGGTATTTGGGAATTTCGGGGCGCGTTTACCCATGCCTTGTTGCGAAATTCGCGCCGGATTGACGCCACGCTGCGCCAGATATTTAGCGACGCTCTCGGCGCGCTGTTCCGATAGGCGTTGATTGTAAGCATCCTTGCCGATGTCGTCGGTATGACCGGTGACGACGACCGTCGATTCAGGATAGTGGTTCAGGACATTGGCAACGCTATCCAACGACTGCATCGCTTGCGGCGTGAGATTGGCCGAATTGAACGCGAACAGCACGTCGCCCGGCATCGTTAAATCTAAGCGATTTTCTGCGGTACGTTGAATTTCAATTCCTGTGCCTTGTAGTGATTCGCGCATTTCTTGTTCTTGATGGTCCATATAACCACCGATCGCCGCACCGAGCACACCGCCCGCCAACGCACCGAGTGCAGCGTTTTTCGCGTCGTTCCCACCAAACAAAGTTCCCGCTCCCGCGCCGACCACGGCGCCCAGCCCCGCTCCTTTCGCGGTATTACTCATCCGCGATTGCCCTGTGTAAGGGTCGGTTACACAAGCGGCACAGAGCAAAGTGATCGCGCCGGTTAGCAAGAGTTTTTTGTTGTTCATGTCACACCACGTCGAAAGCATGTTGATGAGTGAAAATTCAGAGGAATAATCGTTCGGAGAGTGTAATAAACTCGGCATAAGGCTTGCGGATCTCGCGTTGGTTTCCGAAGTCGATCGGGATTTTTACATCACCGAGCAAAAACGGAGCGTTTGGGCAATCATCGAGATTGCGGAGCATTATAGGCCAATTCGAGCGGCGCGTCAGGGTATTCGCGCTCTGGCGAAGTCTCGCATTCAAACGGTTTCGAATGCACAAAACGGCTCGACGATGACCGTTTCACCAGGCGCAATGCCGCGACATTCTGCAGGGAGGACGATATACGCATTGGCACGACTCGCGCTGCCGAGCTGATGTGAACCTTGACCGCCCGCAGAACGCACGATGTAGCCGTCGTCTTGCCAACTCAACACGCCTTGTTGGAATTCCAAACGTCCCGGCGATTTCTTCAAGCGATCGAGACTGGTCGCCGCAAGTTGTAATGGCGGCTCGATCGGTAAATCGCACAACCGGCGCAACGCCGGTATCACGATATGGTGCATCGCGACCATGACCGCCAACGGATTACCCGGCAAAGCGAACACGTACGTTTTGCCAATGCGTCCGAACAACAGCGGTTTCCCAGGTTTCACAGCGATTTGCCAGAAATAAATCTCGCCAAGTTCGGCGAGCAGTGGAGGCATGAGATCGTAATCACCGTGCGAGGCGCCGCCCGTCGTCACGATGACGTCGTGATCGCCCGTAGCCTTTCGTAACACCTCGCGTAAACGCTCGCGATCATCGCCGACGTTGCCGAGGTCAGTCACGCGATACGCCGGCTGCGTCAACAAACCGCGCAGCAACGGGCGATTGCTGTCATAAATTTTTCCGGGCGGCAAAGGGCGTCCAGGAACCGCGAGCTCATCGCCAGTCGTCATACAAGCAATGCGCAATTGCCGTGTGACCGGGACCCGTTCAACGCCGCTTGCGGCGAGCAAACTCACATCGATCGCCCGCAATAATTTTGGCATCCTAAACAAGTCGGCACCGCGCGCGATGTCTTCACCTGCACGGCGGATGTGGTCGTAAGACCGCGTGGCGTTTGCCAAGACGATGTCTTCGCCATCGCGTTCGACATGTTCTTGCATGACCACGCTATCGGCACTTTCTGGCAACGCTGCGCCAGTAAAAATACGCACGCATTCTCCAGGCTGCAATGGCGTTTTCCACACCTGCCCCGCCCGCACTGTTCCAACAACGCGCAAACGATATGGCGGCTCACTAGTTATATCACTGCGCCGCAGCGCATAACCATCCATCGCCGCCTGATCAAAGAGCGGCAAATCCACAGGCGCTGTAAAAGGACGACGCAATACGCGCCCCAACGCCCTCCCACACGAACAATCTTCTTCCTCCATAATCGGCTCGACAACGTGTCGTACGACCGCCAAGGCTTGTGGCAACGTCAATAATTCATGGCTCGCACAATAATCGGTCATCGCGGTACAAGATGGAAATAATCGAGAATGAAATGCGCGATAGCGAGTGGGTCGTTCAAATCCAAAACCGGCAACGTCGCCGATAAAGAGAGCGGCACAACGGTAAAACAATCGGAGGCAATGGCAATGATGTGCGGGTCTTCGGCGTAATACAAAGGTTGTTGCAGATCACCACGATGCAGCTCGATTTTGGGAAACGCTTCATGGCGAAAGCCTTCGACGAGCAATAAATCGATTTCAGCAGCCGAGAAATGGCAAATCTGCTCAGCCAAAGTCGGCTCTTTGTCGTTTGGGCACTCCCAAATCATGACGCGACGATATTGCGACACCAGCAACACCGGCGAGGCGCCCGCTTGCCGCACGCGATAACTGTCTTTACCGGGCTGGTCGATGGCAAAATCATGATGACTGTGTTTGATCGCGCCAACCCGCACGCCCTGTGCGCGCAAGAGCGGCAACAATTGGCACATTAAGGTCGTTTTGCCGGTGCCGCTCGGCGCGGCCAAACCCAAAATGGGAAATGCGGCGCGTAACATGGCGCTGCGCCTATTCATGACCACAATGCTCCGCGCGTTGACGGAGGGTTTCGTACAACACCACACCTGTCGCCACCGAGACGTTCAGACTGCTGACCTGCCCATACATCGGCATTTTGACCAAGACATCGCAAGTTTCCCGCGTCAAACGCCTGAGCCCTTTGCCTTCGGCCCCCAAGACCCATGCCACCGACCCCGTCAAATCGGTTTGGTACAGCGTTTGTGCGGACGTGGCGTCGGCGCCGAACACCCAGATGCCGTGCTCCTTGAGCTGTCGCAAGGTACGCGCCAGATTGGTGACTTGATAAACCGGCACCGTGGCCGCCGCGCCACAGGCGACTTTGCACACCGTCGGTGTCAAACCGACCGCTTGATCTTTCGGTAGGATCACGCCGCGCACGCCGGCGGCATCGGCGGTGCGCAAACAGGCGCCGAGATTGTGCGGGTCTTGCACGTGATCGAGCACCAACCATAAGGGATGCTGCATAGCCTGCTGCAACGCCTCGTGCAATTCGTGCTCGCTACGCATCGAGGGCAGCAACACTTCCGCGACCACACCTTGGTGGGCAGGCGATTGCGCTAAACGTTCTAAGCGTTTTTTGTCGGCGCTGTGAAGGGGAATGCCGAGTGCGGCAAGGCGTTGCTGCAAGGCGTCACAGCGCGGATCATGGCGTTGTGGGTCGAGCCAGACTTGGCGCACTTGTTCGGGGAGGTAATCGATGGCCGCTTGCACGGCGTGCCAGCCGCAAATTTTGCTTGGCGTCATATCAGGTCGTCTGGGTTTGGGTGACAAACTCATCAGGTTGTCGTGTATGTCGCGCTGTTTTATCGCAAATCAACCGTATCGCACAAGCGTTATGTCACGCACGTCTTACCAATCGTTCGCATCATTCGCATCATGCGCAAATTCGACTTGAGTTGCCAAGCGCCAGCCTCGACAATGCGCGGCATTTTGTATTGACCCGCTCAAGGACAGCCACACATGGCGCGCACATTATTGGTCGTCGATGATCTCTCCGATTGGGAACCGTATTATCCCAGCGAACACGTCATCACTTTCGAGGATTATCTGAGCAATCCGATCCATAGTGAAGCGTGGCCGCGCACGCGCGTCATCAATTTGTGCCGCAGCTATCGCTATCTTTCCGATGGTTATTACTGTTCGCTGTTGGCGGAAGCGCGGCAACATCACGTCATCCCGTCGGTACGCGCGTTGAACGATTTCGGTCGGCAAGCCTTGTATCGCTTGCAATTGGAAGACGTCACGACGACGTTGGATCGCGCGTTGAAAACCCAGGATCGGCGCTGCGAAGTCAGCGTGCGCATTTTCTTCGGTGACACGATCGATCCGATGTTCCGGGAACTGGGGCGACTGTTGTTCGAGCGCTTTCCATGTCCGATCCTTGAAGTGGATTTGCGCTACCGGCGGCAATGGGAAATCACTGACCTGCGCGCGGTCTCGCATCACGCGCTCGACGATGCCGAGGAAACCGCCTTTGCCAGTGCGCTCGACAGTTACAGCAAGAAGGTCTGGCGCAAAGGTCGCGCCCGCAAGGCTTCGCGCTTCGATTTGGCGATCTTGGTCAATCCTCAGGAGACTTTGCCGCCGAGCAATCGCGGCGCGCTGAAAAAATTCATCGCCGCCGGCCGGCAATTGGGTATCGACGTCGAACTGATCACGCAAAAGGATTATGTGCGCTTGCCTGAGTTCGACGGCTTGTTCATCCGCGAAACCACGGCGCTCGATCATTACACCTATCGTTTCGCGAAAAAAGCCGAAGCCGAAGGCTTGGTCGTGATCGACGATCCAACGTCGATTTTGCGCTGCACCAATAAGATCTATCTCGCCGACCTGTTCCGCACGCATCGCGTGCCGGCGCCACGCACCTGGCTACTGCACAAAGGCAACGAAGCGCAATGGGAAGCGTTGGAGCACGAGTGTGGTTTTCCGCTGGTCATCAAAATCCCCGATGGTTCGTTTTCGCGCGGGGTTGTCAAGGTCGCCCATCGCGAGGAACTGCGCAGCAAAGCCGCGGAACTCTTTCAAAAATCGGCGCTGTTGTTGGCGCAAGAATTTCTCTATACCGACTTCGATTGGCGGATCGGTATATTGAATCAAAAAGCGCTCTTTGCCTGCCGTTATTACATGGTCAAGGATCATTGGCAAATCTACCGCCATGGTGACACGCACACCGACAGCGGCGGCTTCGATACTTTGCCGACGTTCGAAGTCCCTAAGCCGGTACTGGAAGCAGCGCTGAAAGCGACGCGCCCGATCGGCCAAGGGTTTTATGGCGTCGATGTCAAAGAACGCGCCGGACGAGGCTATGTCATCGAAGTCAACGACAATCCGAACATCGACAGCGGCATCGAAGATCGCTATTTGGGTGACGAACTCTATCGTCTGATCATGAGCGAATTGCTGCGCCGCATGGAAAACCGGCGGCGCGGCGGATAGAGTATCTCTGTGAGCGTTAGCTCTTTAGAAGCGCCTTTGCACCTCTATGACGAACAGCGCTTGAAGATACAGAAGCCCTATGACGGTGTAGCGTTGCTGCGTTCGTAGAACAGAATCAACAACGCCAACACGACCGCGCCGAATACAATCCCCAAGGACCACTCGATTTGCGTCAAACGCTCTGGCGCTATGGTCAAAATCGCGCCGAGTCCCAACATCATCAAACCGGAAAGCAATTTCAGCGCGCGGCCTTGAAATTCCGTCAGCTTGCGCCCGCTGAACGTCACACCATACAGCACGACGATCGCGAGCAAAGGCATCACATACACGAGATTGTAAAACGCCAAGTAAGTGTAATACGTCACGGTATCGAGGGGGTGTAAAGTCAAAACGCGCGTGAACACCATCGGCAATCCCGCTGTGCACAATAGCTCGTAACTATTGACGGCAATTGCCAAAACCACCGTCGCCGCAATCATGCCCGGCCATCGTCCGGCTTGTACGATCGCCCGCATGCGTTGGTAGAGTTGCGGCTTTTTCGACTCGGGAATGGAAAGACTCGGTCCTTGCTGAAACCAGAAGAAATCCTTGGTATTGAGCACGCCGATTCCCAGCGCGATGAGACCCGCGATGAGACTGATCCGGCGCAACGGCCCAAGCCATAAAAATAGGTTGAGCCAAGCCGCCATGAACGTGAAATAGATGAGCCCCGAAAAGCCGACGAAAATCAGACCCACGACCCAAAAACGGCGACGTTCGGTCTGATGGCTCAATAGGCTCAACAAAAACAGCAGTACGAAAAACGCGCACGGATTAAAGGCATCCAAAGCCGCAACGATCACCGTAAAAACGGGCAATGAATAATCTCGGTAATCGACCTGACCCCATCCTGGCAGGGTGACCGTTGTCGATACCGTAGGTTGCTGGCGTTGCCAACATGCGATCAAAGCTCGTTCGAGATCCCGTCCTTTGCCGTCTGCATTGTCGAAACCGGTTTGCATCTGCCCGCAGAAAATGAACCCCGGTACGGCGTTCGCCGCTTGTCCCAACGCCCCCGCCATTTCGGCATAGCGGCGCGCATGTTCGGGGTGGTCGATCAAATCATAGCTATGTAAACGCAACCAGGGATAGTGTAGCGGTAAAGCTTCAACGAAGGGCCGTGCTTCCTGACAATGCGGACAATGCCGCGACCAGAAGAAATACAGCGCGACCGTGTTCTCTTCACTGGCTTCAGGGAGCGGTGTTGCTTGCGCGGGGAGGGGTACGATGACGCTACACCAGAGTAATAACAGGGCTAAAAAATACATGGGGAGAATCTCCGAAACATTTGATCCTGCCTATACCTTCACGAATATCATCCCGGCATGGCAGGGGATCTTTCTTCAGCGGCGCGAATGACCAAGGCAGAGACCGTTCTGATGAACACCCCGAAGCCTGCACTGCCATTAACTAAACAACCTCGTAATCATCCGGAACCTGACAGCCAGCTGATTTTGCTGCGCAATGCCGCGATAAGCTGTTGCGCGGAGGTTTCCGCCGCATACTCCTGCGGTGTTAGCACGAGCGCCGGTTGTTCTGGCGGTTCGTAAGGCGCGCTGACACCAGTAAAATCCGTGATCTCACCGCTGCGTGCTTTACGGTACAGGCCTTTGGGATCACGCGATTCGCAAACGTCCAATGGCGTCGCGACGTACACTTCGAAGAAACGCTCTGGCCCGATAATGTCACGCGCTTGCTGCCGATCGGCGCGATAAGGGGAAATAAACGCCGTGAGCACGATCAAGCCCGCCTCGTTCATCAGCCGCGCGACTTCGGCGATACGGCGGATATTTTCGTGGCGATCCGCCGCCGTAAATCCTAAATCCTTGTTAAGACCATGGCGCACGTTGTCGCCGTCGAGCACATAAGCGGCATGGCCCGACTCGATCAATATGCGTTCTGTCAACCCGGCGATCGTCGATTTGCCCGCTGCGCTCAAGCCAGTCATCCAAATGGTCAAAGGGCGTTGCTTGAGCAACGCATAACGTTGCTCGGGTTGCACGGGATGACGATGCCACACGATCGTCATGATTTACTCACATCATTGAGCGTATTCAACGACGTCTCGGCTTGGCGAATCGCCCACGCGACCTCCAAAGCTTGCCGATTGGCGGCAACATCATGCACGCGAAACAGTTTGACGCCCGCCATGACCCCCAGCGCGGTCGTGGCGACCGTTGCGGGGACCAAGGCGCAAGGATCTTCGATCTGGCACAAGGCACCCATGAAGCGCTTACGGCTGGTGCCGAGCAACACCGGATATCCCAACGCACAAAATCGTGGCAAGGCGGCGAGCAGTTGCAGATTATCCACGCGGCGTTTACCGAAGCCGATGCCGGGGTCAATGGCGATCGCTTGGCGCGGCACGCCGGCCTGCAGTGCGGCATCGATGCGCTGCTGCAAGAAAGCGCTGACCTCGGTAACGACATCGTCGTAATGGGGTTGGTCTTGCATGGTGCGCGGTGTGCCTTGCATGTGCATCAGCACAATCGCCGCGCCACGATGGGCAGCCAAAGGCAGCATTTTGGGATCACCAAGACCCGCGCTGATATCGTTGATGAGGCATGCTCCATGTTCGAGCGCTGCGCGCGCGACCTCGCTGGAACAAGTGTCGATACTGATCCCAATATCGTCCGGCAAGCGCTGACGCAGGGCGTGGATGACGGGTATGACACGAGCCATTTGCTCAGCGGGCGTGACGGGCAACGCGCCGGGGCGCGTCGATTCCCCGCCAATATCGAGCATGCGCGCGCCCTCCAGAACCATGCATTCGGCCTGGCGCAGCGCGTCATCGATCGTCAAATAACGCCCCCCATCGGAAAAACTGTCGGGCGTGACGTTGAGAATCCCCATCAACCAGGGTTGGTTTATCCTGTCAAACATTGCAGTCCATACGTGAATAAAAAGGTGTATTATCCCTGATCACACCAGATCAACAAAAAATCGCTCACGCTAAAGAATACGCCGTTATCTCCACTCACCGCAGTCCAGCTGAGCCACTCCGTATATCGCTGCAAATAATGTCAGCGGCATTTTAGAGATTTGCAAGAGGTTTGACGGAATTCAACAATCAGACTATAAAAGGGCAGTAAATAAACATTATGCGCCATTTTCGCGCGGATGATCCCGCTTTTGCCCTCACCAGCAGCACTTTAAACTACAAAGAGGAATATCAACATGAGCGAACATAAACGATATCGCTTGGTCACGCGTAGCGACTTCGATGGGTTGGTTTGCGCGGTCTTATTAAAAGAACTGGATTTGATCGACGACATTTTGTTCGTACACCCGAAAGACATGCAAGACGGCAAAGTGCCGATCACTGGGCGCGACATCACCACCAACTTGCCTTATGTACCGGGGTGTTATCTAGCGTTCGATCATCATTTGAGCGAAACCATACGCCGCGGCGATGCACAACCTGCCAATCATATTATTGACCCTCATGCACCCTCTGCCGCGCGGGTCGTGTATAACTACTACGGCGGGGAAATAACATTCCGCAACGTATCGAAAGCCATGATGGCAGCGGTGGACAAAGCGGATTCGGCGCAGTTTACCGAGGAAGATATTTTACGTCCCCAGGATTGGGTGTTGCTGAATTTTCTGATGGATTCACGCACCGGCCTCGGGCGTTTTCGCGATTTTCGCGTGTCGAATTACCAACTGATGATGCAGCTCATCGACTACTGTCGCACGCATGCGATCGCCGATATTCTCGCGCTACCCGACGTCGCCGAACGCGTCGAGCTGTATCACGCGCATGAAGAAACGTTCAAAGATCAAATTCGCCGCTGTAGCACGGTATACCAAAATCTCGTCGTGCTCGATTTACGTAAAGAAGAGACGATCTACGCCGGTAACCGTTTCATGATCTATGCTCTATATCCGGCGTGTAATATCTCGATTCACGTCTTATGGGGTTTGAAGCAACAAAATACGGTGTTCGCGATTGGTAAATCTATTCTCAATCGGACATCTCGGACCAATATCGGAGAATTAGCTCTGAGTTACGGCGGCGGCGGACATACCAATGCGGGGACGTGTCAGATTGAAAATGATCGGAGCGAAGAAGTGCTGCGAGAACTGATCACCAAAATCACGCACGATGGCTGATCCGTCGTGTAGCGACAAAGAAACGTAAAGACGCCATTGACTGCGCCGAACCAAAGGAAAAAACATTGGGGGCACAATTCACCGTGCCCTCTCCATGTTACGCGCAGAGCATTCGATTGCATGCGAATTCTTTAACAGGCTGTTAATTTGACTGTGTCAATAAAAGGATAGAACCGCCGATAACGCTATCATCCTTATTCTTGAAAGGAGAAATGAGATGGCGATCGGCGACGAACTGGCGTGGTATTTGGCTGGGGTATGGTCATGCGGATCAGCGTGTCGGGTTGATGGACTCCTGTCGAGGG
>OGCL01002398.1_pt1 | contig 13155 bp, 13 predicted proteins | sample 1570041 | NCBI WGS metagenome assembly OGCL01 (sample SAMN06266162, study PRJEB24511) | hot springs metagenome | isolation source: Hot spring water | place: South Africa: Limpopo | collected 2015-06-22 | reverse complement strand
AAAAATCGCCTTCAATCCCGAGCATGGCGTTCAGCTTTATCCGTTCATTGGGCAAAAACCAATTGCCGCCAATCAGTGCTCGCCGCATGGCTTCCCTGCTTTGCTGATCGGTCATTAGGGCAAATAGGTCCTCCGGCAGTTCTGCATGACTTATGACGCGATTGAGAAGTTGGACAGATATTGGCCGAATGCTAGCGAGAGCGGCATCCAGGCCGTCGTGGGCGACATGGCGCAAAATGCCATCGCTTTGCAGATGAAAGAACGGGAGCTCGACCCGCCCCATGGAGCGGCCCCTCGCCGCGACGACCTCCCAGTAGCCAAGAAAGCGAAATGCCAACTCCGGGGTAAGCTTCACCCGTGGTGTGACAATATCTCCGCTCTCAACGAAGTCCAGGATGGCAAGCAACAGCAGCGGCTTGTGCGGTGCCGGTGTTTTTGATGCACGATCAACACGCAGCTTCTGGAATTTTCTTGGCCAGTCGGCGAGCATTTATCGTCTTTTCATCTAATGAGAGCACATCAGGGCGCCTATTCCGGCGCGATCAGATTCACGCCCGAGAAATAGGTGCTGTAGCGCAGCGTGTCGCGGGTCAGGATCGGATACCGTGAAACGGCAGCATGGGCGCCGATGAAGAAATCGGCGAGCACGTTTTCTTTCTTGCCACCCTGCCGGCGGTAGCGCACGAAGGCCTTGCCGGCCAGAAACAGCGCGGGCCGGGGAATCTCGATCATCGTGAGATTCAGGTCATCGATGGTGCGATCCAGAGCCTCGACCGTCGAAAAGGTCAGCGACAGTTCGGAGTAGATGACCGGGTTGATGGCGAGGCGATGAATCTTGGACTGCGCCCGTAGCTGGCCGACGGACCAGTCCGCCCATTCCGGATCGTCCTCCAGAACATCGACCAGCACATTGGTATCGACCAGCAGCATCAGGCCTCGCCGCGCAGCAGGGCCATCAGATCGTCCGTGCGCCACTTCACGTCGGCCTTGCCGCGCGCCGCCTCGAAGCGGTCTGGCTTGCGGCTAGGCCGGGCGCCGACCTTGTGAATCACGACATCGCCTTCGCGATTGACAGCGAAATCAACGGAGCAGCCCGGCGCCAGATTCAGCGCATCGCGGATCTGCTTCGGGATGGTGACCTGCCCCTTGCGGGTGAGTGTGGTTGCCATTTGAGGGCTCCTGCCGTATTACGGCATCGATGATTGTAATACTACCGAGAGGCGACGGCAATTTCCGAAAATGTTCGATGAATCGCTTCGCTTCCCTGACGCTGCCGAATCGCCGCGCGCGCCCCGTATGGGAATATCGCCAGGAGGGACCCCTCAACCCTCAGGTTCCTGCATCCAGGCTGGAATATCGCGCTGGCCGTGCAGATCGAGCTCGTGGGCGCATCGGGGCGAGATTCCCCACAAGGGGCAGTTCCATCCGGGCGCGCACGAGGGCGATCATCGATCAGGGATTGTGGGACGCCGCGCACGCCATCCTCGCGCAGAACAATCGCCAGCGCACCTCGGAGACCTGGCAGCGGCGCCAGCCGGAGGCCTTGTTGCTCGGCCTGTTCTACACCGCCAGCGGCGAGAAGTATCAGCCGGCCTTCACGAAGAAGCCCAACGGCAAGCGTTATCGCTACTACGTGCCCAACCGCAAGGTGCACTTCGGGGCCGATGCCAGCCCGGCAGGCCGGGCGCCGGCGGAAGCCATCGAGCAGATGGTGCTGGCGCAAATCCACGTCGCGCTGAGGAATGGAGCAGCAGGAGAATGTGGAGGTAGCGGCATGGCACGGATCATCCAGACAGGCGCGGCCATTCATCGGCAGGGTCGGCAGGGCGCGAAGCTTGCGACCTTCATCCCGCTGCGTATCAAGCGGCATGGCGGGCGCAAGGTGGTGATCCCGGCGGTGACCGGAGACAAGATGCCGGCGCAAGCCCCGCCAGGGCTGGCGCGGCGGGCAAGAAAAAACCCAACCGATGGGGGTTGGGTTTTAGAATTGGTGGTGCAGAGGCGACTCCGCAACACCGTGCAATGCGGCGATGATAGCAGGTCGTAGCAAAGCTTGGTGTCGTACCACTGAAGTTGGTCTTCCAACCGATGCCACGCTGGGTGTTCGGCCACCGATCCCTGCATAGTGCCCTGCTCACCTGCCGACCGCCTTGGCTATCTGTCATCCCCCCTCCCGCCGCTTGGCTGTTCAAAGATGCACAAGTTTGCCGTATCCTTGCCAAGATTACCATCATCACCGGCCCCTGCCCCGGTACCGGGTGAGGAAGCGATGAAAGACGACACTGGCGAGATATTCACCCTCGATGAGGTGGCGGCCTACCTCAAGGTGGGCAAACGCACGGTCTATCGCTTGGCGGCGACGAAGAAGATTCCCGCCTTCAAAGTCGGTGGAACGTGGCGATTCCAGCGCCAGGAAATCGACCAGTGGATCAAGAGGCAGACGGCGGAAGCCCAGGGCGAAGAAGGTCCTGGCGGACCTCGTGGCGAGAATGGGTGAAGGGCCGCCGGATGCTCACACGACTGGACCGTCTGGTAGACGAGATCGCGGCCCTGCACAGCAAGTTAGTCCTGCTTGTTGGGCACCCTGGGTGCGGCAAGACCGCACTCATGGCCGCGCTGGCCAATCGGCGCGGTGCGAAGGTAATGAATGTCGGTGCCGCGCTGGGAAAGCGCCTCGCGGCGCTGCCGCTGCGGCAGCGGGCGCTCCAGGCCAACGTCGCCATGCGGGAGCTGGCCGATGAGCACGCGAGCGGCGATCTGCTCCTGCTCGACAACATCGAGCTGCTGTTCGATCAGTCGCTCAAGCTCGATCCGCTGGATCTGCTCAAGCGCCACGCTCATGCCCGGCGTGTTGTGGCGGTGTGGCCGGGAGAGCTACGTGATGGCCGGCTGAGCTACGCCCAGATGGGGCATCCGGAATATCAGGACTACGGCCTGGATGGCCTGGTCCCGTTCGAAAGCGAAAGCCTCGGCGAAGGCTAACGGACATGGCGACGGCCACCCCATAGCATGAATGTCGCCGTGTCCGTTCCCTCTCCCCCAGCCCCTCCCCCCGAGGGGGAGGGGAGCGTCGAGAGTCGCGCTCGCGACTTTCACGGTAAGCCGGTCGCCGACGCCGAGGTGCGGGAAGACCGCGCGACCAAGGCGGCCTCAATCCTGCGCCGCCAGCCCCTCCCGCGCATCGCTGTGTAGCGACTGTGCGCCGAAGAAGGCCACCGCCTCCTCGCGGCTACGCGTCCGGCGCATCGGCGGCAGGGCCTGCCAGATGCGCCGGCCGTAGGGTTTGTCCACCAGGCGGGTGTCGCAGATCATCAGCACGCCGCGGTCGTTCTCGTGCCGGATGAGCCGCCCCGCGCCCTGTTTTAGGCTGATCACGGCATGCGGCAGCTGGTAGTCGAAGAAGGGATTGTGGCCGGCGCGCTTGAGGGCCTCGATGCGGGCGGCGAGCACAGGATCGTCCGGCGGCTGAAAGGGCAGCCGGTCGATGACCACCAGGGACAGGGCCTCGCCTGGGACGTCGACGCCCTCCCAGAAGCTCTGGCTGCCGAGCAGCACGGCGTTCCCCCGGTCACGGAATTCCTGCAGGAGCGCGCTGCGGCTCTTGCTGCCCTGCAGCAGCAACGGCCAGTCCTGCCCCTCCGCTGCCAGGCGCTCGGCCACCAGGACATAGGCCTCGTTCATGGCGCGCAGGCTGGTGAAGAGCAGGAAGGCCCGCCCGCCGCTTGCCCGCAGAACGGGCCAGGCCGCCTCGACACAGGCGCGGGTATATCCCGGTGTGTTGGCGTCCGGCATCCGCTGCGGGACATAGAGCAGGGCCTGACGGGCATAGTCGTAGGGGCTGTCCCACACCGCCGTGTCCGCCTCCGGCAGGCCGATCTGGGCGAGGTAGTGGCGGAAGTCGCCACGCACGGACAGGGTGGCCGAGGTGAAGATCCAGGCGCGCGGGTCTGCGGCGAGCTGTTTGGCGAACAGGGCCCCCACGTCCAGCGGCGTGGCGTGGAACAGCACGGTATGGGCGGTCGCCTCGCACCAGCGCACCATGCCCTCCTGGGCGTCGGGGGCAAGCCAGCGTTCCAGCCTGCCGGCCGCCTCCTGACAGCGGACGAGGCAATTGGCCAGTCCCTCGGAGCGTTCGGCCTGGGCCTCCAGCAGCACCTGCAGCCGGGCGAGGTGACCCTGCAGGACGTCGAGGGCGGATCGGAATTGCGCGCCCTCCAGCACCCGCGCGGCGGGCAGACGCACCGGGTTGAGTCCCAGGGCCAGCCGCACGTCGCGCGCCGCCTTGTCCACATCGGCGGCCGCCCGTGGCAGATCGGGGAAATCGGCGGCGGCGACCGCGGCCTCCAGCCGCACGTCGCGCGCCAGATCCAAGAGTACGCCCGTGCTTAGGCTGTCGCCGAAAAAGACCGAGGCGGTTTCCGGCAGCTGGTGCGCCTCGTCGAAGATCACCGCATTGGCCGCGGGCAGCAGCTCGCCCGCCCCCTCGTCCTTGAGCCAGACATCGGCGAAGAACAGGTGATGGTTCACCACCACCAGGTCCGCCTCCAGGGCGCGCCGGCGCGCCCTGAGGACGAAGCAGCCCTTGTGGTGGGGGCACTCGCCGCCCAGGCAGTTGTCGCGCGTGGACACCGCCCGCGCCCATACCGGCGAATCCTCGGGCACATCCTTGAGCTCCATGCGGTCGCCGCTGTCGGACAGCTCCGCGAAACGGGCGATGCGCTGCAGATGTTCCACCTCCTCGCGGCTGACGAGCCGGGCCTCGCTCAGGGCGCGTTCGAGATGATAATGACAGACGTAATTGGCGCGCCCCTTGAGCAGCGCGACGATGACCGGCAGACCGAGGGCCTCGCGCACGGCGGGGATGTCACGGCGGAAGAGCTGGTCCTGCAGGGTCTTGGTGCCGGTGGACAGGATGGTCTTGCCGCCCGCCAACATGGCCGGGACCAGATAGGCCAGGGTCTTGCCGGTGCCGGTGCCCGCCTCGGCCACCAGGCGTCCGCGGCGCTCCAGGGTCACCCGGATGCGCTCGGCCATTTCCACCTGCTGCGATCTTGGCCGATAATGGCCTATGACCTTGGCCAAAGGTCCCTGCGGCGAAAACAGCGCATCCAGTCCGGTCATGACCGGGCAGTATATCGATGGAGACCAGAGATGCGAGTCGGGAGCGTGCTGTTGATGGTGGTTGCGCTGGCGGGTCTCATGCAGCGCGGGCCCGCATGGGCCGAGATCGTCACCCTGAAGATGCCCAACGGCCTCACGGCCCGGGCCGATTACCGCAAGGGTGACCCCGCCAAGCCGGCCGTGCTGATCCTGCACGGTTTTCTGCTGACCCACGAGTTCTCCACCGTGCAAAGGCTCAGCGATGGCCTGCATGGCGAAGGCTACACGGTCCTGGCCCCCACCCTCACGCTGGGCGTGCCCCATCGCAGGCAAAGCCTGGCCTGCGAAGCCATCCACAAGCACAGCCTGCAGGACGACTTCAGGGAGCTGGAGGCCTGGATACGCTGGCTGGGCGAGCGGCACCGCAGGTCGATCGTGATCATCGGACACAGCCAGGGCAGCACCGCCCTCACGCTCTTCCTGGACGGGCAGCCCAACCCCCGCATCGGCAAGCTGATCGGCGTCAGCATCGTGGAGGTCAACGCCAGTCAGGACGCCCGCCGCAACCGTGAGATCGAGGCTGAGGTGCGCCAGCGTCTGGCGCGAGGCGAGCGCGGCCTCGTCACCCTGCCCCTGTCGTACTGCAAGCGCTATGTGGCAACCCCGGAGACCTACCTGTCTTATCAGGAGTGGTCACCCGAACGCATCATCGAGGCCATCAAACGGCTGAAAACCCCGTATGCCCTGGTCATGGGCGGTGGCGACGAGCGTGTGGGCCCGAAATGGATCCAGCGCCTGGAGGGCACGGGCAAGACCGTACACGTCATTCCGGGCGCCAACCATTTCCTCGACGGCATGCACGAATTCGATCTCCTGGATGCGGTCCTGCAGGAGATGAAGGCCGTGCGTCCGTGAGACCGATCAGGCTCTCCCATCTGAACGGCGGCATCCTGGTCCTGCTGATCCTCCTGCTACTCCGTTTCGGACTGTCCCTGAAGCTGGAGCTGCAAGCAGGGTGATGGCCAATCGCACACATCCAAACAATATGGCCCGCCACGAACTGTAAAGTCCGACAGTCTCCTAACCGATTGCCGGTACCTGATTTCCGAGGTCTGATCCCTGTTCTGCCAACTGCAGCGCCCCTTCCATGTCCACCGCCACGCAGCGCGACACCCCGGGCTCGGGCATGGTCACGCCGACCAGGTGCTCGGCCATCTCCATGGTCAGCCGGTTGTGAGTGATGAACAGGAACTGGGTCTGGGCCGACATCTTGCGCACCATGTTGCAGTAACGCTCCGTATTGGCGTCGTCGAGGGGCGCGTCCACCTCGTCGAGCAGGCAGAAGGGGGCGGGGTTGAGACGGAAGAAGGCGAAGATCAGCGACAGCGCGGTCAGGGCCTTTTCGCCGCCCGAGAGCAGGTGGATGGAGCTGTTCTTCTTGCCCGGCGGCTGGGCCATGACGGTCAGCCCCGCATCCAGGATCTCCTCGCCGGTCAGGATCAATTCCGCGTTGCCACCGCCAAACAACTCGGAGAACAGGGCGCGAAACTCGGTGCTGACCCGCTCGAAGGTGTCCTTCAGGCGCGCGCGCGACTCCGCATCGATGCGGCGGATCGCCTCCTCCAGGGTGGCGGCGGCGGTGGTGAGGTCCTCGGCCTGGGCGTCGAGGTAGGCCTTGCGCGCCTCGGCAGCCTCGAGTTCGTCCAGTGCGGCCATGTTCACCGGGCCCAGGGCCTCGATCTCGCCGTCCAGACGGGCGATCTCGCTCCTGAGCCAGGTCTCGGAGCGCCCCTCCACACCGGACGCCCGCGCCTGCTCCGTCAACACGGTCTCGTCCACCCCCTCCAGTTCTTCGGCGTAGCGCGCCTCGGTGAGCCTGGCCTCCTGCAGCTTCAGTTCCGTGTTCTGCAGCCGTTCCTTCAACGGTTCCAGGGCACGTTCCGCACCCATGCGGCCGGTCTCCAGGGCGTGCAGGCCGGCGTTGCAGCCCTCCAGGGCCTCCCGCGCCGCCACCAGCGCCGCCTCGGCGCGCTGGCGCCGGTCGAGGGCCTCGGTCAATGCCGCATGGATGGGCGCCTCCCGGGCCTGCTCCAGCGCCGTATGCAGACGATCGAGCTCCAGGGCCAGGTCCAGCAGGGCCCGCTCTCCGCGCCCGGAACGCTCCTCCAGATCGCGCAGCCGGCCGGCCAGGGTGCGCACCTGAAAGGCGGCCTCCTGGGCCTCCCGCTCGGCCCGCCGCTGCGCCTCGCGCACCCCCTGCAAGCGCTGCTCGGCAGCCTGGCGCTGGGCCCGCGTCTCGTCCAGCCGCTGGCGTGCCCGGTCCCATTCCAGCCGCGCCGCCTGCTCGCGCTCGCTCGCCGTGTTGTAGGCCTCGCCCTCCAGGTCGAGCTGGGCATAGATCTCGTCGAGTTCCGCCTCGATCCGCGTCCTGCGTTCCGCGACCCGGCGGGCGGCCTCCTGCGCGCGCACCAGTTCGACCTGCAAGCGATGCAGCTGCGCTTGGGACTGGGTGAGCTGGGACTGCAGCGCCTCGGCCTGGCGGCGGCCGGCCGAGAGGGCCTCCTCGGCCTGGCTGAGCTCCGCCTCGACCTCGTCCATGCGCTCCCCGGCCAAGGCCAGGCCGTCCTCCAGCCCGGCGATCTCGCGCATCCGCTCCAGCAGTCCGTGGTGGCCCTTGTCCGGGGCATTGAAGATGAGACTGGCCCGCCCCACCCGATGTCCCTCCCGTGTGGCGATCATGCCTCCGACCGGGAGTTCGGCGCGGCGCGCGAGGGCGTCGGCCAGGCTGTCGGCGGCGTAGGCCAGCGCGAGCCGATCACCGAGGAAGCGGGCCACCACCGCATCCTCCGTGTGGATGAGATCGACGAGAGGACGAAACCGGGCGTCCGAGACGAGCAAGGCGAATGGCGGTGGCTCGTCTCCCACGGCGGGCAGGGCCAGTTCGAAGCGCGCTTCCGGGGGCTCATCCAGCCAGTCGGGCACCCACTCTGCCGACAGTGCGGCCATGGCCTCGCCCAGGGCGGCCTCCACGGCGGTCTCCCAGCCCGCTTCGACCCGGATCAGCTGCCATAGGCGCGGCAATACGGCGAGGCCGTGTCGCTCCAGCCAGGCGGCCCCCTCGCTCTCGGCCTGCAGGGCCGATTGCTGCAGCTTCCTCAGGGCGGCCAGTTCGGCCTCCAGGCGCTGCTGTTCGCGATGGGCGTCGGCCTGGACCTGGCGTGCCTGACGCACGGCCGCCTCCAGCCCCGGCAGTGCGTCGCGCGCAGCATCCAGATAACCACCCAGGCTCGCGACGCGGGCCTGGGCCTCCTCCAGTTCGGCCTGCTGTCGCGCCAGATGGGTCTCGTCCAGCGTCGACAGGTCTTCCTTCTCCCGCAGTAGACGCCCTTCGCGTGCCTTGAGCTGCTCGATGTTTTTGTCGGCATGGGCCTGGTTGGCCTCTTCGAGCTGGATGGCCTGCTCGATGCGGCTGATCTCGGCCTGCAGCGCCGCCATAGCGGCCTGAGCCTCGCGCCAGGCCGCTTCCGCCTCGGGCAGATCGTGGCTGGCCTCGGCGGCGCGCTCGGCCAGGATGGCAGCCTGTTCCTCGGCCTGCGCGTGTTCCGCCTGACGCTGGACGATCTCGGCACGGATGGACTCGAGCTCCTGCTGCAACAGATCGCGCCGGGAGGCGGCGGTCCGGATCTCGCCCTCCAGCCGCTGGCGCGTCGCATGCAGATGCCTGAGCTCCTGTTCGAGCCGCGTCACCTCACCGCTTTCGACATAGAAACCGGCCTGGGCCTGATTCAGGGTCTCGGTGGCTTCGAACTGTCGCAGCCGCGCCGTCTCGAGTTCGGACTCCAGCCGCCGCAGCTCGGCCACCCTGGCCTCGAGCTCGTTGCGGGCGGACTCCATCTGCCGCGCCAGTTCCTGCTGCCGCATCTGGGCATCGCGCCTGCGCGTCAGGGCGAGCAGATGCGTCTTCAACCCGCGCTCGCCGTCCAGGGCGAAGTAGCGCCGCGCCACCTCGGCCTGGGCGGTGAGCTTTTCCAACTGCCGGCCGAGCTCCTGCCGGATGTCGTCCACCCGCTCCAGGTTCTCGCGGGTGTCGCGCAGCCGATACTCGGTCTCGCGGCGCCGTTCCTTGTACTTGGAAACCCCGGCCGCCTCTTCCAGGAAGCCGCGCAGCTCCTCCGGCCTCGCCTCGATGATGCGCGAGATCATGCCCTGCTCGATGATGGCGTAGGCATCGCCCCCCAGGCCCGTGCCCAGGAAGAGGTCGGCCATGTCGCGCTTGCGCACGTGGACGTTGTTGATGTGGTAGGAAGACTCGCCGTTGCGCGTGAGCACGCGTTTGACGGCGATCTCGGCATAGCGCGACCACTGCCCCGGCGCGCTGCCGTCACTGTTGTCGAACAGCAGTTCCACCGAGGCGCGGGCGGCCGGCTTGCGCGTGGCCGAGCCATTGAAGATCACGTCCTGCATCGACTCGCCGCGCAGCTCGCGCGCCTTCGATTCGCCCAGCACCCAGCGCACGGCGTCGATGACGTTGGACTTGCCGCAGCCGTTCGGCCCCACCACGCCGGTGAGCATGGCGCTGGCCGGGATGGTCACCGGGTCGACGAAGGACTTGAAGCCTGCGAGATGGATGTGCCTGAGACGCAAAGGGAAACAGCCGGGCGGATTTATAATGGACCGCGCATTTTAACTTTTCAGTCACCCCGAACCTGCACACCTGACCACGACGCCATGCCCAGCCTACCCTCCAAGGACCTGGAAACCTTTCCCAACCCGGCGCCGGAGCGCGATTTCCAGATCCACATCGAGATCCCGGAATTCACCTGCCTGTGTCCCAAGACCGGCCAACCCGATTTCGCCACCCTGATCCTGGACTACCTCCCCGACCGCAAATGCGTCGAGCTCAAGAGCCTGAAGCTCTACATCTGGTCCTTCCGGGACGAAGGGCATTTCCACGAGGCCGTCACCAACCGCATCCTGGGCGATCTGGTCGAACTGCTGTCGCCGCGCTTCATGCGCCTGACCGCCCGCTTCTATGTGCGCGGCGGCATCTTCACCACGGTCGTGGCCGAGCATCGGATGCCAGGCTGGCAACCGCAGCCGCGCGTGGAGCTGGCCGAGTTTCCGCTGCAAAGCAACTTCCGCTGAAGGAAGTATGTGCTTATTTATTCTCATTTATTCAATCGACTACGTAATATAGTTTAGTATTTACTCTAGGAATGATGCGCTACCTCGGCATCGATTTCGGCACCAGCGGCGTGCGCGCCTGTGTCATCGCCCGCAGCGGCGAGATCGATGCCTTCGAGCGGGTCGATATCGGACCTGTGCAGGCCGACGAGGCCGCCGGACTCTGGTCGGAAGCCCTGTTCTCGGTCCTCACCGCCATACCCGCCGGCAGCCGGCGCCGCATCGCCGCTCTCGCCCTGGACGGGACTTCCGGCACCGTGCTGGCCTGCGACGAGGCCCTCAATCCCAAGCATCCCCCCCTGCTCTACGACGACACCCGCGCCGTGGCCGAGGCTGCGGCCATCGCACGCGCGGGCGGGGCAGACAGCCCGGCGGCGGCGGCCAGCTCCGGCCTGGCCAAGGTGCTGTGGCTGAAGACGCAACTGGGACTCACGCGCGCCCGACTCTATCTCAATCAGGCCGACTGGCTGACCGCCCTGCTGTCCGACCGCTCAGGGCTGTCCGACTACCACAACGCCCTGAAGATGGGCTACGACGTGGAGGCCCTGCGCTGGCCGGAGTGGGTCGAATACCTGGCGGACGTGGACTATCTGCCGCAGGTGGTGGCCCCGGGCAGCGCGATCGCCTGCATCGCCCGCCCGCGGGCAAGGCAACTCGGCCTGCATCCCGACTGCATCGTCCGCGCCGGGACCACCGACTCGATCGCTGCCTTCATCGCCGCGGGCGTGCGCGAGCCCGGCGCGGCGGTGACCTCACTGGGCAGCACGCTGGTGTTGAAGCTGCTCTCGGCAACGCGCATCGAGTCTGCCCGCTACGGCGTATACAGTCACTGGTACGGCGAGCTCTGGCTGGCGGGCGGGGCCTCCAATGCCGGCGGAAGGGTGCTGCGCCAGCACTTCGCAGACGATGAGCTGGAGGCGCTTTCCCTGCACATCGACCCCGAAACCGACAGCGGTCTGGACTACTATCCCCTGCCCAGTCCGGGCGAGCGCTTTCCGTACAACGATCCCGCCATGCCCCCCCGCCTGGACCCCCGTCCGCCGGAACGACAGCGCTTCCTGCAGGGTCTGCTGGAAGGGCTGGCCAAGGTGGAGGCCCTGGGCTATGCCCGTCTGCAGGAACTGGGCGCCACGCCCTTGAAGTCGGTGGCGAGCAGCGGTGGCGGGGCGCGTAACCCCGTCTACGCCCGATTGCGCGCGCGGCGGCTCGGCGTGCCGGTGAGCCTCGCCGCCCAGCAGGAGGCCGCCTATGGCGCCGCCTGCCTGGCCCGCGACGGCACCGATCTGTTTCCGAAGAAGGGCCATGACTGAGACCGGACTGCGCATCCCCATGACCCTGCCCTGCGGCTGGGAACGTCGCAGCCTCGCGCGTCACGAGTTGGAGAACCTGTGGGGGGAGGCCCTGATGATCCTGCGGGTCATCAACCAGATGGAGGCCCATGCCCCGCGCGAAGGCGAAGCCGATGCAGCCCTGGCGAGACTGGAGGCGAAGGTGGACCGGGTGTGCTGCTTCGTAATCGACGGAACTAACGGACATGGCGACGGCCACCCCAGAGCATGAATGTCGCCGTGTCCGTTCCCTCTCCTTAAGCCCCTCCCCCTCGGGGGGAGGGGCTTAAGGAGAGGGAAGTCCCGGCTGAGCGCGAAGCCGCTTCGCACTCTCCCGGCTTCGCCACCCTCTCCCCGAAGCAGACGGTCTGGTTGGATCGTTTCGGATCAATAAGTTCCAAACAGAATGAAGCACTACACTAGCCGCCCTTGTGCTCCATCTTGCCCGACAGCAGCGTGGCGGCCACGATCATCCCACCCCCCAGCCACTCGCGGGCGGTCATCACCTCGCCCGCCAGCCACCAGCTGGACAGTCCGGCCGCCACCAGCTCGGTGAGCAGAATGACGATGGCCTGCATGGCCGGCGTGTGGGCCAAGCCATACTGCACGGACAGGGTCGCCACCATGAGGGCCAGGCCGATGGCGCAGATCAGCACCCAGCCGCCCGCATCCAGTCCCGCCAGCCTGTCGCCCGTCCCGCCCTCGCTCAATACGGGCAAGGCGGCGATGACCAGCACACCGCCGAAGACCCACAGGCTGCGGGTGCCGATGGGGACGTCGCGGATACGGTGCGACAGCACATTGGCCAGGGCGAACCCCACCCCGGCCGACAAGGCCAGCCACTCGGCGGCATTGTCCGGCAGCGGCAGACGCCCGTCTGCGGTGTGCAGCATGGTAACCGCCCCCGCCAGGGACAGGCCGATCACCAGATAACCCATCAGATGCGGCCGCTCGCCAAGGATCAGCCGGGCGAACACGATGGTCCACAGCGGTGCCAGATAGAACAGCAGCATCACCCGCATGATCTCGCCCTGCAGGACCGCCAGGACATAGGCCAGATTGGTCCAGCCCGAGGCCAGGGCGACCGCGAGCAGTCCACGCCAACGGTGGCGATGCGCCAGCGCCTGCCGGAATAGGAAGGGTAGCGCGCCGCCCAGTGCCACGGCATAGGTCGCAAGCGTGGCCAGGCCACCCGAGACCTGTGCCTGTTCCAGCAGGCGATAGGGGTACCAGATCACCCCCCAGGTGAAGGCGGCCACCAGCAGCGCTCCAGCAGGCAAGAGAGGATGTCCGGGCGGCGGGATGGGTTGCACGATACGCTTATAATTCGAACCCAGATTGTCCATTAGACCGGCCCATGCCTTCGGTACCTTTGTGCCTGACGACGATCAAAGTGTTTCCAGATAATGCTTCCTGGCCTACGCGGGCCTCGCTCGCCCCTGATCGGCCAGCTTGCGCGTGACGCAGGCGAGGTGTTCAACCTCGCCTGCGACCGTCACGCGCAACCTGCCTCGATCATGCGCTTCGCGCCTTCCCGCGTCCT
>OGCL01002397.1_pt1 | contig 13157 bp, 11 predicted proteins | sample 1570041 | NCBI WGS metagenome assembly OGCL01 (sample SAMN06266162, study PRJEB24511) | hot springs metagenome | isolation source: Hot spring water | place: South Africa: Limpopo | collected 2015-06-22 | reverse complement strand
ATCGCCGAGCTGCTGCTGGACGCCGCCGCCTGTCGTCAGGGCGTGGCCAGCCAGGCGCAAGCGGCGGCCATCGAACAACTGCGCCAGCGCATTCGCCAGCGCGAGCAGCGCTGCGTCGAGGCGCTGTTGCGCCTGTATGCCTTCCGCGCCGAGGACGCCCAGGCCAGCGACCTGCCGTTGCTGGACGGGCGCTGGGGCGATGACCTATTCAACCCGGAAACCCTCAAGCAGGTCGGCGTAAAGGTTGGCGGCGGCATGGCGGCCGGCGCCGCCACCGGGGTCGGCATCGATCTGCTGGTGGGCGGTATTACCCTGGGCGCGGCGGCAGCCCTGGGCGCCCTGGTCGGTGGCAGCGCCCAGACCCTGCGCAACTATGGCGCGCGGCTCAAAGGAAAACTCAAGGGCCAGCGCGAGCTGACCCTGGACGATGCCGTGCTGCGCCTGCTGGCCCTGCGTCAGCGCCAGCTACTGCGGGCCCTGGACACCCGTGGCCATGCCGCACAGCAGCGTATCGAAGTGAAGCTGCCCGAGGACGACAGCTGGCGCCAGGGCAAGCTACCCGAAGCCCTGAGCAAAGCCCGCGCCCATCCCGAATGGTCGTCCCTGAATCCTGGGGCCGAGCTGGAGCAGGTCCAGCGCCAGCGGCAGGTCGAGGCGCTTAGCGCCGAATTGGCAGAAGCCTAGCCCGCAGGCTGAAGGTCGAAGCCTGCATTTAGCCAGGCCTCAAGCAAACACTCGTGTACACCCCAGCCATAGTCATGGCTGGCCTCCAACAGCGGCCGAAGACGCGCCAAATAATCCACCTGAGTGGATTCGGGCAGGACACGTATATAGCCAAGGGTCTGACTGAATACGCTTTCCAGCGCCAGATAATAGGCCTCGTCATCGACACCGCAGGAACCCAAAAAGGCCCGCACCTGCTCGCAGTAAAAAACGCACAGCTCGGCTATGCCCTGGCTGTCGCCGCAAGCCTTGCGGTAATCGCTGAGTACTTTCTTGGCCTTGCTGATGGAGAAATCCTGCCCCCGCTCCAGGGCCGGAAATAGCCAGCGTTGCAGTTCAACCTTGTAGGGTTGCAGCGGGTCCTCACCCAGGGAAAAGCGCGCCTGAAGAAAACGCCGATTGCTCACACTGGCATCGTGCAGATCCTTGAGCAGGGCCAATAGACACTCCCGCTCAAAGCCCGCCAACTGCGTTTTAATTTCGCGCCAGCCTGGCGCCTTGTGCTTAGTCGCCACCTTTTAGCCCCTGTAAAAACCAGGCCTCCTGCTCCAGCGCCCGGCCCTGCTCGGCCATGGCCTGGCACAGTTGCAGCACCTGGGGTTCCGGGTCGAGGGTCTGCAAACGTACAAGTGCCTCGTCATAGTGTTTGCGCGTATCCCGCCATAGCCCGGCGCTGCCATAGCGCCCCAGCAGTTGCCGCCAGTTATCAGCCAACCAAAAGGTTGCAGTGCTCCCCAGGCGCTGGCGCAGCCGGGCATAGTTAAGCAGCCCCACACCGTCGCAGTCGGCGCAGAGCAGCACCTGCGGCGCTCGCGGCCTGGCCGCCAGCCAGTCGAGCAGGCACCCATGCAGTTGCCCGGCGTAGTAATGTAGCGAGCCTGACGCCCTATCCGGCAGCCAGCGCAGATCATCGAACAGCGCCTGGTTTTCCACCAGCCACAGCGGCTGCTGGCTGTGCCAGTGGTCCTCGCGCTGGATGGCCAGGGCGGCCACGCCGGTGGCGGCCTGCAGCTGGCCGAGGCTGACCGGCGCCTGCGCGCCACACCGCCAAAAGGCCTGAGTGTCCAGGGCTTTGAGCAGCAGATAGTGCTGGCCATGACCGTGCTCGCCGGTTTTGCTGCCGCGCAGACGGGCCAGATTGTCGGCCCGGGCCGGCAGGTCCACCGGCAAGGCTTCACGCCAATGCGGCCGCAGTTGCTGCAGATGCGACTCCAGCAGGCCCCGCTGCAGCACCCGATAGACGCTACCGCGGCCCTGACTGAGCAGACGCAGGGCCGCGGTGCGTCGGGCCAGTTCGTCCAGGGCCTGGCGCTGGGCCGCACTGAACTGGCTGGCCGGCACATCGCCATCGGCCAGCAGCAGACGCTGCAGGGCCGCCCCCAGGGCGCGACTCATGCCACGCCCTCGCCCGCCCGTAGTTCATCGAGGGGTTCGAGGATCTGCCAGTTGCGCCGGCTGATCTGGTTGCGCCCGTTGTGCTGGGTGATCGGCACACAGTAGCGCGCCGTGGTCAGGGGGGCAGGCGAGGCGAAGATCAGGGCGAAGCCGAACTCACTGGCGGTGTCGATCAGGCTCTTCTGGTTGCGCTCGTCCAGGGCCAGAGCCTCGTCCAGGTAACACAGTGCACGGATGTCATGGCGCTTGTCCTGCATCAGATGCAGCAGCGCCAGGCCGGTCACCAGCTTGGCCATCAGTACGGTGCCGTTGGAGGCGGCGCTGTCGATATCGGCGAAGGCTTCGGGTTCATGTCCGGCCTTGCCGACCATAAACTGCAGGCGGAACAGGTGCTCGACCCGCAAGCAGCCGCGGGCCTCGCCTTCGCGGATCAGCAGACCCTTGGCCCGGTTGAGGCTGTCGTCGTCGAGCACGCTGGCGTGGTTGAACAGCTCGAAGGTGTCGCCGCTACTGACCTGCTCGGCAGTGCCGATCAGCAGCTCGATGGCCGCCACCAGCTCCTCCTGGTCCTCCGGCTGGATCCTGAACACGGCCAGATCCGACAGCTGGCGGCGGCTGATCAGACGGTTGAATTCGCGCATCTTGGCCTTGAAGCTGTGCAGGCCGTCGCGCAGTTCACGCAGGCAGGCGGTGACGTTGACCACCGCCGTGCGCGCCTTGCGCTCCAGGGCCTGCTGCTCCTGGGGCAGTTGCCGGGCGAACTCGATAATGCGGCGGATCTCAGTTTCCGGGCTGTCGGCGAACTGATACTTGGTCAGGCCGCCGGCATGCAGCTCGGCGCGCAGAGTACGCAGGCTGTCCTCCAGGCGCAGCAGGCGCAGGCAATCGCTCTGGTATTGCTGCAGCGCCTGGGCAAGCTGCTGCAAAGGCAGCTCGGCACTGCCCAGCCAGGGCAACTGGGGCAGTTCGGCCAGATAGCCGAACAGCGGATCATCGTCGCCACGCCGCTCGCGGCGCTGGCTGATATCGCGGTGCTGCTCCTGCAACTGCTCCAGGCTACGCTCCAGCTGGCGCTGCTGTTCACGCAGGCGGCGCTCCGCGGCCTGGGCGCCGGCCAGGCGCTCGCTCAGATCGGCCAGTTCGGCCTGGCAGGCACTGAGCGCAGCCTGTCGCGCCGCCTGGCCGTCACGCAGTGTGACGAGGCGATCGAAGTCTTCAAGCTCCCGCTGCAGCTGGCGGCACTCATGCTCCAACCGTTCCTTGTGCGCCCGGGCCTGCTCCAAAGCCTCGGCCACCCGAATCTGCTCATCCAGCTGTGCCAGACGCGGGGCCAGTTCGTCCAGCTCCTGCTGCAACTCGCCGGCACTGCGCTGGCTGTATTGCGCCGTGAGGCTGTCCAGTTGCAGGTCGAGGCCCGGCAGCTGCAAGCGCTGCGGCGTCTGCAGCCAGTCGGCCAGAGCCATACGCAAGGCATCGGGCTGCAAACTGAAAGCATTCTGGTCGAGGGTCAGCAACTCGGCGCTGCACAGGCGATTGAGGGCCTCCAACTGTTCGCTTGCCAGCACCTGCTGCAGGGCCTGGTAGAAATTGCCGGCCAGGCTGCCAAGCTCGCGCTGCAGACGCTGTACCTGCTGCTCCAGGTTCCTGCGCTCGCGGCGGATCTGCTCCGCACTGCGCCCCTGAGCCTGCTGCACCAGGGCCACCAGGGCTTCAAAGGCCTGCTGCGTAGCCTGCAGATTACGCTCCAGCAGGGCGCGCTCGGGGACCAGGGCAAAACGCTGCGCCAGTTCGTCCTGCAGGCGTTGCTCGCTGCCCAGGCTCTGCTCTTGCTGCTGCAACTGGGTCTGGGCCCGCGCCCAGTTCAGCTGATCGCCACGCAGTTGCTCCTCGGCCTGCTCCAGGGCCTGGCACTGGCTACGCAAACTGGCGTCTTGCTGTCCATAGTGGGCCTGCCAGTCGAGCAGGGCCTGATCGATCAGCGGGCGGTAGAAGCACAGTTTGCCGCGCAGCTGCAGGCGTTCTTGCTGCAGGCGCTCCAGCTGGGCGATGCGTTCGACCTGATGCAGCGCCGCCAGATACTGCTCGCGCTCGGCATTGACCTCGGCGAAAGCCTTGTCCCACTCCTGTTTGAAGTCGATGCTGGCGTCCGGCAGGTCGCGGCGGAAGATATGCAGCAGATGCTCCTTGACCTCTCGCGAGGTCAGGCGGTCGAGGCGCAGCATGCGCGTCAGCACCCGCTGAAAGGCCTCGGCCTGGCTGGCATGCTCCAGGCGAAACACCGTGAAGTCGTCATAGCCCAGACCGCCGCGGCGCTTGCCGCCATAGAGCATGGCGGCGAACTCGCTGGGCGAGTAGCGCAGCGCCTGACGTCCGCGCTCGGCCAGGTGGGCGAGCAACTGCGGCTGGGCGACCAGGGCGCCGTCGGCCAGGCGATAGTCTTCCACATCCAGCGGGCCGCGGTAGGCGAAGTATTCGTAGTCGTGGCTGACGCCCTTGCCGACACAGCCCAGCACCACGCTGCCGGCTTCCGGCAGCAGCACCTCCAGCAGGATATAGGCGCTGTTGTCGGGGAAATAGAAACGCTTGCTGCGCTCCAGATCATGGGCACCGAAGTCCATACGCCGCTTGTCGACGATCAGCAGAAACTGCAGTGCATTGATCAGGCTGGTCTTGCCGGTGTTGTTCGGCGCCACCAGGGATACCGCCGCATCCAGCGGCAATTCGGCACGCTGGTAGCCGGCGCAGTTGAGCAGCACCAGACGCTGGAAACCACACTGGATCATGCCGGTTCCTCATTCTCGTCCAGGTCAGGGGAGCCGCCATCCAGGCTCACGCGCGGATCGAGCTGGGCGGCCAACGCCTCGAACTGCTCCAGATAGCGCCAGACGGCTGGCAGCAGGCGCCAGGCAGCATTGTCCTGCTCGGTAAAACCGTAATACACCGAACGCTCCAGCAGAGCCTGCACATCATCCTCCCCCAGGCCCTCGGCCCGCAGCAGCTCACGGTTGCCCTCATGCAGAGCGGCCAGCCACTCACGATCCAGGCGCCAGGAGGAAAAGCCGCCCAGGGGAGCGCCCTGATCGGCCCGGGCCTCGAAGATCAGCATAAACAGCAGGGCAAACTGACGGCTGGTGCGGTTGATGGTGCTGCTGGCCTCGTCGAAGTGGAACCAGGCAAAGCCGCGCTCGTCCAGGCGTAACTGATAACCCAGCTGGGAAAATAGCGCCTGATAGAGATCGCGCTCCTGCTCCAGCTCACGCCATAGCGCGGGGTCGCTGACCCGGTTCAGGTGGCGGCCGGCATTGAACCAGGCAAACAGCTCGGCCAGGTGTTTGAGCCGGGGCAGCGCCGGCGACAATGCTTCAGTCATGTTGGCGAAGTCCGTGGGCGTAATGGTGCACGCGCAGGTGCTTGAGATCGGTGCTGCCCTGCTCGTCGGCCTGCTCGCAGCGCCAGCGCGGCTCGGCAATCAGCTGGTGATACAGGCGCAACAGGGTGGCGTCGGCGCACTGGCCATAGTGCTCATGCAGCCAGGCGAGCAGACTGGGCACCGGCAGGCTGGCATGCAGACGGGCGTGCAATTCGTTCAGGTCAAGGCGCTCCAGTTCAGCATCGGCCAGGGCCGGCGCCTCGTCGGGAAATGTCTGGCGGGCCGGCTGGTAGTCCCGCGCCTGGGCCATGATCTCGCGCAACTGATCACCAATCTGCACCCGTCGCGGGCGCTCGGCGCGCCACAGGGGCAACTCGGCACCGCGCAAGGCGTGGCTTAACCCGCGCTTACGCACCCGCCCCAGCAGCAGACTGATAGCGGACGACAGGCTGTTGTGCTGGCGCAGTTCCTCACGCAACGGCAACAGGGTGTCGCTGCACTGGATAAGCACCTCGCGGCCCAGGCGCCGCAGCTCCTTGGCCTGAAAGGCCACCTGACGCATGGCCTGGCGCTGGGTGTAGAGGCTGCCCTGCACCGACAGGCGTTCGACGCACAGGTCCAGCGCCTGCTCAGCTTCCTCCAGATGACGATAGAAGGTGCCGTCGGCGCCGCTGTCCATCATCGCCGCCATGGGTTCGACATAGTCGTCGTAGGCCTGCAGCACTTCGCGGTAACGGCGCTCGGCGGGCATCTGACTGTCGGCGGCCTTTGCATGCTCGGCCAGTTCGAGGATGGCATGGCGATCCTGATCCAGTTGCTGGGCGATCTGCCGGAACAACTCACTCAACTGGCCCGCCGCCCGCCGCAACAAATCCGTATCCGCCCCCTGCAGCCCTTCCAGCAAGCGGGCGCTAGCCTCGCGAATGGCCTGCACCCGCGCCTGCAGCACGGCGGACAAACCAAGCTCGTGCTCGCGGGTCAAACCGCGAACAAACTCCAGTACCAGCGGATTGACCTGCAAGGCCTCACCCCGGGGCAGGGCCTGGAGGATGTCGGCATTGACCAGGGCGCGCAGCTGGGCCTCGCGCTCCTCGGCAGACTTCTGCGGCGCCATGCGAGCCTGCAGATCGAGCAGCTCACGCGGCTCGAAGGCTGGCTGCTGGCGGCTGAATTGCACCAGCCACTCCACCAGTTCCCAGTGCTGATGGAGGTTGAAAACCAGGCTGCGCGGATTGGCCATGACTCAGACCGGCTTGGCGCCCATCAGCCCCATGATCACCAGCAGCAGCAACAGGATCAGCCCGGCGTAGGCCGCACACAGGCCCAGCAGACGCTTGGGCGCTGGAGCACCGTTGAGGGCCTGCCAGGCACCGAGGCGCCCGGCCAACAGCAGGCCGACCAGCATCAGCAGGACAAACAACAGGCTACTGGCCAGCAGCCAGGTATGGCTCAGGGGCCAGCCGACCATATCCACCAGCACCCAGCCACTCACCGGCAGGCTCAGGACCAGCAGGCCGAGCACCGGCAGGCTGATCTGGCGGGTGCGCTTAAGCTTGCGCTGCAGCACGGCGACATCACCGCTGCGCTGGGCCTTCCACAGCATAAAGACATGGGCGGCCACGCCGAGCAACAGCAGCAGCCCGGGCGCGCTATGGAGGATTTTCAACAGCAGGTAGTGTTCCACGACAAACTCCTAATCAACCGAGAAACAGGGTATAGGCCGGGTTGTCCGACTCGTCCCAGTAGGGGTAGCCGATGGCGTCCAGCGCCGCCGGGATCAACTGACGCTCCTCATGGGGCACCTGCAGCGCGGCCAGGACGCGGCCGTCGGCGGCGCCATGGTTGCGGTAGTGGAACATGGAGATATTCCAGCGGCCGCCGAGCTTCTGCAGGAAGTTGAACAGCGCTCCGGGGCGCTCGGGGAACTCGAAACGGAACACGCACTCATCCGGCACCGCCGCGGCATGGCCACCGACCATATGGCGGATATGCAGCTTGGCCAGTTCGTTGTCGGTCAGGTCCTGCACCGGGAAGCCCTGGCTGCGCAGGCTTTCCACCAGCGCCGCGCGGGGGTCGGTTTCCGGGTGGGTCTGCACGCCGACGAAGATATGGGCCTCTTTGGCGCTGTGATAGCGGTAGTTGAACTCGGTGATCTGGCGCTTGCCGATGGCCTCGCAGAAGGCCTTGAAGCTGCCCGGCCGCTCGGGGATGGTCACGGCGATAATGGCTTCGCGCTTCTCGCCCAGCTCGGCGCGCTCGGCCACATGGCGCAGGCGATCGAAGTTGATATTGGCCCCCGAGTCGATACCCACCAGCACCTGGCCGCTGCAGCCTTCACGCTCCACGTACTTCTTGATCCCGGCCACACTCAGGGCGCCGGCCGGCTCGGTGATGGAGCGGGTGTCGTCGTAGATGTCCTTGATCGCCGCGCAGATCTCGTCGGTGCTGACGGTGATCACCTCATCCACATGATCCTTGCACAACTCGAAGGTGTGGGCGCCGATCTGCGCCACCGCCACGCCATCGGCGAACAGCCCGACGCTGGGCAGCACCACCCGCTCGCCGGCAGCCATGGCCGCCTGCAGGCAGTTGGAGTCGTCCGGCTCGACACCGATCACCTTGATCTCCGGGCGCAGGTATTTGACGTAGGCGGCGATGCCGGCGATCAGGCCGCCACCGCCCACAGGGACGAAGATGGCATCCAGCTGGCCGGGCTGCTGGCGGAGGATTTCCATGGCCACGGTGCCTTGCCCTGCGATGGTGTGCGGATCGTCGTAGGGATGGATATAGATGTAGCCCTTCTCTTCCACCAGCTTGAGCGAATAGGCCAGGGCCTCGGGGAAGCTGTCGCCATGCAGCACCACCTTGCCGCCGCGCGAGCGCACGCCGTGCACCTTGATCTCCGGGGTGGTCTTGGGCATCACGATGGTGGCCTTGACCCCCAGCACCTTGGCCGCCAGGGCCAGGCCCTGGGCATGATTGCCGGCCGAGGCGGTGACCACGCCACGGGCCTGCTCCTCGGCCGAAAGCTGGGCCAGCTTGTTGTAGGCGCCGCGAATCTTGAAGGAGAACACCGGCTGCAGGTCTTCGCGCTTGAGCAGAATCTGGTTGGCGAAGCGCTCGGACAGCTGGTTGGCCGGCTGCAGGGGAGTTTGCTCCGCCACGTCATAGACGCGGGAGGTGAGGATCATCTTGACGTACTGTTCGAGCATGGCGGCTTCGCTGGCGGCTGGACGGACTAAGCTCGCGAGTCTACCCCAGGGCCGCGGCGGGCGACCACAGGAATACAGGGGGCTTTGCCGGCAGATGGGGCTATAATCGGCCCCCTTATTCCCCAACTCCTTTCCCGTGGAACCCGGCATGAACCAGGATCAACTCAAGCAGGCAGTGGCCCAGGCCGCCGTCGACTTCATCCTCCCCAAACTCGACGCCAAGAGCGTGATCGGCGTCGGCACCGGCTCCACCGCCAACTGCTTTATCGATGCCCTGGCCAAGTACAAGTTCGACTTCGACGGCGCCGTGGCCAGCTCCGAGGCCACCGCCGAGCGCCTCAAGCGCCATGGCATTCCGGTCTATGACCTGAACAGCGTCAGCGATCTGGAGTTCTATATCGACGGTGCCGATGAAAGCGACGAGCGCCTCAACCTGATCAAGGGCGGCGGCGCAGCCCTGACCCGGGAGAAGATCGTCGCCGCCGTGGCGCAGACCTTTATCTGCATCGCCGATGCCAGCAAGCTGGTGCCGGTGCTGGGCAACTTCCCCCTGCCGGTGGAAGTGATTCCCATGGCCCGCAGCCATGTGGCCCGCCAGCTGGTGCGCCTGGGCGGCGACCCGGTGTACCGCGAGGGCGTGCTGACCGACAACGGCAATATCATCCTCGACGTGCACAATATGCAGATCACCGACCCGGTGAAGCTGGAAGCGGAGATCAACGCCATTGTCGGGGTGGTGACCAACGGCCTGTTCGCCGCCCGCCCCGCCGATCTGCTGTTGCTGGGCACCGCCGACGGGGTCAAGACCCTCAAGCGCTAGGCCAGCTGCGGCCACCTCGATCCCTACCGCCTTCAACCCAGACGTCCCTACGGCTTGCGAAAGACATAGAACAGATTGGGCTCGCTGATCAGGTAGAGGTTGCCGGCATGATCCGTGGCCACGCCCTCGGCCTGGGGTACGCTGCGGGCAAGGCCGTGGCGACCGGCGAACAGCGACAGGCTGCTGACCGGCTTGCCGGCGCTGTCCAGCTCCAGCAGCAGCTTGGACTGATCCGACAGCGCCAGCAGATGGCCGGTGCTGCGGTCGTGATCCAGGCTGGACAGGTCGCGCACGAACAGCCGGGCATCGCGCTTGGGATCGGTGTTGACCTGCAGCGCCAGGGGGCGCTCCACCTCGGTATGGGGGAAGCCGACGATCTCGAAGATGCGCACCGGGTCGCGCTCCTTGGCCACCAGCAGGCGCTGGCGCCCGGCGTCCCAGGCCAGGCCCTCGAAGCCCTTGTTGCCGTTCAGGCCGATACCCAGGGACAGCTGCTGAAAATGCTCGGCCTGCAGCCGCTGCACCTGCTCGTCGAGAATCACCTTGACCAGTCGCTGCTCACGCTCGTCGGCCACCACATAGGTGTCCGGGCCGATATATTCGATGGCCTCGGCATCGCCAAAGCCTTCCAGCTCGATCTGCCGCAGCACCTCACCGGCAAGGCTCAGCTCGACGATCCGTGAGGGGCGATTGCTGACGCTGAACAGGGTATTGCGATCCGGGTCATAGGTCAGGGCCGACAACTCGCTCACCCCCTCGATAGGCCGGGCTTCGATCAGCACCCGGTAATCCCCCAGCCACAGCGAGCGCTCGCTCCACTGCTCGGCATGCCGCCACTCCTGCACAGAGAACCAGGCCCGCTCGAACAAACGGTATTGCTGGGCCAGCAGGCTCAGGCAGAGCAGCATCAGCAGAGCGGCGGCCAGCAGCATTCGCTTGAGGGAAAACAGCGCAGTCATGGGCAGCATCCTGTCATAAGGGGTGGTTAACAGGCCGTTGAAAAACGTAGGCGAGGCAGGCAAGACAAGGCAAAAACGGCCGAAAAAGCGGAGTTTACGTGTTGTAAATGAGCATTTTGAGGCCGTTTTTAACGCAGGATTGCCCACGCAGGTAGTTTTTCAACAGCCTGTTAATCCTATACAGGCCGGCTGAAGCAAAACTTAATCCCGACTCAAGACATAGAACAGGTTGGGCTCACCGACGATATAGATATTGCCCTCGCCGTCCATGGTCACGCCCTCGGCCTGGCGAATACCGCGACGCAGGCCACTAAAGCCACCGCTGAGGCTGATAAAGCTGACCGGCCGGCCCTCGACATCGACCTCCAGCAGCAGGCGCGACTCGTCGGACAAGACCAGGGTGTTGCCGCTGCGGGCATCGTGAGTCAGCGAAGAGATATCGCGCAGGAACAGGTGACTGCTGCCCAGGGGCTGCAGCACCCCGACCGCGCCGTCCTCGCCCGGGAAGGGCAGGCTGAACAGCCCCAGCGGGCCACGCTCCTTGCCCAGCAGCAGGCGCTGGTTGGGCGCATCCCAGGCAATGCCTTCGAAGCCCTTGTTGCCGGCCTCGGCAAAGCCCAGATCGAAGGACGGATAGGCCTCGGGGTCGAGCTTATCGCTCAGCTGATCCAGACGCAGGATGCTCAGGGTACGCCGGCGCTCGTCGATAATCGCCAGGCGTCCGTCGCTGAGAATTTCCACCCCTTCCGGGTCGCTGAAACCGGGCAGGGCAATGCGCCGCAGCAGCTCACCCTCAAGGCTCAGTTCGATCAGCGCCGGATGCCGGCCGCTGACGCTGAACAGGGTATTGCTGGCCGGGTTGTAGCTCAGCCCGGACAACTCCTCACCCTCCAGCCCGGCGATGGCCTTGCCCTGCAGCACCGCCCGGTAGCCGGGCAGCCAGATACTGGCCTGGCGCTCGGCCTCGCTGCTTTGCGTCTGCTTGAACCAGAACAGCAGGCGGTCGTCCCAGTGCAGGTACATCACCAGCGCCAGCACAGCAGGCAGCAACAGGGCAAACCCCAGCCAGGGCCAGGATAACGGGAATCGGGCAGACATCGCAGACAACTCGACAGGACGATGGCGGTCAGACCGCAGACCCTGTGCATGGTTGCATGGGTGGCCAGCACCCATGCAGGGCAGCGTGTTACAACACGTGACTGACGAAGCGGCTATGCCCCAGCAGTTCCAGCTCCAGGACGTCGCCCTTGCTCAGCGGGCCGACCCCGGCCGGGGTGCCGGTGAGGATCACATCGCCGGCCTGCAGGCTGAAGTGGCCGCAGATATGCTGGATCATCGGCAGGATGGGGTTGAGCATGTCGCGGCTATTGCCGTCCTGACGGACTTCACCGTTGATGCTCAGGCGGATACCGATATCGCCCAGGTCTTGCATCGCATCACCCGGAACAAAGGGCGCCAGCACGCAGGCACCGTCGAAGCTCTTGGCCACTTCCCAGGGGTAGCCCTTGGCCTTGAGCTGGGCCTGCAGATCGCGCAGGGTCAGGTCCAGGGCCGGGGCAAAGCCGGAGATGGCGTCCAGCACTTCCTCACCCGAAGGCTTTTTCGACAGCGGCTTGCCGATCAGCACGGCAATCTCCGCCTCGAAGTGCACATCGCCACGGTCGTCGGGAATCACGAAACCCTCGTCCAGCGGCACCACGCAGCTGCCCGGCTTGATAAACAGCAGCGGCTCGCTGGGCACCGGGTTGTTCAGCTCGGCGGCGTGCTCGGCGTAGTTGCGGCCGATGCACACCACCTTGCCCATGGGAAAGTGGATCGGGGTGCCGTCGGTGTAGTGGTGCTGGTAGCTCATCCGGTACTCCTGACAATCGGTAGGGTGCGCCGTGCGCACCGTCATCTGCCTGTGCAAACTGGCTGGTGCGCACAGCGCACCCTACGGATCAAAGCGGGAAGATCTTGCCCGGGTTCATAATGCCGTTGGGGTCGAACACCTGCTTGATCGCCTTCATATAGGCCACTTCTGCCTGCGAGCGGCTGTAGTGCAGGTAGTCGCGCTTGGTCATGCCCACACCGTGCTCGGCGGAGATGGAGCCGTTGTACTTCTGCACGGTCTCGAACACCCACTGGTTGACGATGGCGCACTTGGCGAAGAACTCATCCTTGGAGAGGTTCTCGGGCTTCAAGATATTCAGGTGCAGGTTGCCGTCGCCGATATGGCCGAACCAGATGACCTCGAAGTCCGGGTAGTTGTCCGCGACGATGCGGTCGATATCGTGAAGGAAGGCCGGTACCTGGCTGACGGTAACCGAGATGTCGTTCTTGTACGGGGTCCAGTGGCTGATGGTCTCGGAAATGTACTCGCGCAGCTTCCACAGGTTCTGCAGCTGCTGCTCGCTCTGGCTCATCACGCCGTCCAGCACCCAGCCCTGCTCGACACAATGTTCGAAGGTGGCCAGGGCCGCCTCGGCGACTTCCTCGGTGGTGGCCTCGAACTCCAGCAGGGCGTAGAAGGGGCAGTCGGTTTCGAAGGCCGCCGGCACGTCGCCACGGGCCATGATCTTGGCCAGGGCCTTGTCGGAGAAGAACTCGAAGGCGGTCAGGTCCAGCTTGTTCTGGAAGGCGTGCAGCACCGGCATGATCGAGTCGAAGTCCGGGGTGCCGAGGACCATGGCGGTGAG